>FTEO01000904.1_pt1 | contig 29067 bp, 25 predicted proteins | sample 1640211 | NCBI WGS metagenome assembly FTEO01 (sample SAMEA3914816, study PRJEB12502) | metagenome | biome: forest; material: soil | place: USA | collected 2011-09-16 | depth 0.3 m | reverse complement strand
CGGGTGATCCTCGTCGAACGCACGCGCCGCTTCGCGCGCGGCGTTGCGTACGCGGACCGCGAGTACAAGTATTTACTGAACGTTCCAGCCGGACGCATGTCGGCAAATCCGCGAGAGCCGCTCGAGTTTCTGGCCTTCGCCAGGAAGCGACTGCCCTACGCCACTGCCGAGGATTTTCTCCCGCGCGCTCTCTACGGAGAATATCTCGAAGCTTCGCTGCTTACGGCGGAGCTATCCGCGCGACCGGACGTACAACTCGATCGGGTCAGGGCCGAGGTCGTTTCGATAGAACGGAACGCGGAGTCGGTGCGGTTGCACACGACCGAAGGCCGCACGATCGATGCGGACGATGTAGTCCTCGCGCTGGGAAATCCTGCGCCGGTGTCTCCTCCGGTTCTGGATGCCCTACAGGGTTCTCCACGCTACTCTGAGGACCCCTGGACCGCTCCTTCGTCCTGTCGTCCGGGAGAAACGGTCCTGGTGATGGGCACGAGCCTCACGATGGCGGACGTAGTCTCGGCGACGTCCGTGAACTGCAACGACAACGTCACTATCCACGCAGTCTCCAGGCACGGACTCTTGCCGCCGTCGCAGACGGCGTTCAGACACGCTCCGTGCGACGGTGATAGTGGAGCGTTGCTCCGCGAGGCGTCGTTTTCGGCACGAAGGCTCATGCGATCTGTGCGCCGACTGGCTGATGACATGCAACGGCAGGGCGGCGACTGGCGCGAGGCCGTTACATTCGTGCGGAGCATCGCTCCCGTCCTTTGGGCTCGGCTGCCCCTGAGAGAACGACGCCGCTTTCTCAGACACATTCGCCCGTACTGGGACGTGCACCGTCACCGCCTGCCGCAGGAGACCCTGGCGCAGCTCCAGCACATGCGCCTGCGAGGCAATCTGCGCATTCACGCAGGTCGGCTGCTGGCCTTCGAACGTGCGGGAGACAAGGTCAAAGTCACGTGGCGGCCGCGCGGTGCCCCGAAGCCATCCAAGCTGATCGTGGATCGAGTGATCAACTGCACGGGACCGGAGTACAACCCGCACCGCTCGCGCGATCCGCTCATGCACTCGTTGCTGGCTCAGCGCCTGGGGACAGTGGACGAGCTCGGACTGGGATTGCGGACCGGGGCCCACGGTGCGCTCGTCGATGGGAGCGGTCAGGCTGCGGAGAATCTCTTCTACGTCGGGCCGCAGCTGCGGGCGGACTACTGGGAAGCCACCGCCGCGCAGGAGTTGCGCTCGCACGCCGAGCGACTGGCGGCTCACCTCGCGGGCACGCGATCCGTGCAGCTCCGACGAGACAGCGCAGCTGCTCTGCGCATCGAACAGCCGCTGCCCTCTGCCGGTTATGGGGCGTAGATCTGATCGAACGTCCCGCCATCACCGAAGTGATACTTCTGGTTCTTAGGCCAGCCGCCCAGGTCGGCGATCGTAAATAGCTGCAGCTTCGGATACTGCGCGGCGTACTTCGCGCTCGCTTCCGGATCCCGCGGGCGGTAGTAGTGGCGCGCCACGATGTCCTGGCCTTCCTTGCTGTACAGGTACTTGAGATATTCCTGCGCCACTTCCCGTGTGCCGCGCTTGAGCACCACTTTGTCCACCACCGCCACCGGCGGCTCCGCGAGGATGCTCAGAGGCGGCGTGACCAACTGCACCTTGTCGGCACCGAGCTCCTGGATTGCGAGCAGAGCCTCGTTTTCCCAGGCAATCAACACATCGCCGAGGTTGCGTTGGACGAACGTGGTGGTTGCGGCGCGCGCCCCGCTATCGAGTACCGGTACGTTCTTGTAGAGCTTGCGGACGAACTCCTTTGCGGTGGCATCATTTCCCCCGGGCTGTCGCAGCGCCCAGCCCCACGCCGCCAGATAATTCCAGCGCGCCCCGCCGGATGTTTTCGGGTTGGGGGTAATGACGGACAGGCCCGGCTTGATGAGGTCGCCCCAGTCCTTGATCCCTTTCGGATTTCCTTTGCGCACGAGAAACACGATGGTCGAGGTGTAAGGCGAGCTGTTGTCGGGCAGGCGGCTCGCCCAGTTGATCGGGAGCAGCTTGCCCTCGGTCGCCACGGCGTCGATATCGGCCGCCAACCCGAGGGTCACCACATCGGCTCCCAATCCTTCGATCACCGAACGAGCCTGCTTGCCGGAGCCGCCGTGCGACTGGTTGATCGTCACATCCTGCCCGGTTTTCGCCTTCCAGTATTTTACGAACGCGGCGTTGTAGTCCACGTAGAGCTCGCGCGTCGGGTCATACGACACGTTGAGAAGCGTGACGCCGGCAGCCTGCGCCAGCGTCGTACCGAAGATCGTGGCCACTGCGAGCACGGCCGCCATGGCCGACGCGAATCGCGGCAGCCAGTGTTTGGATTTCATCTACAGGTTCTCCGTTGAATGGTCATCAGGTCGTGAGAGCCGGGCCTGCGCAGCCGGGCGCACACGAGCGCCCAGTGAAACGGGCAGGGGAATGCTAGGGCGGAGCCGGCCGGAAGGCAGTAACAGAGTGGTTACGGCGCGAAATTCCGATTAGACCTTCGGGGCAGCAACTCATGCTCCGCGGTTAGAACGGTTAAGCTTTACCCGTGAATCCCAACGCGCGCAGCAGATGCGGCTCGAGTGCAACCGCCGCCGCCGCGACCGACGCGGGACCGCCCAGCTCACTGAGCTGCGTCATCTGGAGTCCCTCGTAGCCGCAGGGATTGATGCGGCCGAACGGCTCGAGATCGAGGCAGACGTTCAGCGCGAGGCCGTGATAGCTCGCGCCGCGCCGCACACGGATACCGACGCTGGCGAGTTTCTTTCCTTTCGAATACACGCCCGGAGCGCTTCGCCGGCATTCAACCAACACGCCGAAATCCGACGCAAGGTCGATGACGCACCGCTCAAGTGCGCTCACGAGGTCGCGTATGCCAAGCCCTGCACGTCGAAGGTCGATGAGTGGATAAACCACGAGCTGACCCGGCCCGTGATACGTAACCTGGCCACCGCGGTCGATCTGAACGACCGGAATGTCACCCGGAGCCAATACGTGCGCCGGACTGGCATTCATGCCGAGCGTAAAGACGGGAGGATGCTCGAGGAACCAGATCTCGTCGGGTGTGGTGACCTCGCGCTCGTCGGTGAAGCGCTGCATCGCGCGCCACGTCGGCTCGTATTCGGCGAGACCGAGGTGACGGACCACAGGTCCCGGCACGACGGGCGTACGCTGCGTTGCCTCCCTCGCCTGATCCGCTTGCCCGGCCTGATCCGCCTGCCCCGTCTGAGCGGCTTGCCGCTGCTGAGCCGCATAAGCGGCTTGCCCACCCTGAGCGCCTTTAGCGGGCTGTCCTTCTACGATGGAAGCGTCCGCACTCACGCGTTATGCACCCCCGCTGCGCCTCGATTGTCCAAGCCGGCATTGTTGCGGTTAAGCGCCTGTTCCGCACGGTAACTCGAACGCACCAGGGGTCCTGACACACATTCGAGGAAACCGCGTGCCAGAGCCAGCTCCCGATGGCGATCGAATTCCTCCGGCGTGACGAAACGCTCGATCTGCAGATGGTTGATCGTTGGACGCAGGTACTGACCCAGCGTGACGATGTCCACGTTGGCGGCGCGCAGATCGTCCAACGTCTGTGCGATCTCTCCGTCCGTCTCTCCCAAACCCAGCATCACGCTGCTTTTCGTGAGAACTCGTGGGTTGTGCCGCTTGGCATGCTCCAGCACCCGGAGAGTCTGATCGTAACCGGCGCGCGCGTCGCGCACCGGATGCGTGAGGCGCCGGACCGTTTCGATGTTCTGCGCAAACACCTCGAGCCCCGAATCCACTACGGTCGCAACATCGGCGAGCACGCCCTGGAAGTCCGGAGTCAGCGCTTCCACCGCCGTCTGCGGACTTCGCTCCTTGATGGCGCGAACGCAGGCGGCGTAGTGCGCGGCGCCACCGTCAGGAAGATCATCACGATTGACGGACGTCAGCACGATGTATTTGAGCTTCATGAGCTCGACGGTTCGAGCCGCGTTCTGCGGCTCCTCCGGATCGAGCCATCCGCGCGGATTGCCAGTGTCCACGGCACAGAAACGGCAGGCTCTCGTGCACACCGCGCCCATCAGCATGATGGTTGCGGTTCCGGCGTTCCAGCACTCACCGATGTTCGGGCACTTGGCCTCCTCGCAAACGGTGGCGAGGTGGTGCTCGTTCACGAGTGCCTTCACCGCCTGAAAGCCGGTGCCCGAGGGAGCCTTCGCGCGCAGCCAGGGGGGCTTGCGCAGGGCCGTGACCGCAGCCGCCGTCGCGTGCGCCTTCACGCCATCACGTATGGCCGTAAACCCTTGAGGCGTAAGGTATTTCTCACCGCTTCGAGCCCGTGCGACCTCCGTCACGAGCGGGATGCCTTTGAGCTTTGACATAGGGCTATTGTACGACCAAACCCGCCCGCGGCCGAACCGCAGGACTCAAGGCGGGCCGAGGGCCTGTCGGGAGCGGATCCGCTGATCGAGGTCAGCGAGCCGCGCGGGCGAGCCGACGTCGCACCACTGTCCTCGATGCAATGTGCCACGCAGGCGTCCGGCGGCGATCGCCCGATTCAGTAACGGGGCGAGCGGAAATTTCCCGGGCGTGCAGCCCGCGAAAAATTCGGGCCGGTAGATTCCAACACCTGAGTAGGTGAAGCGGTCGACATCACGCGTGACGACAAGGTCCCCGTCCAACCCATAATCACCGCGCGCATGGTGCGGAGGATTGGGGACGAGCACGATGCGCGCGTCGACGGTGCCGCCAGACTTCCCTGCGTCTGCGTTCGCCGCGCCCGCTTTCGCCGCGCCCGCTTTCGCCGCGCCCGCTTTCGCCGCGCCCGCTTTCGCCACACCCGCTTTCGCCACACCCGCGTTCGCCACGTCTGTTCTCGCCAGCGCTGCCGCCTCTATGCTCGCCGCGCCAGCCCCGCCGGTGTCCTCGAGGGCAACGCTACCCAAATCAATGTCCGTCCAAACATCGCCGTTCACGACGAGAAAGGGTTCGGGTCCGAGCAACGGCAACGCTTTGAATATGCCTCCGCCCGTCTCCAGGGCGCCCGGCCCTTCCTCGCTGTAACGGATACGGACCCCGTGGTCGCGCCCATCACCAAGCGCCTCCTTGATGCGCTCTCCCAGCCACGACAGATTAATCACCACGTCCTGAATGCCCGCTCTCGCAAGGGCGTCCAGGTGATAGACGATGAGCGGTCTGCCGGCAACAGCGACCAACGGCTTGGGCAATGTGTCTGTAATCGGCCGCAAGCGCTCGCCACGACCCGCCGCCAACACCATCGCTTTCACAGGCGCCGCACTTCGTTCGCAACCCGCGCGTTCGCTCGCGGCAACTCCGGGACTATCTGCTCCTCGAGGAGCTGCCCGAGCTCACTCAGCTCCCCATATCGTCCGCACGTGTCGCGGACGTAGTCGAGGGTAAGCGGCAAGTCCTGCAGATATCCCGGCTTGCCGTCGCGGTACCACAGACGTGCAAAGATTCCGAGGACCTTGATGTGTCTTTGCACGCCGATGAGATCGACCCAGCGCAGGAACTCGCGCCCATCGGTCCCTATCGGCCCGCCTCGCCTTTGAAGTAACTCTCGATATTCACGGACCCAACGCTCGACGCGCGCTCGCGGCCAGGAGATGTAACAGTCCTTGAGAAGTGAGGCGAGGTCGTACCCGATGGGTCCGCGCAGCGCATCCTGGAAGTCCAGCACGCCTGGATTGCGCTCCCCTACAACCATCAGATTGCGAGAGTGATAGTCGCGATGCACGAAAACCGGCGGCTGGGCGAGCGCCTCGCGGATCAGGAACTCGGACGCGCTCGCAATCACCTCGGACTGCGCGGCCGACAATGAGCGCGCCAGATGCCGCTGAATGAACCATTCCGGCATCAGAGCCAGCTCTCGGCCCAGAGCGGCGCGGTCGTAAGGCGGAAGCTCCTGACAAGCAGCTTGGCCGCGAACCTGGATGTCGGCCAGCACGCTCAAGGCATCGCCGTACAACCGTTCCGGATCATCTCCCTGATTCAAGCGCGTCAGATATTGCGTACTTCCCAGGTCCTCGAGCAGGAGCAATCCGCGGCTCACGTCTGATTCGTACAGATGGGGGACGTGAACCCCGATCGCCGCGAGAAGCTGTGCGATCTTCAGGTATGGCCGCACGTCCTCCTTGTCAGGGGGCGCGTCCATCACGATGAACGTCGTGTCCTCCTGAAACGCGCGAAAGTAGCGGCGGAAGCTTGCGTCGCTCGAGGCGGGCTCGATGCGCTCGGAACGCAGGCCGAGGTCGCGCGACAGCCATTCGTGTATCAGCGCGAGTCGCGCGTCCTGAGGGTGCATGGGATCGATGAAGGTCTTTTTGGCCCGCGATAAGACGGCGGGCCATTATAATGCCGGCCCTCATGCTTCGTTCGCGCCCATTTCCCATTGCATTCTGGATTGCCATCCTGTCGCTCGGCAGCTGCACGTCCGTCGTTCGGGCGGACGAGCCGGCGCCACCCTGCCCGTCCAGCACACCTGCGGCCGCTGCGAACACCGCTTCGAAGAGCGCCGCGGACGCGGCGGCGAAGCCCGCAGCGCCTGAGGCTTCCGCGAAGAGTCTGAAGGATGCGCCCATCAGTGTGACGAGCGATCAGGCGACAGTGGGCGTCAACGGTAACGCGACGCTCAGCGGGAATGTCGACGTCCATCAGGGCGACCGGGAGATTCACGCCGATCAAGTCCAGTACGATCAGAAGACGGGCGCCATCAAGACGGAAGGTGCGATCGACTATTCGGATCCGCTGGTGCACGTCACCGGCGCCGGGGGGGACTACTCGCCCACGGGCGGCGCAGAATTCAAGTCGGCGCAGTTCGAGCTTCGACAGCGCTCCGCGCGTGGCTCTGCGGACTCCATGCAGCTCACGCCCCAGGGTGTGATCGACCTGCAGGGAGTGAGCTTCACCACCTGCCCCGCGCCGGATGCAGCATGGCGCCTGCGCGCCAAGAGCATCTCCCTGGACACCAGGAACCGCGTGGGGACCGGTCGTAACGCGCAGATCGAGTTCGAGGGCGTGCCGCTGATCTATCTGCCCTGGGTGTCATTTCCTCTCGGCAGCGAGCGCAAGAGCGGCTTCCTGTTCCCGAGCATCGGCGAGAGTCAGCGCAACGGCGCGCAACTCGCCGTGCCGTACTACTGGAACATCGCGCCGAATGCCGACTTCACCTTCGAGCCCGTTTACTACTCCAGGCGTGGCGTGGATGTCGGGGGAGACTTGCGGCTCCTGACAAAGAGCGAGCACAGCGAGCTGAGCTGGAACTACCTCCCGAGCGACAGCGTTTTTGGCGCCGGTCGCAGCCGCGTCCGGCTTGAAAACGCGACGGAGCTACCGGACAACTTCCATTTCGTCGTCGACGCCGCGAACGTCAGCGACAGCCAATACTTCGAGGACTTCGCCCAGGGCCCGGAAGGCACGAGCATCGCATTCGTCGAGCGGCGCGCCACGCTCTCTTTCCGCGATGAGCACTGGCGGATCGATGGCGAGGCACAGCAGTACCAGACCATCGACAGCACGCTGGCGGAAACGGACCGGCCCTATGCCAGAGTTCCGTCCCTCACAATGAGCGCGGACTACGGATTCGGGCCCGGCGAGCGGCTCCGCTACGGATTCGACTCCGAAGTCGTGAATTTCCAGCGCTCCGCGGGCGTGCGGGGCTGGCGGATGGATCTGATGCCGTCGGCTTCGCTCAATTTCGCCGGGCCGGGCTATTTCGTGCGGCCGGCGATTGCCTGGCGCGGGACGCAGTACCAGCTCCAAGACGTTGCCGCGGGTGAGAACCGCTCCCCAGCGCGCACGCTGCCGATAGCCAGTTTCGATACGGGACTGATGTTTGAGCGCGACGCCGATGCAGCCGGCCGCAAATTCACGCTCGAGCCGCGCCTCCTGTATCTGTATGTGCCGTACCGACGGCAGGATGATCTCCCGCTGTTCGATACCGCCCTGCCCGATCTGAACCTGGTGGAGCTGTTCCGCACGAACCGCTATGTCGGCGCCGACCGGATGGGAGATGCGAATCAGGTGAGCGTCGGGGTGACCAGCCGCTGGCTGGACGCCCGCGACGGCAGGCAGTTCATCTCGGCGACTCTCGGCCAGACCTACTACTTTTCGACACCCCAGGTGACGCTGCCGGGCGAGCCGGCTCCGGCGACCCAGCATTCGGACCTCGTGGGGCAACTCGATCTGTCGGCGTTCAAGAATTTCAACGCCGATTTCGGGCTGCAGTGGGACCCGACCACCTCGCGCAGCGAGCGGGCAGAGATCGTTCTGCAGTACCGCCCCGCTGGCGAGCGGGTCGTGAACGTGGCCTACCGCTTTCAGCGCGATCTGCTGCAACAGGCGGAAGTCTCGACCGCCTGGCCGATCAATACGCACTGGAATGCCTACGTCCGCGGCATCTATTCGCTCAAGGACAATCAAACCATCGAGCGTTTCGCGGGATTCGAGTATCGTGCCTGCTGCTGGCGGGTCAAAATGCTCGCCCGCCGCTTCGTCAGCACCCGCACCGGCGCGCAGGATTCGGGCATCTACCTGCAGCTGGAACTCACGGGTCTTGCCAGTGTCGGATCTGCGGCGGACACTTTCCTGACGGAGGCGATCCGCGGGTATTCCCCCCCGGCGGAGCCCAGCCTTGCAAAAGCTCCAGGTCTTTGAAGGCCTTCTACACGAGGAATCTCTTCATGCGGCGGATTCTCAAGGCGGTCCTGGCAGCCTCGGTCCTCACCCTCGCGGGGTTTGGAACGGCTCAGGCCCAGACGCGCGAGCTGGCTACGAGGGGTGTGCTGCTCGACCGCATCGCCGCTGTCGTCAACGACGGGGTCGTGCTCAACAGCGACCTGGACGAGCAGATCGAGGTCATCAGCGACCGGCTCAAGCAGCAGAAGCTCGAGCTTCCCCCGCAGAACGTGCTGCGCCAGCAGGTGCTGGAGCGCCTCGTCGTGCAGGAGATCCAGGTGCAGCACGCCGACCGGGCCGGGATCAAGGTTCCGGACGAGGCCCTGAACGGCGCCCTCCAGGAAGTGGCGCAGCGCAACGGCATCGCACTGTCGCAGCTGCCCGAGGTCCTCTCGCGACAAGGCCTTGATTACGGCTCGTACCGGGAGGAGATGCGCAAGGAGCTGATGCTCGGAATCCTCCGCCAACGCGACGTTCTGCAGCGAATCAGCGTCACTCCCCGGGAAATCGACCAGTTCCTGGATAAACAGTCCAAGGCTCCGTCCGAGCACAACGAGTACAACGTCTCCCACATCCTGATCGCAGTGCCCGAAACGGCCTCTCCCGAGCAGATCGAGCAGGCCGGCAAGAAGTCGCAGGACGTCTATCAGCGGGCCAAGGGGGGTGAGGATTTCGCCAAGCTCGCCGTGGCGAATTCGAACAGCCAGACGGCTTTCGAGGGCGGCGCGCTCGGGTGGCGCAAGGGCAGCGAGCTGCCCACGTTCCTCACCGACCTCATCGTGAAGCTCAAGCCCGGTGAGGTCAGCGAGCCCCTGCGGACACCCACCGGATATCACATCATCAAGCTGAACGAGATCCGCAATCAGGAACCCAAGGCGATCGTCGATCAGGTCCACGTACGGCACATCCTGATGAAGACCAACGAGATCGCGGATGATGCGACCGTCCGTCAGAAGCTCTCCCAACTGCGCGAGCGCGTCCTCAAAGGCGAAGACTTCGCCGGCATCGCCACCGTCAGCTCGGAAGATCCCGGCTCCCAGTCGCAGGGGGGCGATCTGGGCTGGACCGGCCCGGGCACGTTCGTACCCGAGTTTGACCAGGGGATCGCGAACCTGAAAGACAACGAGATCAGCGAGCCCTTCCACACTCAATATGGCTGGCATGTCGTGCAGATGCTCGGACGTCGGCGCATCGACAACACGGATGAGGTCCGCCGGCACGAGGCTTCCGAAGCGATCCGCGCCAGCAAGGCGGACGAAGAAACGGAGCTGTGGCTGCGTCGCCTGCGGGACGAGGCTTACGTGGAGTACAAGTCCTAGCCTGAAAGGGCGGTGCACCGCGCGTGCGCACGGCGCAGACGCACGCCTCCGATCAAACGGTGATCCATGACCGCTCGTATCGCATTGACTTCGGGTGAGCCGGCCGGTGTGGGACCGGAACTGTGCCTGGCAATCGCACAGCGGGCATGGCCCTGCGAGATCGTTTGTCTGGCGGATCGAGATCTGCTCGCCGCACGCGCCGCTCAGGTCGGCCTCTCGGTGGCATTGCGCCATTACGATGTCCCGAATCCCGGGGCAAATGAGGTCAACCTCCGGCGTCCGTCCGCACGGGGAGTCTTGAGCGTCTGTCACGTCCCTGTCGCCGTCAAAAGCATCCCGGGACAGCTCGAAACCCGCAATGCCCGCTACGTGCTCGCGCTCCTCGATCGAGCGATCGACGGCGCGCTGAGCGGCGAATTCGACGCGATCGTCACTGCCCCCGTGCACAAAGGCGTGATCAACGATGCCGGTGTTGCCTTCACCGGGCACACCGAGTACCTCGCGGGGCGTACGGGTGTTTCCCGCCCGGTCATGATGTTGGCGTCGGGGGATCTGCGGGTAGCGCTCGCCACCACCCATGTACCGCTGCGGGCCGTCAGCGAGTTGATTACCAGCGACTCGCTCTGCGAGATCGCGACAATACTCGATCACGGCCTGCGCATCGGGTGGGGAATCGCGTCTGCGCGCCTGGCCGTGTGTGGACTGAATCCGCACGCAGGTGAGAGCGGGCATCTGGGCGATGAGGAGATCCGCGTCATTGCTCCAGCCATCGAGCGAATGAAGGAACGCGGAATTCGTGCGACGGGTCCATTACCCGCGGATACGGTGTTCGTCCCCTCGGTGCTCGCCGCGTATGACGTGGTGCTCGCGATGTATCACGACCAGGGCCTGCCGGTGATAAAGCACGCGGGATTCGAACGGGCAGTCAACATAACCCTCGGACTACCTATCATCCGTACATCGGTTGATCACGGTACCGCGCTCGATCTCGCCGGAACCGGACGCGCCGATGCCGGCAGTCTCGCCTCCGCCCTCGAGGCTGCGCTGGAAATCGCAGGGCGCATGCACAAGTCGCGAACGCCATGACTGACGCGGCTGCCCTCGAGAGACCTCCGCGCCGTAAGCGTTTTGGTCAGCATTTTCTTCAGGACCCCTCGGTCCTCGAGCGCATCGCGAGCGCCGTGGATGCTCGACCCGGTGAGCGGCTCGTGGAGATCGGTCCGGGGCGGGGCGCGCTGACGAGATTGCTGCTGGATTCCGGCATCGAGGCGCTCGACGCCGTCGAGATCGATCGGGATCTCGTGGCGCTGCTGCGTACCGAGCTCGCCGCGTACCCTGGTGTCGTTCTTCACCAGGCGGATGCGCTCAAGTACGACTTCGCCGCGCTCGCAAGATTGCGCGGCGGCCGGCTGCGGATCGTCGGCAATCTCCCCTACAACATCTCGACTCCGCTGCTGTTCCACCTGCTCCAGAGTGCCGCCTCCATAACGGACATGCACGTCATGCTGCAACGCGAAGTCGCGGAGCGAATCGCCGCCGGCCCTGGCGATCCCGACTACGGCCGCCTCACCATCATGCTGGCACCCTGGGTCGAGGTGGAACTGCTGTTCGAGGTCGGGCCGGGCGCGTTTCATCCGCCGCCCAAGGTGTGGTCGGCGGTGGCGCGCTTGAGCGTGCGATCGGAGCCGGCGTTCCAGGTGAGCCCGAATTTTGCGAAAGTCGTTGCCACCGCGTTTTGCCACCGTCGCAAGACGCTGCGCAATGCCTTGCGCGGCCTGGTCACTCGGGAGCAGATAGTCGAATGCGGTCTGGACCCCGGGGGGCGGCCGGAAACCTTCCCGCCGGAAGCGTTCAATGCGCTCGCCCGCAGGCTCGATCCACTGACGCCGGCGACGCACCTGAGTTAGTCTTCTGCCGAAGCGCACCGGCCTGGTCGGACCGAACGGGATGAGAGGACTGCAGGAATGTCGATCTATCGTCGTATTCTGATCGTAGTCGACCTGACCGAACACAGCCTTCCGATCGGCCGCCGTGCCCAGGCGCTGGCCAGCACCACCGGCGCCGAACTGGAGCTGTTGCACGTCGTCGAGTTCGTACCGGTCGAACCCATGGGTGAGACCTTGATGCCGGCCGTGCAGATCGAGGACGAGCTCCTGAAACGCGCCCGGGAACGGCTCGTCGCTTTGGCCATCGAGCTGGGCATGCCCGCGTCGGCGGCTCGGGTTGAGGCGGGCAACGTCAAGGCAGAAATAGTGCGCGTTGCGCGCGAGCGTGCAGTGGACCTGATCGTGCTGGGCAGTCGTGAGCGCCACGGCTTGTCCATTCTCGTGAATCTGACGGAAGACACTATTTTGCACGCGGCTCCCTGCGACGTGCTCGCCGTGCGAGTAGGTCGGGCCTGAGGAGCAAACCTGAGCGCAATTACGCAGCTCGCTGCGGACGCAGCGAGCGTGGCCGTCCGTGCAGGGTCGCGCGTCGCGGAAGTCGGAGTGTTCGGTAGAATTCCCGCATCATTCCCGACATGGAACCCTCCGTGCACAAGATTCTAGTCGATGTCGAGACCGGCTACCGGGACGATCAATCCGATCCGAAGCAGGACCGCTACGTTTTTTCGTACACGATCACCATCCGCAACGAGGGCAAGGTGCCCGCCCGGCTGCTGACACGGCATTGGCTCATCACCGATGCGAACGGCAAGGTGCAGGAGGTTCGCGGCGACGGCGTCGTCGGCGAGCAGCCGTACCTGAAGCCAGGCCAGGGCTTCCGCTACTCGAGCGCCGCGGTGATCGAAACACCCGTCGGCGCCATGCAGGGCAGCTATCAGATGATCGCTGACGACGGCGCCCAGTTCGATGCGCCCATCGCCCCGTTCCGGCTGGCGATGCCGGGAATCGTGCAGTGACCCGCTTTGCCATCGGCGACGTGCAGGGTTGTTACGACGAGCTGCGCACGCTCATGGCGCGACTGAATTTCTCGGCGGATCGAGATCGCATCTGGTTCGTCGGAGACCTGGTGAACCGGGGTCCGCGCTCCCTGGACGTATTGCGTTACGTTCGCGACCTGGGCGACAACGCCGTCGTCGTACTCGGCAACCACGATCTACATCTTCTCGCCGTCGCTTTTGGGTGCCGCCGCAAGCGTAAGTCGGACACGCTCGACGACATTCTCACCGCGGACGATCGTGATGTGTTGCTCGAATGGCTCATCACGCGCCCGCTGCTGCATTTCGATGCGGCTCGGCGCGATCTGCTGGTGCACGCCGGCTTGGTACCCCAGTGGACCGCGGAAACGGCCGTTACACTGGCAGGTGAAGTGGAGGCGGCGCTGCGCACGCAACCGCGCGCCGTCTTCGACGACATGTACGGCGACGAGCCGAACCGCTGGAGCGAAAACCTCACCGGTCCCGAGCGGCTGCGCTTCGCAATCAACGTGCTTACGCGGCTTCGGGTTTGCACGGCCGACGGCAAAATCGACCTCAAGATAAAGGGCAAGCCCCCGGAGAGCAGCGACGGCTCGCCCTCCTCCTTCCGCCCCTGGTTCCACATTGCCAGCCGTCAGACTCGGAACGTGCGGATCGTCTTCGGGCACTGGTCCGCTTTGGGACTCGTCCTCGAGCCCGGAGTGGTGGGGCTGGATACGGGCTGTGTCTGGGGCAGTGCGCTGACCGCGTTCGACCTGGACGCCGAGCGGCCGCCAATCTCGATCCCGTGCGGTGGCTATCAGTCGCCCGGCAGCGAGTGACCGGGATCGGCTAAGGCGCGGGCACCGCCGCGGGCTCCCACATCACCGTGATCTGCGGTGTCCCGGCGGAATACACACCAGGGGCGATCTCGAGGTCGATGGGCTTAGAACCCTCCGTCGTAATCGGCAGCAACATACGGGCATCCGCGTGGACCTCCAGGATGCCGAACTGGCCGGGCATGACCCTGAATGCCAGTCGCACCGGCCAGGTGGTCCCTTCCACCGGTTTCAGGACGATGCTGCCGGTTCCGGTCGCACTCTGCAGATCGATCAGTAAGGTATTGCGTTTCCAGTATTGCGGAAAAGAAGCGCTGCTGCCGCCGCCCTCTGCGGTTATCGTGACTTCGTGGACCTGCTGCGGTGGGGGTGTCGGCTTATGGTGCCAGGGCCAGGAAAGGTGCGGCCGCGGCATATGGCTGCATCCGGCGAGTGCGAGCATCAGGCTCAGCACGATGACGCGCGACACTGCCCCCTGCGTTGCGGCCCCGGTTGAATTCGCCACCGTTCGCTCCCACGAAACACCATTCCACCGCGTAACATACGCGAAACAGGCCGAGGACACACGGTATGCAATCTCTGCTGGCCTTCAACTTCCAGCGCTGGATCGATCAGAACCGCCATCTCCTGAAGCCCCCGGTCGGCAACAAGTGTCTCTTCGGAGACGGCGACTTCATCATCATGGTGGTAGGCGGTCCCAACGCTCGTAAGGACTACCACGTGGATCCGGGCGAGGAGTTCTTCTACCAGCTCGAAGGTGACATGGTGCTCCGAACCCAGCAGCAAGGCCGTCCCGTCGATGTCCCGATCCGCCAGGGCGAGGTGTTGCTGTTGCCCGCCGAAGTTCCGCATTCGCCGCAGCGGCAGCCCAACACGATCGGTCTCGTGATCGAGCGGCGGCGGCGCGCCGGTGAGCGCGACGGATTCCAATGGTACTGCGAGAATTGCAACACCCTGCTGTACGAGGAATTCCTCGAGCTGACCGACATCGAAACGCAGTTTCCCGCCATATTCGAGCGTTTTTTTACAAGTCGGGAGCGGCGCACCTGCTCGCGGTGCGGCACGCTGATGGAGCGCAAGAGTTGAAAGCCCGCGTGCAGGTTGGCGATGCGGACGTCACGGTCGATCTGTCGCGTCCCGTCAGCTTGGCCCGCGAGCTGGATTTCCGTGCGCCGCAGCCGCGTCACTTCGGCGCTCCGCCCGCAACTTCGCAGCCGTACTCCGTCCCGGGATTCTCCGGATCGGTCGCCGCCGGCGCGAGCTGCAATTGCGACGTGGTGACGCTCATCCCACATTGCAACGGCACCCACACCGAATGCGTCGGACACCTGACACGCGAGCCACTCGATGTCCACCGAATCGTACCGGCCGGTCTCGTACCGGCGATCCTGATCTCAGTGCGGCCTGTTGCCGCGAACGCCTCGCATGAGACCACCGAGCCGCCTCCGCACGCCGACGATAGGCTCATTACGCGGAGCGCGATCGAGAACCGCTGGCCGCGAACGTCCTCGTTCGAACCGCAAGCGCTGATCATTCGCACCGAGTTCACCGGCGCGGGCGTCTTCCACGACGCCGCCACGGGATCAACCTCCGCGCGTTCCCCGCCGTTCCTGAGCAGCGAGGCGGCGCAGCTGCTCGCGGAGCGCGGTATCGACCACTTGGTCATCGACCTGCCGTCCATCGATCGAGAGCACGACGAAGGTCGGCTGAGCGCGCACCGCTTGTTCTTCGGCTTGCCCACCGGCGCAGTCCTTTCGCAAGCAAGCCGACCGCAGGCGACCATCACCGAATTGGCCCACATTCCCGCTGAGCTCGCCGACGGCCCCTACCTGCTGGAGCTGCAAATCCCCGCCTGGCGCGGCGATGCGGTGCCCAGCCGACCGCTGCTTTATGATTTCCGGCGAGCGTGATGCCTGTCGCACGAGCACCGCCATGACCTACGAGTCCACATTCGAATACGCACGCAGCCGCGACGAAGCGGATCCGTTACGTGCCTTCCGCCAGCTCTTCGCGTTACCTCGCGACAGCCGCGGCGAGACGCTGGTGTATCTCATGGGACATTCGCTCGGGTTGATGCCCCTGTCGGCAAGGGATGTGGTTGCCGAAGAGCTGGACGATTGGGCGACCCTCGCGGCCCACGGCCACGAGGGAGCCCGGCGTCCGTGGATTCCGTACCACGAGAATCTTTCGGAAGGGCTCGCTTACCTCACCGGTGCTCGCCAAAGAGAAGTCGTGGCGATGAACTCGCTCACGGTGAACCTGCACCTGATGATGGCCAGTTTTTATCGGCCTGCCGGCCGACGCGTGAAGATCCTCATCGAAGCGGACGCCTTCCCGTCGGATCGCCACGCGGTCGCCTCCCAACTTTCCTGGCACGGCATCGACCCCGCCAGCGGCCTGATAGAGCTCGCGCCCCACCCAAGCCAGGATCTGGTGGCGGAAGAGGCGATCGAAGCCTGCCTCGCGCAGCTGGGCGATGAGATCGCGCTCGTGCTGTGGCCCGGAGTGCAATTTCGCACGGGTCAGTCATTCGATCTCATGCGGATTGCGCAAGCGGCCAGGAATGCGGGTTGTACGGTGGGCTTCGACGTCGCGCACTCCATTGGCAACACTCCCCTTGCGCTGCACGAGTGCGCAGCCGACTTCGCCGTCTGGTGCGGATACAAGTATCTCAACGGCGGCCCCGGAGCGATCGGGGGATGCTTCGTCCACGAACGCCACACCCAGGCGGCGCCCCGTCTCTCGGGGTGGTGGGGACACGAGATTGCGAGCCGGTTTCGGATGGAGCCCGGCTTTCGAGCCGAGCCGGGTGCCGCCGGCTGGGCGCTCAGCAATCCTCCGATCCTGTCGGCGGCGCCGCTCATCGCGTCGCTCGCGATTTTCAAGGCAGCCCGGATGGAACGCCTGCGCGAGAAATCGCTGGCGCTGACCGGCTTCCTCGAATTCCTCCTCGCGCGGCTGGAGCCGGGTGTGCGGATCATCAGTCCGCCCACGCCGGGTTCCCGAGGGTGTCAACTTTCGATGCGCGTCGCGGGCGGTCCGGCACGCGGCAAAGGCGTCTTCGATCGGCTTCGCGAGCGCGGTATCGCCTGCGACTGGCGCGAGCCGAACGTGATTCGCGTCGCGCCGGTACCTTTGTACAACAGCTTCGAAGACGTGTTCATGTTCGGCGAACGGCTGGACCGCGCGCTGCGCGAAGTCCCCTGAGCCACTGTCGTGAAACCCCTAGCAGAGCAACCGGTCAACATCGTCGGCGCGGGCCTTGCCGGTGCATTGCTCGCCATCCTGCTGGCGAAACGCGGCTTTGCCGTGAGGCTGTTCGAACGGCGGCCCGATCCCCTTCGATTGCAAGCTGAACGTGGGCGTTCGATCAACCTCGCCCTCGCCGCACGCGGCATCCGCGCGTTGGAGCGCGCCGGAGTCATGGATCGCGTTCGCCCGCTGTTGATCCCAATGCGCGGACGAATGGTGCACGACCGAAACGGGACTACGGCACTGCATCCGTACGGTCAGCGTGATGACGAGGTGATCTTTTCCGTCGGCCGCGCTGCACTCAACCGACTGCTCATCGAGGAGGCCGTGCACCACGCACACGTGACAGTTCGCTTCGACCAGGCGTGTTTGGGTGCCGATCCGTCGCGCAACGTTCTGCGCATACGCGACGGAGTAGCAAATGCAGAGTACGAAGTTGGACTGACTCCAACCATCGCCACCGACGGCGCAGGATCTGCCGTCCGCTCGAGCCTGGCCTTCGGTGGGCACGTTTCGGCCCACGAGGAGATGCTGGACCATGACTACAAGGAGCTGACCATCCCAGCCAGCGCGGTTGGGGCCACGCTCGAGTCTGACGCGCTTCACATCTGGCCCCGCGGCGGATTCATGCTCATCGCCTTGCCTAATACGGACGGCAGCTTTACGGCGACCCTGTTTCTCGCTCGCAAAGGAGAGAGCAGCTTTGCTTCGCTGGCCGCCTCGGGTGGCGTACGGGAATTCTTTCTGCGGGAATTCCCTGACGCGCTGCCCCTGATTCCTGATCTGCAGGTGGAATTCCTGGAGCACCCGCAGGGGCAGCTGGGCACGGTGCGCACCGCTCCGTTTCACACCGACGGCCAGGTGCTGCTGCTCGGGGATGCGGCTCACGCCATCGTCCCCTTTCACGGCCAGGGAATGAATGCCGCGTTCGAAGACTGCTCGGTGTTGGATTCATTGCTGGAGGCTCACGACGAGTGGGCATCGGCGTTTGCCGACTTCAGCCGGGACCGCATGCCGAACACCGCGGCCATCGCACGGATGGCGCTCGAGAACTACACCGAGATGCGTCACACGGTTCTGGATGCAAAATTCGTCCGCCAGAAACAGCTGGCCCTCGAGCTGGAGTTGCGGTTTCCCCGCCGCTTCATTCCGCAGTACTCGATGGTGATGTTCCACCCTGAGATTCCGTATGCAGAGGCACTTCGTCGCGGCACGGTCCAAGCGAGGATTCTCGACGAGCTGGATGCCGTCGCCCACGCCACCGGTCAACTGGATCTCGCCACCGCAGAGCGCTTGATCAACGGGCGGCTGGCGCCGCTCCACGAATCCAGCCCTTGCGCTCGAGCGTGACGAACGTCATGGGGTATTGATTGCGCTCGTCCGTGGGATGCGCGCCCGCCGGCACCTCCTTCCAGGTGGCCGGATCGAGATCGGGAAACAGGGTGTCCCCCGTTATATCAGCCTCCACGCGCGTGAGCTCGATGCGAGCGGCGAATGGCAATACGAGGCGATAAATCTCGGCGCCGCCGATGACCGCAAGCTCCGTCGCGCCATTGGCACGCTCGATCGCCTCGTCGAGCGAGCCGACAACCTCCACGCCCTCAGCACTCCACGTGCGATCTCGAGTGAGCACGATGTTCCGACGACCGGGCAGCGGTTTGCCGATCGAATCGAACGTCTTGCGGCCCATCAGAATCGGCTTGCCCAGAGTGATCGCCTTGAAGCGTTTGAGATCTTCGGGCAAGCGCCAGGGCAACCCGTTGTCGCGGCCGATGACCCGATTGCGCGACATCGCGACCACGAGACAGATCAGAGGAGGGGATTTAAGCATGCGGCCACATTATCGCAAGCGGCAGGCGCGGCGGCGAGCACGTCAACTGCAAGCGAGCGTCCCGGGTCGTCGGAAGCCGCGACGAGTCGTGCGCGAGAAGCGCCGCGAGATATTTCTCCGCAAGCGCACAACCGCCGGCCTATTGCGCGGTGCTGACTGCCTGCAGCGCGCGTACGGCGTCGACGAGCCCGAATCCGCCGTCCAGGCTGTAACTCTTCGCAGCCTGGCCGGTACTCGTTTCGTTCATCATCATTCGCAACGGCTGGGGACCGAGGCTGCCGCCCTGGTTGCGCAGCCGCACGTCGCTGGCTGTCTGGCGAAGCACGTTGTACAGCGCCTCGGGCGAGAAAACGTGCGGGCTGGGAGCTCGTGGGTGGCCGGCAATGTCGCGGGAGCGCTTGTCAATGAGGAGCGCAGCGACCGCGGCAACGTGCGGCGCCGCTGCGGAAGTGCCGAAGAAGTTGGGAAACGCATCGTCCTCGGAGCTTCCGGGAACCGCGAAGCCCAGCGTCGCCTGGAAGAAGGTGGTGTTTCCTCCGTCCGGTCCGATGAGCCCCGGCTTGATCCGCAGCGGTGCGGGCGCCACGGGCCGACCTTCACCGTCAAACAGGATCGGCGTCCCGCCCGCCGATGAAAAACTGTCCAGACAGGCCGGTACGCAGGCCGGCCGCAGCGGACTGCCCCAGGCCATGGTCTGATACCAGGCCGATGCGCCCACCGCCTCGGCTCCCGCCGCATTCGGATGACCGAAGAGGGTGCTGCTGGCGGTATCGAATTCATTGACCACGAGCGCAGCGGAGCCGAGGTCGAATCTCACATATTTGATGACCGAGGGGGCCGGCCCGGAGGCGAGCTCGATCCCTAACCGCACGGGCACTTCGTGATCCGACAGATTGACGATCACGGGCAACTCGACAGCATCGCCGCCGAGGTTGTTCGATATGCCCGGCACCTGACAGACCCGCTGTCCGGAGTCATCGGAGCACGGCTCGACCGGGGTCCCGTCCGAGTTGTAGAAGATCGCATCGACATCGCTCTGCGAGCCCACCACGCCGTTCGCCGAGAACGAGGGCTGATCCCAATTCACCGCCAGCAGAGTGATAGCGCCCGCCGGCGCCCTCATGCGCTGCAGATCCGTGATCGCGCCTCCGGAGTCGAAGTTGCGCCGCAGCCCGGCGAGGCCCCGGCGGCCCGAAGAACGAAATTTCGACTGGTAGGACTGGCGCGCCTCATTCCCCGCGGCCGAGAAATACGCCACGCCGCGTTCAACCACCGCATTCACCGCCTTTGCGACGACACCGTCCTCGAACATCGGCTCGTCGAAGTAGCCGACATCATCCACGATGACCTTGGCACCGTCATTCGCCAGAGAGAGGATGCCTGCCGCGAAATCCTCCTCAGCGGTGAACGCGGTGCTGAAGGAAATGGCCGCGCCCGGGGCGACATCGTGAATGACCTGACTCACAGCACGGCCCTCATCGGTGCACTCGGCGTCGGGCACCGGATGCAGGTCGTGCAACACCCGCACGCCTATCGGCAGATCGCCGTTCACGACATCCTGGCCGGCCCTCGTGAAGCTCTGTCCTTGCGCAAACGGTCCGGCCGCACAGTCGAAGCTGTCGGAAAGGACGCCAATCCGCACTCCCGAGCCGTCGACACCGAATTGCACACGCGCAAGATCACTGCGCATCGAGCGATCTCCCTGGGTCGACGTCAGACCTGCCCGCGTGATCGCCAGAGCCGGCCGCATGAACCGCAAGCCGCTCGTTGCGGCCATGTCGCTCAACGCCGCGACAGGCACACGACCGGTGACGGCGTGGTCGTAGACTTTGGCCTCCAACATGCCTTTGGAGACCAGCTGCGTCATGAGGGAGGTGGAGTCGTCCGCATACGCGCTGACGCGAACGTAGCCCGACTGCGTGTGTAACGGGGGAATCTTGCGGCGCAGAGCGCCGTCGCGCGCAGACGATGGAATCGATTGCGACTGCTCCAGAGTGAGCAGAGGCGGGCTCAGCTTCGAGCTCGCGCCGGACTTGGCGGCGGCCAGCACACGATTGAATGCGGCCGTCGCGTTCTGGGTTCCGGCCTGGGCCGGCGCCAGCAGCACGACGATCAGCGCTGCGCCGGTCAGTATGTCCTTCACAGGACTCTCTCCTTGGCGGCGCCGGGGTTGTCGCTGGGTCGCTTCGCCGCGGGCCAGTTGCAGCACCCTGCGAAAGGTGCGCGGCCGCTGTGCTCCGTCTTTTTATTCCCAATGTGGGGCCGATGCAACTGTCGTCAGATTTCCACAGCGGTATTGAGGACAATCACTCCGCGGAACGGCATCCGAAAGAATTCCGCTGCCTGTGTGCTGTGGGCCTGCATACGGGCGAAGAGCCGGCGCTGCAGTCCCCGCCATCCCGGAATAGGGCGCGCACGTACGACGTGCCGGCCGATGAAGAAGGAGCTGTCTTCCGTGAATACTTTCAGTCCGCGTGTGCGACAGGCCTTGAGAGCCTGACCGACGTCGGGGGTCTCCATGAACCCGAACCGCGCGGTGACCGAATACACTTCAGGCAACATCTCCTCGATGCGTACGCGGCGAACCGGATCCACTCGCGGGGTGTCGGCGAACTCGACGTTGAGAATGATTACCCGCTCGTGCACGACACGATTGTGCTCGATGTTGCGAATGAGAGCCGAGGGCACGAGTCCCGGATGGCTTGCGAGGAACACGCCGGTCCCGGGAACGCGGTGAGCCCCCGCAATCAACTTCGCGAGCTCGCTCTTGGGGACGGCGAGTTTTGCCAACGCCGTACGCAGTTCGATGCGCCCGCTGCGCCAGGTCCAGAATACGGCAAACAGGATGGCGCCGAGGCCGAGCGGGATCCAGCCTCCGGTCTGCACCTTGGTGAGAGTGCCGGCGACGAAGATCGTGTCCATCGCGATCATCGGAACGAAGACCCCAGCGACCGCCAGGGGTGACCAGTTCCACTGCGTGCTCGCGACAAAGGCTCCCAGGATACTGGTGATCAGCATCGTACCAACCACCGCGGCGCCGTAGGCGCCCGACAGGGCCTCCGAGGAGCCAAAGCCGACGACGAAGGCGGCCACCGCCACAAACTGCACGAAATTCACAATCGGAACGTAGATCTGATTCTGTTCAAGGGCAGATGTCTGCAACACCCGTATGCGCGGCAGCAGATCGAGTTGGACGGCCTGCCGTGCCACGGAGAATGCGCCGGAGATGACCGCCTGTGAGGCGATGACCGTGGCCGCGCAGGCAAGGACGATCATCCACGGCAGCACCGCCGGCGGAAAGAGCTTGAAGAGAGGTTGCGGGAGCGCGTAACCGGCTTCCAGCAGCAGCGCTCCCTGACCGAAATAGTTGAGCACCAGCGCCGGCCAGACGAGCGTGAACCACGCGATTCTGACAGGGGTCTTGCCGAAATGCCCCATATCCGCGTACAGGGCTTCTCCGCCGGTGAGAGCGAGAAACACGGCCCCGATGATGGTGAGCGCCATGGCTGAGTGCGTCGTGAGGAGCCGGATGCCATGCAGCGGATTGATCGCAATCAACACGTGCGGATTGCGGACGATGGCATTGACTCCCGCCCCGCCAATGACGAGGAACCAGACAATCATGACGGGCCCGAACAGGCCGCCGACCTTGGCCGTGCCGCGTTTCTGGATGAGGAACAGCAACGCAAGGACGACGAGGGTCACGGGCACGACGTCCCGCTGCAAGTGCGGATTGAGCAGTTCCAGGCCCTCGACCGCGCTCAGAACCGAGATCGCAGGCGTGATCAGGGCGTCGCAGAAGAAAAACGCCGTGCCGGCAAGCGCGAGCGAGATGACGATTTTCGACCAGGCGCTGCCGGTGACCAGGCGCCGTTGCGCCAGCGCGAACAACGCCAGAATTCCGCCTTCCCCCTCGTTGTCCGCACGCATCATGATCATGATGTACTTGATCGTGACGGACAGCGTGAGGCACCAGAAGATGAGCGACAACACTCCCAGCACGACCTCGGTATCGAAGCGTCCCGCAGCGGTGAGCGAGCTGCCCATGGCATACAAGGGGCTCGTGCCGATGTCACCGTAGACGATCCCGGTCGCCCCGATGACTGCCGTCAGGCTCCAGCGGCGCTGCGTGTGCATGCGTGGGGCCGCGCCATCAGCGCGGCCGACCGCCTTTGCGGGCGCGGCCCGCCTTCTTCTTCGCCGCGCCCCTGCGGACCGCGCCGGCGTTGCGCCCCGAGCGTGCTTGCTTTGCGCGCGCCGTCCTGCGCTTCGTCGGCCACAACATCGTTTTGCGGCATTCCGGCGCTCCGCAGCGGCAGGCGAAGATCGCGTCTATGTCGGGCGGATCGTCATCTTCACGCTGGATCTGGTAATCATAAGTCAGCTCCTCGCCCGGCTCGATGGCACGGATCGCCTCGATGTAAACGCGTCGTCCCTCGATGACGGACTCGCAATTCGGATCGCACGAGTGGTTGAAAAAACGCGCCTCGTTGCCCATGACGCCGGCATCGATCACCGTTCTGGAATCGACGATGAACAGGAACGTGTGATTGTCGTTCGCCTCCTTGGTTTCGTAGCGGCGGTCCGCTTCCTTGTGCGACACACGTTCGCCGACATACTCGATGAGGCGCGCGCCCTTGGGTACGCGTCCGGTCGCGAAGACGCCCTTGCCATGCACCTTCGAGCGGCGCACCTGGATCAGATCCTGCCGTTGGGTGCGAGCCTGCGCCATCGTCAGATGGCCACCGGCGCTTTGATCGCCGCATGATGTTGGTAATTCACGAACTGAAAATCCTCATAGTCGTAGTCAAAAAGAGTTACGGGGCGGCGGCTGATGGTCAGCCGTGGCAGCGGATAAGGCGCGCGCGCGAGCTGCTCGTCCGCCTGGGCCAGATGGTTCAGATACAGGTGGCAGTCACCGCCGGTCCAGACGAGCTCGCCGGGCTCAAGATCACACTGGTGCGCGAACAGGTGCGTGAGCAGCGCGTAGCTGGCGATGTTGAACGGCACGCCCAGAAAGAAGTCCGCGCTGCGCTGATAAAGCTGACAGGAGAGCCGCCCGCCCGCGACGTACAGCTGAAAAAGCGCGTGGCACGGCATCAGGCGCATGTGCCCGAGCTCGCCGACGTTCCATGCACTGACGATGATGCGCCGTGAGTCGGGACTCTTGCGCAGCAGCTCAACGGCCTGCGCGATCTGATCGATCGTCCTCCCGTCCGGGGCGGGCCAGGCGCGCCACTGCCTGCCGTAAATCGGGCCGAGATCACCGTGTTCGTCCGCCCACTCATCCCAGATGGTGACGCCGTGCTCTCGCAGCCAGGAGACGTTCGTGTCGCCACGCAGGAACCATAGGAGCTCGTAGATGACCGACCGCACGTGAATCTTCTTCGTCGTGACGAGCGGGAACCCCGCGGCCAGATCGAATCGCATCTGATGCCCGAAAACCGACAGGGTTCCGGTGCCCGTACGATCGTCCTTGCGAATGCCGGACTCACGGATGAGGCGCAGCAAATCCAGATAGGGCCTCATCCGGCGACCACGAGATTGCCCGAGGGCACCCGGGAGCGGTAGGCCCACCACAGCAGCGCGGCGCCGGCCATAATCATGGGCAGCGACAGGAGCTGACCCATCGTGAACCAACCGCCGACAAGGTAGCCGATCTGTGCGTCCGGCACGCGCACGAACTCGATCAGAAAGCGGGTCGTGCCATAGAGGAGGAGGAACAGGCCGGACGGCGCCAACCGGGGGCGCGGGCGGGAAGTAAACCACCACACGACCCCAAAAACGACCAGCCCCTCGAGAAAAGCCTCGTAAAGCTGCGACGCATGCAGCACCTGCCCGTTGACGTTGAATCCCCACGGTACCGTCGTGGGCTTGCCCCACAGCTCGCCGTTGATGAAGTTGCCGATGCGGCCCGCGAATATACCGAGTCCGGGCAGCGGGACCGTGAAATCGAAAACATCGGCCACCCTGCGCCCACGCCAGCGCGCAAACAGCGCCACCGCGGCAATCACTCCCAACAGGCCCCCGTGGAAGGACATTCCACCTTCGGTGATCCTGAGCGGGTACCACGGGTCCTTGGCCCAGAAGCCCAGGCCGTAGAACAGCACATAGCCGATGCGCCCGCCGAGAATGACGCCGAGCATGCAGAAGAAGATCAGGTCATCGACGTCGTTCGGCCGCCACGTAGACTCGGGCCTTGCGGCGCGGCGCCGCGCCAGCCACCAGGCGCCGGCGAACCCGATCAGGTACATGATGCCGTACCAGTGAACTCTCAGCGGGCCGTGGCCGAAGAACGGGCCGATCTCGAAGGCTATCGGGTCGAAGCCGGGGTATTGCAGCATGGGGCGGGAAGTGTAACTAAAGCTCGCGTGTGACGCGGCAGAAGAACGCCTTCAGGTAACGGGTCTCCGGAATGGCCGGATGCACCGGATGATCCGGGGACTGGCCGGCCGCCTCCAGGATCTGCACGACGCAATCCGTGTGCCGGGCCGCGGTCTGGATGGCACTCACGAGCTCATCCGCCGCCAGGTGATAGGAGCAGGAGCACGACACCAGCAGGCCATCGCGTGCGACCACGCCCAGCGCCAGCTGGTTCAGCTTGCGATAGGCTGCCTGGCCTTGCGGAATGTCCTTTTTTCGCTTGATGAACGCGGGAGGGTCGAGGATGACGGCATCGAACCGCTCGCCCCGCTCCTGAATGGCACGCAGCGCATCGAATGCGTCGGCACGCATGGGCTGCACCTCGACGCCGTTGGCCTGCGCGTTGCGTTGGGCAAATCCCAGAGCCGCCTCCGAGGAGTCGACACAGCGCGCGAACGAAGCTCCGTTCTTCAGCGCGGTAACAGACCACGCGCCGGCGTAGCTGCACACATCCAGAACCCGCGCTCCAGGCGACAGGTAGCGCACGAACCTCTGACGGTTGGCCGTTTGATCGTAGAACCAACCGGTCTTCTGTCCATGCGCCAGCGGCGCGACGAACCGCACTCCGTCCTCGATCACTTCGACTTCCGGCGGAACTTCGCCGAAGGCGACTTCCGCAACCTGAGGCAGATGCTCCAGATCGCGCGACGCGGAGTCGTTCTTCCAGAAAAGACCGGACGGATCCGCCACCACGCGTACGGCCGCCTCGACGTCCGCTTGCAGCGCTTGCATTCCGGCAGTGGCGATCTGCCCGACAACCAGGCTGCCGTAACGGTCGAGCACCAGCCCCGGGAGCCCATCGGATTCCCCGAAAACCCACCGGTAGTACGGCCCGCGGCTGATTCGGTCGCGCAGCGCCTTGGCGACTCGCAGGCGATGCTCGATGAGAGCGCGGTCGATGCGCTGCTCGGGCTTGCGGCCGACGATCCGCGCGCAAATCAGTGCGTGCGGATTGACGTAGGCGTAACCGAGAAATCGATTGTTGTGCGTCTGCAGTTGCACACGCTCGCCGGGTTTGAAGGCGGCGAGCGGCGTGCTGGCAATGTCGACCTCATTGCTGAAAACCCACAGATGTCCGGAGGTCAGCCGTCGTTCCTCGCCCCGCTTCAGGCGCAGCACGGGCAATGAATCGTCGTCGACCGCGGTTGGGGTGGGATGCGGGCTCACATGGACTCGATGCGGGGGAGCGCGAAGTATACCGAATTGATGCACTTCCGAAGACGTATCGCGCCCGGCCCGCGCCGGTGCAATCGCGCTATAGTCCAAAAGGCGCCGGTGTGCGGACGGAGCGGGCTGATGAAAAACAGACATGTGCAGGACGACGGCACGCCCCGATTCACGAACCGGCTCATCGCGGAGACCAGCCCCTACCTGCAGCAGCACGCCCACAATCCCGTGGACTGGTACGCGTGGGGAAGCGAAGCCTTCGAGAAGGCGCGGGCCGAGCATAAGCCGATCCACCTGAGCATCGGATACGCGGCGTGCCACTGGTGTCACGTGCTCGCGGACGAGAGCTTCGAGGACGAAGCGACGGCCGCCGTGTTGAATCGGTCGTTCGTCAATATCAAGGTCGATCGCGAGGAACGCCCGGATATCGATCGCATTTACCAGATTGCACAACAGCTGCTCACGCAGCGCTCGGGCGGCTGGCCGCTGACGATGTTCCTGGCGCCCGACGACCAGCGGCCCTTCTTCGGCGGCACGTACTTCCCGAAGGAAGCACGCTTCGGGCTGCCGGCCTTCAAGGATCTGCTCGGCCGGGTCGCCGATTACTACCGAGAGCACGAGAGCGAGCTGCGGCGTCAGAACGCCGCTCTGACGGAGGCGTTCGCCGATCTCGTTCGACCCGCCGCACCAGCCGACCTGAGCATCACCGATGCGCCGCTCAGAGCCGGGCGCCAACAGCTCGGACGCAGCTTCGACGCGCGTTACGGCGGATTCGGGGCGGCGCCGAAGTTTCCCCATCCGCAGACCCTCCAGCGACTGCTGCGGGACTGGCACGCGAGCGCTCAGCAGCCCGAGCCGGATCGGCACGCGCTCTACATGGCGACCCTGACATTGCGACGCATGGGTGAAGGCGGCATCGAGGATCAGCTCGGCGGAGGCTTTTCCCGCTACTCGGTCGATGCGACCTGGACCATTCCCCACTTCGAGAAAATGCTTTACGACAACGGAGCGCTGCTAGGCGTTTACGCGGACGCCGCGCTTGCCACGGGTGACCCGTTCTACGGGGCCATCGCCACACAGGTCGCCGAATGGACGCTGCGCGAGATGCAATCGCCCGCGGGCGGTTACTACTCGAGTCTCGATGCCGACTCCGAAGGTCACGAAGGCAAATTCTACCTCTGGGATCGGGAGGAAGTCCGCGGCGCGTTGAGTGAGGACGAATGGAGAGTCTTCGCAGCGCGCTTCGGTCTGGATCGCGAGCCGAACTTCGAGGGACGCTGGCACCTGTTCGTCGCGGAGCCGACCGAGCGGATCGCTCAGGAGTCCGGGCGCTCCGTGCCCCAGGTTGAGGCGCTGCTCGCCGTCGCTCGCCGCAAACTGCTCGAGATCCGCAGCCGGCGGATCTGGCCGGGCCGCGACGAGAAGATTCTCACTTCGTGGAACGCCTTGATGATTCGCGGGATGGCGGTCGCTGCCCGCGTCCTCGGGCGGGATGACTTCGCGGACTCGGCTACGCGTGCGCTCGATCTGATCCGCAGCACTCTCTGGCACAACGGACGCCTCCTTGCCACGTACAAGGACGGCAAGGCGCATCTGAATGCGTATCTGGATGACCACGCATTTCTCGCGGATGCCATCCTGGAGTTGCAGCAGACGCGCTTCAGGGCCGACGAGCTGCAGTTCGCCCGCGCGTTGCTGGAGGTTGTGCTCGCTCACTTCACGGATGATGCGGCAGGAGGGTTCTTCTTCACATCCGACGATCATGAGGCGCTGATGCACCGATCCAAGTCATTCGGCGACGATGCGACACCGGCAGGAAACGGGATCGCGGTGTTCGTCCTGCAGCGGATGGGATATCTCCTCGGTGAGACACGCTATCTCGACGCGGCGGAGCGCACGCTGCGCGCCGCCTGGGCCGCGATGGAGAAGCATCCGCACGCACATACGAGCCTGCTCACGGCTCTCGAGGAGCATCTTCATCCGCCCGAAACGATCATTCTGAGGGGCGAGGCGTCGCAGATCGATGGATGGCGGCGCGACCTCGCGAAGCTGTATGCGCCGCGCCGCATGATCTTCGCCGTTCCCACCGATACTGCCGGATTGCCCGAGGCACTCGCAGACAAAGCACCCCGCGGTTCCGCGGTGGCGTACGTCTGCCAGGGAAGTACGTGCTCGGCACCCATCGAAGGACTCAGCGAGCTGGTCGACCGCTTGAGACTCGGAGTCTGAGGCTCACGCAGGAATCTGTGCGCACTTGTCATGCGGAGAGATTTCCCCCGCGCGGCCCTGTCGCCGCGAACCCGAGTGCGCGGGGGAATCCCTTCGCATGACGAGGGAGTCACTCGGCCCAGCTTCAACCGAAGGCTGGACGGCTTACGAGAGCAGTTCCACGTTGCCGCCGATCGCAACGGTGTTGACGCTGAGCGTTCGCTCCGTCGCAAAGCGCAATAGATAGTGCGGGCCGCCCGCCTTGGGCCCCGTCCCTGACAGACCCTGTCCGCCGAAGGGCTGCACTCCGACCACTGCTCCGATCATGTTGCGGTTCACGTAGGTGTTGCCGACGGGCACCGTGCGAAACACGTGTGCGGCAACCGCTTCGATCCGGCTGTGCAACCCGAGCGTCAACCCGAAACCGGT
>FTEO01000747.1_pt1 | contig 29261 bp, 26 predicted proteins | sample 1640211 | NCBI WGS metagenome assembly FTEO01 (sample SAMEA3914816, study PRJEB12502) | metagenome | biome: forest; material: soil | place: USA | collected 2011-09-16 | depth 0.3 m | reverse complement strand
CGGCTCTGGGATGACGGCATCATCGATCCGCTCGACACCCGGCGCGTGCTCGGCCTGGCGCTTCACGTAGCCGCTCAGGGCCCGGCGCCGGAACCGGAGCGTTACGGCGTGTTTCGCATGTAAGCAGGGCGCATGTAAGTTGGGCGCAGCCCACCAGGATACGCATCATGAAAATGACAGAGGCACGCGCCGTCGTCACGGGCGGCGCATCGGGGCTCGGCAACGCGGTTGCGCGACTCGTCACCCGGCAAGGGGGCCGCGTCGTCATCCTCGACGTGCAGGAAGGTGCGGGTCAGGCTGCCGCTGCGGAGCTCGGCCCTTCGGCCGCCTTCGTGAAATGCGATGTCACCTCCGAGGCCGAAGTGAACTCGGCCATGAGCACGGCCAAGGACCGCATGGGCGGCATCAATCTGCTCGTGAACTGCGCAGGTGTCGTCGGTGCGGGGCGCATGCTTGGCAAGAACGGGCCGATGGCGGGAGATTTCTTCACGCGCGTCATCCATATCAATCTCGTCGGCACGTTCCTGTGCGACAAGGCGGCTGCATCCGTCATGCAAAGCAATGCGCCGAATGCGGACGGGGAGCGCGGGTTGATCCTCCACACCTCCTCCGTCGCGGCATTCGAAGGGCAGATCGGGCAAGTGGCGTATGCGGCAACGAAGGCCGCCGTCATGGGCATGACCTTGCCGATCGCGCGGGAGCTTGCGATGTTCGGCATTCGCTGCATGTCCATCGCGCCCGGCATCTTCCACACGCCGATGGTGAATTCCATGACACCGGAGCTGCAGGCCTCGCTCGGTGCGCAGGTGCCGTTTCCGTCACGCCTCGGCAAGCCGGAGGAGTTCGCGCAACTCGTCGCGGCCATCTTCGAGAACCCGATGCTGAACGGGGAAACCATCCGGCTGGACGGCGCCATTCGCATGCAACCCAAATGAACGCCGCAAGAGACTTGATGGAGTATGACGTGGCCATCGTGGGCGCAGGGCCTGCCGGCCTTGCGTGCGCCATCCGCTTGAAGCAGCTCAAATCCGAGCTGAACGTCTGCGTGCTCGAAAAAGGCTCGGCGGTTGGTGCGCACTCGCTGTCCGGCGCCGTAATCGAGCCGGGGCCGCTCGATGCGTTGCTGCCGGACTGGCGTCAGTCCCCGCCCGCCATCTGGGTGCCCGCGAAGCGGGATGAGTTTCGCCTGCTCACTCGTTCCGGCAGCATGCGACTGCCACTGCCGCCGCAACTTCACAATCACGGCAACTTCATCACCTCGCTTGGCCTCCTCACGCCGCTTCTCGCGCAGAAGGCGGAAAGTTCGGGCGTGGATGTCTTCGCCGGCTTCGCCGCGGCCGAGCCGCTGTTCAATGAAGACGGCTCGGTGGCCGGCGTGCGTCTTGGCGACATGGGCATCGAGAAGAACGGCGAGCCGGGGCCGAACTATACGCCCGGGCCGGACGTGCGAGCGCGCACCACATTCGTGGCGGAGGGCGCGCGCGGCAGCCTCGCGAAGCAGCTCATCCGGCGCTTCAAGCTCGACGCGCAGTCCTGCCCGCAGACGTATGGACTCGGCATGAAGGAGTTGTGGCAGCTGCCTGCAGGGCGGGTCGAGCCCGGACTCATCCAGCACACGCTCGGCTGGCCGCTCGACACGCAGACCTACGGCGGCAGCTTCATTTATCACCTCGACAACGATCGCGTTTACGTCGGGTTCGTCGTCGGGCTCGACTACATCGATCCGCGGCTGAAGCCGTTCGAGGCCTTTCAGCAGTTCAAGCATCATCCGCAGGTGAAGCCGCTGTTCGAAGGCGGCGAAGTAGTGGCTGCGGGCGCACGCACTATTGCATCGGGCGGCTGGCAGTCGATTCCGCAGCTCGAGATGCCGGGCGCACTGCTCATCGGCGATTCGGGCGGCGGCCTCAATCTGCCGAAGATCAAAGGCGTGCACCAGGCGATTCGCTCCGGAATGCTGGCCGCCGAGCATCTGGTGCAGACAGGCTCCACGGCCGGGTTCGATGCGCGCTGGCGCGCTTCCCCGGGTGGCCAGGAGCTCCGGAAGGTTCGCAATTTCAAGCCGGGCTTCAAGCGCGGCATGTGGTTTGGCCTCGCGAACTCGGCGCTCGAAGTGGTCACCGGCGGCCGCACTCCCTGGACGTTGCGCAACGAGACCGCGGACTATCAGCGGCTGCAGCAGCTCGACCAGTATGAATCGCCGGACCGCGGCTGGGTCGAGCGCTCGCTGCCACCGAGGGATCGGCTCGCGTCCGTCTTCCTCGCCTCGACGACGCACGATGAGAGCCAGCCCGCGCACCTGAAAATCCTCGACCCGTCGATCTGCTCGGACCGTTGCACGCGCGAGTTCGGCAACCCCTGCCAGAATTTCTGCCCGGCGAACGTCTACGAGATGGTGGACGACGGTGCGGGCCAGAAGCGCTTGCAAATCAACGCGGCGAACTGCGTGCACTGCAAAGCCTGCGACATCAAGGACCCGTACGCCATCATCAACTGGACCACACCCGAGGGCGGCTCCGGGCCGAATTACCAGTCCTTGTAGCCGACAGTGTGGCGAGGTTGCGCAAGCCAGCGGGAGCCGAGCGCCGAGGAGTAATCTAGAGGTCATGCCGCCGATCTGGACTCCTTCCGCTGAGCGCGTCGCGGGCGCAAACGTTACCCGCTTCATCACGTGCGTGAATGCACGCCGCGATCTGCGGCTGGCGAGCTATCCGGATCTTTACAGGTGGTCCATCGAGCATCCCGGCGAGTTCTGGTCGGAGCTCGCCCGCTTTGCCGACGTGCGTGCCGAGTGGGGCAAGGGCCCGGCCATCGAGAATGCCGAGCGCATGCCCGGCGCGCGCTTCTTTCCCTCCGCACGCCTCAACTTTGCCGAGAATCTGCTGCGGTTCCGGGATCGCCAGGCCGCCATCGTGTTCCGCAACGATCACGGCACCCGCCGCGAAATGTCGTATCTCGAGCTGCACGAGGAAGTCGCGCGCATCGCTGCGGGGTTGAAAGCGGTGGGCGTGGGCGTGGGGGATCGGGTCGCCGGGTTCATGCCGAACCTGCCGGAAACCGTCATCGCAATGCTGGCCACGACGAGTCTCGGGGCCATCTGGTCATCCTGCTCGCCGGACTTCGGCGTCAACGGCGTGCTGGACCGGTTCGGGCAGATCACGCCGAAGGTGCTCGTCACCGCCGACGGCTACTGCTACGGCGGCAAGACGCTCGACTCGCTCGCGCCGATGGCACAGGTGCTGGAGCAGATTCCGAGCATTCGCAAAGTCATCGTCGTCGGCTACGTGAGCGCCGACCCCGCGCTCGAAAGACTGGGCAACGCTGCGAACATCGCCACGCGCTGGAGCGATTTCGGACTGCGCGGCGTGCACCTCGAATTCGCGCAGTTGCCGTTCGATCATCCCATCTACATTCTCTATTCTTCCGGCACCACAGGCGTGCCGAAGTGCATCGTGCACGGCGCGGGGGGCACACTCCTGCAACACCAGAAGGAGCACCTGCTCCACACGGACATCCGCCGCACCGATCACGTCTTCTATTACACGACCAGCGGCTGGATGATGTGGAACTGGCTCGTGAGCGCGCTCGCCACGGGCGCGGCCATCGTGCTCTATGAAGGCTCGCCGTTTCACCCCGAGCCTGGCGCGCTGTGGCGAATGGCAGAGCAGGAACGGATCAACGTGTTCGGCACGAGCGCCAAGTTCATCGCGGCCATCCAGAAGAGTCACTTCGATCCCGTGAGCGAAGTCCATCTGCCTTGCCTGCGCGCGATTCTGTCCACCGGTTCGCCGCTGCTGCCCGAGAGCTTCGACTACGTGTACCAGCACATCAAGGGCGACGTGCAGCTCGCTTCCATTTCCGGCGGCACGGACATCGTGTCGTGCTTCGCGCTCGGCAGCCCGACGCAGCCGGTGTATCGCGGTGAGCTGCAATCGCGCGGGCTCGGCATGAAAGTCGAAGTCTTCGACGACGCAGGTCACCCGGTGCGCGGCGAGCGCGGGGAGCTCGTCTGCTCAGCGCCGTTCCCATCGATGCCGGTGGCGTTCTGGAACGATCCGGATGGCAGCAAGTATCACGCGGCATACTTCGAGCGCTTCCCGGGAGTCTGGTATCACGGTGACTACGCCACGCTCACGGAGCACGACGGACTCATCATTCACGGACGCTCGGACGCGGTGTTGAATCCCGGCGGCGTTCGCATCGGCACGGCCGAGATCTACGCGGTTGTCGAAAACCTCGCAGAAGTGCTCGAAGCGCTTGCTGTGGGGCAGGACTGGCGCGGCGACGTGCGCGTGGTACTGTTCGTGCGGCTGAAGCCCGGATTCACGCTGGATGACGACCTGAAGAAGAAAATCCGCGAGGCGATTCGGCTTGGCACGACGCCGCGGCACGTGCCCGCGAAAATCATCGAAGTGCCGGATCTTCCGCGCACGCTCTCCGGAAAGATTACGGAGCTCGCCGTCCGCAACGTCATCCACGCTCGGCCGGTCAAGAACATCGATGCCCTGGCGAATCCCCAGGCGCTCGAGTACTTCCGCAATCTCGCCGAGCTCGAAAGCTGACGTGACGCGCACAGACCCGATTGCACCTCGTCGCGCTTCGACCCACTCAGGTGACTCTCGCAGATGAGTGCCGAGCCCGCGGATGACCACGCGCTGAGAATCGCGTACGACCGTCAAGTGAAGGAACGCGGGTTTCGCGCCGACAAAGCGCAACTCGCCGCCGTTGAAGCGCTGGATGGTCTGCGGCATCGGCTGCTGAGCGCCGATCACTCGCCCGCATCCAGCGCACGACGGCTGCTCTCGAAGCTGGGCATCGTGCAGCCTGCGGGGCCGGAGCGAGGGCTGTACCTCTGGGGCGGCGTCGGACGCGGCAAGACGTGGCTGATGGATCTCTTCTTCCAGTGCCTGCCGTTCGAGCAGAAACGCCGCCGCCACTTCCACCGCTTCATGCACGACGTCCACCAGGAGCTGAAGCAGCTCGGCAATCGCGAAGCGCCGCTTGAACAGGTGGCTGATCGCATCGCCGCGGACTGCCGCGTGCTGTGCTTCGACGAGCTCTTCGTCGCAGACATCGCAGACGCCATGATCCTCGGCACGCTGCTCGATGGCCTGTTCCGCCGCGGCGTCACGCTCGTGGCTACGTCCAATGTTCCGCCGGGAGACCTATACAAGCAGGGCCTGCAGCGCTCCCGTTTCATCCCCGCCATCCAGCTGCTCGAGCGTCACACGCGCGTGGTGGCCGTTGACGGCGGCACTGACTATCGCCTGCGCCAGCTCACACAGGCGGGCACCTATCTCGCCTCGGACTCTCCGGACACGCCGCGACGCCTGGATGCCTTGTTCATGGAGATTGCGGATGGCGGCGCCGGCGGCGATGCAGCCAGCTTCGGCGTGCGCAGCGGGGGCACGGTGACTATCGAAGACCGCGAGATTCCCGTGGTCCGCGAAGGCGCCAATACGATCTGGTTCGAGTTCGAAGCCGTGTGCGAAGGCCCGCGCAGCCAGAACGACTACATCGAGATCGCGCGGGAGTATCAGTCCGTCATCGTCGCGAACGTGCCGCGCTTCGAACCAACGCGCGAAAACGCGGCGCGGCGCTTCATTGCGCTGGTCGACGAGCTGTACGACCACAACGTCAATCTGATCGTCTCAGCCGCTGCCGCGCCGGATGATCTCTACCACGGTGAGCGCCTGGCCTTCGAGTTCCAGCGCACCACGAGCCGCCTCATCGAGATGCAGAGCGAGGAATACCTGGCGCGCGAGCACAGGCCGTAGCGCGCAGCGCAGCGGTCAGACAACGCCGCGGCGGATCTGGTCGAGCTCGATGGATTCGAACAGCGCGCGGAAGTTGCCCTCGCCAAAACCCTCGTTGCCCTTTCGCTGGATGATCTCGAAGAAGATGGGGCCGATGACGTTCTGCGTGAAGATCTGCAGCAGCACGCCTTCGCCCTTCTCAGGGTTGCCGTCGATCAGAATGCGGCGACGCTGCAGCTCTTCGACTTTCTCATGGTGGCCCGGCACGCGGGCCGCGATGCCTTCGTAGTACGTGTCGGGCGAGTCCTGGAACGCCACGCCCTGCCGGCGCAACACGTCGACAGTGCGGTAGATATCCGTAGAGGCGAGCGCGATGTGCTGGATGCCCTCGCCGTGATACTCCCGCAGGTACTCCTCGATCTGGCTCTTGTCGTCCTGGGATTCGTTGATGGGGATGCGGATCTTGCCGCACGGGCTCGTCATGGCGCGCGAGAACAGGCCGGTCTTCTTGCCTTCGATGTCGAAGTAGCGGATCTCGCGGAAGTTGAACAGCTTCTCGTAGAAGCCTGACCATGTATTCATGTGCCCGCGCATGACGTTGTGCGTGAGATGGTCGATGTACGCAAGGCCCGCCGTTTCCACCTTGACAGCCGGCGCCACCGGGCGGAAATCCACGTCATAGATCGAGCCGTTGCTGCCGTAGCGGTCGACCAGATAAATGAGCGAGCCGCCGATGCCTTCGATGGACGGAATGTTCAGCTCCATCGGCCCGGCCGAGGCGGGCCCGGATTTCGCGCCGAGCTCGAGCGCGCGTCGATAGGCGTACGCGGCATCCTTCACCCGGAACGCCATGGCACAGGCCGAAGGCCCATGCGTGCGCGCGAACGCCTGTCCGAACGAATTGGGCTCGGCGTTGATGATGAAGTTGACGTCTCCCTGACGATGCAACGTGACGTTCTTCGAGCGATGGCGCGCCACCACCGGGAACCCGAGCCGCTCGAACAGCGTGCGCAGCAGATCCGCATCCGGTGCCGTGTACTCCACGAACTCGAATCCGTCCGTCCCCATGGGATTGTCGGGAGTGGTCGCTGCGTTCGATGTTGCCATGCTGTCTCCGCGGCTGCGGCCCATTAGTTACAATTGCAACTATCATACGACACGCCCCCTCGCCACGGACACCACGCATGCCCAAGCGCGCGCCGCTCGAGCTCGACCGCTTCCTGCCCTACCGCCTCTCCGTGCTCTCGAACACGGTCAGCACGGCCATTGCCGGCGCGTATCAGCAACGCTTCGGCCTCACGATTCCGGAATGGCGCGTCATGGCGGTGCTCGCGCTGAACCCAGGCCTTTCGGCGGCCGAAGTGGCACAGCGCACGGCCATGGACAAGGTTGCGGTGAGTCGCGCGGTCACCTCGCTCCTGAAGGAGCGGCGAATCGCGCGGCAACTTGCGAGAACGGACCGCCGCCGCTCACTGCTCCAGCTCTCTTCAGCTGGCCACCGCGTCTACGCGCAGGTAGTGCCCTTTGCGCTTGCGTATGAGCGCGCGCTCATCAAGCCGCTCTCGGCGGAAGAGCGCGCCACGATCGATCGGGCACTGCGCATTCTGCTCGGCCGTGCCGCGGAAATCGGTCCGGCTCACGGGGAATAGTCCGACAGTCCGGCGATGCGCATTGAGATCGCACCGGCCGGCACCATCTTCACAAATGACGGATCTATTCCACCCGACCCGTGGCGAAGCAACCTTCGTGCAATAACTGATGCATCGTGGCTCGATGCGCCCGTCATAGCTCGCCGCGACTGCGGACCCGTCATGTATAATCCCGCGCCGCGTGAGGGGTAGACGTTTGAAGACAGTCGCCGAATTCGAGATTCAGTATCACCAGTTTCTCGACGCGGAGGGGCGCTCCGCCGGCCCCCTGCCTGAGTTCGCCCGGGACCCCGCCGAGCTCCTGAAGATGTACCGCGTCATGACGCTGGTGCGCACCTTCGACACGAAGGCCATCAATCTCCAGCGCACCGGCAAGCTCGGCACCTACGCATCCTGTCTGGGTCACGAAGCCACGCACGTGGGTGTCGGCGCTGCCATGCGGCCGGATGACGTGCTCGTTCCCGTCTACCGCGAATATGGCTCGCAGTTCTGGCGCGGCGTGACGATGGCTGAGGTACTGCTGTACTGGGGCGGCGACGAACGCGGCAACGACTTTGCCGTGCCCCGCCAGGATTTCGCCTGGTGCGTCCCCATCGGCTCGCAGACTCTGCACGCCGCGGGCGCCGCCATGGCGTTCAAGATTCGCGGGGAACAGCGCTGCGCCGTCGCGTATATCGGCGATGGCGGCACCTCGCAGGGTGCGTTCTACGAAGCACTCAACCTCGCCGGTGCACGCGCGTTGCCAGTGGTGTTCGTCATCGTCAACAACAAGTGGGCCATCTCGGTTCCCATCGAATCGCAGACGGCTACCCGCACCCTCGCGCAGAAAGCCATCGCCGCCGGCATTCCCGGCGTACAGGTAGATGGCAACGACATCGTCGCCGTGAGACACATCGTCGGCGAAGCCCTCGCTACCGCACGGCGCGGCGAAGGTCCTACGGTCATCGAGGCCGTCACGTACCGCCTGAGCGATCACACCACGGCGGACGATGCGAGCCGCTATCGCCGGGAGAAGGAAGTAAAGGAAGCCTGGCGCACCGAGCCGCTGCTGCGCGTGCGCGCGCACCTCATCAAGGCGGGCGCCTGGGACGACGCGCGTGAGGAAGAGCTGAAAGCCGAGTGCACGCGCCAGATCGACGCGGCCGTCGAGCAATATCTCCAGACGCCCAAGCAATCCACGGACAGCATGTTTGATTTCCTGTTCGCCCGGCTGCCGAAGAGCCTCATCGCGCAGCGCGAAGTCGCGCGCCGGTACGCCGCCTCGAGCGACCACTGAATCGGATCGATCATGGCCAAAGTGACGATGATCGAAGCCATCAACCACGCGCATGCGTGGGAAATGGCGCATGACCCCACAGTCGTAGTGCTGGGCGAAGATGTCGGCGTGAATGGCGGCGTGTTCCGCGCAACCGCCGGCCTGCAGGAAAAATTCGGCAAGGATCGCGTGCAGGACACGCCCCTCGCGGAAGGGATGATCGCCGGCATGTCGCTCGGCATGGCGAGCCAGGGCATGCGCCCGGTCGCCGAGATCCAGTTCATGGGATTCATCTATCCCGCCATGGATCAGATCGCGAATCACATGGCACGCATGCGCCATCGCACCCGCGGCCGCATTACGGTGCCGCTCGTCATGCGAATGCCTCACGGTGGCGGCATTCACGCGCCGGAACATCACTCGGAAAGTCTCGAGGCGATGCTCGCGCATCATCCTGGCCTGCGCGTGGTGTGCCCTTCATCCCCGGCGCGAGCGTATGGCCTGCTGCTCGCATCGATCCGCGACCCTGATCCTGTGATTTTCCTCGAGCCGGTGCGGCTCTATCGCCTCGTACGACAGGAAGTAGCAGACGATGGACAGGCGCTGCCGCTCGATGTGTGCTTCCGTCTGCGCGAAGGCTCGGACGTCACGCTCGTCACCTGGGGCGCCATGACCTTCGAAGTCATGCGGGCAGCCGAGCAGTTGCAGAAGGACGGCGTGAGCTGTGAGGTCATCGACCTCGCCACGCTGTCGCCTATCGATCACGATACCATTCTGGAATCGGTCGCGAAGACAGGCCGCCTCGTCATCGTGCACGAAGCGCCGCGCAACTGTGGCATTGGCGCGGAGATCGCCGCCACCGTCGCAGAACAGGGGCTTTACGATCTGCAGGCGCCCATCAAGCGCGTCACGGGCTACGACACGCAGATGCCGCTGTTCCGTCTCGAGTACGACTACATTCCGAGTGTCGCGCGCATCACGGACGCCGTGCGGGACACGCTCGCTGACTAACCGCTCCACACCACCCGGCCACGTGTCGACGGAGGGACCATGACGACTTTCAATCTTCCGGATCTGGGCGAAGGGCTGGCGGAGGCCGAGATCGTGCGCTGGCACGTGAAGGTGGGCGACAAGGTCAAGGTGGACCAGCCGATGGTGGCCGTGGAGACGGCGAAAGCCGTTGTCGAGGTACCTTCACCCTACTCCGGCGTCATCACCTCGCTGCATGGAAATCCGGGAGATGTGATCGCCACGGGCGCGCCCCTCGTGGAGTTCGACCTTCAGGCCTCAGGCGCGAATGCCGCGCCCGCCCGCGAAGCAGCGGCAAAGAAAGCAGACCCGCGTGCGGCAGACGATTCCGGCACGGTTGTCGGCAGCATGCCGACGAGTGAGGAAGAGCTCATCGAGACTGCCGTCGCCGGCAGCGACATCGCCTCGCCTCGCGAACGCGTGCGCGCAGCGCCGGCCGTGCGTGCTCTTGCGAAACGACTAGGCGTGGATCTCACCGCCGTGCCCGGCACCGGCCGCGGCGGTCTCATCACGGTAGATGATGTGATGAGCACATCGGGCCCCACAGCCATGCAGGCGGCCGCCACAGTCACCGCGTTGAAGACCGCGCCCACGGCGAATCGTAGTGCCCAGCCCTCGGCTCCGCCGAGCGGGGAGCCGGAGAAACTGCGTGGCCTGCGCCGCGCAATGGCTCAGAGCATGAGTCTCGCGCGCGACAACGTCATGAACTGCACGCTGTTCGACGACGCGGACCTGCACGACTGGCGCAAGGGCGAAGACTTCACCATTCGGCTGCTTCGCGCGATCGGCGCCGCCGCCACCGCCGTGCCGGCGCTGAACGCGTGGTTCGATACGGAGAACCAGAGCCGCCGGCTCATGACCCGCGTCGACGTCGCCATGGCCGTGGATACGCCTGACGGCCTGCTGGTACCGGTTGTTCGAGACGTTGCCAAGCGTCCGACGAGTGAATTGCGCAGCGACGTCGACCGGTTGAAGCGCGGCGCGCGAGATCGCACCGTGGCTCCTGAAGATTTGCGCGACTTCACGTTCATGCTGTCGAACTTCGGCATGATCGCGGGCCGATACGCCACACCGGTGGTTGTGCCACCCGCTGTAGCCATTCTGGGTGCAGGCAAGCTGAGCCACGACGTCGTAGCGGTGATGGGCGGCATCGAAGCGCACCTGCGTATGCCGCTCTCCCTCACATTCGATCACCGCTGCGTCACAGGCGGAGAAGCAGCGCGGTTTCTGGCCGCGCTCATTCGGGATCTCGAGCGGACGAACTGATCATGCGAGCGCCGGTTGCTTCGGAGAGTGCAGGTCCCCTGCCTGGAATTCCGGCCGCACGCGTCAAGCTGATCGAGCGCATTGCCGGCGCCGCGAGTACCCGCGTTCCCGGCACAACGCCCGAGCTGCGCCGTCGCTTCCTGCGCGCGTACTTCCGGGGGGTTGGCGAAGAGGATCTTTCACAGCGCACCCCTGAAGCGCTCGCCGGCGCGGCCCTGCGTCATCTTCAGACCGGTCGCGTCCGCGCGCGCGGCCGCTCGCTCGTACAGGTCTTCAATCCGACCGAGCAGGATGGTTTCGACTCACCGCACACCGTGGTGATGATCGTCACGGACGACATGCCGTTCCTCGTAGATTCCGTCGGCGTGGTTCTCAGTCAGGCCGAGCTCGCGATGCACGTGATCATTCATCCCGTGCTCTCCGTGAAGCGGGATGGCCGGGGCCGGCTGCTCGACGTATCGGCCACCGCGAACTCGCACAACGAGTCGTGGCAGCTCTACGAGATCGACCGCCAGAATGATCCGGCGCGCCTCGCGCAGCTGAAAAAGGAGCTCGAAGAGACGCTCGCGGATGTGCGTGTAGCGGTGGAGGACTGGTCACTCATTCGCGAGCGCGTGCGCGCCATCAGCGCCGGGCTCGAGAACGACCCGCCGCCGCTCCCGGAAGATGAAGTCACGGAAGCCCGCGAGCTCCTCGACTGGATGGAAGGCCGGCACTTCGTCTTCCTCGGCTACCGGCACTACCGGCTCGAACGCGGCGCGGCCAGCGACCGCCTCGTGCCGGACAACCGCTCCGGCCTTGGAATTCTGCGGCCGGGCCGCGAGCCCGCTCGCGGCAGCGACAAATCCGGCGCCACGGTGCTCCGCGGCGAAGTGCGCGAGCACGCGCGCAAGCGTGAGCTGCTCATCCTCACGAAGGCCAACTCGCACGCCACCGTTCATCGCGGCACGTACCTCGACTACATCGGCGTCAAGAGCTTCAACAAGAACGGCGACGTCACGGGCGAGCACCGTTTCCTCGGCCTGTGGACTTCCACGGCGTACTACAGCAGCCCGCGAGACATTCCGGTGCTGCGCCTGAAGGTGCAGCGCGTGGTGAATCACTTCGCGCTCGATCCGGCGAGCCACGACGCCAAGGCCGTGCTCAACGTGCTGGAAACCTATCCGCGCGATGAGCTGTTCCAGGCGAGCGTTTCAGATCTCGTACGCATCGTGCGCGGCGTGGTCAACCTGTACGAGCGGCGCACCGTGCGCCTGCTGGCGCGCCGGGATCCCTATCACCGCTTCTACTCCTGCCTCGTATACGTGCCGCGGGACCGCTACAACACCGAGGTGCGCCAGCGGATCGAGCAGATCGTGCTCGAGGGCTTCGACGGCAAGAACGTCGAGACCACCGTGCAGATCTCGGATTCGAACCACGCTCGCGTGCACGTGGTCGTCCGCACGAATCCGGATGACCGGCGCAAGGTCGACTTCGACGCTATCGAAAAGCGCATCGCCACCGCTACGACCACGTGGAGCGACCGGCTGCGTGCGGTTCTGCTCGCGCGGCAAGACGAAGCCAGCGCCATCGCCCTCGCGAACCGCTATCGGCGCGCGTTTCCTCTGGCTTACGAAGAAGACGTCGACCCGGCGGATGCGCTCGAAGATCTCGCCGATCTCGAGGCACTGCGCACCGAGCCACTGGCGCTGCGCCTGAATCTCTACCGCCCGGCGCAGCAACAGTCGCAGCGCGTCCATTTCAAGATCGCGAAGCTCGGCGAGCCGGTGCCCATCTCCGACCTGCTGCCGATGCTCGAGAACTTCGGCCTGCGGGTCATCTCCGAGCGACCGTACGAGCTCGCCTGGCCCGATGGCGGCGCCGCCTGGATCCAGGACTTCGAGCTCGAGCATCGCGAGCGCCTGCGTATCGACATCGCGCGCATCGACACCATCTTCAAGGATGCGTTCTCCGCCACGTGGCGCGGTGACGTGGAGAACGACGGATTCAATCGCCTCGTGCTCGCGGGCGGACTCAATGCGCGCGAGATCGTCGTTCTGCGCGCGTATTGCCGCTACCTGCTGCAGACCGGCGTGCCGTTCAGCCAGGCTTCCATGGAACGGACGCTGGCAGCCAACGCGAGCATCGCCCGGAACCTCGTGCGCCTGTTCGAAGTGCAGCTGGACCCGGACATTGGGCGCCGCACCGATCATCGTGCGGAAAAGCTCGTTGCCGGCATTCTTTCCGCGCTCGATGCGGTAACGAGCCTCGATGAAGACCGCATCCTGCGGTCGTATCTGAATCTGGTGCAGGCTACGCTTCGCACGAACTTCTACCAGCTGCAGGCCGATCCGGCAGCGGGGCCTGACTCCGCGCCGCGGCCGAAGAGCTACGTCTCCTTCAAGCTCGATCCGCACAAGATTCTGGATCTGCCGCTGCCGCGGCCGAAGTTCGAAGTCTTCGTGTACAGCCCGAGAGTCGAGGCAGTGCACCTGCGCATGGGATACGTGGCCCGCGGCGGCATCCGCTGGTCCGATCGGCGCGAAGATTTCCGCACGGAAGTGCTCGGGCTGATGAAAGCTCAGAACGTGAAGAACACCGTCATCGTGCCGGTCGGCGCGAAGGGCGGGTTCGTCGTCAAGAAGATGCCTAACGGGCCACGCGAGGCCGTGCAGGCTGAAGTCATCGCGTGCTACCAGACCTTCATGCGCGGTCTGCTCGACATCACCGACAACATCGCGAACAACCGCATCGTTCCGCCGCCGCGCGTCGTGCGCCGGGACGGAGACGATGCGTACCTCGTGGTGGCGGCAGACAAGGGCACTGCAACGTTCTCCGACATCGCGAACGCCCTCTCGCTCGAGTACGGTTTCTGGCTCGGCGATGCCTTCGCCTCCGGCGGCTCTGCCGGGTACGACCACAAGAAGATGGGCATCACCGCGCGCGGCGCGTGGGAATGCGTGAAGCGGCATTTCCGCGAGATCGGGGTGGACATCCAGTCGCAGGACTTCACCGCCACCGGCATCGGCGACATGTCGGGAGACGTGTTCGGCAACGGCATGATCCTGTCACGGCATCTGCGCTTGCTGGCGGCATTCAACCATCAGCACATCTTCCTCGACCCGGCGCCGGATGCGGCGACGGGCTTCGTCGAGCGCGAGCGGCTCTTCAATCTGCCGCGCTCCACCTGGGAGGACTATGACAGGAAGAAGATTTCGCGCGGCGGCGGCGTGTATTCGCGCGCGGCGAAGTCCATCGATCTGTCGCCGGCGGCGCAGACCATGCTGGGGCTCGAGGCGGCTGCGGCGGCACCGAACGAGATCGTGCGGGCGATCCTGCGCATGCCGGTGGATCTGCTGTGGAATGGCGGCATCGGCACGTACGTCAAGGCGACCGACGAATCGAACAACGAAGTTGGCGACCGCGCGAACGATGGCGTCCGCATCAACGGCGCCGAGTTGCGCGCCAGGGTCGTGGGCGAAGGCGGCAACCTCGGAATGTCTCAGCGGGGCCGCGTTGAATATGCGCTCTCGGGAGGCCGGCTCAACACCGACTTCATCGACAACTCGGCGGGCGTGAACACCTCCGACGTCGAAGTGAACATCAAGATTCTGCTGAATCCGCTCGTAGAGGCGGGAAAGCTCACGCGGGGCGAGCGCAACCGGCTGCTCGCGCGCATGACGAACGAGGTCGCCGCGCTGGTTCTGCGCAACAACTACCTGCAGGGGCAGGCGCTCAGCACGCTCGAGATCCAGTCCGCTGCGCGCCTCGCGGAATACCAGCACATCATCCGCTCCCTGGAGCGCACGGGCGAGCTCAATCGCGCGATCGAATTTCTGCCGACCGATGAAGAAATCGCGGAGCGTCGCAAGCGCGGTCTCGGCCTTACGCGGCCAGAGCTCGCGGTGGTGCTCGCGTATAGCAAGATCTGGCTGAGCACTCACCTGCTCGCCTCGGACGTACCGGAAGATCCGTATCTGTCATCGGAGCTCGAGCGCTACTTCCCCGCGCCCGTGCGGGAACGCTTCCCGCGAGCGATTCCGCGTCATCGCCTGCGCCGCGAGATCATTGCAACGGCGACGACCAACAGTCTCGTCAACCGCATGGGCCCCGCCTTCGTGGCGCGCACGCAGGAAGAGACGGGCGCCGAGCCCGCCGAGATCGCGCGGGCTTACACGGCCGCGCGTGAGATCTTCGACATGCGCAAGCTTTGGGCGCGCATCGAGGCGCTGGATAACCGCGTCACGGCTCGCCTTCAGTACGGCATGATGTACCAGACGAGCCGGCTGCTCCGGCACGTTACGTACTGGCTGCTCGCCCATCAGCGCCGCGAGTTGCACGTGGACAAGGCAGTCGCGGAATTCCGCCGCGGCGTGCGGGAGCTCGAGGCGGAAATCGGCGGCGTGCTGACCGGCGTGGATCGCGCGCGGTTCGAGAAAGTGCGCAAAGAGCACATGGACGCCGGCGCGCCGGCAGAATTGGCGAGTCGTATCGCAAGCCTCGATGCACACAATGGCTCGCTCGATATCGTGGAGCTGGCGACCACGCATCGCGCGCGCGTCGTCGACGTGGCTCGCGTGTACTGCGAAGTCGGCGCCCGCATCGGCCTCGACTGGTTGCGAGAGCAAGTAGAGCAGCTGCCCGTGGACGGGCCCTGGCAAGCCGTGGCGCGTACGGGTCTTCGTGACAGCGCCCTGCGCATCCACCGTCGCCTCACCGAGCGCGTGCTCGCGCGTGGCGACCGGGGCTCCGCGCAGGCCCGCGTCAGCGCCTGGATCGAGTCTGCCGGTGACGTGCTCGCCCATTGGCAACACACGCTGGCGGACATGCGCACCGCAGGCGCGGCGGACTTCGCAACGCTGACGGTCGGCGTCGAAACGGTGCGCAAGCTCGCGGACTGACATGGCGGGCCGCGGCTGCGCCGTGAGCGCGGTCTCGATTTTGCATTCGCCCCGTCGCTGACACACGTTCGAGACCACTCGAGACATGCGGACGTCCAGCTGCCGACCCCGGCCGTGTGCGGCGCCCCAGGCCCGGGAGCCTGTGCTATAAATTGGGTGCGGAGGTGCAGCGTGCCCGGAAAACTCATTCTCGTTCGTCACGGTCAGAGCACATGGAACGTGGAGAATCTCTTCACCGGCTGGCACGACGTGGACCTGTCGGAGCAAGGCAGGCTCGAAGCCACCGAAGCCGCGCGCCAGCTGCTGGCGGAAAGACTCCACATCGATCTCACCTTCACCTCCGTGCTGAAGCGTGCGATCCGCACGCTCTGGATCATCATGGACGGGATGGATCGCATGTGGCTGCCAGTCGAGCGTTCGTGGCGGCTCAACGAGCGCCACTACGGCGCGCTGCAGGGCCTGAACAAGGCGCAGACCGTGGAGAAGCACGGTGAGGCGCAGGTGAAGATCTGGCGCAGGAGCTACGACATTCCGCCGCCGCCGCTGAGCCTCGACGACAAGCGCCATCCGCGCTTCGACCCGCGCTACGCCACCATCGACCCGAAGCTGCTCCCGGCCACCGAATCGCTGAAAGACACGCTCGCACGCGTGTTGCCGTACTGGACGAGCCGCATCGCTCCTGAGCTGCGTTCAGGCCGCAACGTCATGGTGGTCGCCCACGGCAACAGTCTGCGCGCCATGGTGAAGATGCTCGACGACGTCTCGGAAGCCGAGATCACCGAGCTCAACATCCCGACCGGCGTGCCCCTGCTCTATGAGCTCGACACCGAGCTCAAACCGACGAGCCACCGCTATCTCGGCGACCCCGCCGCCATCGCCGCCGCCGCCGAAGCAGTGCGCCGCCAGACTGAAAAACGCTGACTCGCGCCAGCGCCGTGTCCCGCAAATCGCGGGACGCCGCGCCGTGCTACGACCCCGGGCCTTCGCCCCAGCCTGAATGCTGCTGGCCGTTGCCGTGGAAGAACGCCTGGATCTGGCGAATCAGTCCGTCCTGCACCTTGAAGATCTCGAACACCACCGAGCCGTTGTTGTTCGGATACTGCGGAGGTGTCGTGAAATTGCCGATGGCGAAGACCACGCCGCGCTCTTCGTCCGCGAGGTAGAAGCGGCGGTTTTTCACGTACCAGAGCACCTTCGGGTCCTTGAACTCGCCGCCGCAGCTGCCGTTGCCGAGCTTCGAATTCACGGTGAACACGCCGAGCTCGATGCGCTGGCACTCCGGATGCCACGGCACGTCGTGATAGTTGATCTCGCCCGAGACGACCGAAAAGTATTTGTCCGCGATCGCGAAGAGCTGCTCGCGCGTGGAGCGCTCGGCCACCGGCAGCACGGTATCGAACAGGCGTTCCGGCAACTCGAGCGATGACGCGGGCGTGCCACCGAGCGTGCCGTCGAAGAAGATCTCTTCGACCTCGCTGATCTCGTGCTTCTCCACCTTGAGCCGCACCGCGTAGAACCACCACTTCTCGGCATCTCGCGTGGGCGTGTTCGTCAGCACGCCATAGAACACGGCGGCGCCCGTCACAGGGTCGACGAACGCCTGCCGATACGGCATGCGCTTCACCTGGCCCCACGCTCCGCCTTGCCCGAGCTTCTTCACCACGCCTTCGCCGGTCACGCGCACATTCGCAGACACGTGCAGACGAGACGTGTCATTGTCCGACAGCGCCTCGGTGTAGGTGGTGAGCACTTCGAGCAGGCATCGGCGGTTGCAGTCTGGCGCGCTCGTCGCGGCCTCCGCGGGAATGGCAACGAATGCGGTGGCGAGCGCGCCCAGCGTCAGGGCGGCCCGGATCCGTGTACGCAAGCTCATGTGTAGCTCACTTCCAGACTGAGAGTGTGTTGTAGGGAACCTGCAGAACCAGCGCTTCGATCTGGCGAAGCTTGCCGTCCTTCACCTTGAAGAGCTCGGTGATGTGCCACGTCCACGGCACTTCGAACTGCGCGGGCACCGTGCGCCCGTCGGTGAGCTTCACGGTCTTCATCTTGCCGGCGTGGTCGAACAGCGCCACGGCGAGCACCAGCTGATGCTCCTCGTCCACGAGCACGAAGCGGCGATCGCGAATGCGCGTCACGTAGCGGAAGAAGCCGGTCTTGAACTGCGCCGTGCAGCCGAGCTTCTTGATGTCCGCGCCAGGCGCGTAGTCGACCATCGTGGTGTTGTTCGTAGTCTGGCTGCCGTTCTCGACCCGGTTGCAGTCATCCGCGAAAGGCGCGAACACCGTGCCGTCGTTCTGCTGCAAGGTGGAGAAATAGGAATCTGTGAGAGTGATCAGTTGCTCGCGCGTGCGCCGCTCGGCCGGCGGCACCCCCTCCGACAGAATCGGCTTGTCGATGAGCCCCGGCAGCGTCGGGTCGCGCGGACGCCGCGACACAACCGTCTCGACCTCACGAATCTTCTGATCCTCCACGCGCAACCGGAGTGAGAACGGCGACCGATGGCCGTTCTCCACGACGTCACCGTAGAACCCGGCCTCGCCGGCCTGCGGATCCGCGAAATACAGCTTGTACGAGCCCTGCGAATCGATGGTGCCCCACAACCCATCGCCAACCGCGAGCGGCACGTTGTTCTCGGTGAAGGACACGTGGCGGGCCCATGGCAAACGCGAAGGGTCGTGCGCGAGCATCGCGGCCATGTACTTGTCGATGAACCCATTGAGGCAGGCGCGGTCGCAGTCGATCGCCTTGTAGGCGCTCGGCTCGCGTTCGAGGCCATGCCCCGCCTCCTGAGCCAGCGTCACACCGGGCGTTGAGGTCGCGAGCGCGCACAGCGCGCCGAGCAGCAGCATCTTGCGGTACATCGATCTCCCCTTCAGCGCGTGGCGGCCTCGACTTCTTCCCATCCGGTCGGCGCCCGGTACGGCACCTTCGCGATTCCCGCGGCAACCTGCACGATCTTGCGATCCTTGATCTTGAATATTTCGGCGATCAGCGCGCTCGTCGGCCGCGACGCCCAGATGTTCTCGCGCATGCTCACGGTGCCTATGCCCTTCACCTGCGCATCGAGCACGGTGCCCGGATGGTTGAAGCGGAACACGCCGTAGACGACGCCGTGCTCGATATCGACCACCGTATACCGGCGCGGGCTGATGGACTTGATGTAGCTGTAGATGCCCGAGCTCAGCCCTTCGCGACACGTCATGTGACGGATCTTCGCGCGCTGCTCGGTCAGCTCGGGGCCGGCCACGGCCTCCGGGTCGTAGCAGGTCCGAATGCCGTTCTCGATACGAAACCCATCGTCCGCAAACGCGACGAGCTCGCCATTCACCTGTTCGATCGCGTCGAAATATTTGTCGACGATGCCCACGAGCTCGGCACGCGACAGGCGTTCGGCAGCGGGCACCTCTTCATCGAACACCGCGGGGACGGTCTTGAGATTGTCGGTGAGCAGCGTCTGGCCTTCGCCTTTGCGCGCCACCTGCGTTTCCGCTTCGCTGATCTTGCCGTTGATGACCTTGATGCGCAGCGCGAGCAATGCATCGACGCCGTTCTCCTGAACCACTGCGAGCGCAGCGGCGGCGCCTGCCTCGGGCTCGTCGATGTTCATCTTGTAGGTGCCAAGCCCCGTGGCGGTGGCCCAGAGCCCATCACCGGGCATGAGTGCCACGCCGTTCTCGGTAAACGTCACCGAGTTGGCCCAGGACACGCGCTTGTAGTCATGAGCGGCGAGGGCCGTCAGATATTGATCGATGAGACCCTGCAGGCACGCACGATCACACGCAGGTGCGGCCGGCGCAGCCTTCGAGGCCTCCGCCGAGGTTCCGGTGCCGGCGCCTTTTTCGCTGCAGGCGGACAGAATGGAAAGGCCCGCAACCGCAGCGAGTGCCAGCATTTTCGACATCAGAACCCCCCTCGTTTTCGAATTCATCGAATGACCCGTCCGCAATCACTCCACCCACGCCGAGCGTGTCTTGTACGGCACATCCTCCAGCACGGCTTCCACCTGCCGGATCTTGCCGTTCACGACCTTGAACAGCTCGAAGATCACGAACGAATACGGTGTATCGAACGGCGCGCCGATCGGGCGGGTGCTGCCATCCTTCAAAGTGACCGTGCGCAGGCTGCCCGCGTGATCGAAGAACGTGGCCGCGAGCACGAGCCCGCGCTCCTCGTCCACGAGCGGATAACGCCGATCGCGAATGTGCGTCACGAAGCGGAAATTGCCCGTTTTGAACTGCGCTTCGCAGCCGAGCGCAGGACCTGCGTTACCGGAAGAGGACGCCCGCTTGGGATTGTTGGTGGTGTGCACCCCATCCTCGACCCGGTCGCAATGCTCGTCGAAAGGCGCGTAGATCGTGCCGTCGTTCTGCTGCAAGGTCTTGAAGTATGAGTCGGCGATATTCACGAGCTGTTCGCGCGAGCTGCGCCCGGCCGGCGGCACCGCCAGACTCAGGATCGGCGTGTCCTCGAGACCTTTCGGGTCGGGAAAATCGTCGCGATAGTTGCGCTTGCGCGCGAGCAGCGTCTCGACCTCGGAGATGCGCCCCGACTCCACCTTGAGTCGCATGCCATACACGGCGGCCTGGCTGCCTTCCTCGACCAGGCCGTAGAAGCCCGCCTGCCCCGTCTGCGGATCGGCGAAATAGAGCTTGTACGCGCCCTGTTTCGTGATGGTGTTCCATAGCCCATCGCCAATCTGCATTGGCACGTTGTTCTCGGTGAAGCGGACGTGCCGGGCCCAGGGCACATGCGTCGGGTCGTGGCTCACGAGCGCCGCCATGTATTGATCGACGAAGCCGTTCAGGCAGGAGCGGTTGCAGTCGTTCGCGTTGACCGCGCTCGGGCCGTCGCCAGCATGCCCGGACGCGGGGAGAAGGATCGTGCCACCGATCAGCGCGCCAACCAGCGCGGCGAATCTCGCGTTACGCATGCGGATCGTCCGGAGAGGAGAACTCGGCCGATCCTAATGCAGCGCAACCTCAGTCGCTGCTCCACCCGTCGTAACGCCCACGGTGCGCGCGCGCGAGCTCGGTGAAGCGGCGGCTGCACTCGCGCATTTCGTCCACATGAACGCGCATGTTTTTCGAGGCGTGCAGGCTGAACGCGTAGTCCGCGCTGTCCGGCACGGCCTTCACATCCATGCGGAACCCCTGCTTCTCGAGCTCGGCGTTGACGCCCGCGATGGCGGCGTCATCCGGCAGGGCGAAGAAGAAATCGACATTGTGCAAACCGAACGGATCCATGCCACGCGCGCGCAGCGTGCTGATCAGCTTCGCGTCCCAGTCGTCCTCCCTGCGCGTCGCGCGCGCCTTGCGCACGATGAAGAAGAGGCGGATCAGGGTGGCGACGCCCGCGAAGATGACGAGATACAGCAGCCAGTTCATCTTTGCGCCTGCGCAGCGGTCAGTGGAAGCTCGGTTTGCGCTTCTCGAGGAACGCGGCGATGCCTTCCAGCCCCTCCGGGCTAGCGGCCTGCGCGGCGATGCTCTCGCTCTCGCGCACCATCTGCGATTCGAGGGCGCCGAGTGAGCTTGCCATCAAACGCTTGGTGCGCCCGAACGCCCGTGTGGCGCCTGCCGCGAGCTGTTCGCCCATCTTCATGGCTTCCGTGAGCAGCTGTGCATCCGGAACCACGCGATTGACGAGTCCCCAGTCCAGCGCTTCATCCGCCGTGAGCGCGCGATTCAGCAGGAACAGCTCCATGGCGCGCTTCGCGCCCACGGCACGGGGCAGCAGGAAAGACGTGCTCGCATCCGGCGTGAGGCCTACCGAGGTGTAGGCGAGGTTGAACTTGGCTCCGGCGGCGCACACGGCGAGATCCGCCATGGCTACGAGACCCACCCCGGCGCCCGCCGCGGTGCCATTCACGGCCGCGATGATCGGCGCGTCCATCCGCACGAAGTGCGAGATGGCCTCGTGCAGATAGGTGGTGAGCTCAGTCAGGTACGCGTCGGCCGACTTGCCCTTCGCCATCATGCCGCGCAGGTCGCCGCCGAAGCAGAAGTTCTTGCCGGCGCCGGTCAGCACGACCGCCCGCACGGCCGGGTTGCGGCCGCAGGTCATGGCGGCGGCGAGAAGGTCCATCGCCACCTGCAGATTCAAGGTGTTCGAGGTGTCAGGACGATTCAGGGTAACGACGGTGACAGCGCCGCGGCTTTCGACATTCACCGTCGAGGTCGACATGGCCGCGGCTCACTCGTCCGGAGCGATGGTCACACGCAGGCCCGCAAGGTCCGGCGTGAACTCGATCTGGCAGGAGAGACGCGACTGTTCGGTGTAGTGCGACAGCTCATTCAGCAGCTCGCGCTCGTCGGATTGGGGCGCCGGCAGCCGGTCGGTCCAGCTCGGATCGACATACACGTGACACGTGGCGCACGAGCACATGCCGCCGCAGATGGCGGCGACGCCGTAATCGAGCTCGCGCAGGGTTTCCATGACTTTGAGCCCGGTCCTCGCATCCACCTCGTGCTCGACTCCATCCCGGTCCACCACTCTCAACAACGCCATTACCTGCTCCGACTCGGCCCAACTGCGGGACGCGCTAGTCTGCCGATCTCGGCAGCCAGGCGCCAGCCTTGCGCGCCGCCTAACGCAGGCGTTTCAGGAGCGCCTGCTCGGCGGTGAGGTCGGCCGGCGTGGCGGCCGGGCCTGCGAGCCGCCGCGATCGATACCAGAAATAGCTGACGAGCACGAACAGCCAGCTGGCGTGGCGGAGCATGCCAAGCGAGGCTACGCTCGTCAGCCGGGCCGAATCGAGCAGCGTCTCGGCATGAGCTTCCGCTTGCGGGTAGTACGCGAGGATGCAGGCGAGATCGAGCAAGGGGTCGGCCACTGCGGCGTACTCCCAGTCGAGGAGGTAGAGCCGCTCCACACCGATGAGGTTCGAGTGGTACAGGTCGTTGTGGACCAGCGTTTTCGGTCGCTGGCCCGCAGCGCATGCCTCGAGCGCCGCGGCCGCTCGCTCCATCAGCTGGGCAAACCAGGCGGACTCCTCCGGTGAAGCTTCGAGAAGCCGTACGTAGTGCCGATCCAGCACGGCCGCGATGTCGAAGGGCGCCACGATCGGCGGCACCACACCATGAAGCACTTGCAGCGCGGCGCCGAGCTGACAGAGCCGCGCCGGTCGCGCGAAGTCCTGCGAGGTCCACGTCGGCCCGCAGATGTGCTCCATGATCATGAATCGATCGCCGGCATCCACGTGGATGAGCGCGGGCGCAAGGCCCACCGCTGCGGCCGCAGCGTGCAGCTGGGCCTCCCGCTCGTGGTTCGCCCCAAGCATGAGTGAGGCCGGGTCGTGGATGCGCACGACGAAGCGCCCGGCGCTCGTATCCACGCGATAGCTCTCGTTGACGGTGCCGCCATAGAGCCGGGCGGCGCGCGCCGTCGTGGCCCCGGAGGCGAACCCCGGCACGTGCGCAAGCACGTCTGCGGGAATCAGCTCGGTTGCGCGCTGCCGCGCCAGGTCCTGAACCATGTCACGAATCCCACGGCGGAGACGATGAGGTACACGGCGAAGAGGAGCGCTACGAACATGAGACCCTGGGAGGCATAAAGAAACAGGGCGATGGCATCGACCACGATCCAGTACAGCCAGTTCTCGAGCTTGACCTGAGTGACGAGCCACGTGGCCAGGAGACTCCCCCAGGTCGTGAGCGAATCGAGGAACGGCCACGCCGCCTGGCTCTCTGTGGCGAGCCACCTGGAGGTGAGCGCGCTCACGGCCACGATGACGACCCACCCCACGAGATGCGCCTTGAGCGGCCACACCGAGACCGCACGGGCGCCCTCCCCGCGCGCATCCTTCGACCAGCGCCAGAAGCCGTACACAGCCATCGCCACGTAGTACGCCTGCAGAGCCGCCTGCATGGGCAGCTTCGCGAACCACGATAGATAGATCAGGATGGCGGAGCTCAGGCCGCCTGCGACCCAGCACCAGCGGCTGCGTCGCACCGCCAGCACCGAGTACGCGAAGCCCAGCACCACGGACACCGCTTCGAGCGGGGACGTGGCCGCCAGGCCCGCGAGAACGGACTCGATCACGCGGGCGGTGCGAGGGGCCCCAGCACCTTCATGACGAAGACGGCCTTCGCGTTGGTCTCGAACGTGGTACGGATCTCAGGGATCAGCACCTTGAACACGTCGTCGTACTCGCCGAACACCTGCGTGCTCATGCTGTTGGTCACGACCTTGAAGCGGGCACGTGCGTTCAGACGATCGATGAAATTCTGGATCGGCGGGATGAACTGCGCATCCAGCGGATAGAGGCTGATCTCGACACCAATTTCCATGGGGCTCACCGGAAGGAGTAGTGGAACGTGACGCCGACCTGTCGCGGGTCGCCACGCTGAATATAGAGCTTATTGGGGAAATCCGGCGGCTCATTGCCGAAGTAGAAGCCGCGCACGGCATATTCCCGGTCGAACACGTTTCGGCTCCAGAGATACGCCGACCAGCGCGCGGCTTCGTAGCCGAACTGCAGGTTCGTGAGCGCGTAGGCACTCGAGCGAGTGTCGTTCGGCGGCACGTCGAAGTAGAACGCACCGAGCGCCGTCACATCCACGCGCGCGACCCAGCCCCGCGGGTGGTGCCAGCCGGCGCTCACCGCGCCCTGGTACTTCGGCGCGTGCGCCTGCTCGCGGTCCGGCAGGATCATGTCGCCTTGGTCGTAGTTGAGATAGCGCGTGCGCAAGAGACCAAGCGATGCATTCACGTCCCACCGCTCGGTCACCTGCCAGCGCAGGCTCGATTCGAGTCCGTAGTTGTAGCCGGCCGAGGCGTTGTCGGTGAAGAACACGAAGCTGTTCGGATCCGAGCGGTCGAGCTGATCGCCCGTGCGCACCTGCACGTCGCGCCGGCGCGAATAGAAGATCGACGTGTCGGTGTACACGCGCCCGCCGAGCCACGACGATTTCATGCCCACTTCGTAGTTCCACAGGAACTCCGGGCGAAACTCGAGGCGATCCTGCGGAACGCGGCCGAGATTGAAGCCGCCGCCTTTGTAGCCGCGCGAAAGAGAGGTGTAGGCCGTGGCAGTCTGTGAGAAGTCGTAGCTCAGCGAGACCTGCCCGCCGACCATGGTGTCGCGCGAGCTCAGGTTCGACACGCGCGGATCGCCTTGCCACACGCCCGCATCCTGGTAATCGGACTTGCGCACTTCGCCGCGCAGACCGGCAGACCAGCGCAAGCGGGCGGTGAACAGCCCATCGAGCTGGCCGAAGAGCGCCTCGTTGTTCGAGTGATAGCGGCTCGTGAGGAAGTCATCGAGCACGCCATCGAACGAGGGATCGAACGGATTCGCGTACGTGCCCACGCTCGTGTCGCGCCCGTCTTCCGTCAGGCGCAGGCCATATACCCCAACGAGCCACGCCACATCACCCGCCTGCTTTGGAGCGGCCGAGGCAAAGCGCACCTCGACACTTCCCGTGCTGCGATCCCGATCGGAGCGCGCAAAGTAATCGTATGTGTAGGGCGCCCACATCGCGGCGTTACCCCAATCGCCGTCGTAACTGTTGATGCTGTCGGATCTCGCATAAGCGCCGATCACCGTGAGCGTGCCTGCACTCCACGCGCTCGACTCGAGATGCACGGACGCTGCCGTCGCGCGTTGCGTATCTACGCCGGGGCGATCGGATTCCGAACGCCACGTGTTGTCGATGGACCAGGCGTCGTAGCCGTCGTCGATGTCGCTGTGGAGCAGCGTGAAATCGACGCGCGTGTCATCAGAGGCGTTCCAGCGCCACTTCAGGCGCGCGGTGAGCTCGTCACGATTGTTCGTGTCCTTGCGGCCGAGGAACACGTCGTCGCGGAAGCCATCACTGCGGAATTTCTCAACCGACAGGCGCCACGCTGAATTCAGGCTTTCGACGGGACCCGTGGCGACGACGCCGACCGAACCTGTGTTGTAGTCCGCGCCGCTGGCGTCGACGAAGAGTGCCGGCGTCGTCGAAGGATCCGCGCTCTTGAACGAGATGAGCCCGGCCAACGCGTTGGCGCCGAGCCGCGTGCCCTGCGGCCCGCGCAGCACTTCGACCTGCGACACATCGAACAGCGTGGCCGCCATGCCGATGCCGCTGAAGTCGACGTCGTCGATGAGAAAGCCGACGGAGGGATTCGGCGCGCCTTCGTACTGCTCGCGTTCGCCGATGCCGCGGATCTGGAAGTACCGCGGGCGCGCGGTGCCTCCCGCCCAGTTCAGATTGGGAACGAGCGCCAGCACATCCTCGAAGTGCTGCTGGCCGGCGCGGCCGAGCGTCTGGGCATCGAGCACGCTCACGCTGGCCGGCACCGTCTGCAGGTTCTGATCCCGCAGCAGCGTTGCGCTCACCACCACTTCTTCGAGCGGCGCCTCGGGCGCGGTGGCCGCGAAAGCCGTGCCGGTGCTTGCTCCGAGCAGCAGCGTGCCCGTTGCAAGCTCTTGAAAGAAACGCATGTCCGATCTCCTCCCGGTGGAAAGACCCGGGCGGAGCCGTGCGAAGGAAGGGAGGCAGGTTGACCTGTCCGTTCGCCGGTACTAACCGGATCACGTTCGACGGGTTCACCGATGGCATCGGCATCTCAGGTCCCCTAGGACCTCCCCGAGGTTTGCGCCCGCGTATGTTAGGCATCGCGGCCGGCATTGCAAGCTGCACGCCCGAAAAAGCAATCGCGGATTGGGCGTTCCGGCGTGGCCGAATGCGACTAGAATCGCCTCCTCACCGGAAGGCCACCGGGCAGGAACCTTCGATGACGCGCAAGATTCAGGTCCACCAGGTCGATGCATTCACGCGCGCGCCCTTCACGGGCAACCCGGCCGGCGTCGTGCTGAGCGCAGACCACCTCGAAGATGCCGAGATGCTCGCCATCGCGCGCGAGCTCAACAATGCCGACACCGCGTTCATTCTGGCGCGGGAGGGCGACGATCACGACCTGCGCGCGCGGTTCTTCACGCCGCGCATGGAGGCGGGCTTCGTGGGCCACGCTACGGTCGCGGCGCATTACGTGCTGTCACGCCGACGCACTCACGTGGAGCGGTTGCGGCAGAAATCGAAGGCAGGCGTCGTTGAGATCGACGTGCGCGGCAGCGGCGATGAGCGTCGCATCGCCATTCGCCAGAAACGGCCGACCGTGGGCCGCGAGCTGAACGATCGTGAGCGGCTCGCTGTACTCGACGCGCTGGCGCTCGCCACGGACGATCTCGACCTGCGTTGCCCGATCCGCATTGCCGGTACCGGCAGCACTCGCCTGCTCGTGGGCGTGCGCGGCACGGACCAGCTGAAGGCTCTCAAGCCGGATTCAAGCCGGCTCACCACGCTGTCCGCGCAACTCGGCGCCGCCGGCTACTTCATCTTCACGCTCGCGCCGCAGGATCACTCGTTCTTCACCGAGTCGCGCATGTTCTGCCCGGCGCTCGGCATTCCTGAGGATCCCGTGAGCGGCAACGCACACGGCCTGCTCGGCGCCTATCTCGCCGAGCAGCACCTGCTGTCGCACGATGGTCAGCGCGCGGCGTTCAGCGGCGCGCAGGGGCACTACGTACATCGCCCCGGGCGGGTGGACGTGGAGCTCGAGCTGCGTGACGGCGTCATCGAGAACGTGTGGATCATCGGCCAGGCCGTTTCGATCTTCGAAACCGAAATCACGCTCTAGGAGCGTGTCTGCTAATAGGCGCCGGCTTGCGCGCTGGCGCAATCAGCAAGACCACGACGCCCGCAATGGCGCCGAGCGTCGAGCCGACCAGCACACCCAGCTTCGCTTCTTGAAACAGATGCATCGACGCTGCGTCGTACGACAGCGCTGCGAGCAGCAGGCTCATGGTGAACCCGATGCCACACAGCTGCGCCACACCCAGTATCTGACCCCAGCTCGCATCCGGCGGCCGGCTGCCAATGCGCAGCACCGTAGACGCGATCACACCGAGCGTGATGCCGAACGTCTTGCCGAACAGCAGGCCAAGCACGATGCCAAGGCTCACCGGCTGCAACACACCGCTTAGCCCCAGTCCCTCCAGCGACACGCCAGCATTCGCCAGCGCAAACAGTGGCAGGATGATGAATACGACCCACGGCTGGAGCCGGTGCTCCATCTTTTCCAGGAGCGCGCCGCGCTTCGTGCGCAGCGGAATCGCGCACGCAAGGATGACGCCAGCAATCGTTGGATGTATTCCGCCCTTCAGCACGCAGAACCAAAGCACCACTCCGACGATCAGATAGGGAATGACACTTGCGACCCGCGCACGATTGAGCGCCACCAGCGCGAGAATGGGGACGAGGGCCGCCAGCAGCATCGTGATCGAAAGCTCTGCCGTATAGAACACGGCGATGATGAGAATGGCGCCGATGTCATCGAGAACTGCAACGGCGGTAAGGAACAGACGCAGCGACTGCGGCACGCGATGACTGACCAGACGCAGCACGGCGAGCGAGAAGGCAATGTCCGTGGCGCACGGCACGGCCCAACCGCGCGCGCTGAGGGCATCGTTGCGATTGATCGCGAGGAAGATCAGCGCAGGGAACGCCATGCCGCCGAGGGCCGCAGCCGCCGGCAACGCGATGCGCTCGCGGCTCGAGAGCTGCCCGACCAGCATCTCACGCTTGATCTCGAGTCCCACCAGCAGGAAGAACACCGCCATGAGCGCATCGTTGATCCAGAGGCTGAGCGATTTGCGCAGCTCGAGGCCGCCGAACGCGAAGCCCGACACGTGCGCAAAAAAGGCTTCGTAGCTCGAGGCGAATGGCGAATTGGCCCAGATGAGTGCGGCCACGGCAGCCGCCAGCATCACGGCCCCGCCCAGCGTTTCTGCTGCGGCAGAGGGCTGGGCTGCATCCGAAGATTCAGAAGTTGCCCTGCTCATTCGGCCGCTGCCTTTCTCCTTTGCGTCCACGGTGGTGCGCGTGCGAATGATACACGTCCGTGCACGCCCTTCCTCACGGCGGTACAGTCCAGCACCATGAACGAACCGTCTTTCGAGCCGGCACTGAAACTGGCCGAGCTGCCCCCGGGTCGCATGCGCTCTTGCAAGATCGGCGAACGTGAAATCGTCCTGTGTCACACGCGAGACGGCGTCTTCGCAGTGGACAACGTGTGCTCCCACGCATTTGCGCGGCTGAGCGAGGGCTACTTCAAAGGCACACGCATCACTTGCCCGTTGCACGGTGCGGCGTTCGATGTGCGTGACGGGCGCGTGCTCGGCGGCCCGACGCTGACACCTCTCGCTGCACATCCCACTCGTATCGTGGACGGGATGATCGAAGTCGCGCTTCGGCCGGCGGAGCCCACATGAGTCTGCGGCGCCGGGCGGTGTTCGTATTCCGCTCCGCGCCGCTGCTCATCGTCGTGATCGTTGGTCTGTGCGTGCCGCTGTACTCCACGGCCGCAGACAGAGCGCCTGTGGCGGGATCGATGTGGGACTTGATGAACTCGTAAAGAGGCGGGCTTTCGGGCGCCGTGTCCG
>FTEO01000536.1_pt1 | contig 29501 bp, 25 predicted proteins | sample 1640211 | NCBI WGS metagenome assembly FTEO01 (sample SAMEA3914816, study PRJEB12502) | metagenome | biome: forest; material: soil | place: USA | collected 2011-09-16 | depth 0.3 m | reverse complement strand
TGGCGGCCAGACAAAGCAGCGCCATGCCGCCGGCCAGTCCGTCCAGACCGTCCGCAAGATTCACGGCGTTCGTCACGCCCACCAGGAACACGAATGTCAGCAGCCACGAGAAGCCGGGAGGCAGCGCGAGCGCGTGGCCGAGCGCCAGCGCATCGATACGGATATCGCCAATCTGCATGGCAAGCGCCACTGCCATGAACTGGCCGATGAACTTGCTCCAGTAGCTGGCCTCGACGCGGTCGTCCCACACGCCGATGATCAGCAGTACGAGGAGACCGGCGAAGAAGCCAGCGAGCGCGGAATTGAATTGCAGCATCAGCACCGCAGGCACCAGCGTACCGGCCGCCATGGCGATGCCGCCGACGCGGGGCACTGGCGCGGAATGCACTTTGCGCGGGCCGGGTGCGTCGGTGAGCCCGGCTCGTGGCGCCCAGCGCGCCAGCGGCGGAATCAAGGCCGCCGTGATCGAGAGGGCCACCACGAATGCGAGAAAGAGTTGCACGGTGGTTCTTGTTGACCTGGTCCCCGGAGACAGACAGTAGCGGGCACGTGCGACAGTTTCATGAAGCGCAGCCGCCGCCAGTTCCTTTCGGAGCCGCCGCGATCAATTGCTCATCAGCCCCTGAATCTCGGCCGCGTCGAGCTCCCGATCGAACACCTACGCATCGTCGATTTCGCCGCCAAACCAAGCCACGGGATACGACGGTCGTCGTACGCCGATCGTGAGATTGGGCCAGACCACACCGCTGAGAGTCGTACCCCCGGACTGCGTCCTGATTGTGCAGTCCGAGCATGTCGCCGCTGGCGGTCTTGGAGTAGACCCGCGCGCTGAATCCGGCTGGCGAGCCGACGGACACGTCGGCGACATACAGATCGGTCGACGGATCGGAGTAGAACTGCGTGATCCAGCCTGCCGTGTTGTAGACGCTGGCCCAGTCGCTCGTCCGGTGGAAGCCCGCTCGCTCAAAGCGCGTGCCGGCGGGGAGCGCGCCGTTGGACCCGAGAAATGGCGGCGCCGCCTGCCAGACGGGCATGACCATGGCCTGAGGCAGCGACCGGTCGAGCACGAAGAGTCTGAAATCGCTGTTCGGAAAGCTATTCGAGTCGGTGCCGTACAGATTGCTGATGGATCCGGCAACGGTCGCCGTCTCGCCATTCGCAAAGATCAGCTTCTCGCCGATTGGCGGAGCCGAGTGCGCGCAACCCAATACCACGTTGGGCGCGATGAGATTCAGGGAACCGGACCAGGTCTGGCCGTGGGCGAACCCGGCGAGGTCGGGATCGTACTCACCGAACTGCTGCGCAAATGTGGGCGCAACTGACAGCATCGTCGTGGCCACGACAGCGCACTTTGCGAAAATTTTCACTGGAGCTTCCCTGTTCTTTCGGTTGTGCTGGCAGCCGGCTGCCCATCATCGATCGCATCGCTGCTTCGGTCCTGTGCCGACAGTTTGTAGCGACGGCACATGTACGGACGGTGAAAATGAGATGAAGATCGTGGCGCCGAAATGACCGACGATAACGTGCGTGAAGGCATACGGAGCAATGCGAATGATCCGGGATACGGTTGGGATAAGCTCGATGGCGTCGTTGTTTCTAGTGATCATCGGCCTCTGCGCCTCACTCCCGTTAGCGGCCGCGGAGCGGCCCCGGCTCTACGCCGACCCCGCGCACGAGAGTCCGGTGTACGGCGATCCCGACGACTTGCTGTTGCTGGCCGGATCTGGTTTGTCTGCGCAAGACGCCATCGTCTACAGCGCGCTCACGGACACGACGGAGCCTCCAATGACGCCCGAGGCCGTTCCGACGAGCACGACCGCGCAATCCGGCACCGCACAGGCCGTGAGCACGTCTAACATTCCCTACTCCCTGACAGTCCGGCTTCCGCAAGAGATGAGGCGCGGCCAGTCCTATGCGCTTTGGGCACACGACCCGATCAGCGGCTGGAGCAATCCGGTGCGGATCAACGACGCGCGCCCGCTATGGATCACGCCCGCACAGGTGTATTCGAGCGACGCCGTTGCGGCGCTGCCGCGCTATCTGAAAGTGGTCGGCCGGAATCTTCAAGCGGCGGCCGACGCGGTGACGCGCGTGAGACTTTCCGGCCCGACGGAGATCGTTCTCGATGCGTCCGACGATCACGATCCCTCCACTACCGTCGAGCAATTCGTAGCGAAGGTTGCCCTGCCAGCGCGTTTGCCACCCGCGAGGTACGGTGTCGAGGTGAGTCGGGACGGCAGGAACTGGGTGCCGGCATCCGGGCAGACCTTGCTCGTGCTCGCAGATCCACAGCGTGCGCGCGAGTTTCCCGTTGCTGCATACGGATGCCGTGCCGACGATGATGCGGACGACATCCCTTGCATCGTCAGCGCCATTCAGGCGGCGCGGGAAAGCGGCGGCGCCGTCACCTTCGGTCCTGGCACGTGGCGGATTGGCAATTCGAAAGCCAGCGGGGTCACCTCGCGCGACGGCATCGTCGTGCCGGTCGGCGTGAGCTTGCGGGGCTCGGGTGGCACGCTCACCCGGATTGTGACGGGTGCTACCTGGTCGCCTGGTGAGCTCACGGCAGTGTTTGCGCTGCAGGGGAACAATCGAGTCGAGGGCATTACGTTCGTCGATGCTCGTGTTCAGCGCTCGGACGCACCCTCGCCGGCGCCGATTCTGCAGCTCGGTAAAGCGTACTACCGCGTCGACCCGCAGAACCCGGCCGATCCGCACAGCGTCACAGACGTGACCATTACCCACAATGTCTTCGACCGCACCCGCATCGCGATCGGCGATGGCGGCTTGCCGCTGGCGAGGCTATACGTCACGTACAACGAATTCGGCGCGTACGAGACAGCGCTTGCCCCGACCGGTGACCGTTTCAACCTCGCGACGCCGTTCCGCATCGACGATTCCATCGTCGCCTACAACGTATTCAAACCAGGTGCCTACCTCAACGTGCCCATCGGGCAGGGTGCCGTCGCCTCGATGCTGGGCGCATCGTCCCGCGTCGACTTCAGTGACAACGTGGCAGATGGAGCCGCCACCGACTACCTCGGCCCCGACGATGCGCGCGGCTGGCGCGCGGCGTTCTTCTGGCATCTCGGCGGCAACCACGAAATGCTGCTCGTCTCGCAGAATTCTGCGACGTGTACCGGAGACAAGGCAGGCGACGGTGAAGCCTTCTCGTACGACAACAACGGCAGCACCTTTGCATTCCCGCGGGCGCAGCGCGTGCTCGACGCCACGGCGAACACCGTCACGGTGGCCAACGTCCTGGCGGACCGGCAGTTCGGTCGCGACGTCAACGTCACGGACTATTACGTCGGGCATTGGATCCAGATCGGGGAAGGTGCAGGCGTCGGGCAATCCCGCAAGATCCGTTCATACCGCATCGAGGGGCAGCGCGTGACGTTCACCGTCGAGCCCGCGTGGGACGTTCCACCCGAACCGCAGAAGAGCCGCGTGACGATCGGCAGGCAGTACTGGCAGGTGTACACCGTCGACAATCATGTCGACCATCGCAAGCCTCCCTGCCTCAAGAGCAATCGGACTCGCCCGAAGGGCGGCGTGATCGCGCTATGGGCGCAGACTGCAGACTCCGTGGTGTCGGGCAACCGGCAGTACGACACGGACGGCATCCTCCTCAACCAGTCCTACAGCGCCCAGGACGAGAAGTGTCGCGACTGCACGGCGTGGACGATGCAACAGTCATTCGTAGAGATCCGCGACAACCTCATCGACGGCGAATATGACTGGAGCTCCGACTGCAGTCTGTCCGGCATAGGCGCATGGAACGCCGCCTCGCCAACGCCCGGTTCATCGCCCGTCGTGGCGAGTTATGGCGTGTCGATCGCTCACAACGTCATCCGGCATGCCGACGGCCTGCGAGGCGGCGCCATCACCGTGCCGCTCGGCTGGTACGACGGTCCGGCACCTCATGACTGGCCGGTGGTCAGTAACCTGCTGATTCACCACAATGAAATCAGCGATATCTCTGGAGCACCCCCGACCCACCGGTGCGACAACGACCAGAGAACCCGCATCGGCATCAACCTCGATCAGGCGAGTCTCGTCTGGCACACCCTGCTGTACGCGAACCGGTGCACGAACGTCTCGCGCCCCATTCACGACAGCGGGCAGCACACCGAGTCCTTCTGCGCACGCGACATGGCGAACGCCTGCGAGTGCGCGAAGTAGCCGCACTTTTGCTGCAACGGGAAGGCGATCAGATGAATTTCGCACGGCCGGCGCGGGGACCGTCGTCAATTTGTAAGAATCGGGCCCCCACAATAGCCGCATGTCGCTCCCAGGATCCCGGGTGCCACACCCCGCGCGGCGCCAGCGCCTCGCGGTGGTGGTGTCGCACCCCATACAGCATTTCGTCCCGTTTTATCGCCACCTGGCGCAGGATCCCGCAATCGAGTTGCGGGTCATCTACTGCTCCCGCATTGGCCTCAAGCGCTATTTCGATCGCGACATGGGCGTCGAGGTCGAGTGGAAGATGGACCTGCTGAGTGGCTACGACCACGTGTTCCTGCCTGAGGCGGATCGCATCACCGACACGTCACTCCTCAACGTCGACAACCCGAGCGTCGTGCCCGAGCTCGAGCGGTTTCGACCGGACATCGTCAAGGTAAATGGCTACTCGCACCTCACGGTGCTGCGCACCTTGTACTGGTGCTGGCGGCAGGGCGTGCCAGCCCTCATGTGGTCGGACAGTGAATTGCTCCATGAGCGTGCCGGCTGGCGGCGCGCGCTGAAGGCGGCCGTGCTGCCACTGATCTATCGGCATTTTGCCGGTTTTCTCACGGTCGGAGACAACAACGAAGCCTACCTTCGCCACTACGGCGTGCGGCAAGAACGGATGTTCCGTACGCCGTTCACGATCGACGAGGTGAGCTTCGCCAGCGTACGACCGCAACGTCACGCGATCCGTACGACCCTTCGGCACGAGCTCGGCATCTCGGCCGACGCCTTCGTCGCACTGTTCGTAGGCAAGCTGATCGAGCGAAAACGACCGCAGGATCTGCTGGCGGCCGTCACGTCGCTGCAGCAACGGCTCGACACACGACCGGTCCACGCTTTGTTCGCAGGGAATGGTCCGATGCTCGCCACGTTGCAACAGCGCGCCGCAAGTGACGAGGCGGCGTGCACATTCGCTGGGTTCGTGAACGTAGACCAGCTGCCCCGCTACTACTGTGCGGCGGATGTCCTCGTGCATCCGGCGGAAAACGACCCGCACCCGCTCGTCACATCGGAAGCTGCGTATCTCGGCTTGCCCCTCGTACTCAGCGATCGGGTCGGCTGCATCGGCCCCACCGACACGGCGCGCAGCGGCGAGAACACGGCTGTGTTCCGCTGCGGCGATGTGTCAGCACTCGCCGAGCAGTTGCGCCAACTGTCGCAGGAGCCGACCCGATATTCGCATATGAGCTCGGCCTCGCTGCGAATCGCGACGGAGCTCGACGTGAACCGTAGCGTGCAGGGATGCCGGCAGGCTGCAGTGACCCTGACCGCAGCGGCCCGCTGATCATGCAGCCTCGTTCTGTGCTGGTCGCGGCGGAGACCTGGTTCGGGTCGACGACGTTCGGCATCTCGCAAGGCTTTCGCCGGCTCGGGTGGGAAGTCTACGAGGCGAATACGCGCGAATGGATCCCGCAATACAGCTCGCGTCTGCTCCGCGCAGCGCGACGGCTGCTGACGCCGCTGGCCGCCCGTGACTACAACACGGCTCTGCGGACGCGCATCGATCAGCTGAAGCCGACCGCGCTGGTCACCATCAAGGGGCTATATCTGGAGCGTGCAACGCTCGAGCACGCCGCGCGCGCAGGCGTAAAGACACTCAACTATTACCCGGACGTGCAGTTCCAGCACGGCGGGCTCGATCTGTCGACGTTCGCGTCCTACGACCGCATCTTCACTACCAAGCCTTTCCACATTGGGTGGCTCTCCCGCGCGATCGGCCGGGACACCGTAGCCTACTTGCCGCACGGCTACTCGCCGGACGTGCATCGTCCGCTCATCGACACCTCGGTGGAGCAGTCCGTGGATGTCGTGTACATCGGAGTGTACACGCCGTACAAGGAGCGGTGGCTCGGTGCGCTGCAGGCTGCGGCGCCCGAGATTTCCATCGCGATCTACGGCGACCTGTGGCTCGAGAATGTCGGCACGCGATCGCTGCGCTCCTGTGTGCGCGGACACGGCGTATTCGGGGAAGCGTATCGCCGCGCCATCGCCGACGCCCGCATCTGCCTTGCCATCCATGCCGGCCCCTGCGAGCCGAGCGGCTGGGAAGACTGCGTGTCTACGCGCACCTTCGAGATTCCGGCGTGCGGTGGCTTCATGCTCCACATCGACAACGAAGAGGCGCGCGCGCTCTTCACGCAGGGAGAGGAGTTCGACGTGTTCGCCAACGAAGCAGAGATGATCGCGCGAGTGCTGCACTACTTGCCGCGGCCAGACCTGCGTCAGCAAATGGCGAGCCGCGCCCACGCGCGGGCGGTGCCAGCGTACAGCTACGACGCGCGGGTCGCCGTCATGTCCCAATGGATCGAAACTGCGGCGGCCGCCTGAACACATGAAAATGCGCATGAACATCGGCTGCGGCCAGACTCCGACTGCCGGCTGGAACAACTACGACAATTCCATCGCGGTGTTGCTGGCGAACGTGCCCGGGGTGGTGAGCCTCGCAAGGCGACTGCGGCTGCTCGACGCTCGGCAATATGAATTTGCAGAATTCGCGGGCCACGCGAAGATCCAGTGGGCCGACGGAACGCGGCGCATACCCGCACCACCCGGCTCCGTGGACGTTCTGTATACGTCGCACATGCTCGAGCACCTCACACGGGCCGATGCTGTGAGATTTCTGCGGCTGGCGCTGACTGCGCTCGCGCCAGGCGGCCTCGTGCGCATCGCCGTGCCGGACCTGCGGCATCACGTGGACGCCTATCTCAAGGACGGCGATGCAGAAGCTTTCATGCGCAACATCCTGTTGGGCAAGGAGCACGCGGTGGGTTTCGTGGCGCGCATGAAACTGCTGCTGCTTGGCGAGCGGCATCATCAGTGGATGTACGATGGCCGCTCGCTGTGTGCAATGCTCACCGCCGTCGGCTTCGAAGACGCCCGCGTCTTGCCGGACGGTATCACGGGCATCGCCAACCCCGGCTCGCTCGATCTGGCGGAGCGCTCGCCGGAAAGCGTGTTCGTGGAGGCACGCCGGCCGCGATAACTAGCGCTCTCGTGCGGCGCCGCGCGCGACGACGAGAAGGTTCTGGCTCAGCACGTGTCTCATCGAGCCGGTCTCCGCGAACAGCAGCAGCCGGCGCGGCAGCGTCAGGACGTGCCATAGGACGAACCGCACGAGGCCCTTCAAACTGTGTGTCGTGGGCACGTCTTCGTAACAGGCCACGTTGTCGAACCCGGTTGCTCGAAGTATCTGGCTGGCAGATTGCGGCGTCAGGCACGTCTCATGCGTGAAGTCACCGTACAGAATGCGCATGCCGTGGATCCCCGCACCGTTCGGGACATGAATGATCACGCGCCCGCCCGGTTTCAGCGCCGCACGGACGGCGCTCAGCATCGCGAAAATCTCCTCTTTCGTCAGATGCTCGAGCACGTCCATCAGGATGACGGCATCGAGAGCGTCGCGCCGCGCTTCGAGAAAATCCTGCAGGCCGCCCTCGGTGATGCCTTCGATGCCGAGCTGTCTGGCAACGGCTACTTGTTCGCCCGAGACATCGACGCCGACAACGTTCCGATAACCAGCCGTGCGCAGGCAGGCCACCAGTGTGCCGTGCCCGCAGCCGAGATCGGCGATGCGCAGATCCCGGTCCGCCGGAACGTGGCGCGTAATCAAGCGCTGCTGGTAGGGGTAGTCCCGTAACGCCAGCACTTGCGGGGAGCGCTCACGAGCCTCGACCTGTCCGGTCGACACATAGCGTTCGTAGAGCGCGGCTTTCCAGTGTTCCATGAAGGTTCCAGCCCGTGGCGCTAACGCACCCGCAGAACGCCGATACTCAGATTCAGCTCACGGGCGAGCTGCCCGAACAAACGGCGATTGGCGAGCCAGGTGACCCCGCCGGTGACAAGCAGAAATACGCTGACGGCGCCGGCAAATGTCCCCCACCCGGAAGCGGGATGCGTCGCCACGAGCGTGAACGTCGCTATCGCGACGGCAGGCACCGTAATGGCAGCCACGAGCGAGGCGCCTTGCCAGAAGGCTCCCGGGCCGGCACCGAGGCTCCTGCGTAGCGAGTTGCCGAGCATCCCGGTGCGCCAGAGCGCCGCCAGCAGCGTCGCCACCGCCGCGCCCCAGAGTCCGAAGGGCACGAGCAGGAACAGCGCCGGCACGTACAGCACTATGGACGAGAGATACGCGTTCGAAAGCGAGCGGAACTCGCCTTGTGCCGTCAGCGCGACGTAGAACACGCTCCCGAGCGTGGTTACGAGGCCGGCCGCGGCAAGCGTCAATGACGTGGGCTGGCCGGCAAACAGCGCTGGCCCCACCCACAGTGCGACGAAGCTTTCGTTGAACGCGGCGACTCCCAGCATGCCGAGAGCGCCCACACAGGCGGTAGAGGCCAGCGCGATGCGCAGTACCTCCCCGAACCGGCGGGTGTCGCCTCCGCCGTGCAAGTGGGCCAGAGACGCGTCGATCGATGCCACCACCTGCGCCGACAGCATCTGCACCGTGTCGCCGGCACGGGCCGTCAGACTGTAAAGCGCCGCGGCCTGGGGCCCGAGCAGCAGGCCAACGAAGAAGACATCTGCCTTCGACTGAACGCGTTGTGCGACAGATGTAAAGAATTGGTAATACGACGCCGCGAACATAGTGCGAGCGTCCCGAACCGACCAGTCCGGCCGCAACTCGAGTCTGCGGCGGCAGACCCATAGACAACTCGCCACGCCTGCGAGCGCAAGCAATGCATTGCGCGCAGCGTGGCCCGCCGCGAGGGCGTACAGACCGTGTCCGGCATAAAGCATCGCCACGCTGGCGAAAATGTTCATTACATCGCTCGCCATCGTGATGGCACCGGACACGATGGGCCGCTGCAGCGCGCGGAGCAATCCGGTGGCGGCGAGCCCCACGATGCCAACGCCATTGCCTGCGGCAACGATGATGAAGCAGTAGAGAAGCGTCTCGCGGGCGTGGGCGTCCCCGCCTGCCATCGCTGGAATAAAGGGCGACACCGAGAGGGACAGCACGGTGAGCAGCATGCCGAGCAGCAGCGACACACTCAGGCTCGAGCCCACCGCGCGGCTGAGCACAGCCTTGTCGCCGCGTCCGAATGCGCTGGCAGCCCGCTGAATCACGGTGGCCGTGAGACCGAAGTCCGACACGAAGAGCTGCGCCAGGACGCCGGCGGTGGCAACCCAGGCGCCGTACTCGGACACGTCCACGAATCGCAGATACAGGGGCACCAGCAGCACGTTGCGCGTGATCGTGACGCCGAGTTGCGCGTAGCCGAAGACGAGATTCCACACCGCTGTACGACGGCGACCCATAGTGCCTGCCCAGTGACTTCGCTCGCACAGCCAGGGTACGCAGCGGGCGGCGAGTTAACCCATTCACGGGTATGCCCGTCAATTACGGTTTGATGACGAGATAAAGACCCCATGCTCATGCGTGACCTGCCCTTCCTGCGACGGACCGTCTGGCGTGCGGCCCGCCGCGCCTATTGCGCTGCCCGATCCGACCTGCCCGACGACGACATCTCGCGCAACGGCGAGGGCCGTCTGCAGCGCGACATGGTGAAACTGCTGGCGGCCCGCGGGAGACCGGCCGTGATTTTCGACGTCGGTGCCAACATCGGCGACTGGAGCCTGTCGCTGCTCGATGCGCGGCGTGCTCTGCGCACGCCGTTCGATCTGCGGGTGCATGCGTTCGAACCCGTGCCGGAAACGCACGAGACGCTGCTTCGCTCCCTGGCTCGTCACCCGGACGGCGCGAACGTCACAGCGGTGCCGATGGCGCTGTCGAGCCGCGATGGCTCGGCGCACATTTTTTCCGCGGGCGCGAACCAGGGCACGAACTCCCTTCACGACGATGGCCTGCGCCCCGGGCGAAAGGCGCTCGCCATCGAGCTCACGACGGCCGCCAATTATGCGAAACGTCACGGCATCGAGGAAATCCACCTGCTCAAGTGCGATGCCGAAGGTCACGACTGCGAAGTGATCCAGGGCGCGCTGCCGCTGCTGCAGTCCGGGCGCATCTGGGCACTGCAGTTCGAGTACAACCACATCTGGATTGCGTCCCGCCACTTCCTCAAGGACGTATTCGATCTCATCGCGGGTTGCGACTACAGCCTCGGCAAGATCACCTCCGATTGCATCGAAGTGCTGCCCGGATGGCACCCGGAGCTCGAGAGGTTCTTCGCCGCGAACTTCGTGTTGATCCGCAACGACCTCGTGCATGAGCTCGTGCACCAGCGTCTCGCGGCCGACACCCGCAACACGTTTGCATGAACGTGGCGGCTAATAGCGCGCTTCCCGCGGTCGAGGCGCCGCTGCTGCCGGCTGCCCGGGGCACGCAACGGCGCAGGACCGGCTTCTTCCTGCTGTTCAACGGCATCGTGACACTCGGGATTCTCTGCGCGTTTGCGTTCAACCCGGACGCCCGAGCCGGACTCGCCGCGTACGTGTGGCTGCTGGGACTTCTGTGCTCGGCGCCGTTGCTGTTCATGAAGTCACTCCAGGGTCGCGTCACACTGCTCTTCATTTTTCAGGGCATCTTTTTCGCACTGTTCGCGCTGGCGGACTGGGTCAGCCTCATCGCGGGTTTCAGCGACAAGGGGCCGCACGAGGCATTTCTCTCAGGCGGCGAGCTTGCCATTCTGCTGACCTCCCTGTGCTTCAGCGTCGGCTATGGTCTCGTGGCCGGCGTGGCGCCCGGTGACGTGCGCGGCCTGATGTCACGTGACTGGTCGCCACGTGCGATCGGCATCATGGGCGTTGTGTTTTGGGGCTGCGGTTTCGTGCTCAGCCTGATGTTCATCGGAGGCAACGACTTCCGGCACGCCACCACCACCGGCTTCGCGGTGTTCGGCGGATTCGCCGGCGTTGCGGTGCTGTTCACGTACCTGTTGCCCATTGGCGATATGTGCATGATCTACCTCTACCTCATGCGCCGAAGCCGCGCGGCGCTCGGGCTCCTCGTGCTGATGTTCGCGTGCGAGTTCACGCTCGGGTTTCTGTCATCCGCGAAGGAATTCGCGTTTCGGGGCCTCGTGCTCCTGCTGATCGGCGTCCTGTTCCTGAAGGGACGGGTGCCCGTGCGGGGCCTGCTGCTCGGCCTGTTCGCCGCGCTGCTGACGTTCAGTTTTTTTCAGGACATGCGTGCGCAGGTGACGCGTCAGGGTCGCATGGACCTCAGTGCCATCATCGACAAGCTGTCGAGCGATCCTACGAAGACATTCGGCTCCGACAACGAGTTTGGCGCGCGCTTCGGGCGCGGCGCCGACTATTTCGCCTCACGCGGCAACCTGAAGGGCAGCGTCGAGACGGCAGTAGCCCACAGCGGCGTAGACGTGCCCTACCAGAACGGCCGCACGCTCATCCCGATCGTGTATGCCTTCGTGCCGCGAGCCTGGTTGCCGGAAAAGGCGGATACGAACGTTGGACTGCTCTTCAACAAGGAGTTCAAGATCTCCAGCGTCCGCACGGTCTATATTGCGGCCGGCCAGAACGGCGAGCTCTACTGGAATTTCGGCTGGCCGGGCCTCGTTGTCGGCATGCTGCTCATGGGGGCGCTGATGGGCGCAACGAGCGTCGCGCTCGATCTCAAGCGCACGGTGACGCTACCCCGCTTTCTGTTGCTGATGCTCACGGTGTATCTCCTTGCGTTTCGATTCGAGGCGGGCATCGCCGATCAGTACGCGCTGTGGTTGCGGTCGGTAGTCCTGCTACTGCTCATTCACGCGTTCATGCCGAAGGCGCGGCAGTCCGTATCGACATGACACCCTACCCGAACCTTGGGCCGGTTCCCGATCTGGCTCACTATCGAGTCACCGGGTATGAGCCGGGCGCGGGCGTCTTGCGCAGAGTGCTCTGGTATCTGATCAACGCCGCGGTCTTTGCTACTTCGATCGTGCCACTGTCGGCACCGAAGCGAGCCTTGCTGCGCGCGTTCGGGGCACAAGTCGGCGCCGGTGTCGTGCTGAAACCCCGCATTTCGATCAAGCATCCCTGGCGCCTGCACATTGGCGCGCATAGCTGGATTGGTGAGGGCGTGTGGATAGACAACCTCGTGCAAGTGACGATCGGCGCCAACGCCTGCTTGTCGCAAGGTGCTCTCGTGCTCACCGGCAATCACGACTACAACTCGCGCACTTTCGAGTTGCTGACTCGACCGGTGAACGTCGATGACGGCGCCTGGATCGGCGCGAAGGCCATTGTCTGCCCCGGAGTGACGGTCGGGCGCAACGCGGTCGTGACCGTCGGTAGCGTTCTGACTCGGGACGCGGAGCCCGAGGGCGTCTACGCAGGCAATCCCGCGCAGCGTATACGGACGCGGCGGATACGCGCCGACGTCGCCTAGCAAAACGAGGCGGCCGTCATGCACGTGGTGCAGATCATCAACCGAATTCAGAGCTCAGCCGGCTCGTCCTACGCCGTGACGCGGCTTGCGCACTGGCTGTCCGCGAGGGGACACGACTCGGAGGTGCTGAGCGTGGCACCAGCGCCCGCGCAATGGCAAGGTGGCGCACGACTCCGTCTCGATGACAGCCGGTTCGCCCGCACGACCGGACTCGGCTTCGGCTTGCTGCGCGAATGCCGGCGACTCGCCGACCAAGCCGTCGTTCTGCACAACCACGGCGTGTGGCGGCTGACCAATCTGTTTCCGCTTGGCGTCGGCCGCTCGGCCCGCGCGCGTATCGTGTGCAGCCCGGAAGGGACTTTCGCGCCGTGGTGCATGCAGTACAAGTCGTGGCGCAAGCTGCCCTTCTGGTCACTCCTGCAGCGCCCGGCGCTTGCGCAGGCGCACTCCTTCCACGCCGCCTCGGAGATGGAAGCCGCAGACATTCGCCGGCTGGGATTCCGTCAGCCCATTGCCGTCGTGCCCAATGGCGTCGAGATTCCGCCGGTACCCCGGGCGCAGCGGCGCAACGAGCTGCTGTTCCTTGGGCGCCTTGCGCCGGAGAAAGGAATCGACCTGCTGCTGCTCGCGTGGCAGCAGCTTGCGCCAACGTTTCCGCAATGGACGCTGCGAATCGCGGGCCCGCTCGACGGCGCGTACCCGAAATTCCTGCAAAGGCGAGCCCGCGAGCTCGCGCTTGCGCGCTGCGAGTTCCCCGGTGAGGTGAGTGGTGCGAGCAAAGCCGCGGCGTTCGCGTCGGCGCGGCTATTTGTGCTGCCGAGTCACACGGAAAACTTTGGAATCGCGGTCGCCGAGGCCCTGGCGCATGCCGTGCCCGTGGTCACGACGACCGGCACGCCCTGGGCGGAACTCGCCGGGCACGGCTGCGGTTGGCAAGTCCCAGCGCAGGTCCACGCACTGACGGAGGTTCTGCGCAAAGCCCTGGCGCTGCCCTCGGCCGAGCTCGAAGCCATGGGCGCGATGGGGCGTATCTGGGTCGAACGCGATTTTGGTTGGGACGCCGTCGGTGAGCGGATGGCCGCAACCTATGAATGGTTGCTGTCGAGTCCGGGCGCGCCGCCGCCGCATTGGGTCGAGGTCTGACGAGCCTCGCGTTTGAGCGTGCTCAGCCGAGCACGGTATCCAGCAGACTTTGCCAGCGTGCCGCGTTCTCTTCGACGGCGAAGTAACTCAACTTGGGCGGTACACCCTGCCGACCGTGCGCGAGGGCCGACCGTATGCCGCGCAGAACGTCTGCCGGATCCGCCGGATCGACCAGCACACCGAGCTGGCCATCGAGCACGGCTTCGCGGCCGCCGTCGGTCTTGCTCGCCACCACAGGGATCCCGCACGCGAGCGCTTCGTGGTAAACGCGGCCGAAGCCTTCACCCCGGCTCGGCATCACGTAGGCATGCGCGAGCCGATAGTGGTCGGCCTTTTCCCCTTCTGGAATACGCCCGGCGAAAATCACTCGATCGGCCACAGAGTGGCTGCGTGCGAGCTCCTCGAGTCGCGCCCGATCCGAGCCATCGCCGACGATGAGATAGGCGACGTCGGGCCGCTCCACGCTGAGTTGTGGCAATGCCGTGATGACTTCGTCGAATCCTTTGCAGCGCTCATCGGCGCCAAGCCGGCCGAGCGTCAGCAGAACGGTCTTGTCGCGCAGGCCGTAGCGATCCAACACATACGCGGGCGGCGGCGCCGCACCGAAGTCCTGCAGGCGAATGACGTTGGGCAGGATCGACACCGGCGGCTCGCGATCCGTCCAGCTAAGAAAGCGATCGCGTGTCAGTGTGCTGACTGCGACGACATGATCCACGCGGGCTGCCAATCGTCGCGTCAGCCAGCTGCGGTGTGCGGTCCACGCGTCGGTGCCATGTATCACGAGAATCATCGGGACCCGCAGCCACATGCTGGCGAGTGCGGCGACAGGCAGCAAGTTGATGTGGCCACAGAGCACTGCATCCGCGCCGGCACCGCTTGCGAGCTGGCGCAGCACACTACGCACGTAACTCAGTTTGCCGCCCAGCCCGTCGAGCCTCAGGGAGACCTTATCCGGAACGGCGCCAAGCGCATCGGGCGCGATGCGCGAGAGCACGACGACCTCGCGGACATCGGCACTGCTGCAGATGGCGTCCATCATGTCGCGGTTGAAGCTCGCAATGCCGCCGTGCCCCCCGTAAGCGTCGGTCAGAAGCGCGAGAATCTTCCGGGCGCGGGGCGTGGCAGCCTCCGCGTCATAGCGCACGTGTGCGGTGGCGGATGTGAGTGACAAACGTCCGGTCTCGGTCAGGAAGCGGGCGCCCAATTAGAGAGGGAGTGTGTTGCGGCTGTCTTACAGTCACAAGATTGTCGTAAGCAGCCGATAGGCTGCGAGGTTCCATGGCGATCCCGCCGGATGCTCCTTGCCGGACCCAATAACTTGAATACAGAAGTGTCCTCGGGCTTCCCCGTTCATCCCGCGCCGGTACGCCGGTCGTTCTCGATCGCCGCCTATGCGCTCATCGGTTTTGCGGCAATCGTCGCGGTCGTGCCGTTCTACGACGCACTGTCCCGGCTGTACGACATCTGGAATCTCCAGCCCGAGTACAGCCATGGCATCCTGATTCCGCCGATCTCCGCGTTCCTCATCTGGCGCGAGCGTGCCTGGATCAGCACGGCAAGATTCGACGGCAGCTGGAGCGGCCTTGTGCTCACGCTGGGCGGGCTCGCGTTCTGGTTTCTCGGCGAGTTCGCCACCATCTACACGATCGAGCAGTACGGATTCCTGCTCGTGCTGTACGGCCTGGTGGTGGCACTCGCCGGCTGGCACGTTTTCCGGCGGCTGTGGATGCCCCTGCTCATCCTGATTTTCATGGTCCCGCTGCCGGCATTCTTCTCGAACACGCTGTCACTCAAGCTGCAGCTGCTGTCCTCCACGGTGGGTGTCGCCCTGATCCGCCTCGCCGGAATCAGCGTGCTGCTCGAAGGAAACGTGATCGATCTCGGCACGTACAAGCTGGAGGTTGCCGAAGCGTGCAGCGGACTGCGTTATCTTTTCCCCCTGATGACGCTTGCGTTCATCCTCGCGTACCTCTTTCGCGGAGCCATGTGGAAACGCGTGCTGCTGTTCGCGTCCAGCGTGCCGATAGCCATCGTCATGAACAGCTTCCGCATCGGCGTGATCGGCATTACCGTCGATCACTGGGGCACACGCATGGCCGAGGGCGTGTTGCACGACTTCGAGGGCTGGGTCGTATTCATGCTGAGTACGGCCGTGCTGATGCTGGTGGCCTTTGCGCTCGCGCGCGTGGGTCATGCGAAGGCGACTCTGCGCGAATCACTCACCCTGGATCTCGGGCCTTCGTTGCCCAGGGCGCTCACCGCGCCCCGCAGCATTCCGCCTGCCTTTCTCGGCGCCACGGCGCTCGGGGTGGTCGCTTGCGTGCTAAGCGTGACGCTGCCACAGCGAGTCGAGATATCTCCGGCGCGCGCCGAGTTCGCGACGTTTCCCAATCAGCTCGGCGACTGGCGCGGCCGCCAGCAGTCGCTCGAGAAGATCTATCTCGACACGCTCAAGCTCGACGACTACGTGCTCGCCGACTACAAGCGCAGCGCGCGACTGCCTCCGGTCAACTTCTATGTCGCCTACTACGGCTCACAGCGCAAGGGTCAGGCGGTGCATTCGCCGCGTTCGTGCCTGCCGGGTGGCGGATGGGACGTGCGCAGTTTCGAACAGCGCTCACTGGCGAACGTTCAAGTGAACGGCAACGCCCTGCAGATCAATCGCGCTGTTATCGAGATGGGCACGCAGCACCAGGTGGTCTACTACTGGTTCCAGCAGCGTGGCCGCGTCATCACCAGTGAATATCTTGTGAAGTGGTACATTTTCCTGGATGCGCTCACACGCAATCGCAGTGACGGTGCGCTGGTTCGGCTGGTGGCAGCAGTGCCGAAGGGAGCGGAGGATTCCGTGGCGGACGCTGAGCTCGCGGCGTTCGCCGAAGCGGTCGCCAGCAAGCTCGGGAACTACGTTCCCGGCTAAGCGCGTCGACCGAACGTCATCGGGCGGATGTGGCCCGCCCCTGTGACATGGAACAGCCACTCTTCTTTCACGAAGGGTGGCTATACGTGGACCGGCAGATCGCTTGCCCTTCTGTCACGGAGACACCCATGTCGAAACGAAGCAGCCGCGTTTCAACCCGCGGCAAGTTGTTATTGGGGCTTCTTTCTTGGAACCGCGCGCTGGCGCCTTCCAGCTACCCCCCAATCATCAGCGGAGGCGGTACACCGTTGTAACGATCCGGCCGCGGTATTCTTTGGCCTCACATAGAATCTTCTCGTCCGCGCATCGTAGATTGAACGGCGGCGCTGTAAGCACGATGCCGCTGTCGCCACCTTCGAGGCCGAGACGAATGTGTGGACCAGCCAGCTTGGCGCGGTTCGGCACGAAGGCGCTTGCGGCCGGCAAGTGCTCGCTGAGAATTAGATAGGTGTACTGCGACAGCTTGGGCACGACACGCGCGATGTGCGTATTGCTCAGGTGCTGGAGAACCTGCCTCACCAACACCACGTCACCCTCGGGAAGCTCGTCCGAGGCGATGTCGAGGCAGCGAAAATCCACGTCGAGGTCAGCGTAGATCGACCGGTTTCGCTCGACGAGTGCGGGCACGACGTCGCAGGCTGTATACCGGTCGCACAAAGGTCGCAGCTGCCGACCGATGTTGAAGTCACCGCATCCCAGGTCAACAACGTTGGGCGGCGCCGCAAATTCGCCAAGAAAGTCGCGGACCGCTCGCAGGTAGCCGTCCGTCAGATCGGAATGGTGTGAGCCCGTGCCGGAATAGTAGCCGTCCGTGCCGCCGTCGCCCCACAGGCCGGACTCGTAGACTTCGGCGAACACTTCGCGCGGTGACTGTCCCGAGAATTTCAGCTCGATAGCGCGCCGCACCCGGCGCAGCCGTGCTTCGATCAGCGCGGGAGGGACGAGTGGCTTCAGCAGCCGCTTCAGTGCAGTGCTCAGGTTGTCGCGGCTCTTGTGGGTCATGCCAGACGTTCGGGCTCACAGGGACTGCTGCGCGGCCGAAGAATACGGCTTCACGATGTCAGGGGCGTTGCAGACGCTCGCGTTATCGGGGGTGGCGCCGAGACTGCGCAGGAGGTGAATCCACTTGCGCGCAGCGCCGTCCAGCGTAAAGGCCGTTTCAAATGCGGCGCGTGCGTTCCGCCCCATGCTGCGCGCCAGCTCGGTGTCGCGCTGCAGCCCGCGCAAGGCGTCAGCGAGCGCCGCACCCTCGCCGCAACGGACGCTCAGGCCGCACTTCGCTTCGCGCAACAGTAGGGCGATCTCGCCATCTGCATCACCGATAAAGACAGCCGGCCGGCCCGCCGCGAGAATGCCGTAGATCTTGCTCGGCACGATCAGCCCTTCGAGCGCCGGAAGCAGCGATGCCAGATGCACGTCTGCCGCCGCGAGACCGTCCGCCAGGGCTTCGCGCGGCTGATAGGGCAGAAAGTGGAAATTGGTCAGGCCACTTTCTCGCACGCAGAGCTGCAGCGCGCGCATTCCCGCGCCGCCGCCGATCATGAGAAACGCAAAGGCGGGGTCGTTGCGCAACTCGTGTGCGGCGGCCAAGAGGGTGTCGAATTCGTGGGCGCGGCCGAGGTTGCCTGAATACTCCACGACGAATCGGCGCTGAAGGCCAAGTCGTGTGCGCAATGCGCTCTCGCTCGCGGGCTTCGGTACGACCGCCGCGCCGTCCGCCCAATTCTCGATGATGTGCAGCGTTTCCGGCTCGATATCGCGCCGCGCGAGATAGTCCCGCATGCGCGCGCCCAGCACGACGTTCGCTTTCGCGAAGACGAGCGAGCGGTCGCGAACCGCCTGCAGGCCCGTGTGAATGAAAACCGGCAGGCGCGCCACGCCCAGGTGCGAGGCCACTTCGGGAAACACATCCTGCAGCCAGTTGACGAGCTTCGCTCCGCGCAAGGCGACCACGGCGGCTGCGGGAACCGACAGGAGCGGCGGGTCCGTCTTCACCACCGCGACGTCCCCGCCTCGCAGCAGGCTCCACAGCCGCGTGGTCGCCATGAGATAGAAACTCGCGTAGTCGAGCGCGCGGCCGCGCAACGACGCTCGCCCGAATTTCGCAGTCCACACGCGGTGAACCTCGACGCCCTGCACGCGTTCGCGCGGTGGCAAGCCGGCGGCGGCGTCCTCGTAGAGCTGCCGGGAGCAGATGACGTGCACGTCCACACCCGCTTGTGCCAGGCGCACTGCGAGATCCGAGAGCATCTGGCTGGTGGCCGAGACGTCCGGAAAGAAATACCGATTGACGAAGATCACCTTGCGCGGACGCGGAGCTTTCATGGCCTCACCTGTGTCGACCGCCCGCGAGCGATCCTGCCTGTACCCCACTAATTACGCTCCGATCGTGACCGCGTGATTTCATGCGGAGCTTCAACGCCACGACTGATGGTGCGAAAGGGTGCCGCGAGCGGCTCGCCGATGAACACGCCCTGTGAGGGCATGAGCACACTCTTCCAGTAAGCCTCCAGCAACGTGTCGCCCGCGAGGTAATGCCGCATGGCGATGGGTACGCTCGGAAATTTGGATGTGAACGCGCAGGGCTCGACCACCGTGCCGTAGCTGCCCGTCGCACCCGCGTCGAGCCACTTCAGGCTGCTCATTTGATAGCTGTCGGGCAGCACTCCGCCGGCCGACGTGAGATGGTCCGCCATGGCGCCCGGTACGAAGTGATTGCTGCCAATCGCTTCGACGGTGATGAGGCCGGTGAAATAGAACAGCACGTCCGGGCGGTCACGCAAGACATCCGCCTTGATGATCTGGATGTCCACGCCCGGACGCCTCAGCGCGAGTGCCGAAGTAAAGCTCGGTTGGCGCGCATTGCGCGCCTTGTCTGACGTCTCCATGAGATACGCCGTGCCGCGAGGCGCCGTCCCATCGGACGCGATGCCGCGATCGATCAGGCGGCGCGCCTGGTCGAAGTCGCGCGCGGCTAGGAGCATCGCCGGGCGCACCCTGAAATCGACGTACGGCCGGTGGCTGTCGGAGTCGAAGTAGGGAATGGATGGCGTGAGGCGGCAACCGTCGGCGCAGTTCGCTTCGCTGAACCCGTACGCGAATGCGCTCGTCGCTGACATGCAGGAGACGCGGAACGGAAGCGTCCACGCCAGCGCGAGCGCCTGCACTGAGGCCGGCAGCAGCATGTCGATCTCCCGCTTGACCCGTGCGAACTCTTCGACAGACAGCACAGGTGTGCGTGGCATGTGAATACGTACCACATTCTGCGGAGGGATCGAGCGACGCTGGCGATAGTAGTCGCCCACCTGCACGCTGAGCGGATCGTCCGCGTTGATAATGAGACCCAGCTCAGTTGCGCTGAGCGCAGGCGGCGGCAATTGTGGAACTGCCGCGCGAGCCGGCAGCACCAGCCCGCTCGCGACGATCGCCACAACGAGCGCGATGACGGGCTGATGCCTCACGGGATCAGTAGGCGCGCTTCTCCGACTCGGATGCACGATTCAGCACCGTACCGAGCAGCCGTACGGAGCCGAGCATCTCGCGCGTGCGCGTGACGTCGTCACGCTTGGTCACACCCTCGGAAGTCACGAGAACCACCGCATCGAGCAGCGGCGCCACGGTCATGTAGTCGTCGGTCAGCAATACCGGGGGCAGATCGAAAATCACGAAGCCGTGGCGTCGCACGATCTTGAGGTCCATGAGCATGTCCTGCGCGCGCCGGCTGGCGAGCGCGTCGGAGCTGCTTCTCACCGGCGCCAGCGTTGGAATGACTTCCAGGCCATCGATTCCTTCGAGGCCGTGACAGATCTCGCCAATGGTGATGTAGCCCGCGAACCAGGCTTCCAGCCCCTGCTCGACCTTCATGCCGAGCATGGACGCGAGCGATGGCCGGCGCAGGTCGAGATCGACGAGCAACACCTCCTGATTGGCTTCCGCGGCGATGCCCAGCGCGAGATTCAGCGCCGTGAGGGTCTTGCCCTCGCCATCTACGGCACTGACAACGCCTAGCGAGCGCACGCCGTGCTGGCGCGCGCGCTGCAAAATCTGTGTGCGCAACATGCGGTAGGCCTGGGCGGCAGGACCGGGATCGTTCGGCAACACCACGCGGTTCTCGCGCAAACGTGTCACGTCCAGCGGCACTCGCGTCGCAGGATGTCTCTGCTCGGAGGGCTCGTCGAGCACGCGGGGGTCGAGCTGCACCGGCTCTCCCGTCATGCTCTGAAGACGCGCAACCTCGAGCGCACGTTGAATTCGTTCGACTGACATAGCTGACTCACATTCCAAACTTGCGGAGCACCTGGAACCACAGCACATCGACAGGGCGATACGCGAAATGCACGGCCACGACCGCCGAAACCGCCAGGACCGCGACGCCACCCAGCGCGTAGCGCCACCGCTGCTTCAACACCAAGGCATCACCCGGCGTGCCAATCATCGGGACGAGGCCAAGCGGCGCTTCACTCAAGAGGCGCATGAGGTCCTTGCGGCCGCGGACCGTGCCGTCGAGCGTCTCCCGGAGTGCCGCGATTCCCGCCGCGAGACCGAGGCTCAGCAGAACACCCACGATCCAGATGATCGTCCGATTCGGGCTCACCGGCTCCTCGGGCGGCAGCGGCGGCTCGATCAGCGTAAAACGTTCGCCCTTGCGGTCTGACTCGAGATTCTGTGCGACCTGGGCCTCCATCTGTTTGGAGCGCAGCTCGGAGTATTTGGTTTGAGCGTTCTGGTAATCGCGCGCGAGCTCGCGGTATTCGCGCTCCACCTGTGGCGACAGCGAGATCTTGTGTTCGTAGCTTGCAGCCTGGGCCCTGAGGCTCGCGATCTGCTGGGACGTGCCGTGCTGGTCGTTCACCGTGGCCGACAGCTGCGACTGCAACTGCATGTAGATGGGATTGTCAGGCTGGATGGGCTTGGGCGCTTCGACGGGCCGCGCCTGCTCCGTCGCAAGATCGGCTTCGAGTGACTTCACTTCGCGCTCGAGGCGCAGGATGTCCGGATGCTCCGGCGAGTACTTCTTCTGCGCTTCGGCGAGCTTCGTGCGAGCGTCTTCGAACCTGCGCGTGAGATCGTTGACCGCGGATTCACCGCCCCCCTCGCTCGCCTCCAGCCCCGCGATCTCGCGCTTCATGCGGATGACGTCAGGATGGTCGTCGGCGTACAGCGCATGTGCGCTCGCAAGCTGCGAGCGCAGGGTCTTGAGACGATCTCCGGGAGTGAGGATGCGCTCGCCGGTCTCGCTCACCATCATCGAATTCGGCTTGTTCTGGGCCAGCTGCGCCTCGAGGAACACGCGCTGCTGATCGAGCGAGGTCATGTGCGCTTCCTGCTGGCGCAGGTCCTGCTCGGTGCGATCGAGCATCTGCATATTGAGCTGGGACAGCTCCGGCAGGCTGTCGCCGTTCTTTTCCTTGAACTGCGCCATCTTCTGTTCGAGCTCGTTGATGTGCACGCTCAGGCGGTCGCCCTCGTCCGTGAGGAACGTCGAGGCATCCTGCGCGAGCCGTGTGCGCTCGGTGAGATTCTCGTTGAGATAAAGCGTCGTCAGCTCGTTGGCGACGCGCGTGGCCTGCTCCGGAGAGCGGCTGGTGTAGGCGACGGAGAACGCGATCGTCGCCTCGCGCGGCATGCCGCTGCGCGGATCGATGACGTCCGCGCTGATCATGCTCAGCTTGATGTCCTTGCGCATCTGCGCGATGAGCACTTCGCGCGTGTCGCGTTTGCGCATGCGCGGGTAGAGATCGTAGCGCCCTATGATGTCCAGCAGGTTCTTGGTGGTCATCACGCGCTGACTGATGATCTGCACGCGCTGATCCGCATACGAGGTGACCGTCGAGCGCACCAGGTCCGAAGGCAGCTCCTGCTGCTCGATGAGAATAGTGCCGGCAGAGCGATAGTAGGCCGGCAGGAACATCACGAGCAGCAGCGTCACCGTCAGCCCCGCCACCGCCGTGATCGCAATCAGCTTGCGACGGCGCGAGACCGTGGTCAGCAGCTCTCGCAGATCGAATTTCTGTTCGGGCTCGTTCATGTGCGTTTCGCAAGTGGCTCGAGGGGTCAGCGCGAGAGCAGGCCGGGCTGCGGCGTCCAGGTCGCCGAAGTCCAGACGCTCCAGCCTTGCTGGGTGTCCGCGTTTTGTATCAATTGAGTGCGGGTCATCGCCGTGCCCGCCGATATGTGCCAGGTCCGCGTGGCTTGCCACGCGAGCTCCGTGTCGGCACGTGAATAGTTGTGTCGTTCCCCGGAGAAACCTCCAGCCACATCGTCATTGCGGACGCCGCGCACCGAGAAGCTGGTGGTCCAACGGGGTGTGAGCCGGCGGCTGAACGACAGACCCGCTTCGTTGCGTGTGACGAGATAGCCGTAGCCGCTCGCGGAGACGCTGCGCTCCGCGTACAGGCGCCATGCGCCCATGACGTCCGTGCGCGTGAGCTCGAAGCGGCCGATATAGCCGTTGTCTACGGTGTTATCGCGGCTTTCGCGCGACAGGCCGAGCGAGAAGAACAGGTTGATGCGCGAGGTCAGGTCGCGGTGCACCCCGATGTGCGCGCCATAGCTGTTGCTGTCGGCGAGCCCGCTTTCGGAGATCAGCCGGCTCGCGTAGCTGCCGAACTCGAGCGACGTGCGGCTCGACCACTGGTGCGTTTCGGTGACCGCGAGCGAGGGATACTTGTACCCATAGAGCTGCACGTACGGAAACTGCTCCCCGAAGAACGAGAAAAACTGTTCGTTCTCGTAGCGGATGTCCGAGTAGCTCAGCTGTACGGCGAGCTGGTCGCGGCTCGACTGGTCGTAGTTCCACGAGAAGGCCGCCGTCTTCGACTTGCGCAGGCTGCTGCCCGTGGGATTGCCGCTATCCAGGAATTCGTGGTTCAGCGTGTTGTCGCGCGAGTAGAGCGCCTGACCAGAAAATATCGAATGGCCGACGATCCACGTTCCCGCCGCCTGCAGTGACTGGTTGTTCGAGTTCTGCGCGACGTTGTTGGTGTACTGCTGCCAGCCCACTTGCGGAGTCAGCGAATAGGTCGATGTTCCCGTGGCGCGCTTGAAGAGTCCCTGGAAATTGAGGAAGGCGCCCTGACTGCTGTGCGGATCGTCGATGAGCGTCCGGTTCGAGTCGTGATCCACGGTCCACGAAAGGAGCGGCGCCATCGACCACTCCGCCGCGCCAGCACTGCCCGCTCCGCACAGGCAGGCAGACGTCAGCAGAGTGAGAGACCGTTTCATGTGGGCGGCACGTGGCGATCAGGGAACGACGATGGTGTCGCCGCTGTTGAGCAGAATGTTCTGCGCGAGATCCCTGCCCCGTGCCACGTCAGCGTAGTGGAAGCGGATGGTCTGCAGCTGGCCGTGCTCGCGGCGCAGGATCACGATGTCATTGAGCGCGGCGAACGAGGTCGTTCCGCCGGCCATGCTGAGCGCCTGCATCACATCCACGGGCCGGCTGAACTGGAAGTCGCCGGGCCGATTGACCTGCCCCAGCACGAAAATGCGATTGCCGACGATCTGGCGCACGGCGATCGTGACGACCGGGTCGGGAATGTAGCGCTTCAGGCGGCTCGTCAGCTCCGTGCGCAGCTCTTCCACGGACTTGCCGCGTGTATCCACATCGCCCGCGAGCGGAAAGGAGAACGCACCGTCCGGCCGCACCAGCACTTCGCTCTGCAGATCCTGCTCCTTCCACACGGACACCTGCAGCACGTCCCCGGGCTGGATGTGGTACGCGGGCGGGGAGTCGGTGTCGGCCGCCGCGGCAAACGCAAAGGGCGCAGCGAACAGCGCGACCGCGAGCACGAAGAATCGGGCCTGGCTCATCTTGATGTGGCTTCCGTTGAGAGTGACGCAGCCACTTCGCCTCTATCGGGCGGCTGCGACTACGATTGTCATACTAAGCGTCGTACGTGACGGTTTCTTTGCCGAGCAGTAGCAGTTCACGCCAGCCGGAGACGGCCGCGGCACCGAGCACGCGAAGGAGGAGCTTCGCGCGCTCAGAGGCCGCGACTGGAATCCATCAGCTCAATATGCGGGCACCAGGCTCGAAGGGAACAGCGCTCCGGGCTTGCGCACGAGCGGTATCAAGAGGCCGAGGCCCGCGAGCAGCATCCACGCGGATGCCGGCAGCGGCACGACCGGCGCGTCGAGCGTTGTGAAGCCGATCCGCAGCGAATACATGCCGAGATTCCAGTGTCCCGCAGCCGTGCCCGACACAATGGCGTAGTACGTGCCGGCGCTCGACAAGTCGAACGTGAGGCTGCCTTCCTGGCTGAGGGTCTTCAGCACCCCCGTCGTCGTCGTGAGCGCGAAACTCAGGCTGCTCAGGCGATCCGGCCAGTTGAGGTTCGACAGCGACACGTTGAGCGTGCCGGCGGTCGGCGCCACCACCGTATACACCGTCGATTCCTTGCCGTTAATCAGCGGCGAGTCCTCGACCAGCATGTCCGCATGCGCGAGAGGTCCCGCCACCACGCCCGCCAGCGCGAGCAGGCCGCCGAGTGCCCGGCGACGTGCCGCCGCTGCATTCATGGTTTCAATCATGTCGAACTCCTGCCACGGCGAGCTGCAACGTCTCGAGCGCCCGCACTTCCGAATTGGCGTTACCGTTACCGCGATAGACGTATTTCTCGTACAGGTACTGACGTAGCGAGCTCGCGAGAGCTGCCGGCGTCATCTGCGAGCCGTCGTGCTGATTCAGCTCACTGAGCTTCAGTGCGGCATACGGCTCTTGCGTACCGGTCAGCGCGAGCAGCGCGATGTCATCGCGATCCACGCGCTTCGCGGGCTCCACACCATCGTTGACGATGGCTTCGAGCCTTGCGCCATCCAGGTCGAAGAACCTGAACAGCTCGGTACCGAACTCCACGAACACCGGTACGAGATTCTTGCCACGCACGTCCGGGTCGTAGAGCGGCCCGAGCCTCGCCAGCATGCTTTTGACGGCGAATCGGATGACATCCGAATCCCGAACTCCAAGCCTGCCCGCGAGTTTCTTCACTTTGCGCACGTCACTCGTATTCATCCGGATCGAAACGGCTTGTTTGCGACTCTCGATCACGACCCGTCCCTTCATCTGTATCGTCTGTGTGTGGCCAACGTCTTGAGGTTGGCGTCATATTCTGTAAAGACTGTAGCGAGGCAGTGTTGCAAACCCTTTGCGTTGATGTGACGTGTGAGCCACGCGTGTGGCTGTGCAGGAGCACAGATGTGCACGCAACGAACGCAGACGAGCGATCGCATGCACGGAATGCGCACATGAAGAGGCGCAAAAAAAAATGCCCCGCAGAGCGGGGCATCAATACGCACAGAAAGGATCGAGCGGCTGCGCGAGGCAGCTCGCTTTCGTTACGCGGCGGCGGGTGCCGCCGAGCGCAGGTTAAGGCGGCGGCCGAGCGCGCCGCAGCCGAGCAGCGCCGATCCTAGCAGCCACGCGGCTGCGGGCAGGGGCACCGGACTCGCTGAAGGCACGATGTCTCGCAGCAGCACGACCATGTCCTGATAGTCACCATCGCTGCCAGCCGTGAGGTCTTCCCAGGCGATCACCGCGTCGGAGCTGTCGAACAGGGATCCCTTGACCGAGTCCGGCGCGTACTGGCTGCCATTCAGGAATGTGGCGCCGTTGCCGGTGTAGGAATACATGTAGTCGGTCGCAGTCGGGTCGCCGTTGCGAGCCGGATTGCGCGCGCTCTCGCTGTAGAGGCGGACACCGCTATCCGGCTGCTGCAGATAGAAGCCAAATGATGAGCTCGCGAACGTGCCGTGCGCGTGGGTGGCGGTCGTGCCCGAAATGCTCTGGATATCCACGGTGTACTGACCAGGCTGGCCGCTCACCGTGATGAGCGCTGTACCGGAGGCGCCCGCGGGGCCGGAGAAGATCTGGAGCGAATTGAGCACGGAGGTCGAATCGTAGATGCCGAAGGCGTTGCCATTGGCATTGCCGGCGATCTCGACCAAGATCGTGGCCGAGCCGACCGAGCTCACCGTGTGCCAGAGCGCATCGCTCGGGTCGGCGAGACAGCTCGTGGTGGTGTTCGGCGCAGCGCTGGCACCGAACATGTCGTTGAAGACGTCCTGCAGAGCCGGCTCACCGCCCGAGGACGGGCTGAACGAGCAGGACGCCGCGGCGTGCGCGGCGTGCGGAAGACACGCAAGCAAAAGAGTCACGGGCGCGGCAAGCCACGCCAAACCAGGCGATCGCATCAAACCTCTCCAGGCAAGGAAACGTCAGGCTTCGGGCCGAGGTCAAGCTGCACCGGATCGGTGACAGTCAGGTGAATGATCTGTTAAGTCCCGGGAGCCGGCGCGCCGGATGCCGGCGGCACCTGCGGCGAGGAGGTCATGACCTTCTGGTCTTCGGCGCGGGACTTGTAGTCGTCCACCCTATTTTCGAGCTGGTTCCGCTTGAGCCGGGTGAACGGCTCGGTGGTCGCCAGGCGCGAGAAGACGCCGCGCGTCTCGAGTCGCGTGAGCACTTCGCCATTCAATTTGTACAGCGCGGTGTTCTTGTCGACGCAGGCGCTGAGCTCGGTGTCGCGCATCGCCAGGGACTGTTTGAACGTCGCGCGCTCGGTTTCCACGTCCTTGAGCGTCTGCGCCGTCTCGCGAAACTTCGTGATCAGCTCCTGCAGGCGGTCTTTCAGCTTCGCATTCTCGGCTTCCGCGCTCTCCTTGCCCTGGGTGCTGCGTGCGATCGCGGCCTCGCTCGCCTTCGTACGCTGATCCAGCGTCGTCCGGGCAGCCGCGAGCTTGTCACGCTCTTTCGTCATCTCCGCGAGCTCTTTCTTCATGCGAGCGTTCTCGGCCTGCAGCGCCGTGCGCTCGGAACCGAGTTGCTGGAGCTGCTGCATGAGCTGGGCGCTCGCGCCGCCACCGCTGCGCGCAGTCTGCGCGCTCGCCGTGCCCGCGAATGCTCCCATCATCAGGCACACGGCAAGCGCGACGAAAAATGCGGGCGAGTTGCGGCCTGGTTCGTTCATGAGGGCGGTCTCCGGTCGAGGGCTCATGGGCTGTCGTTTCAGAATTGCGCGTTCAGATCGAGCTGCAGCACATCGATGCCGAGCGGCGGCCCGTCGATCTCGTTCGCGCTCAGGTAGCGGATGCGCGCCATGACCCGGGGCGTCACGGCGTAATCGAACCCGACGAAGAAACCCTTCGCATCGGTGCCACCCAGGTGGAAGTCGGAATCCGTGAACGCATCGAGCACGGCATCGGCCTGCAGGTAGCGATAGCCGAAGAATGCGCGCCAGGCGCGCATGTCCGCCATGGACTTCGAGCCGATGTTGATTTCCGCCTCGTAACCCGTGTCGCGCTTGTCCACCAGGAACCCTGTGCGCGCCAGAATCTCGGCCGGCTTCAGGCCGACGTTCTTCACGTAGTCGCCCGTCAGTGCCACCCGATACCGCGGCGACAGACTCCAGTCGAAACTGAACGTCGCATCGGCGAGGTGATAGTCCGCCGCGAGTGCGTAGAGCTGCGTGTTGGGATCCGTGTCGTTGCGAATGTCGAAGAGCGTGTTGCCCCGTTGCAGGAACTGCGGAGCCGTGTAGTCGAGCAGGTTGCTGTCGAGGGAATTCCGCTGGCCCGTGATGTTGTCGTACTGGTAGTACGCCACCCCGAAGCGCGCGCGGCTGCCGCCCGAGAATTTCCAGTCGAGACCGAGCTGCGCGCCGTACAGCCATTTGTCCTTCGGGGAGAGCTCGATCTCCTGCAGCGGAAATGCCCCGACCGTGAGAAACGCGAAGTGCGAATACGGGTCGTCGCGCATCAGCCCGAGCCGATAGTTGGCGGCGATTCCCTCGAACGTGAGGTCCGGGTCCCACACGAGATCGGTGCCGAGCCAGGGGTTCGGGATGCGCCCGGCCCACGTGGTGAGCACGTTGCGCCCCGTGGCGCTGTTGCCGTTCCACTTGAGGTAGCCGAGATCGAAGCCCGTCTGGTAGCGGTTGCCGGTCGTGCCGAGCGTCTGGTTCGTCGAGACCGGATCCGTCAGGCTGCCCGTGGTGATGCGGGCGCCCAGGCTCCAGCCCCATCCCAGCTCCGCTTCGAGGCCCAGGCGCAGACGGGCGCGCAAGCGTTCCCGATCCTGGCTGACGTTGAGGAGCGCGGCCGCTCCGGCCTTGCCGATGCCGCCCTTCTCGTTGACCGTCTGGAAATTCAGATAGGCGTCCTGGACGTTGTCGTTCGCGAAGAGATCGCTCTCGCTGCGCACACGCACATCGCCATACCAGCGCACGCGGCGAACCCAGTCCGGCAACGCCGCAGGCACGCCCCATTGTTCGGACTGCGCCTGCTCGACCACGTTCTTCGTCACTTCGGGCGCAAGCTCGGCCATCACCTGCTTGCGGATTTCGTCCTTCACGATTTCCGGCACGTAAGGAACGCGCACCGCGTTGGCCTCTGCCTTGTCCTGCGCTTCCGTGGTCGCCGCATCATCCGCAGCCTTTTTCTGAGCTGCGCTCACCATGGCTTCGGCCTGGTCGCGTGTCACCACACCGCGCTCGACGAGCGTCTGCAACAGGTTCACCACCGTATTGCGCAGCTCGTTGAGATTGCGCTCCTCTTGTGACGGCGCGGCCAGCGCTCCGGCGCAACACGCCTGGGCAGCCAGCGTGAAGGCCACGATTCGATGGGACTTGGCAGACATCATGATCTCTTATGGCGATGAACTGAAAACGCGGTCACTCAGACGCGCGACACGATCCGCAGAACCATGGGTTGCGGCAGACCGGGCGGCGGGGTCTGCGGCAGGCGCGAGATCTTCGCGAGAGCGCGCTCAATAGCGGCGTCGCGCTCCCGGTCTCCCGTCGATTGCGCGAGCTCCAGGCGTTCGATCGTGCCGTCCGGCCGCACCCAGGCGCGCACCGGCACGGAGTAGGCACCGGTACGAGCGCGCTGCTCATCCTGAAGCCGGTCTACAAGTCCGGG
>FTEO01000773.1_pt1 | contig 29833 bp, 25 predicted proteins | sample 1640211 | NCBI WGS metagenome assembly FTEO01 (sample SAMEA3914816, study PRJEB12502) | metagenome | biome: forest; material: soil | place: USA | collected 2011-09-16 | depth 0.3 m | reverse complement strand
GCTTCCAGCCCACCGCCCTCGTGACGACTCGTCTTGAAGTCGATAACCCAGCGGGTGCCCTCGCGATCCACGAACGAGCGGTCGATGATGACGCTGGTAAGACGGCCGTTGGCCATTCCCGTAAGTGCCCGCTCGCTACCGGCTTCCCGGTGTTCCGGCGAGAAGATCCAGCGGCCTCGCGGATCGCCGACGGTGCGTGTCAGGGCATCTACCACGACTTGCACCGCCCCCCGCAACTCTCGTTCGGGAACTCCATGACGCCGCAACTGCTGCGCGAGCTCTCCCCGCTCGGCCTCGATCCCGCCGCTGGAGGGCAGCTCAGCGGCGCCTGCGAATCGCTCGAGCATCCGGTGCACCAGGGTCCCGATGCTTCGTGAGGTTTCCTGCACCCAGCTGAACTCGAGGTCCTGCTCGAGGGACTGGCGGGCGATCGGCAGGCGCTGAAGAGGTTCGAGCGTCGCAAGCCGCGGCGGCGACCAATCCGCGCGCAACCGGCGCAGCGGGCGACTGACGGCCGACGCGATCGACGCGTCAGCGGGGATGACGGCCGGCTGGAAACTCGCCCCCAGTGCGGGCCACAACGATGCGAGCAGAGTGCCGGAGCGTACACCCACTGTTCCGTCCGGCTTCGTCCTCGGCGCACCTGACAGATGGAGCGTCTGCCTCGCGCGTGTCGCCGCGACATACAAAAGCCGAGCCTGTTCGTTCGCTGCCCGCCTGGACATCAGCCTTTTGAGGTACTTGCCGACTTCGCCACCGGTCGCATCGCCGACGACGGGTATCGGCGCCATCACGAGATCGCTTTCGCCCTCGGAACGCGGCAGGTCGAGCCACCGCAACAGCGGGTCGCGCCCTTTGCCCAGATCCCGATCGAGACCGGGAAGAAAGACGTGATCGAATTCGAGCCCCTTGGCGCGATGGATCGTCATGATCTGCACCGGGTTCGAATCGGTCGATTCGGGGCGGGCGAACAGCTCGGCCAGAAGTGAATCAAGATCCTGCGGACCGCGCCATTCACCGGAAGCCACACGCTCGCTCAGCGCATCGAGAAACGCTCGCGCGTGCGACAACTCCTCGCGAGGATACGCATCCGCCGCACCCAGTCGCAACCACGTGCTCTCGAGCCAGTCGGGAAGAGGAGTGTTCGCCCTTTCGGACAGTGCCCTTTCCAACACGGCCCTGACGCGAGCGATGCCTGCGCGGTCGGCAATCGGGCCTTGGAGGCGCTCCGGGTCCGCCAGGGCTTCCCAGACGAGGAGCCGGGTGTCCGCGCGTTGCGAAACCGCCGTGAGTGAAGCGAGCGAAGCACCACACCACGGCGCTCTGAGCACCGCGAGCCAGGCCGTTCGGTCGCCAAGGTGGTGAAGGGCGCGAACCAGGGCCACAAGATCGCGAACGATGGAGACTTCTCCGAGCGGAATGAGATCGACACCAATCGCAGGGACATTGCTCGCTTCGAGCGCTGCAATCACGGGCACTGCATGCGCGCGCGAGGCGACCAGGACCGCCGCCGTCGAGCGGGGGTCGGCCCGCCGGAGTTCGGCGATCCGCTCCGCAAGCGCCGCTGCTTCCGTGGCTCGGTCACCCCCGGGGAACAGGCGCAACGACACGGCCTCGGTCCGTTCTGACACCACGCGCGCCGCGATGCTTGGTGTGAACTCGACGGCGCTCGCACGCAGATCATCCCGTTCCGGAAACAACTGGCTGAAGGCAGCGTTCGTCCACTCGATGAGTGGCGGGACCGAGCGGAAATTTCGTCTCAAACGCAGCGCCTGTAGACGCACATGGCCGATGCCTCGGTCCCGCGCCCGCAGAAACAGGCCCACCTCGGCTTCGCGAAACTGGTAGATCGACTGCATCGGGTCGCCCACTACGAACAACGTCCGCCCATCGCCCTCGTCCCAGCCTGCCGTGAGTGCTTCGAGGAGGCCGAACTGGGCGAGCGAGGTGTCCTGAAACTCATCGACAAGGATGTGGCGCAGGAACAGGCCGGTTTGCAGAGCCAGATCGGTGGGCAGACCTGCCTCCGACAACGCAGCGCGGGCTGCTCCGGCTACATACGTATGATCGACGCGACCTGCGATTGCGAACTCCGCCTGCAGATGCGCGGCGGCGAATCGCAGCAAGCGTGCGAGAGCCTCTATGGCGGCTGAATCGGCCGCATGCAATTGAGGTCCCGGAAGGGAAGCAAGCTCGAGCAAGCTTTCCCGCGCGCCCTCCACGGCGCTCAACTGCTCGATGCACGCGCACAGCGCCTCCCTTGCGGTGGTCGCTTCATAAGCCGGACCCCCTGTCCTGTTCAGTCCCTGCGGCTTGCGCCATTCGCCTTTCGCGGTCATGCACAGTCGGGCGAGATTCTTCCACGCTGGCAGACTCTCGGGGCCTGCGCTCAGCGCGCCGACATGCGGCAGGCGGCTGGCCTGCAGACGCAGCGCCGGCGACAACCGCTCGCACGCGAGGGCCACTTGATCGCGACAGATGTTGGCGAGACTTGCGGATATGCGAGCGCAGAGCCCTCCCGGTTCGTGCGAAAGCACGTGCGGGAGCCAATGCCCGCGTTGATTCAACATCCCCTCCAGCAGCTGCTCAACCTTGCGCCAGTTGTTGTCGAGTCGTTCAAACAGCAGCCCGGCATCGGCGCCGAGCGTCTCGTCACTCTCGGCCTCGAACAACGTCCTTCGAGCCGCGCGCCGATACAGTTCGTGCGGCCGGTCAGAGATCACGAGCGCACCGCCCGCCCCAGCGGTCACCGGCAGCTGGCTGGCCAAGCGGAAATTGAAAGAGTCGATGGTCTGGATTCGCAACCGGCCCGGATCTGCGGCGAGGTTCCAGCCGCGGACCGAGGCATGCTGCAAGGCGGCTGCGGCGAGCAAGCGCAGTTGCTCGCTGTGCGCATGGCTTGACTCGAGCTCCCCGCGCAGCGCTTTCAGCACCCGCGAGCGCATTTCGGCGGCAGCCTTGCGGGTGAAGGTGATCGCCAGAATCTCCTCCGGCTCATCGACTTCCGCCAACAAGCGCAGCAGCCGCTGAGTGAGCACGGATGTCTTGCCGGAGCCGGCGGGCGCCTGTAACAGGATCGAGCGGCGCGGATCGGTGGCCTCCTCGCGGGCCACCCCGTCAGCCAGCGCGCCGGGGTCGACAACGGGCACCGCCGAAGCCGGCCGCTCATTCATGGCCATCCTCCCAATCCGCCTCCTCGGGCTCGAGGTCGGGCAGACCGCGATCCGCTATCCGGCAGAGGCTCTCGAGGTGGCAGTAGTCGCACGCGCCTGGTTTCGGATCCACGGCAGCGCGACCGGTCACAAATCCGACGGCCAGACGCTCTAGGCAGGCGAGCCACTCGCGCCGGCGAAGCACCCAGGCCTCACCCTGATCGCCTCCCTCCGGAGCCACGGCGCCCTTGACCTTCGGAATCAGCCCGGATGCGCGTGCGATTCCGTCAAACCGGACCTCTCTCGCCGTGACATTCACCGTGGCCATTGCGACCACGTCCTCGCCCAACGCGGCCAGATATGCCAGCAACTGCGGATGAGATGGACGCTCCCCGTACCAATCACCCGTGACGCGCTTGCCGCTTTTGTAGTCGAGAATCGCCCGGCCGCCACTCTCGAGCGCATCCACGCGATCGATGCGCATGCTTACTTGCGCGCGCGCGACGTTGAGAGTCACGCCTAACTCGGTGTCCTGCACCCGAAAGGCCGGGCGCTCTCGTTCGAGCTTGCACAACACACCCATCAGCCGACTCGTGCGCCGGCACTCGCGAACGAGCGCGAGCGGGCGTGGTTCCTCCTCGCCTCCCCACAGAGCATTCGCCGCTGCGGCGACGGTGGCGTCGATAAGTTCGCCCAGGGCTGGCTCCGACAGTGCGCTCAAGAAACGAGAATCTCCGAGACGAGTCCACAGCTTCTGCAGGGCGACATGCAACAGCTTGCCGCGTTCGTCGGGCGCGACCCCAGGTTCCGGGATGCCCAGCTCCGTGCTGCCGAGGCGCAGCTCCGCGTAGGCGCGAAACGGGCACGTGTTCTGCAGATCCAGGCTACGGGTGCCGGCAGGCAAGGGCCGCTCGAGCGGCCATGCGAGACCTGCCTCATCGGCGAGTGACTCCAGCAGTCCCTCGCGACGCATGCGTGACGGTAGCCACAGCGATGCAGCCGCGGCGATCTCGGCTGGCGAGGTTTTCGCAAGCCACGGTTCCAACAGCGGACTGGGCAGCAAATCGAGGTCTTCGGTCCGCGCGGGGACACTCAGGACCAGTTCGTCCGTAGCGCGGCTCCAGGCCTCGAGCAGCCGCCGGGCTTCCTCCAATCGACCGGCCGCACTGGCCGCCGGGATTCCGGCCGCGAGTTGCGCCGCGAGCGGCAGAAACGGATCGGGCTGGACCGGCTGCGGTAACACCTCGGAGTGCAGGCCGGCGACCCAGATTCCGTCATAGCGCACTACCGGGTCGGCAAGCATCGGCGAGATGGTGACGACGGCATCGTCATCGGCGGGCTGAAACGGCGTGCGGGCGCTGAGCTCGATCAACCACTGAATCGCGGCGTCACGGGTCATCGAGCGCGCCGTCCGGTTCAGCTGTCCGAACTCATCCAGCAATTCGTGGAAGCGCGCGATCGTTTGCTGATCGTCGCTGCTGCGCGTGCGTTCACCCGGCCACGCGAACGAGTCCAGAGCCGCGCGGAAGCGCTGCGACCATTCCCGCGGCGAGGCCGAGCCCTGGCCCAGCGCGAGTGAGGCTTTCGATATCTGGCCGGAAAGCTCGTGCGCCGCCGATTCCAGCGAGGGCGTTGCCCCGCCCAGCGCTCGGTTCAGCTCATGCAAGTCGAACTGCAGGTGCCCGCGCTCACGGAGCCACAGATCCAGACCTGCACGCGCCGCGGGACCCGGGCCCTTCCAGTACGGAGCGCGCAACCACTCACTGAGCGCTGCGAAGTCCCCTTTCTCCCCGCCCAGCCATCTCAACGCCGTCAGGGCATGCGTGACAGCGGGAATCCGCGCCAAGGGATTGCCGCCCTCGATCGCGACGAGCGACTCGATGGGATCGCTCTTCAGGATCGCGGGCGATGCGGATGATGGGTCGAGCGTTGGCGAGAACGCGAGCCAACCACCTGGATTCATCGTCTGTCGGATCAGAGTTGCGAGTCGCTCGCGGCTGCCCGATCCGCCGGGAAGCACGACCAGGAGGCGCGCCTCGGCGCTGCGTTCGAGTTGCGTCTTGCACCACAGCGCAATGAGCTCGCGCTCGGTCTGTTCATCCGCAGCGATGATCGCTCTTGGGCGGGTGCCCGCAGTTTCGGGGCTTGCGTGAGCGACCAGCGCGTTTCGGCGCGCCGCCACTTCCCGGATGCGCGCGGACACACTCAGGAAGCCCACGAGCCTGACCGGCAGTGCCGAGTGCGCGGCCGACGGCAGACTTCGGACGAGCGATCCCACTGTGGCCGCGCCGAGTGCCCGGCTCCGTTCTGCGACGGCGCGCTGCACGTTGCGCAGCAGCGCCGGCTCGGTGCCAGACACGTCCTGCCCGGCAAGAATCTCGATGCCGGAATCCGCAGCCAGGGCGCTCGCGCGCCGCAGACTCTCCGCGAGCGCACCGCGATTGACGAGATCCAGCTCGCCGGTCGCCTCCGCCGTACATTGCCGCCAGAGCAGCCAATCCTCGGCCGCACTCAGCAGTCGCGCCAGATTCACACCGCTCGAGGCGGCGTGCTGTTCGATTTCCCGAGTCAACCAGGCTTCGAGGGCGAGGATGTCAGGACTGTCCCAGACGCGCCGGCCTTGCGCCAGTTGCGCGGCTGCGAACGCAAGTCGCGCCGCGTGCGCCCGCTGGCGGGTCGGGACAACCAGCGTCCCGCCGCGCCGCAGGATCTCACTGAGCTCGGTGGCTAGTCTGATCAAGACGAGCTGGTGCGCATCGTGCGCTGCGGGCTACTTGAAGCGAGACTGTGCCTCGACCACGTTTCCGGACGAGGCTCCGGCCGCCTCGCGGGACTCGCTGGCGTACTCCATGAGCAGCCCCTCGATGCGTCCGAAAACATCTGCGAGCGTGGCGGAATCCGGCAGCGTCGTGACGCGGAAATGATTCTTGTAGGGCACATTGAAGCTCACGCCCGGAGCGACGAGCACATGCCGCTCTTCGAGCAGATCCAGCGCGAACTGCTGGTCATCGAACTCGGGCAGGTCCGTGGGATCCACACCGATGAAGGCATACATGGCGCCCGAGGGGGGCTGCAGCTTCAGAAAGCGACTGTTGGCCACTGCGTTCAGGATCGCGCGGCGCGATTCGTACAGCCTGCCGCCCGGAGTCACGAGCTCCTTGATACTTTGGTAGCCGCCGAGCGCCGTCTGCACGGCCCATTGGCCCACCGCATTGCTGCACAGGCGCAGCGAGCTCAGCAGCTCGAGCGCGCTGAAGTAATCCGCAGCCCCATGCGTTCGTCCGGAGAACACGGCCCAGCCGACGCGGTAACCGCAGGCGCGGTAAACCTTGGAGAGCCCCGCAAGCGTCGCGCACAGCGTGTCGCGCACGAGCGTGGCCATCGGCACGAATTCGGCGGAGTCGTAGACCATCTGGTCGTAGATCTCGTCGCTGAAAACGACGAGCCCCGCTCGTTCAGCGAGCCGCGCCAGCCCTTCGAGCACCGCCCGCGGATAGACGGCACCCGTCGGATTGTTGGGGTTGATCACGACGATCGCGCGCGTACGCGGAGTGATCAGCTTCGCGATCTCCTCCGGATCCGGAATGAATGCGTTCTGCGGCCGGCAGGGATAATGAACGGCACGCCCGCGATTGAGCGTCACCGCGGCCGTCCAGAGCGGGTAGTCGGGACTCGGCACCAGCACTTCATCGCCGTCGTTGAGCAACGCGCGCAGCACCAGGTCGATGAGCTCGCTCACCCCGTTTCCCAGGAATACCTCTTCGGCCGTGACGCCGGTGACACCGCGCGCCTGCTGCTGCATGACGATGGCTTCCCGCGCCGGAAAGATGCCCTTTTGATGGCAGTAGCCTTCCGCCTCGGGCAGATTCTCGATCATCGCCAGGCGCATCGTCTCCGGGGTCCGGAAGCCGAAAGCCTTCGGATTGCCGATGTTCAGAGAAACGATCTCATACCCCTGGCGCTCGAGCTCATGGGCGCGCCTGGCGAGGCGACCGCGAATCTCGTAGCGGACGTGACGCAGGCTCTCGCTGGGGCGGACGATTGATTCGCTTTTCATGGACGCAACGGCACGACTTTACGTGCCCCGAAAGTCACGGGGTTCCGAGCATACCAGCCTCCGGGCAGGATCGGGCCGGGCTGAATTCACAGCTCTCGCCACCGGTGGCACGCCACATGACGATCGCCTTCGGCGTCCCAGACCGGGCGGCGGTCGCGGCACACCTCCATGGCTTGGGGACATCGCGTACGGAAGACACAACCGCTGGGCGGGGCCAGGGGCGATGGGACCTCGCCCGGAACGGTACGCGCAAACCGGCCAGGCTGCACGTCCGGATCGGCCACCGGGACCGCTGCAAGCAACTCGCGGGTGTACGGATGCAGGGGTCGTTCGTAGAGGCTGCTCGAGGGGGCCAGCTCCATCATCCTCCCGAGGTACAGGACCAGAACGCGCTCGCACAGCTGTTTTACGACGGCCAGATTGTGACTCACGAAGAGAATCGACATGCCGGTCTCGCGCTTGAGGTCGACGAGCAGTTTGACCACCTGCTGCTGTACCGACATGTCCAGCGCGCTGACGGGCTCATCACAGACCAGCACGCGGGGCTTCAACACCATCGCCCGGGCGATGCCGACCCGCTGACACTGGCCGCCGCTGAGCTCATGGGGATAACGGGCGGTCAGGTCCGTCTCAAGACCCACTCCCCGCAACGCTTCGTGCACCGCGGTGCCGCGACCGGCCCGATCGAGATTCGGGCGATGGATGCGCAGCGGCTCCTCCAGGATCTGGCCGACGCTCATGCGCGGCTCGAGGCTCGCGAGCGGGTCCTGAAAGACCATCTGCAGCTCGCGCCGCATCGGCCTGAGCTCCCGCGCACGCAGCCGCTCGACCGAGCGACCCATCCACACGACACGCCCGGCGGACGGGCGTATGAGCCGCATGGCAGCGCGGGCGAGCGTTGATTTGCCGCAGCCGGATTCTCCGACCACCCCGAGGGCCTCGCCTGCCTGGAGCTCGAAGCTGACGTCATCGACCGCTTTGAGTCTCGCACGGCGCAGCAGACCCTTGCGCACGTTGAAACTCGCACTCAGCCCCGCAACGACCAGCGGGGATGCGCCCGCCTGTCCGTTGGAACCGATGGCCTGCGGGGCGGGATCATCGAGCCGGGGCATGGCGCGCAGGAGCTGCTGGGTGTAGGGATGGCGTGGCGCCTTCAGGATGACATCGACTGAATCGGACTCGACGATCCGGCCCGCCTGCAGCACGACCACCCGGTCGGCGAGCCCCGCGACAACTCCCAGATCGTGCGTGATCAGGACCATTGCCATGGAGCGTTCGCGCTTCAGGTCAGCGAGTAGGGACAGAATCTGCGCCTGGACCGTGACGTCCAACGCCGTCGTCGGCTCGTCGGCGATGAGCAGTGTAGGCTCGCAAGCCAGTGCGATTGCCAGCATGACCCGCTGGCGCATGCCTCCGGACAGCTCGTGCGGAAACTGTTTCATCCGACGCTCGGGGTCGGTTACGCGCGTCCGGCGCAGCAGCGCAAGGGCTCTCAAACGGGCCTCTCGCCAGGGCACGCCGACATGCAGGACGAGCGGCTCTGCGATCTGATCTCCCACGTTGATGTGGGGCGTGAGAGAGGTCATCGGGTCCTGGAATACCATGCCGACATGTAGACCGCGCACGCGATCCAACTGCGCAGCGCTCCGGCCGATCAGATCCGTGGATTCGAACTTCGCCTGACCGCGTGCGGTTCCGTTCGGCGCCAGGAGTCCCATGGCGCCCAGGAATGCCTGACTCTTTCCCGCTCCCGACTCGCCCACGACGCCCAGGCATTCGCCCGCCTTCACGCTCAGGGAAATTCCGCGCACCGCCGCGACCTCTCCCCGCGACGTCGCGAACTCGACGCTCAGATTCTCGAGACGCAGCACGGCATCATCCGTCTCGAATGTCTCGGTGGCGTTCGGCACTTCAACGCTCGCGGGCATCGAGCGCATCGCGCAGCCCGTCGCCGATGAGGTTGAAGCCCAGGAGCAGAACCACCAGAACTCCCGCCGGGGCGAGCAGCAGCCACGGGGCCGACTGCATTTCCTGCGCCCCCCCGTTGATCAGGCTGCCGAGACTCGCCAGCGGCTCCTGGACACCCAATCCCAAAAAGCTCAGGAAGCTCTCGAACAGAATCATCTGCGGAATGGTGAGCGTTGCGTAAACCGCGACCGGCCCGATAAGGTTCGGGATGATGTGTCGCCAGAGTATGCCGGTCGTCCTGACGCCCGTGGCGCGCGCGGCTTCGACGAATTCGCGTCGCTTCAACACGAGCGTCTGACCGCGCACGATGCGCGCAGTCGTCAGCCAGCCAACCGCCCCGATCGCCACCAGCAGACCTGCGAGACTTCCCCGGCCGAAGAAGGCCGAGAAGATGATCACGATGAACAAGTACGGCAGCGAGTAGAGAACATCGACAAATCTCATCATCAGCTCATCCGTGCGACCGCCCACATACCCGGCTATCGCCCCCCAGGAAACACCGATCACCAGGCTCACGACACTCGCCAGCAAGCCGATGACGAGCGAGATGCGCACGCCATACAAGGTTCGCACGAGCAGGTCCCGCCCCAGCCGGTCCGTGCCAAGCCAGTGCCCGCTGCCGATTTGTGGCGGGACGGCGAGATGCCGCCAGTCAAGCGCATCGTAGGCGTAGGGGCTGAGAACGGGACCTGCGGCCGCCAGAAACGCGATCGCAAGCACCACACCGCAGGCGATCAGCGCGACGCGATCGCCGCCGAGACGGTGCCATGCGTCGCTCCACAATCCCGCGGAGGCGACATTGACGGGGTCACCCTGTTGGGCGGCTTCTCGATCAATCATGCCGAATGCGGGGATCTAGCCAGCCGTAGATGAGGTCGGCCGCGAGATTGAGCAGCAGCGTCAGAGTGCCGTAGACGACGATCATTCCCATGACAAGGGTGTAGTCACGGTTGATGGCACCTTGGACGAGGTACCGGCCCGTGCCAGGCAGTCCGAAGACCGTCTCCACCACGAGTGAGCCCGTAACGACGAACGCTACCGCCGGCCCCAGATAGCTCACCACAGGCAGCAGCGCAGGCGGCAAGGCGTGCCGCAGAAGGATTCTCGCGTCTCCCAGACCGCGCGCACGGGCGGTGCGGACATAGTTGGCACGCAAGACCTCAAGGAGACTTCCCCGCATGAGTCGGGCGATAGAGGCAATCACGGGCAGTGACAGCGTCACGACGGGAAGCACCAGAAAGCGAGCGGCGCCCTCTTCCCATCCGGCGACGGGGAGCCAGTGCAGGCGCAGCCCAAAGACCAGGGCAAGGACCGGACCCGTGACGAAGCTCGGCAGGGCGATCCCGAGCACCACGAGACCCGTGATTCCAAAGTCCGCCGCGTTGTTACGCCACAACGCGGCCGCGATGCCCAGGGGAACCCCGACCAGGATGGCGAGCAGCACGGCGCAGCCTCCGAGCGTGGCGCTGACGGGGAGCCCGGCTGCGATCAGCTCTCCGACCGAGAAGTCCCGAAGCTTGAACGACGGACCGAAATCTCCCTGCACGAGCCCCGCGAGGTAGCGGACATATTGCTCCGCGACGGGCCGGTCGAGCCCGTAGGCGCGCTCGAGATTGGCGCGGATCTGCGGCGGCAGGGCCTGTTCCTGGTCGAAGGGACCGCCGGGCGCTAATCGGACGATGAAGAACGAAACGGTGACGATGACGAGCATCGCGGGCAGGAGTCCGGCGATGCGACGAACCGTGTACGCGAGCATTGACAATGCCTGTTGATGCCTCTGGAGGCTCTCGCCGGAATGCGCGAAGGTGCTCGAACACAGCCCCGCAGCCACTCACAGGCACCTGTTGCGCCACGCTGACCGCCCCGGCTGAGGGTGCGGCGCAGTCTAGAAACTAAAGATTAGTCAAGTCAACGCAAACAGGCGGGCGAAAACCGCACATAGGCGTGAAACACCATTGCGCTCAAGCCGGAACACTTTCTAAACTGTCAACAGTGACGCCCGATTTCATTCAAGAGCATCAACGATCCATGGAATCGACCCGCCCGATTCGTGCGCTGGTGCGGGGCCTCGACGCCCTGACCATGCTCAATCTGCGCAACGGCGCCACCGTCTCCGAGATAGCCCAACAGATCCGGCTGCCGCGCACGACGACCTATCGGATTCTCGAGACACTGACCCACGCGGGTTACGTGTACCGCGACCCGGCAGACGATCGGTACCGGCTCACTATCATGGTCCACCGCCTCGCCGACGGCTTTGATGATGACGCATGGGTGACGCAAGTGGCTCGCCCATGCATCGATGAGCTCGGCAAGGAAGTACTCTGGCCGGTGGCTGTCGTCTCCCTCTCCGGGACTCAGATGCTGGTCAGGGAGACGACCGATCACCGCAGCCCGCTCGCCATCGAGAGACTTTCCGCCGGCGTGCGATTACCTCTCCTGGTGACTGCCGCGGGACGTGCGCATCTCGCCTACTGTCCTGCGCCACAGCGGGAATCCCTTCTCGAGATCCTGCGGCGCTCGAACGCGGAGGTCGACAAGCTGGCCCATAACCGGCCCGAGCTGGACAAGATCCTCGATGACACGCGTGCGCGTGGCTTCGCAAGCGCCGTGCATCCCCGGCGAGTGTCCGACGAGATCACGATGGCCGTGCCTGTGCTGCTCGACGATCGTGTCCTGGCTTCGGTGGTCGTGCGCTTCGCCGAGACCGCAGTGCCCTTCAAGATCGCCGTCGAGCGTTTCGTGCCCAAGCTGCGCGATACGGCGCATCGTATCCGCCAGGGATTTATCGAGCAGCAACGCAATCCTCCGTACCGGCAGCCGCAGGCGGTCCCGGTGCGCTGAAGACTTCCGTGCCCGGCACTTCCGACGCGTGTCGGATCTACACGCCACGGCGCCCCGCTTCACCCGTTATAATTTGCGGGCCCGGCTCACGCCGCGTTCCCCCGCTTGCGGTTCTTGGAGAGGTACATGAAGCGCATTCTGGTCGGTATCAAACGCGTAGTTGATTACAACGTACGCATACGCGTGAAGCCCGATGGCAGCGGCGTCGTCACGGACGGCGTCAAAATGAGCATCAACCCGTTCGACGAAATCGCTCTCGAAGAAGCTCTCCGCATCAAGGAGCGCGGCGGGGCCGACGAAGTCGTGGTCGTCACCATTGGCCCAGCCGAGACCCAACAACAGCTGCGCACGGCCCTTGCGATGGGCGCGGATCGCGCCGTGCTCGTTCAGGCCGACGGAGTGGTCGAGCCGCTGGTGGCCGCGAAAGCATTCCTGAAACTCGCCGAGCGCGAGCAGCCGCTGATGATCATCCTGGGCAAGCAGGCGATCGACGACGACAACAGCCAGACCGGCCAGATGCTGGCGGCCCTGTGGGGCCGCCCGCAAGCCACTTTTGCATCCAAAGTGGAGCTGGCGGAGGGCAAGGCTCGCGTCACGCGCGAAGTGGACGCGGGACTGGAGACCCTCGAGGTCGATCTGCCGGCCGTGGTCACGACGGATCTGCGCCTCAACGAGCCACGCTACGTGAAGCTGCCGGAGATCATGAAAGCGAAGAAAAAGCCCCTGGAAAGCCTGGCTCTCGCCGCCCTGGGCGTCGAAGTGCGCCAGCGCCTGAAGCTGGTCCGCTTCGAGCCGCCGCCGCAGCGCCAGAAAGGCGTGCGCGTGAAGGACGCGGCGGAGCTTTTCCAGGCGTTGCAAAAAAAGGGGCTGATCTGATGAGCTCGACGATTCTGATCGTGGCCGAACACGATGGCGCCAAGCTGAACCCGAGCACGGCGAAGTCAGTGACGTGCGCGCGGGCGATTCCGGACTCTCAGATCATCGTGGCCGTCTGTGCCGCCGATGCAGGTGCAGTGGCCACGCAAGCCGCCCAACTGTCCGGCGTCGACCGCGTCGTGAAAGTTGAGCATCCGGCGAACGAGCACCTGTTGGCCGCCGTGCTGGCGCCGCAGATCGCAGCGCTTGCGAAGGACTGCTCGCACGTGTTCGGTCCGTCGACCACGTTCGGCAAAGACCTGATGCCGCGAGTCGCCGCTTTGCTCGACACGGTACAGGTGAGTGACATCATGGCGGCGCAGAGCGCGACGCGCTTCCGCCGGCCCATCTACGCTGGCAATGCGATCGTGACCGTTGAAGTCGAACCCGGCACGCAGGTGGTTGGCACCGTCAGAACCGCCTCGTTCGAAGCGGCGCCGGGCGGGGGATCCGCCCCGGTCGAATCCGCTTCGATCGATGTTGAGTTGCCGACGCACACACGCTTTGTTTCCGTATCGGCTGCGCGGAACGACCGACCCGATCTGCAGACGGCGTCGCGGGTCATCTCCGGAGGCCGCGCCCTGGCCAGCGCCGAGGGTTTCAAGATTCTCTACCAGCTCGCGGATAAGCTCGGTGCGGCGGTCGGCGCCTCGCGCGCCGCGGTCGACGCCGGCTACGCGCCGAACGAGCTGCAGGTGGGCCAGACGGGAAAGATCATCGCACCGGAGTTGTATGTCGCGATCGGCATCTCGGGTGCTATTCAGCATCTGACGGGAATCAAGGACGCGCGCACGATCGTCGCCATCAACAAGGATGCCGAAGCGCCGATCTTCGAGATCGCCGACCTCGGGCTCGTGGGCGACCTGTTCCAGATCATCCCCGAGCTCGAGCGGTTGATCGAAGGGAAGGCCTGATCTAAAGCTGGCCGAGGAGGTGATCCGCGGCCGAGACCTTGAACTGGCCGGGAGCCTCGATGTTGACTTGCGTGGCGACACCGTCCTGCACCAGGACGGCGAAACGCTGGCCACGGGTGCCCATGCCGTAGCCGCGTGCGTCGAGCTCCAGCCCGAGGGCCTTCGCATACTCGCCGTTGCCGTCGGCCAGCATCACGACTTTATCGCCAACGTTAGAGGATTTGCCCCAGGCGTTCATGACGAACACATCGTTCACGGCCATACACGCGATGGTATCGACGCCCTTCGCGCGGAGCTGATCCGCGAGCTGCACGAACCCGGGCAGATGTTTGGCATCGCAGGTGGGCGTGAAGGCGCCGGGCACCGAAAAGAGCACGACCTTCTTACCCTTGAACAGCTCGTCCGTGGAGACGTCCTTGGGCCCCTCCTTCGTCATCGTCTTGAGCGTGCCCGAAGGCATGCGCTCGCCCGCCTTGATGCTCATGAATTACGCGCTCCTGCTGTCGTTCGCGCCTGTGGGTGGCCGCCGGACCTCGCGGCCCCTAAACCTGCTTCGCGTGTACGGTCCAGAGGTTCGCGATTCGCTCGAGGTTCGGATCGCCCTTGACGGCCTTGAAGGCCTTGACCGCCTCATCCTTATGGCCGGCTTTGAGCTGCGCAATGCCCAAAAGCAGGTTCGCTTCGGCCTCGTACTTCAAGCCACCCTTCTTCAGCCCCTTGGACAGGGCATCCGTGGCCTTGTCGTACTGCTGATAGCCCAGGTACGCAAGGCCCACGCCCACGTTCTTGTCCCCGGTGGGCGCAGCGTCCGCATCCGCCGCCACTTTGGGCAGCGCCGCCAGGTCCGACTCCGCCGCCTTCTGTGCCGAAGCGAGGAGGCGCTTGTTCTTGTCCTGCGTGCGCGCATCCGCGAAGACGTTCTTCTGGAAGGCCTTCTCGAGAATGTGCTGCGCCTCGCCCGGCGAGCCCTGCTCGATCGCCAGCTGGGCCATCTCCGTGTAATCATCGGGGCGCTTGAGAACGTCGACCTCGTTGGCGAGGCGGAACGTATTCAGCAGACTCTTGTCGTTCTGCGACTTCGACTGGAACAGCGTGAGAACGAGATTCCCCCAGTATTCAGGCTTCGGGTAGTAGGTCACCATCTTCTCGAGCGCGCGCGACGTGCACTCCGAATCGTCCAGCTTCACGCACGAGCTGAGGATGAGATTCAGAGTCTGCTCCTTGGGCGTCTGTCCCTTCTTCGCCTCATTGTCGACATAGTCCTGGACGAACTTGATCGTTCCCTTGTAGTCGTTCTTCAGGTAATAGGACTGCGAGACGAGCGTGTAGATCTCCTCGTCCGCGTATCCGCCTTTGACGGCGCGCGTGCCGAATTCGATCGCCTTGTCATAGCTCTTCAGCTGGTAGTTGATCTGCGCCAGCACCTTGACCCGTGCGGGCACATCGGCCTGCTCCATGAAGGGGTCATTGAGCGTCGCCTCGAACGCCTTCTCGGCGTTGGGGAAATCGCTGGTATGCGCGTAGACGTAGCCGTACATCTCGTTGATCAGATGCTCGTCCCAGGGCGTCTTCGGGTTTATCGCCTCCGCTTCCTTCAGATGCGCGAGCGCCTCCGGATACTTCTTGGCCGTCATCGCATCCTGCGCAGCCTTGAGCGGCTTGGCGAGCGCCTTGCTGACCGTGTTCTTCTTTTCCTTGTCCTTGCCGCCGTCCTTATCCTTATCCCGGTTCTTGAACCGGCCGCTGTCCTGGGCGTCCTGCGAATTCACCCGCCCGCTGTCCTGCCCCGCTGCGGGCGGCGGCTGCGCCTGCGCGGGTGTTAGGGGAGCGAAGCCCGCTGCCCCGATCACGGTGGCGCCGATGGCGAGCGCCACAATCCCGTTCAGCCTGGCTTTCATGCTGTGCCTCTGGTTACTCATCATTCGTTGAACTCGGAACTGTTGACGAAGCCGATCTTCTTCATTCGATTGCGCTGCGCGGCGGCGAGCACGCGCGCCACGAAGTCGTACTTCACCCGACGGTCGGGCCGCAGGTGAATTTCCGGTTGCGGCGATTTGTCCGCCTCCGTGTGGAAGTAACTCTCGAGCTGAGCGATGTTCTGCACGGCCGTTCCGTTCCAGACGACCGTGCCGTCGAAATCGATCTCCAGATCGATGACTTCCGGTCGCTGGTTGTCGGGCGGCGGCGGGGTGTTGCGTGGCATGTCCAGCTTCACCGCGTGCGTCATGATGGGAAGGGAGACGATCAGTGTGACGAGCAACACGAGCATGACGTCGATCAACGGCGTCGTGTTCATCTCGCACATCGGCTGGCCCTCGGCATTGCCGACACTCATTGACATTTCGATAGTCTCCTGAGCACTCAGTGCGCGGCGGGCGCCGCGCCCAAGCCGTGGTCGGGCTCGGTGAGGAATCCGACTTTGACGACACCCCCGCGCTGGATCGTGAAGATCACCCGCCCCACCGCCTCGTAGCGCGTGTTCGCGTCGGCGCGAATGTGAATCTCCGGCTGCGGCTTCTGCACCGCTGCGGCCTTGACGAGATCCAGCAACTCCTGGCGCTGCGGAATCCGCCGGTCGTTCCAGTAGATGTTGCCATCCTTGTCGACGGCGACCGTGATGTTCTCCGGTTTGGTCTGCGTCGGGATGTTGACGGCCTTGGGCAGTTCGACCTTGACCGTCTTGTTGATCACCGGAATCGTGATTAGAAAAATGATCAACAGCACCAACATGACGTCGACCAGCGGCGTCGTGTTGATGGCCGCCATGACCGCAGGTCCGGAGGAGCCCGAGGAAGGTCCGACACTCATCGACATGCTCGATTACTCCTAGAGTGGGCGAGGCGCTGCGTCAGTTGCGAAGAGCACCGAATGTCGGACACCTTCGAAGGGCCGGACGCAATGCGCCGCCGCCGTCCGCACGACTCTTCTTACTTGCGAAGGGCCGCTGCGGGGGCGGCCGCCGGACGGGCACCCCCCATCTCGTTGCTGCCTATGCGTGCCCCGCTCACGAGATAAGCATGCAGATCGCTCGCGAAGTTCTGCAGCGAGTCCTGCGCCATCTTGTTGCGCGCGAGCAGCCAGTTGTAACCCATTACCGCGGGCACCGCGACGAACAGACCGAAGGCCGTCATGAGCAGCGCCTCACCGACTGGGCCGGCTACCTTGTCGATACTCGCCTGCCCGGAGATGCCGATCGCCTGGAGCGCGTTCAGAATGCCCCACACCGTGCCGAACAGTCCAACGAAGGGGGAAACCGAGCCCACCGTGGCCAGCAGCCCAAGCCCCGACTGCAGCCGGCTCTGCACCTGGTCGACCGAGCGCTGCAGCGACATGGTGATCCACTCGTGCAGGTCGATGCGATCGGTCAGGCGGCCATCGTGATGCGAGGCGGCGCGCAGGCCGTCTTCGGCGATGTAACGGAAGTCGTCGCCCTTCTTCAGACGCTCCACGCCGTCTTTGATGGACGGCGCAGTCCAGAACTGCTTCTCTACGACACGGCCGGCCTGTTTTAGTTTCCGCTGATCCCACAGCTTCGTGAAAATCACGTACCAGGAGGATAGTGACATGATCAGCAGCAGGATCAGGACGGAGCGGGAAATGATGTCGCCGGTATTCCAAAGGGCGTAGACGCCATACGGATTTTCGACGCTCGCGGGTGCTTGATTTTCCATAGTTTCCTCGAATCACGAAAAAGCCGGGTGTGTTGGCCCGGCCGTCTAAATCGACTGTTAGTTTCTAAGCTCGAATTTGATATTGAACTGCGTGCAAGTGGTCGCCGGCTGGCCGTCCTCCGTACCGGGCTGGTAATGCCCGGAACCGGCCTTGGCGAGTTTGAGCGCCCCATCATCCAGGCGCGCATTGCCGGACGTCTTCGACAGGGTGGGTTCCTCCGTGATCTTGCCGTTCGGAGCGACGCAGACATGTACGGTTACCGTACCCTCTTCTCCCAGGCGCTTGGCGGCCGGCGGGTAGTAATCCTCCGTGTTCGGAAACCCCCTGCCGGGCTTGGCCGCGACGCGGTTGACCGCCTTGGGTGCGGGCGGGGGTGGCGGCGTGCGCTGCACCGGGCGGTCCGTCACATCCACGATCGCCGTGGATTGCGTCTCCACGGGAAGATCGATCGAGACCTCCGGCGGTGGGATCTCCACCGGCGGCCGTTCCATCTGCGGCGGCGGCGGCGGCGGCGGCTGGTCGCGCTTCTGGACCTCCTCCACGATATCCGTCTGCAGGGGCGGTGCGATCGCCTCTACGAACTTGCGTGCAAGCCCGGTGGCGAACGCCCAGAGAATGAATACGTGCAAGGCGATGATGGCTATGAATACGACTGCACGGCTCGTAATCAACCTTGAATCTTGTGCGTAGGCGCTCATGGTGTGAATGGGTGTCGCTGTTACCTGTCCGGAAACGTCAGATCAAAACGCAAGCCTTGCAAAGTAGCTTTCTTTATCGCGGCCCGCAAGCAGCCGCCGCTTAGGCTCGCATCGGCCGACTGCCCCGCGGCGCGCCCGGCCGGCAACATCCGGCGGGTGCGCATGCGGCCGCAGCGCGCCTGCAGTTCAAATCCCCCTGACTGATTCGTTGGCGAAGTGCAGCCGCGGAGCGCCGCAGACAGAACGCTGCGCACATCGTCCGGATGCCTTCGAACTCTAACCGCTGACCCGTGCACTGACAACTCCGCTCCAGCTCAAGAATTCGTTGGAGATGCCTGATTGGGTTCGGTCACCGCACCCGACGAGGCGCTGCCGACCAGTCGCGCATACTTCGCAAGCACACCCGTCGTCGTGTACGCTTTTGGCGGTTTCCAGGCGGCGCGCCGCTTGCGCAGCTCCCCTGCCGAGATCGCCACGGAGATCTGTCTCGTGAGCGCATCGATCGTTATCCGATCGCCGTTGCGCAGCAGCCCGATCGTTCCGCCGACGGCGGCCTCGGGCGAAATATGTCCGACCACGAAGCCGTGACTGCCTCCCGAGAAGCGCCCGTCCGTGATCAAAGCCACTTTGTCTCCCAGGCCACGACCCATGATGGCGCCCGTCGGACTGAGCATTTCGCGCATCCCCGGACCGCCCTTGGGCCCTTCGTTCCTGATGACGACGACATCCCCGGAGCGCACGCCGCCGGCAAGGATGGCCCGCGTGGCGCGCTCCTCGCCGTCGAAGACACGCGCGCGCCCCGTGAACGTGAAGCCTTCCTTGCCCGTGATTTTCGCGACCGCGCCCGCGGGAGCCACGTTCCCGTAAAGGACGACCAGGTGGCTGTCCTTCTTCAGCGGATCGGAGAGCGGTCGCACGATGTCCTGCCCAGCAAGATACATTCCTGTATTTGCAAGGTTTTCCCCGAGCGTAGCTCCCGTGACGGTGAGCGATTCGCCGTGCAGCAGGCCCGCCTCGAGCAACATCTTCAGCAGCGGTTGTATCCCGCCGATCGCCACCAGCTCAGACATCAGATAGCGGCCGCTCGGCTTCAGATCGGCCAGGACGGGAACACGTTTGCCGATGCGCGTGAAGTCATCGAGCGACAACTTCACTCGCGCTTCGTATGCAATCGCGAGCAGATGCAGGACGGCGTTGGTCGAACCGCCCAGCGCGATGGTCACGGTGATGGCGTTCTCGAATGCCCTGCGTGTAAGGATGTCGCGCGGACGAATCCCCGCGTTCACCAACTTCACCACCGCAAGACCTGCGCGCCTGCAATCCGCCCGCTTCTCCTCGCTCACCGCCTCCTGCGCGGAGCTGCCGGGAAGCGACAGGCCAAGTGCCTCGATGGCCGAGGCCATCGTGTTGGCCGTGTACATGCCGCCACAACTTCCGGGCCCCGGGATCGCGGTGCGCTCGACGTCTTGCAGCTCCGCCGCGGAAATCTTGCCCGCCGCGCGGGCACCGACGGCCTCGAACACCGCCACGATGTCGCGTCGATGGCTGCCTGGCCGAATCGTTCCTCCATAGACGAAGACGGCGGGCCGGTTGAGCCGCGCCATCGCCATTGCGCAGCCGGGCATGTTCTTGTCGCAGCCGCCGATGGCGACGAAGCCGTCGAACCCTTCGGCGCCGACGACCGTCTCGATCGAGTCCGCAATGATCTCGCGGGAGACCAGCGAATACCGCATTCCCGGCGAGCCCATCGAAATCCCATCGGACACGGTGATCGTGTTGAAGAGCACGCTCTTGCCGCCGCCGGCATCCGCTCCCGCCGCCGCCTCGCGCGCGAGCTCCGCGATGTGCATGTTGCACGGAGTTACGTTCGCCCACGTCGAAGCGATTCCGATCTGCGGCTTGCTGAAGTCGGCGTCCTGGAATCCCACCGCGCGCAGCATGGCGCGCGAGGGCGCCTGCTTCTCGCCGTCCACGACGAGTCGCGAGTGCGCGCGCGGGTCGTTGCTGTGCTTTTTGGCCATTGCTTCTCGCTATACGGACAGGGCGGCTATTCGGAGGCGCGCGCAGACTACCCGAAATCAGGCGTCAACCGTAGCGGTCCCGCAGCAAACGGTACAGGCCGCGCACGCATTGCGCCTCTGCACCCACCAGCCGCCCCGGGCACCCCTTTTGCGTCCAGGCGTAAAGATCGACGTGCAGCCATTTCGGCGCCGCGGCGACGAGGCGCGTGAGAAACCGTGTGCCCATGATCGAGCCGCGAACGGCGCTGAGGATACGTTGGACAGATCGGCGACGTTGCTGGCCAGCTCATCGTCCTACCACCGCGGCATCGGTGCCCGCGGAAGGCTTCAGATCCAGACCGTCCGGGGCGAAACAAACACCTTTTCCGACGAGAGTGACCCGTGGCGCGGCGGCACCGCCCGAGCGCAGATCGATGAGACGCGGCAAGCGCGGACTGGCCGCGCCGACCGCATGGATCAGCGGATAGTCATCGGACTCACGGACCGGCACGTGCGTGCGCGCACCGAAGCGGCGCCCCAACCCAACAGGAAGTGAGTCGCAGCCGATGGTGGGAGCGACGACTCCAGGCGGTAATCCCGTGGAGGCAACCGCTCCGAGCGGCTTGCCGCGTGCCAGAGCTTGAGGTCCTCGACACCGCGCAGCGGGCCCAGCTCGACGACCGCTGCGGCGACGCCACCGTCCTCACCCGGAATCGCCACGACGCGACCGCGTTCGGCCTGAAATCCGTTGCGGCGCACGTGGCCACGGGAACGGACTGACCCCCACCCAATCCTGCAAGCCGGCCTCGGTCACGAAGAAACAGCGGCCGGGTGCCGGCGGCAGCATCCGAGGGCAACAGACGTTCGCAGGAACGCGGCCGTATCAACCACCTGCGGGCGAGTGGATGAGTGGAAATGGGTAGCGAATCTCGAGGGATGCCGCGTGCGAACGTCCTCAAACGCTCAGGCCCGGCGCGGGCTGCGACACCGCAGCGGCGCTTCGGGACGGTCGGGGCCGTTTCGTTGACAAACTTGGGGCGGTTGTGATCCCATCGCACGAATTATCCTGTCCACGATTGTGCGACCCGCCCCAAGCCCCATGCTCGAGACCTCCGCAACCACCGGAAACACGATCAGCGCAGCGCCGCGGCGAGGCGCGCTTCCCGGTCTGCTCGTACGACTCGTAGGGCTGCTGCTCCTTACCCGGAGCAGCCGGTGCGGGGCCTTCGCGTACGCTTAAAAAGTCCTTCGGGCACGAGCGATACAAGACACCGAAAACCCCGCACCGGCCTTAGAAAGCCGCTGCGGGGTTTTTTATGCATTCATTACGCGCCATCCATCGCACCGTCGGGAGATGTTTTAAATGAAGCTGTACTCGCAGAAAGACGTCGACAAGAAGGCCCTGAGGGGGGCGCGCATCGCGGTGCTCGGCTATGGCAGCCAGGGCCGCGCGCATGCTCTGAATCTCAAGGACAGCGGTTTCGACGTCATCGTGGGCGTGCGCAAGGCGGGAGCGAGCTGGAAGAAAGCCAGACGCGACGGGCTCGGCGTCGCGGAACCGGCCGCCGCCGCCACGGCAGCCGATCTCGTCGCCATGCTCGTGCCGGATCTGGCGCAGAAGTCGCTCTACGACGCGGTCGAGACAAGCCTCAAGAAGGGCGCTGCAGTGTTGTTTGCGCACGGCTTCAACATCCACTTCAAGCAGATCAAGCCGCGGAAGGACCTGGACGTCGTGCTGATCGCACCCAAAGGTCCGGGGGACCTGGTTCGCCGCCAATACCAGCAGGGTCGCGGCGTCCCCTGTCTCATCGCCGTTGCACAGGATGCGACCGGACGCGCGCATGCGAAGGCGCTCGCCTACGCGCACGGAATCGGCGGCACCCGCGGCGGGGTGCTCGAGACGACCTTCGGCGAGGAGACCGAAACCGATCTGTTCGGCGAGCAGGCCGTGCTGTGCGGCGGGGCGACGGAGCTGGTCGTCAAAGGCTTCGAGACGCTCGTCGAGGCCGGCTACCAGCCCGAGGTCGCGTACTACGAATGCCTGCATGAGCTGAAGCTCATCGTCGACCTGCTCCACGAGGGTGGCTTACGCAAGATGCACGAGTTCATCAGCGAGACTGCCAAGTACGGCGACCTCACCCGCGGCCCGCGCGTTGTGAACGACAAGGTCAAGAAGGAGATGGGCAAGATCCTCAAGGAGATCCAGAGCGGCAAATTTGCCAGGCAGTGGATCGAGGAGAACGCCGGCGGTCAGAAGAATTACAAAAAGATGCTTGCGCACGACATGGATCGTCAGATCGAGAAGGTCGGCGAGGCTCTGCGCGCCCGCATGCCCTGGCTCAACGAGCGTCGCGCTTAAGGTATGCCCTGCCACCCAAAGGCAAGCTCTTCCCCGACAGCCCGGCCGCAGGCCGTAGCATAAGGAGTCGACCATGGCCGCCAATCCTGATCGAGTGCTGATCTTCGACACCACGCTGCGCGACGGCGAACAGTCGCCGGGTTGCAGCATGACGCAGCCGGAGAAGCTGCGGGTCGCTCGCGCACTCACGGAGCTCGGAGTCGACGTGGTCGAGGCGGGATTTCCGGCGGCGTCGCGCGGAGATTGGGAGAGCGTGAGCGCAGTCGCCCGCGAGGTGCAGGGGGCCACGATCTGCGGCCTTGCGCGCTGCAATCGCGAAGACATCGAGCTCGCGGCGAAGGCGCTGCGGGACGCGCCGCAGCATCGCATTCACGTCTTCCTGGCGACCAGCGCCATCCATCGCCAATACAAGCTCAACATGGCGCAGGAAGAAATTCTGCGTACGGCGGTCGAGGGAGTCCGGATAGCGCGGGAATTGTGCGACGACGTCGAATTCTCTCCGGAGGATGCTTCTCGCACGGAGCTGGAGTTTCTCGCCCAGGTGGTGGAGGCGACGATCGAGGCGGGCGCGAGCACGGTCAACATTCCGGATACCGTCGGCTATACGGTCCCCGATGAATTCGCGGAGCTCTTTCGCTATTTGCGCAAGAACGTTCGCGGCATCGACGGTGTCAGGCTCTCCGTACACTGCCACGATGATCTGGGCATGGCGGTCGCGAACAGCCTGACGGCAGTCGTGGCCGGCGTACGGCAGGTCGAGTGCACGATCAACGGGATCGGCGAGCGTGCGGGAAACTGCTCGCTCGAGGAGGTGGTCATGGCGCTCAAGACGCGTGCCGCGTTCTTCAACGTGAGCACCGGCATTCACACCAATCGTCTCTATCCCACGTCCCGCCTCGTCTCGAGCATCACGGGTATGCCGATTCCGCGCAACAAGGCGGTCGTCGGCGAGAACGCGTTTGCGCACGAGGCCGGAATCCACCAGCACGGCATGCTCAAACACCATTCGACGTATGAGATCCTCCGCCCGGAGGATGTCGGTCTGTCGCGTAGCCATCTCATTCTCGGCAAGCACAGCGGGCGTCATGCGTTCCGCGATCGCGTCAAGGAGCTCGGGTTCGAGCTGGACGATGCGGAGTTCAACCGGGTGTTCGAGGAGTTCAAGGCGCTCGCGGACAAGAAGAAGGAGCTGTTCGACGGCGACATCGAGGCCCTGGTTCTGCGCGCCGAGGGCTCGGCGAGCGGACCGTGGACTCTGATCGAATTGAAAACGGCGGCCGCGACCGGATCGCCGGCCGAGGCCTCCGTCCGGTTGCTGCACACTGACGGACGAGTGGCAGATCGCACGGCCTGCGGCGACGGCCCGGTCGATGCGGCGTTCAAGGCCATCGAAGCGGCGACGGGCGTCCACGTCACGCTGCGCAAATTCGAAGTCCGCAGTGTTTCGGAGGGTGAAGACGCGCAAGGCGAGGCGGTGGTTTACGTAGAGTACAATCAGCGCACCTACAGAGGTTCGAGCGTCAGCACGAACATCGTGGAGTCCAGCACCAGGGCCTTCCTCGAAGTCCTGAACCGCATCGAGCTGTCGCAGGCGGGAACCCGCTCGCGCGAAGAGCGCACCGGAGCCGCACGAGTTGCCCAAGCCGCGATCTGACGGAAGCCGCACCTCCCCTAAGGAGTCTCTCATGCCCATTCCAGCCACTCCCTTTATCTGGTTCAACGGCAAGCTTGTCCCCTGGGAGAAGGCCACGGTGCACGTGCTCTCGCACGCGCTGCACTACGGCTCGTCGGTATTCGAAGGCATACGCGCTTACGAGACACCGCGTGGCGTGTCTATTTTCCGTCTCCGCGACCACACTCGGCGGCTGTACGACTCTGCCAAGATCTACCGTATCGGCATCCCCTTTACCGCAGAGCAGATCAACGACGCCTGCCGACAAGTGATCGCCGCAAATTCCCTCGCGCACGGCGCCTACATCAGGCCGATCGTGTTCCGCGGGTACGGCGAGATCGGAGTGTCCCCGAAAAACGAGCCACCTGTGGACGTCGCCATCGCGGCGTGGGAATGGGGGAAGTACCTCGGACACGAGAGCGAAGAGCTCGGCGTCGATGCGTGCGTCTCATCCTGGCACCGGGTCGCGCCGAACACCCTGCCCGCCCTCGCCAAAGCGGGCGGCAACTATCTGTCGAGCCAGCTCATCGGCGCGGAAGCCAGACGGCTGGGGTTCGCGGAGGGCATCGGCCTTGCACCGGACGGCACCCTGAGCGAGGGCTCCGGTGAAAATCTGTTTCTCGTGAAAGACGGCGTGCTGATGACGCCTGCGCTCGTTCATTCGGTCTTGAGCGGCATCACGCGGGACACCGTGATCCGCCTGGCCCGAGAGCGCGGCCTCGAGATTCGCGAATGCGCGCTGCCGCGCGAGCTTCTGTACATAGCGGACGAGGCGTTCTTCACCGGCACCGCGGTTGAGATCACGCCGATTCGTTCGGTGGACCGGTTGCCGGTCGGTGCAGGCAAACGCGGACCGATCACTGAGTCGCTGCAGGCGGCGTTCTTCGGCCTGTTCTCCGGCAAGACCGCCGACAAATGGGGGTGGCTCGACACGGTGGACATGTCGGCGCCGCGAGCCGTGGCCGCCGGTTGAGCCGGCGCGCTTCGGTGGGCACCCCCATGACGACCGCGGCTCTCACGATGTTCGAGAAAGTCTGGCGGCGGCACGAGGTCGAGGCCGAGACGGCCGACACACCGGCGGTTCTGTACATCGATCTGCACCTCATTCACGAGGTCACCTCGCCCCAGGCGTTTGCGGTGCTGCGCGAGCGCGGACTACCCGTGCGCCGCACCGACCTTACTCTGGCAACGATGGACCATTCGACGCCGACCCGAACGGAGCAGGTGTTCGGCGGGGCGCCTATCACAATCGACTCCGCCGCCCGACAGGTTCGCGAGCTGGAGAAGAATTGCGCGGCCTTCGACGTGGAGCTTCTGGGCCTGCGCCATGAACAGCGTGGAATCGTACATATCATCGGCCCCGAGCTGGGCATCACTCAGCCGGGCAAGACCGTCGTATGCGGCGACAGTCATACCAGCACGCACGGCGCCCTGGGCGCCCTGGCGTTCGGAATCGGAACCACCGAAGTCGGTCACGTGCTCGCCACGCAGTGCCTGCTGCAACGCAAGCCGAAGACGCTGGCTATCAACGTCTCCGGTCGCCTGCGACCCGGGGTCACCGCGAAGGATCTGATCCTGGCGATCATCGGGAAGATCGGCGTCTCGGGCGGCACCGGCCACGTCATCGAATATCGCGGTGAGACGATCGAGGCGTTGGACATGGACGAGCGCATGACCGTCTGCAACATGTCGATCGAGGCCGGCGCGCGTGCCGGAATGATCGCTCCCGATGAAACGACCTACGAGTATCTCGCAGGGCGACCCCGCGCTCCGCAGGGAGCCTCCTGGGAACGGGCGCTGGCGCAGTGGCGGACGCTTCCCACGGATCCTGCAGCGCGGTTCGACCAGGAGATCGACATCGAGGCCTCGACCCTGGAGCCCATGATCACCTACGGCACCAACCCGGGTATGGTCATTCCGATTTCCGCCTCCGTCCCGGAGCGCAAGGGCGATGCGGTGTTCGCGCAATCCCTCGCTTACATGGGGCTGACGGCGGGCAAGCCGATCAAGGATCAGCCCGTCAACGTGGTATTCGTAGGCAGCTGCACGAACGCCAGGCTGTCAGATCTGCGAAGCGCGGCGGGCATGCTCAAGGGGCGCAGGATCGCCGCGGGCGTGCAGATGCTCGTCGTGCCGGGCTCGCAGCAAGTGAAGAAGGCGGCGGAGGCGGAAGGCTTGCACCGGATCTTCATCGACGCCGGCGCCGAATGGCGCGAGTCCGGCTGCTCGATGTGCCTCGGCATGAACGGCGATCTGGTCGGCAAGGGACAGTATTCCGTCAGCACCAGCAACCGAAATTTCGAGGGCCGCCAGGGCATCGGTGCCCGCACGCTGCTCGCAAGTCCGATGACCGCCGCCGCGTGCGCCGTGCGCGGACGAGTCACCGATCCACGCGACCTGATGCGTTGAGAGCAAACGCAAATGAAACCCATGTCTTCTTTCACATCCCGCACGGCCGTCATCCGCGCCGCCAACATTGACACGGACCAGATCATCCCTGCCCGCTTTCTCACCACGACGACGCGCGAGGGCCTGGGCAAGAACCTGTTCAACGAATGGCGTTACGACGGACAAGGACTGCCACGACCGGACTTCGCGCTCAATCGCCCGGAGGCGCGCGGCTGCCGCATCCTCGTCGCGGGTGGCAATTTCGGCTGCGGCTCCTCGCGCGAGCACGCTCCTTGGGCCCTGCTCGATTACGGTTTTCAGGCCGTCGTGAGCACGCAGATCGCGGATATCTTCCGCAACAACTCGTTGAAGAACGGCTTGCTGCCGATCGTGGTCGATGCGGCGACAGGGCATTGGCTGCTGGAGAATCCCGGCGCTGAAGTCACGGTGGACCTGGCGACCGGCACACTGAGTCTGCCTACGGGCACCACCGTGCGTTTCCCGATCGAGGCGTTCGCTCGCTATTGCCTCCTGAACGGTGTCGATGAGCTGGGATTTCTCCTCGACCGCATGCCCGTCATCGAGCGGTACGAGCGCCGGGTCATCATCCCGTGAAGGCGCGGATTGCGGTTCTCGGGGGTGACGGCATCGGCCCGGAGGTGATCGCGGAAGGGGTCCGCTGCCTGCGGGCGGTGGCCGAATCGTTCGGCCACGAGCTCGAGCTCACCGAGCTTGCGTTCGGCGGCGTTGCGATCGATTCCCACGCCGATCCGCTTCCACCGCAGACGCTCGAGAGCTGCCTGCGCGCGGATGCCGTTCTGCTGGGTGCGATTGGCGGTCCGAAATGGTCGGCGCCCGCCGCCCGGATCCGCCCCGAGCAGGGGCTTCTGCGGCTCCGCCAGGCGTTGGGGGTGTACGCCAATCTGCGGCCCGTGAAAGTCATACCCTGCCTGGCGGAGGCTTCGACGCTCAAACCGGAAATTCTCGAGGGTGTGGATCTGGTGTTTGTCCGTGAGCTGACGGGAGGAATTTATTTTGGCGAGAAGCGGCGCGAGGCCCACTCCGCCACCGACGTGTGTACTTACACGACGGAGGAAATTGAGCGAATCACGCGTGTCGCCGCCCGTCTGGCCCGCCAGCGTCGGCGCAAGCTCACCTCGATAGACAAGTCGAACGTCCTGGAGACTTCGCGCCTGTGGCGTGAAGTGTGCGAGCGCGTCGTGCGGGCGGAATTCCCCGACATCGCCCTCGAGCACGTTCTCGTCGACGCCGCGGCCATGCATCTCATCCGTCGACCAAGGGATTTCGATGTCCTCGTGACGGAGAACATGTTCGGGGACATCCTGACTGATGAAGCGTCCATGCTCTGCGGCTCGTTGGGTCTGCTCCCGTCCGCCTCCCTGGGCGATGGACGGCGCGGTCTGTACGAACCGATTCACGGCTCGGCACCTGACATCGCGGGGCGCGGCGTCGCAAACCCTTGCGGAACGATCCTCAGCGTGGCGATGCTCTTGCGCCATTCGCTGGAATTGACGACCGAAGCTGAGGTTCTCGAGGCCGCAGTGCGTCGGGCGCTGGACGAGGGTGCACGCACGCCGGACATTGCGACGGCCGGCGCACGCACCGTATCGACGCAGCAGATGGGAGATGCGGTTCTAGCGAATCTGGCGAAGCGGGACTGAGCTCGGCGCGCCGTCCGCTTCAGGCAACGCTTCTGATGACCGCGGCGGCTCGGTCCAGCCCTGCTGCGAGGTCGGCCCGCAGGTCCTCCAGCGCCTCGATTCCCACGGACAGACGGATCAAACCATCGGCAAGCCCGGCCTTCAGACGCGCCGCCGGATCCATCGCGGCATGAGTCATCGTTGCCGGGTGCGCCACGAGGCTCTCGACGCCGCCAAGCGACTCGGCGAGGGAAAAACAGTCCAGCCCCGCAACGAACTCCCGGACGGCGTCGTGCCCACCTTCGAGCTCGAGGGTGACGATTGCGCCGAACCCTTTCTGTTGCCGTCGCGCGATGTCGTGGCCCGGGTGACTCGGCAGGCCGGGGTAGTACACCCGTTTGACGTTGGGCTGCTCCTTCAACCAGTGCGCAAGCCCCGAAGCATTCCGGGCGTGATGCTCGAGCCTGGCATGCAAGGTTCGCAGCCCCCGCAGCGTCATGAAGCTGTCGAACGGAGCTCCGGTCACGCCGAGACAGTTCGCCCACCAGACCAGTTGCTCCTGCAACCCCTGGTCGCGCGCGATGACAGCGCCGCCGACCACATCGCTGTGACCGTTCAGATATTTGGTCGTGGAGTGCACGACGAGATCGGCGCCCAGCGTCAGCGGCTGCTGCCATGCCGGCGACAGAAAAGTATTGTCCACGACGACGAGCGCCCCGCATGCCCGACCGAGCGCCGCGAACGACTCGATGTCGGTGATGCGCAGCAACGGATTGCTGGGCGTCTCGATCCACAGCAACGCGGCCGGTTTCGATAAGGCGGCCTGCACGGCCACCTCGTCGCCGAAATTCACGAAGTCGACGATCCGTTCACCGCGGCGACGCCACGCATCGAACAAACGATAGGTTCCGCCGTAGCAGTCGTGCGGTGCGACGATGCGTCCGCCGTTCGGGATCAGGTACCCGATGAGCGTGATGGCGGCCATACCGGTCGCGGTGACGACCGCACCCACGCCGAGCTCCAGATCGGCCAGTGCCTGCGCAAGCAGATCTCTCGTCGGATTTCCGGAGCGGGTGTAATCGTATCCGCGTTTCTGTCCGAAACCGCGGAACGCAAAGGTGGATGACAGATGAATCGGCGGAACGACCGCCCCCGTCGCATCATCGCACTCCAGGCCCGCGCGGACGGTCTGCGTAATCTGGTGAGGCCCGTCGCGGCCGCCTCGATCGCTCATGCGACGCTCCCGAGGGCGGCGGCGAAGATGCTGCGCATCTGTTCCGACTCCTTGAGGAACGCATCGTGACCATAGACGGATGAGATCTCATGCAGGCGCGCCACTGGAAGCCGCGCCACCATCGCGCGGATGTCGGCCAGCGGCACGAGCTGGTCCTCCCGGATGGCGATGGCCGTGGTGGGAACGAAGATGCTGCCGGCATCGACGCGATGCAGATCGATCGATTCCGACAGGCATAGAAACGATTCCGGACGGTAGCGTGCCGCATAGTCGCTGCCGCGGGCGAACAGATACTGCTC
>FTEO01001297.1_pt1 | contig 29859 bp, 27 predicted proteins | sample 1640211 | NCBI WGS metagenome assembly FTEO01 (sample SAMEA3914816, study PRJEB12502) | metagenome | biome: forest; material: soil | place: USA | collected 2011-09-16 | depth 0.3 m | reverse complement strand
TTTCAGGGCCTCAACGACAAGGGCATGACGCTCGTGATGGTGACTCACGAGCTCACGATGGCGCGCTTCGGCAGACGCACGCTGGTCGTGCGCGACGGGCATCTGGTGCACGACCAGCGTGTCACGGACCGCCTGCGCGCGAAAGAGGAACTGAAGGTGGTCATCGAGCACGAGGCCGAGGCGCAGCTCACTTGAAGAACCGTGGAGCCCGTTTCGCGAGCGCGCCGACGCCGTGCCAGAGACTGCCAGACGAAGGCTCGGGAAACGGGGGCTGCTCATACACCTTCTTCAGCAGATCGATGATGCGCGGGAGGTCGGCTCCTCGTTTGAGCCTCACGGCCGCGCACAGAGCGAGCTTCAGAACGGCAATCACGGCCGCACGCGTTTCGTAATACCGCGTTCGCCGGAAATCGACCCCGAAGCGATCAAAGAGGTGTCGCGTCAGCAGCAGCAAGACGATGGCGGCCGGGAGGTGGCTGGCCAGACTGGGAACAAATAGGCTGACCACGGTCAAGGTCGCCGAAATCCCCACCGTGAACACCCCGACCCCCGCGTTTCCCCAGCCGTACCAGCGATCCACACGCGAACTTCGCGGTGGAGCACTCGTTTCTCCAGGCTCACCCGCTGTCGCCCCGAACAATTGCTCGAATAACTCATGGCCGCCATCCTTCTTGAAGCAGGCGTCCTTCAGCCATAAGTCGAGATCCGGACTCAGCGAGTCATCCTCCACACTCGATGCGGGAGGCGGCCCCGGCGCATCGGCCGCGGATCGTTCTTCGACGGGAGGCTCTTGGGGCATGGGCGATCCCTTGTGCGTACGTCGCACTCCGATATCCGGTGCCTCCCTGGCGAGAAATGCCGCGCGTTCATGCCCAGCTTGTACGGAAGACGCGTCTCGGCGGACATTCCGTTACGGAATCTTAGCAGCAAGCCAGTGCGCGCGTCACCGCCTGCGCGCTTCCGCCCGCGACAGCAGCTTCACGGGATCGACCCCCAGCGCACGCGCGATGTCGACGAATTGCACGACAGAGACACTCGCCAACCCCGCTTCGAGTTTCGACACGTAGGCGGGCGAACGCTTGAGCCGTCGAGCGAGCTCGCGCTGACTGAGACCTGCCGCGCGCCGCTCTTTCGCGATCTCGCTCGCGAGGCGCCTCCGAATGGATTTCACAACGGGCTTCATGGCTGAAACCCGCCAGATTCACGTTCGCAAAAGCAGACGCCGCAGCAGCGGCGCGCGATACCGCAACCCATCGATCACCAGCCTCCGTCAACAGTGACGGCTATTCTGGCTTGGTGGCCTCGCGGGTCACGCTCCGTGCCTATCGTTTTGGTACAGAAACTCCCGCATCGGCCATCTTGATGGCCTTCTCGAGCACCTCGGACGGCTTCAGCCCGAGCTTGCGCGCCACCACGACGAAGTACTCGAGATCCACCCCCATATGGCCGTTCTCGAGCTTCGACAGCGCCGGCTGCTTGAGACCCACCATCTTCGCAAGCTGTGCCTGCGTCAGGCCGGCGTCCTTACGCGCTCGCACCAGCAGGTGGCGCACGATTGCGTTGAACTGACTCCGTATTAACGCCAATGAACGCTCCCCTTGTCAGGAGCGTGCATATATAATTCTATAATAGAATTATTCCATTGCAGAATTCAGAAATTCAAGCATGCCATGGCGTCGCGTACCGCCTGACTCTCCACCAACCCCGGGCTCAGCCGTGCACCTGGATGCGCAGGTCACGGGTTGCGTGCAGGCGTTGAACCGCGGAATGCCGCGGATCGCACGCGCCTACTCCCCGCGCGTCATCGTTCTCGCGCTCTTCCTGCAGCTCGAAGCCGCGCTCGCCGCCGCTATCAAAGCGCGGCAGATCAGCCGGAAGGAAGGAGACGCCATGATCCAGCGCCTCGCCGGGGTCACGTTCTGCTGAAGTGAACGAAAAAGGGCCGCAGGCCACTTTTTCCCAAATGAACTACACCAACGCTCGCCGATCGAGCTGCAGCAGCCAGCGGTAATCCGCCGGCGCGTAGTAGCCGAGGGCGCAGGCGAGCCAGTGCGCGGCTTGCTCGAGGTACCGCAGCCTTTCTGCCGGCATGCCCTGGTCTGCGAGCGCCTGAAACGTTTCCGCCAGATTGATCTGCGTGGAGGCGCGCTCCTCGGCAAAGCCTTCGAGCGAGGGAACGCGCAGCGCTTCCTGCAGCACATCCACGGCTTCTTCGAGACACGCGATGCCCGCGCCGCCTGCTGTGCGCCGCCCCAGCAACGTGAGCGCGCAACCGAGGTTGCTCATGCCGATGAACCAGGTGCGCAGCGCTGTGCGCCGGTTCGACTTGTTGCACGCATCCCGAAACACGCGGATCGCGCGCTCGAGCATCTCGTTGCCTTCGATGACCGGCACGGTCTGCGCGTCCACGACGAGCTGAACGCCGTCCGGACCGCCCGTGCACACCGCCGGCTGCACACTGAACGCACCGCCCGCCATCGCCTGCTTACGAATGCGCCGCGCGTTGCTTTGCTCGCAGCACACCGCGAGCGCTTCACCGAATGCGCGAATGGCTTCGGTGTACATGCGCCCCCGCTGATCATCCGTTCCACAGGAGCTTCGCAAGCGAAGCGCGGATCCCAGAATGATGTGGCAGACGACCCACCGCGTGGGCTCCTCTTCAACCGACGCACGCGTAATGGCTTCACGAAGCGCATCGAGACTGCCGTTCAGCAGGTGCTGAACGCTCGGCATCTGAACTGCTCCCATGGATAAGGCAACCTCCGTAGCCTGCTCCTCAGTGCTCGATAACCGCGTCGGCTCCATCATGCTGATCATGAGCGACACCGACGCGAATGCCACTGTCTATGTCCAACCAACGCGGCTCGCGGGAGCCGGCAGCGTTGTTTCGACGGCCCCAGGCGTGGTCTTCACTGGGGCTGTCACGACTCGGGGATTTCCTGCGCGACCTGCCCGGGCGGCAGGGCCTCGGTGGCGAGATCCATGAGGGCGTCGTAGACGCTGGGCGGCTGGGCCAAGTCCGAGCTGACTCAGCAGATTCACAGACGTCCAAGGTGCCTCCGCTGCCCCTTTATTGCCGCGCCCCGCATCCCGCGACGCCGACAGCCGCTCTTTATAAGACGGAAACGAGTCTCTGTTCCGTTATGCGTACAACGCGGCGCTCACGCCGACAGCGCGTGGCAGGCCATGAGAAACGCGGCGGCATTCCAGGACTGGCCGCGCATGCCGCGCGGCGCGAGTGTCTTGCCATGGAGCCACTCAGTGAAACCCCAGTTATCCAGTGCACACGCTTTCGCGAGCTGGATGAGTCCTGCGCGTGCCTCGCGTTCTTTGCCTTGGGCGGCCAGTGCGGCAAGCCAGAAGCCGCCCACCATGGGCCAGATGCCGCCATTGTGATACTGCCAAGCTGCGTTCTGGCGATGCCGCGCCATGTAGGGCCGCCACAGCGCACTCTTCTTTCTTATAGGACGCACCACGACTCGCAGGGGATACGGCTCGTGTACGCGGCGCCTCGCCAGCGCTCGAATCAATTTGCGCGACGCATCCGGTTCGGTGAGGCCGTACAGCACCGCGAGCACGTTGCCGAACGCATCGCCTTCGTCGCCGAAGAAAGAGAAATTCACGAAGCTCAGATACAAGTCGCGGTTGCGCGCCGTGCGCAGCACGTACTCGTTGAGCAGCCGCGCGCGCCGATACTCCACGAGGCCGGCGGAGAAAGGATGGAACAATCCGTTGAAGCTCTCCCGCGTCTCACGCGCATGCGGCACGCGATACAGGCGCTTCACGTGATACCAGAGCGCGTTCGTGTAGAGCACGAACCCTGAGCGCGGCATGATGTCGGCCCAGTCGCTCGCTTCGTTCTGCTGCAACAGGAAGAAGCGCTGATGCTCCTGTGCCAGCAGCCATTGCAATGCCAGGCGTATCTTTTTCGCGTACAGACGCTTCAGCCCGCGCGGGCGCCGGCGCGCATCGAGAAACGCGAGCGCGATGAGCCACCAGAGCGTCGAGTCGATGCAGCCGAGGTACCAGAAATCCGGCTCGCGCTCATGCGCGTCCACGAACTTCGGGATCTGGCCGTTGTGCGCCTGGTGTTCCGCAAGCGTATGAAGACCAGCGACGGCGGCGCGCTCGAGCGTGGCGTCGCCCGACAGCGACATGCCAATGGCGCAGATGGCTGCATCCCGCCCGAAGATGGCCGTGTAGCCCCGTTTACTGGAGCGCGCACCAGGCGTCGCCGCGAGAATGCCTGCGGGCGTGAGATTCCGCTTCAGGAGTGCGATGGCACGGGCACGACACTCAGCCACAAGCTGAGCATCCTGTCTCGATTTCGCATCGCGGGGCATCGGCTTGCGATTCTACAGGCCGCACGTCCCATGCGGCCCGCCTGGCAGCGCCGGGCGATTGCCTGGGCGGCCTTGGTCGACCAAAAGGTCAACCAGGTGCCGAGAACATCGTCAGTTCTTGATGCGAACCTTGACGTTGCGCCCCAGCGCGACGGCCGCCCGACTGATCGTCGAGAGCGTCACGGACGGATCGTCACGTTTCAGCAGGCGATGGACGACGGCCCGGCTCGTCCGCATGCGGCGGGCCAGTTCCGATTGGGACATCTTCTGCTTCTTCATGGCCCGATGCAGTTCGGAGGCGAGCTCCCGCTTGATAGCGAGTGCGGTCGCCTCTTCGGCCGGTCCGTCATTCTTCAGCAGTTCGTCCGTGTCGCGCTCCGCGCGACGAGTAGGCTTCTTCCGAGCCATAGGTGCTTCGGCCTCTGCCGCATCAGGGGGCGGCAATCATTCAAACAAGGCGGGGCGACTCTAGCACACCGATTGGTGCGGCGCGCATTCCGTATGATAGCTGTATGGACATCGTACATTTGATCCAATCCGCCGTGGCTCCGGTTTTTCTCCTGTCCGGAGTTGGCGTCACTTTAGGCGTGCTCACCAATCGCCTCTCTCGCATCGTAGATCGGGCGCGCCTGCTCGAGAAAGAATCACATACTGAGCAGGCGCGAGCTGAACTGACAGCCTCCAGTTTACGCGTGCTCCTTCGCCGCGCACATTACATAAACATCGCAATCACATTGTGTACGGTATCCGCACTCCTCGTGTCGCTCGTGGTCATGACATTGTTCACCAGCGCGTTCGTCGCGGTGGATTTGTCCATGGCCATCGCGATCCTCTTCGTGCTCGCAATGATCTGTCTCACTGCGGCATTCGGCGTGTTCCTGCTCGAGGTGCGCCTCGCCACGGAATCGCTCCAGTTCGGACCGCGCCAGTGATGCGGCTGCGCTGACGACGCAACGCAGGGACGCCCTGCATTTCTCCGCGAAAACAGCACTTTTGCGCACGGCGTAGCGCAGCGCCGCACTCGTAGCATGCGGGCATGGACATCACGAAACGCGAGCCTTGCGTGCTCGGAATCGGCCACTTGGCCGCCGCCGTTCGCGTGCAACTTTCGCGGCGAGCGGCGGCGGGGGGTGACTGCGCGGCGCGCGACGCGCTCTTCCTGGCGTGCAGTGACTACGCGAACACGTCGTCGTTCGCAGACGCCAACTTCCGCGCCGTGCGGAGTCGCTCGCCCATTCTGTTTGCGTGGATATCCGACAGCGTGTTCAACCTCGGGCCGTTGGTCATGCCGCGCGAGGCACCCTGCTTCGCATGTCACCTGACTCGAAGATGGGACTTTAGTCTTAGTGACGCCCCAACGGAGTTCGTCTCCGCCGCCGGTCTCCCGACTCGGAATACAGACATAGGTCTCAGGGCCATGGCTCATCTGGGGTCGCTGCTCATTGCTTGCGAGCTCTCACGCGATCGCTTCGGCGCGGAACTCATTCGGCTGGTCGGACGTGTAGCCAAATTTGATGCACCCGATGCGCGGCCGGAGATCCTGGAATGGCATCCGCGCCCCGGCTGCCGGGTCTGCCAGTGACCAACCCACGATTCCGGCCACGGACTAACGCCTTGCTGAACATTGCGGGCTTGGGCCAACGACCCAACCCGGGACGCGGCTTCGGCGGACTCCAGCACCCGACCTGAACTGGGCCGTAGCTTCGGCGGACGTAAGCGCCGGGCCGCTACTCGCGCCGCCGATTCCCGTGTCGCCTCGCGCCGAGTTCAAAGCCGCGACTCCGTCCCGCCTGGGCTCCTGTTCGACGCCAATCGGGGCGAAAAGCTCCCTTCCGGGCTGAAAAACGCTCATGCGCGGCTCCGACGCGGCTTCCGGGCGAATCTGGTACCCTGCGCACCCTTTTTCGCCCGGCATCCCGCCGCGCAAGCCCCCATCCCATGCACCGCCCCATCCGCAATATCGCGATCATCGCCCACGTCGATCATGGCAAAACCACGCTGGTGGATTGCCTGCTCAGGCAGTCCGGCACCTTTGCCGCCCACGAAAAGATGGTGGAACGGGTCATGGACTCGAACGACATCGAGCGTGAGCGCGGCATCACCATCCTCGCCAAGAACTGCGCCATCGAGTACGGGGGGACGCGCATCAATATCGTGGACACCCCGGGCCACGCCGACTTCGGAGGCGAGGTCGAGCGCGTGCTGTCCATGGTCGACGGGGTGCTGCTCTTGGTGGACGCGGTCGAGGGGCCCATGCCCCAGACCCGGTTCGTCACCCGCAAGGCGCTGGCGCTCGGCCTGAAAGCCATCGTGGTGGTGAACAAGATCGACCGGCCCGGCTCCCGCCCGGGCTGGGTCGTCGACCACACCTTCGAGCTGTTCGACAAGCTTGGCGCGAACGATGAGCAGCTCGACTTCCCGGTCATCTACGCCTCGGCCCTGCAGGGCTGGGCGAGCACCGACTACACCAATCGCCAGCCGAACATGGACGCCTTGTTCGAGGCCGTGCTCAAGCACGTGCCACCGCCGCAGGCAGACGTCGAGGCGCCGCTCCAGTTTCAGGTCTCGACGCTCGACTACAACTCCTACGTGGGGCGTATCGGCATCGGCCGCATCCGGAAGGGCTCAGTGCGTCCGGGCCAGAACGTCGTCCTGCGCTACGGTGACGAGGACCGCGGCCCCGCCAAGATTGGCCAGGTGCTCACGTACACGGGCCTGGAGCGCTCCCAGGTGACCGAAGCGTTCGCCGGCGACATCGTCGCCGTCACGGGTATCGACGATGTGAACATCGGCCTCACGGTGTGCGACGTGGAAAACCCGGTGGGCCTCCCCCCCATCAAGGTGGACGAGCCGACCCTCGCCATGAACTTCCAGGTGAACACGTCGCCCCTTGCCGGCCGCGAGGGCAAGTTCGTCACCAGCCGCCAGATCCGCGAGCGGCTGCAGCGCGAGCTCCAGAGCAACGTGGCGCTGCGCGTCGACGATACGAGCGAGCCGGACATCTTCCGTGTCCAGGGCCGCGGCGAGCTGCACCTCACCATCCTGCTCGAGACCATGCGCCGGGAAGGCTACGAGCTGGCCGTCTCCCGCCCGCAGGTGCTCACCAAGGTGGTGGATGGCGCAGTGCATGAGCCTTACGAAGCGCTCACCGTAGATATAGAAGAGTCGCACCAGGGCGCCGTCATGGAAGCGCTCGGCCAGCGTCGCGCCGAGCTGTCGGACATGGCCATGGACGGTCGGGGGCGCGCGCGGCTCGAATATCGCGTACCGGCCCGCGGCCTCATCGGTTTCCAGGGCGAGTTCATGACACTCACCCGCGGCACGGGTCTCATCAGCCACATCTTCGACGGCTTTGCCCCGGTGAAGGGCGAGATTCCCGACCGCAGGAACGGCGTGCTCATCAGCAACGAGCAGGGCGAGGCCGTGGCCTATGCGCTGTGGAACATCCAGGAGCGCGGGCGCCTGTTCGTGAGCCCGGGCGAAAAGTTGTACGAGGGCATGATCCTCGGGATCCACAGCCGTGAGAACGACCTGGTGGTGAACCCGGTCAAGACGAAGAAGCTCACGAACGTGCGCGCCGCCGGCAAGGATGACGCGATCCTGCTGACCCCGCCGATTCAGATCACGCTGGAATACGCGGTCGAGTTCATCGCGGACGACGAGCTGGTGGAGATCACCCCGGAATCGATCCGGGTGCGCAAGCGCTTCCTGAAGGAAAACGACCGCAAGCGCGCCTCGCGCAGCAGCGACGCTGCGTAGGCGCTCGCTCCCTCAGTTCTTGGCGCGTGCCTTGTCGAGGGCGGTCCGCAGCCGCCGGGCCCAGTCGGACATGATCCGATCGGCTTCGGCGGTGTTCGTCACCCGGTTGGCGATCTGCAGCTCGTTCAGCCCGCGCTCCAGGCCCCGTTCGCGGTCCGTGACCCGCGCGATGAGCGCGTTGGTCTGCGAATCGTAGAGCTCGGCCACGAGCGTCATCTCTCCTGCACTGATGACATAGGTGCGGGTGACGCCCGGGCTGTTGGTCTCGGGAGCGTTGATGAACAGGTCCACAATCTGGGCCCGCACGCGCAGCACGTCCTCACCGGGTTCGTCGACGAGCGGATAACCGCCCTTGCGCTCCATCTCCCGCTTGAAGACCTCGCGCGCGAGCTTCGACAGGTCCTTGCGAATGGCGACCGGATCGGCCGTATCGAATGAGCCCGGCCCGCGACGCGGATTCCAGTTCTTGTCGAACGAGACCTCCACCGGGTCGAGCATCACGCGCTTGTACTTCGCGAGGTCCACGCCCTGCCGCACATACACGGTGTCCAGCCCCGGACGCTTGACGAGCTGCAACCCTTCCCAGGTCGGCGGGGGCTCATCACGCGCCACACTCAAAGCGGGCAACGCCGCTGCCATCACGCCCGCAATGGCCACCGCTGCCATCAAAGCCGAACTGCGTTTCATAGCTGCCTCTCTCGCTGAGCTGTCAGACCTCGCGCGCGCCGCGGATGTCGATGAACTGCAGGAACTCCGCGCGCGTCCGCGCGTCCTCGCGGAACGTCCCCAGCATCCGGCTGGTCACCATGGAGACTGAACGTTTGTGCACGCCGCGCGTTGTCATGCATTGGTGAACCGCATCAACCACCACGCCCACGCCGCGCGGCTTCAACACGTCATGGATACAGCCGGTGATCTGCGCCGTGAGCTTTTCCTGAACCTGGAAGCGCCGGGCATACCCATCGACCACACGAGCGAGCTTGCTGATTCCCACCACCTTGTTCGTGGGCAGGTAGCCTACATGCACGCGACCAATGATCGGCGCCATGTGATGTTCGCAGTGAGATTCGAACGTGATGTCGCGCAGAACGATCATCTCGTCGTACCCGCCCACTTCCTCGAAGGTCCTGCGCAGGTAGTCCGCTGGGTCGCTCAGGTAGCCGGAAAACCAGTCCTCGTACGCATTGACCACCCTTTTGGGCGTATCCAGCAGACCCTCCCGCGTGGGGTCATCGCCCGCCCACAACAGCAACGTGCGCACGGCTTCTTCCGCCATACGGCGCGACACTTTCCGGTAGGGACCTATTGCAGGTTTGGGCTTCTTGTTCGTTGCCATTCGTGACTCTTACGCCTTCAGGCGAAGGGAGCAGGAGTGTAGCGGGGGGCAGCGGGCCGCGCTCGCCTGTCAGATCGTACGGCTATTCAGGGTGCCGTGAGCAGTCGCAGCCGAGTGGTCTCGCCGCCGCGTTGCGCGCGCAGCTTGTCGAGCATCAACGAGCAGTTGTCCGCAGCGACCGGTGGACTGAAATAGAATCCCTGCCCCGCTTCGCACCCCAGTTTGCGCAGGCAGGAGAGCTGGTCCGCGGACTCGATGCCCTCGGCAACGAGGTGCAGACCGAGACTCTTCGCGATGCCGACGATGGCACTGACGATCGCCGCGTCATTCGCATCCGCCGCCATGTCGCGCACGAACGCCCGGTCGATCTTGAGAGTGTCGATCGGCAGATGCTTGAGATAGCTCAGGCTCGAATAGCCGGTGCCGAAGTCATCCACGAGAATGCGGCAGCCGAGATTACGCAGCGCGTGCAGCGCGCCGAGATTCTGTTCCGACGTCTTCATCGCGCCGGTTTCAGTGATTTCGAAGTACAGCAACTGCGTTTCGATGCCTGCGCGGCGCGCAATCGAAGCGACCTTGTCCGCGAGTCCCGCCTGCTCGAACTGCCGCACCGACAGGTTCACGGACACGGGCAGCAGCGGCAGCCCCGCCTCGCGCCACTGCGCCAGCTGCAGGCAAACGCGCTTCAGCACCCAATCGCCAATCTCGACGATGAACCCGCTCTGCTCCGCAATCGGAATGAATTGGGACGGCGGAATCAGGGAGCCGTGCTCCGTGCGCCATCGCACCAGCGCCTCGAAACTCACCGGGCGAAGCGAGCGCAGGTCGTACGAGGGCTGGTACTCGACGAACAACTCGCCCTTGTCGATTGCACGCCGCAGCGCGCGCTCCATGCCGAGCCGCTCGCTGAGCCGCGCATTCATCTCGGCTGTGAAGAATTGATGATTGCCACGGCCCCGCTCCTTGGCCTGATACAGCGCGATGTCTGCGTGTTTCAGCAATTGCTCGGGCGTCGTGCCGTCGTCGGGGTACACGCTGATGCCGATGCTGGGCGCCACGCTGAGCGACACGCCATCGATATCCGTCGGCACGCTCAGCTCTTTGCGGATGCGCTTTGCGATGGAGTCGATGACGCTGACCGCGCGCAACGCCGTGGCCACCACCACGAACTCATCGCCGCCCATGCGCACCACGAGATCGTGTGCGGCGACCGAGGCCCGCAGCCGGTGTGCGATGAGCTCGAGCAGACGATCGCCCGCGCCGTGCCCGAGCGAGTCGTTCACGTTCTTGAAGTGGTCGAGGTCGATATACAGCAGTGCGACGCGCGCGCCTTCGCGTTCCGAGCGCGACAGAAGTCTCGGCAGCGCGCGCTGCAAATGTACGCGATTCGGCAGGCCGGTCAGCGCGTCCCGACGTGCCAGCCGGGCGATCTTGCGCTGCTGCTCGATTCGTTGCCGCTGAGCGCTTGCGCGAACGCTCCAGTTGCGGTTGAGGATCGCGAACAACAGGAACGTGACGACGCCAAAGCCCGCCAGCAGCGCGGCAATCACCAGTAACACGGTGCGCTTGCCCGCTTCGAGCGCCTCGTGCCGTGCCGTCACGGCCAGCACTTGCATCAGGCGCGCGCGCTCGACGCCGTGCCGCGCGCTCTCTGCGGTGAAGCGGGCGATTTCGGAGCTGTGGTGCGTGCTTTCCGCCTCGATGTCGGCAAAGCTCTGCGCCAGAACCGCCTGCACTGCGAAAAACACGCTCAGGGTGAGCAGGATCGCGCCGAGGCAGGCCGCCGCTAACGTCTTGGTGCGCAAGTGACTGCGCCCCTTTGGTTTCAAACGAAAAAAGCTTCGGCGCAGTAGGAGTTACGGCAGCCCGGCGCTCGCTTTGAGGGCGGCCCTGTGACGCGGGTCACAAATCACCGGATCGCGCGGCCAAATGGCCCGAAGGGACCGGTCAGCGCAGCGCGCGCTCCATCTTCGAAACCAGCGTGGAAGGCTGGACCTCGAGGGCGCGGGCCAGCTTGCAGAGCGTGGTGAGCGTGGGCTGGCGGATGCCGCGCTCGATCTGGCTCACGAACGTGCGATCCACATCGGCACTCAGGGCCAGGGCCTCCTGGGACACCCCTGCCGCCAACCGCTGTTCACGCAGGACGCGGCCGAAGGCCGCCGAGACTTGATCCGCTCGCATTGTAACGCCATGATTTGGCTTCCTGAGGCTTTCAGTCCACGGTATATAATCTACAGAGGCATTTCTGGTCGTTTCCACCGGGAATCCGCGTAGAAGGCCAGGCCGCAGGGGGTTCAAGGTAGCCCGCACCGCTCGTACCATTTAGTAGGACAACGGACATGTCGATCTCTGAAAACAAGTTTGCGGATGACGTTCTCTCCTGCGTGGATGATCTGAACGCGGTGCTGCCCCGACTCGCCATGCGTTACGACGAGCTCGTCATCGTCGCGGCGCTGGCGGAACACGTGGGCGGCGCGCTGCGCATCTTCATGCGCTCGGGCATCTGCACGCCGCAGCAGGCGCGGCGGCTCATCACACACATGGACGACACGGCGTTCTGTCGGAACTTCCAGGATCTCGAGGTTCCCGATCGGGCCTGAGGTCCGGGCCGCAGGAGTGGCGCGGCACGGGCCGCCGCCGGGGCACGACTGAGCCTCAGCCGTGGGCTCGGACCGTGCAGCGCGGATGCTACACTCGCGCCCCCAACGGAGTGCCCGAATGACCTCATCGTCCGACACCAGCAATCTCGCCGTGTTCTGTGATTTCGAGAACATCGCGCTCGGTGTCCGGGATGCGCGCTATCCGCAGCTCGACATCAAGCTCGTCATCGAACGGCTGCTGCTGAAGGGCTCCATCGTCGTGCGCAAGGCGTATTGCGACTGGGACCGCTACAAAGACTTCAAGGGCGGCATGCATCAGGCGGGTTTCGAGCTCATCGAGATTCCCCATGTGAAGCAGTCGGGCAAGAATTCCGCGGACATCCGCATGGTCGTGGATGCGCTCGATCTCTGCTACACCAAGCCGCATGTGGAAACGTTCGTCATCGTCAGCGGCGATTCGGATTTCTCGCCGCTCGTGGCGAAGCTCCGCGAGAACAACAAGGGCGTCATCGGCATCGGCGTGAAGAACTCCACGTCCGACCTTCTCACGGCGAGCTGCGACGAGTTCATCTATTACGACGACCTGGTGCGCGAGCACAAAGCGCCACGGGCCAAGCGAGCGAAGAAGTCCGCCAGCACCAGCCGCGCGTCCTCGACGGAAGCCTCGGCGGAAGCCACCACGGCGGAGACCAAGGAACACGACAAGCACCAGGAAGCATTCGACCTCGTGCTCGCCACCATCGAAGCCCTCATCGCCGAGCGCGGGGACGATGAGAAGATCTGGAGCTCCATGGTCAAACAGGCGCTCAAGCGTCGCCGGCCGGGGTTCAACGAGAGCTACTACGGGTTCCGGTCGTTCAATGCCCTCCTGGAGGAGGCGGCCGCACGCCGCTTGCTCACCGTGGAGCGCGAGGGCAAATCGGGCGGCTACCTCGTGCGGCTTGGGCCAGAGTCGTAACACATCGTTTCAGCGGCTTGGACCGGGCGATCGCCGAATAGACAGCAAATGTCAGAGCGGGACGAGCCCGCGGCGCATGGCGATGGAGACCGCCTCCGCACGGGAGGCCGCACCCAGCTTGGCCAGAATCTGGGCGACGTGGAATTTCGCGGTGTGATCCGAGATTCCAAGGCGTGCGGCGATGGCCTTGTTGCCGAGACCCGAGGCCAGCATCTGCAGGACTTCGTTTTCGCGCGGAGTCAGTGCGCTCAGCGGTTCGGTTGCCGGAGCTGACCACACTGCGCCGGCACTGCTCGGGTGAATGACCACGAGGCCGAGCAACGTGGCTTCGAGAGCGGCAACGATTTGCTCGGGCGCCGCGCTGCTCGGCAGGAGCGCGACACCTGTACGCACCGAACGCAGTGTCGCGAGCAGGTCCGTGTCGTCGGAGAGAATCACCAGGGGTAGGTTGAAATCGTCGAAGACCTTCGACGTCGCGGCCGAATCCGGCGTCGCATCGATCAGCAGCACGTCGATGGCGTCGAGCTGCTCCGAGGTGAGCGTCTCGACCCCATCGAGATGGGCGAACCCACAGACCACCTCGAAGCGGCCACTGGCGCGCACGATCTCGCAGAGCTCGCTCCGCAGGCGAGCGGACTCAGCGACTACCGCGACGCCTGCCATGAGAGCACTGCTCAGGAATGCTCATGCGGCCGCTCGCCAACGGTGGCGTCCACGGTGGCGAGCTGCCCGCCGCGAAGCAGCGACAGCGTGACGCGATCGCCGATGCGATGGCCGGCCAAAGCCGCTTTCAGGTCATCCACTTCGGCAAGCGCTTTGTCGCCGAGCGTCAGCAGCGTGTCGCCAAGCGTAATGCCAGCCGCGTCCGCAGGCCCGTTCGGAACAGTCGACACCACGATGAGCCCATGCGTGTTCGCAAGGCCAAGCCGGCTCCGCAGCGTCGCCGGCAGCTCTACCGTCTGAACCGCGGCGCCGATATAGCCGTGGGACACACGCCCACGCGTAAGCAGCTGTTCGGTGACGCGCTTCAGAACAGACACGGGAATCACGACCGCACGACCGCGCGAAAGCGCCGTGGTGCCAATGCCAATGATGGCTCCGCGCGCATCGACCACCGGCCCACCCGAGAATCCCGGCCACAAGCCGCCATCGAGCTGGACGCGCCGATCGACATGTCCGCCGCGCCATGTGCGCCACTCGCCGCCCGTGCGCGCAACAACGCCCGCGCTGGCGGAGAGCGACCCATCCGTCGCGCGAGCCACTGCAACGACGAAATGCCCCGGACGCACGGAGGCCGCATCCGCAAAGTTCGTCGCGACGACCGGCGCGGCCAGGGTTTGACTCGCCCCGGCAGCCTGCGCGAGGTCCAGACGCAGAACGGCCACATCCGTGCTTGCATCAACGCCAACGAGTGTGGCGGACGCGGCAGACCCATCCGGCAGGACCGCAGCGATGCCATCTTCCCGACGCAACACATGCGCCGCGGTAACCACCACGCCAGGCTCTAGAATCACGCCAGACGATGGCCACGAACGCCGCGCCTGCAGCCCAACCACACTCGCGCCCGTGCGCTCGACAACGTCCGCAATTCCATCCGAAAGAGCCGCGAACGACTGCGCGGCAGCTGAGGTATTCATCGAATTCTCCAGAGGCGTTAGCTGGTACGACTTTCGACGAAATCAACTCGCGACCGCATCCGCCAATCGGCTAGTCGCCGCGGCTAGGCGCCGTGCCGCTCACCGCCGCGGGGCGTTGTCCACTCCCGCAGTCTTGACCGGCGCGCCCTGCTCTTTCGCCGTTTCCAGCAGCGCGGAGCAGTTCGCATCCTTCGCAAGCCCCGGGTCCACAAAGGCCACCGCCGCGGCGATAGGCGTAAACAGCGCGCCGAGTGCCACGGCAACTCCCGCCTGCACGAGCATGCCCTTGCCTTCTTCGAGACTGACCGAGGGGGCGAGCAGCCATCCGTTGATCTCGACTGGCGCTCTCACTCTCGTGAGTCGCAGTTTCTTGGGGTGCCCACGGATCAGGAGGTCGTACTCCTCCTTCTGCAGATCGACGTTCCCCTCGCCTGTGATCAACACGTTGTCCGTGTCGAAGATCAGGCTGTCGACCTGCAGAATACCGTTCTTCGCGCGCAGGCTGGCGAGACCGCAACGAACATCGACCTTGCCCTGGTCTCGCGTGAACAGAAGCCCAAGCCCGCGAGACAGCGTGACGCCCGCAAGCTCGGCGACGGTATCGCGGATTTCCCCATGCGGAACGACGAACGTGACCGTGCCGTTGCTGCTCGAGAAGAAGCGGTGCACGGAGTTGCCGCTTCCCTGCAGCAGGATGCGCCCCTGAACGGCACCATCGAACAGCGGGCCGCCGCCGTTCTTGCGCTTGAATTGCGCGAGCTGCATGCCAGAGATGCGCGCATCGAGGTCGCTCTTCGCAATGTCTTCGCGCGCATCGAGCTTGAGGCTGCCGCGGATTTTCCCCTGCTCCAGTTTCAACGACACCGGGTCGAGCGTGAGAATCCCGTTCTCGAGCTTCACGTCCAGCGTGCCGGAATGAATCGGAAAGCGGCCCGAGCGCACTTCTGCGGCGGAGTACTTCACCTGCGCGTTCATGGCGCGCACGCGGTCCACCTGCAGTTGCGCATCCGGAAACAGTTGGTGGTTCGTGGCGATCTTGCCGTCCCGTGCTTTGCGAGCGGGCGACGCGGGAGCCGCTGGGGCATCACCGCTGCCCTTGCGCACCGGACGCGCGCCGAACCACGTGACCACGTCATCAAGATCCAGTGAGCGCGAGGAGAGCTGCGCTTGTACGAACGGCCGCTCGCCTTTCAACTCCACTGAGAACTCGCCGCTCACGTCGCTATCGCCCACGGTGCCGGACACCTTCTGGAAATCGATGCGCGTGCCATGGCGCGAAACGTGGCCCGAGATCTCGTAGGCCGGCGTGTTCGGCAACGCGATACCGGTGATCTCGTAGAGGCCTGCCATATCCTCGCCCTTCGAGGTGACGTCTGCCGCGACGACGCCCAGATCGAACGGCTTCGCGATTGCACCGTGCGCCACCACGTGCGTGGTGCCGGAGAGCACGTTCGCATCGAAGGGATAGGGCTTGTCGGGACGCGCGCTCGACAACGCCGCACCGCGCACGTCGAATCGGAAGGGCTCGCCGTTCATCGTGCCCACGCCGACCAGCCGAAAGGGTCGGGAAGCGGTGTCGGCAGCTTCCTCGCTGGCGGCGGCCGTGCCTTCGAACTGCTCGTGCCGTCTGACGTCGGCATAGGTGAGCCGCGCACCCGGCATCTCGAGGCGTTGAATCAGCGGAAAACTCGGGGCGCTGCGGTTTGGATCCGGCGCGCGAGCCGTGGACCAGTTCACCCGGCCGTCCGCGCCCCGCACGAGATTGAACGCCGCCTGTTCGATGCGCAGTCGAGGGATGACGAGGTTGCCAACCAGCACGGGCAACAGCCGCACATCCGCGTCCATGCGGCCCACATCGGCCATCAGACCCGGGCCCGCCCAACGCGGATTCCCCACCTTCAGGCCGGTGACCGTGATGTGCGGCGTGAGCGAGAACAGGTGAACGTCGAGACTGCCGTCGATGCGGATGGGATGGCCCGTCCGGGCGGACGCGACTCGCGCCACCCATCCGCGCATGGCGTTCCAGTCCATCAAGGCCACGGCGAGAACGGCAAGCACGCACAACGCGACCAGCCCGCTGGCAATAACGGCCGCCCACCTCAAAGGCCCGGGGGCTGGCCACCACCGGGAAAACCAAGCGCGCTCAACCATAGGCTAACAACCGCGGACGCCGCGGCCCGTTCCATCACGACGACATTTTGAGAGTGATCCGGCCATCTTACGGTTACGGTCAAGCGCCTGCCGGCGCGGCAGCGGCGTCAGAAAGAAAACGCCGCCCCGGCGAGCAGCTCGTACTGAAAGAACGAAGACCCGTTCGTCCGAATGGCGCAAACGCCGCCCGCGGAGCTCGATGAGCAGAATACGGACGAGTCCGTGTTCACGAGCGTGAGATAGCCGCGCGCCTCGAGGCGCAGGCCGAAACGCTCCGTCACCGGCACGCGCAGGCCTGCGCCGAGCGAAAACGAGAAATGCGTGTTGTCGCTGCCCGAATCCGGCGTGAAGCGGGTGAGCCCGAGACCCCCGCTCACATACGGCTTCAGAAACAGCTCGTCGTCCACCGTGAGCGTGCCGCCGAGGTGCAGATACTCCACGTTGAGCCCAAGGCCGCCGAGCGGCGAGTCGGGCTCGAGCTGCGTTGCCTGCCGTGAATAGAACAGCTCGTACTGCGAGCTCTCATCGCGAGCCAGATCGAGCGCGAGCGCGAAGGAGTCATGGTCATCGAGATTGGCGTGGCCCTGCGAGTCCTGCAGATCGAAATCGCCCCCGAGCCGATAGCCCACGAACGGCGTCACCTCGAACTGCGGCCGGAGCACAGACTCCGCGCGCGGCTCATCCGCGTGCGCCGCCTGCGCGATCACCAAGCCCAACGATGCAAGACTCAACGCCAGACGAACTGCGATACGCATTCGATCGATACTCACCGAGGCCGGCGGCCTCGCCTCTCCCACCATGGAAGGCTCACACGGAAGCCTACCATGGTGTTGGCGCTTCGCTGCCTGGCTGCAGCGTGGCCTCGCTACAGCGAACGCACGAAGTTCAGCACATCCTGTTTGCTACGTTCCGAAAGGCCCTCGTAGATGTTGACCACGCGATTCGCCTCGGACGGCGCGAACTGGTTGTTGCCGTTGCTCGAATGCGCCGCGATCGCCTGCGCGAGATCACTCGTGCGGCCGTCGTGCAGGAAGAAGACACGCTGGCCCACACCCCACAGCGGCGCCGTTCTGAACTCATCGCCGAGCGCCCCGCCCTGCTCGATGCCGTCCGCCAGACGCGGCCCCATGTGATGGAGCGCAATGTCGGAGTACAGATTTACAGGCTGGGCGCGAAGCGCGACGACACTCGCATTGCCGGTCTTGAGTTGCGGCGTGTGGCAGTAACCGCACCCCACGTTTGCGAACAGCTGTCTGCCGCGGCCGATCGAGTCCGCACCGCCCGGCGTGTCGGGCGAGGCGCTCGGCGCCGCCAGGAAGCGCATGAACATTGCAAACTTCTCGATCGAGCTCAAGCTGTCGAGGGCGGTCGCGCCGGATACGACGGTGACATCGTTCGGCGCCACGGCGAACTGGCAGTTCGCGGTCTCATCCCGCTCGACGGTGAACGCTTCGTTGGTGATACCCATCTCCACGTTGTACGCCTCGCCGGAGAACACGAGCATGGAAGCGTTCTGTGCCTTCCAGCCGAAACGGGTGATCGTGCCGTCGTTACCGCTGCGGTTGAAGCGGCCGCCGATTCCGAGGCGGGCCTTGCGGTCACTGTCTGCCGCGAGATTGCTTCGCAGCGTGCCTTCCGGAATGTTCTCGATGAGCCCCGTGCCGAACACCGGCGTCGGAATGCGGAAGCTCACGTTGTTGCGCGCCACGTGCGTAGCGAAATCCTCCTGCGCAATGTTGCAAGCTGACGCATTGCCGGTGCTGTCCACGCGTCCGCTCACCGTGAACAGGTCGTGCACGCCGCCATCTTTCGAGCCGTTCGATTTCTGTTTGAAGCGCGCCTCGCGTACCGGGCCATTCAGCGTGATGAAAGATGGCACCGTATTGCGTGCGCCAAACGCCGTTGCGACACCCACCTGTGGATTGACAGGCGGCGAAGAACCTCCGATCGCAGGCTGCATGTGACAGCCCGCACAACCGTCGAGATTGAAGCGGGGACCGAGACCATCGCCGACTCCTTCCTGCTCGCTGAAATCGATTTTTCCGGCTGCGAAATAGTTCTGTTCTTCCGCCGGCAGATTGGGCACCGGCAGCCCTGCTCCGACCGCTCCGCCACGCACGCCCGGATCTCGCGCACCCTGTGCGACAGCGTGAGATACGGTGAGACCCAGTGCGCAGCCAATCAACATCGTCACGGAAACCGTGCGCATGATGTTCATGACTCCCCCGAATTTTGCAGACCTCCCGAACACCGAAGGTCGAGCAAGAGCTATGCCGATAGCAGCGAGCGCTGCGCGGTGTGAGTCAACGCACTGAATTCAGACGAGATGCAAATTGGGCCCGCGGACGCGGCGCGCGACTCCGCGCGTGTGTTCTGTCGCAAGCGTCAGACGCAATTGATGATGGATATCCCAAGCGCTTGATTTCCGGCGATACGGCGTGTCGCCGATCGCAGTCGCGCCCAGCGCGCAACCACAGCACGAACGCGCCACCGCCGCGATTGCCGCCCAGCCCGAGTCCGTGAAATGCTCGCGCCTCAACTAATCCAATAAAGAGAGGGGATCACAATGCCTGGTCAAGAGATGCGCGCCCTTCGCAGGACCGCGCCCGGTTTCATCGCGCTCGCTTTGGCTGCCACGCTTGGCGTGGCCACCTTCCACACCGCATTCGCCGCGGATAAACCTGCCATGACGCAAGCCTCGAAGAAGATTTCTTTCTCTCGTCTCTACACCAGCGCCGACGGCGTTTCACACTTCATGAACGATGAGCTGACGCTGGCATCGACGGGGGGCGCAGGCCTCGAAGGCGCCATGGCCACGAACCGTATCGGCGACGTGAAGGGCGTCATGTTCGCCTCGCTCAAGGCCGGCGCCACCGAAGACTGGCATGTCGCCCCGCGGCGGCAGTTCATGGTTTGCGTGGGAGGTATCGTCGAAGTGACGGCCTCAGACGGTGAGAAACGTCGCATCATGCCGGGCCAGTTCCTGCTTCTCGAGGACACCACGGGCAAGGGCCACATTACTCACGCCGCCGGCACTGACGATCACGTGGCACTCGCCGTGCCGCTTCCCGACGGGGTGCTCGTCAAGAAATAGTCCGGCTCTGCAGAAGGAGCACGTTCATGACGAAGATGACCTTCCGCCTCGCATTGCTGCTGACCGCGCTCACTCTCGGCGTGTGCCAGACTGCGTTTGCGATGGACCTGCAGCTCAAAGGCAAGACCGCGCTCATCACGGGCAGCACCGCCGGCATCGGCTATGCCTCTGCCGAAGTGCTGCTGAAGGAAGGCGCGGACGTCATCATCAACGCGCGCTCGCAGGACTCGATCGACAAGGCGGTCGCCTCACTCAAGGCGGCCACCGGCCGCACGCCCAGATCCTTCGTAGGCGACATGGGCAAGGCCGACGACACGGCGCGGCTCGTCAAGGCGTTCCCGCGCGTGGACATCCTCGTGAACAACGTCGGCACGTTCATGGCGAAGGATTTTGCCCAGACCACCGACCAGGACTGGGAGACCATCTACCAGGTGAATGTGCTCTCGGGCGTGCGGCTGTCGCGCGCGTACCTGCCGGGCATGAAGGAACGCAACTGGGGTCGCATCATCTTCATCTCCAGTGAGAGTGCTCTGCAGATTCCGGTGGAAAGCATCCACTACGGCATGACGAAGGCCGCGCAGATCGCCGTGGCGCGTGGGCTGGCGGAGGACTGCGCAAAGACCGGCGTCACGGTGAACAGCATCCTCCCCGGGCCGACTCGCGATCCGCAGGATCCGCGGTCGCAGGACCTCGCGAAGCGCCTTGGGAAGAATTCTCTGGCCGATGTGGAAGCGGACTTTTTCAACAGTCGCCGGCCCACGTCTCTCATCAAGCGCTTCGCGCACCCGGATGAGGTGGCCTCGCTGGTCGCTTACGTTGCGAGCCCGCTCTCGTCGGCGACAACCGGAGCCGCGCTGCGTGTGGATGGCGGTGTAGTCAGAAGCGCCTTCTGAGGCAGCCCGCAGCGTTCGAATGCAGCCTGAATGTCTTCTCTGCGTACCGGCTTGCTCAGGTAATCATCCATTCCGGCGGCGAGACATTTCTCGCGGTCCTCGGGCAGCGCGTTCGCGGTCAGCGCGATGATCGGCGTGCGAGGCACGCCCGCCTCGGCCTGCAGGCGTCGGATCTCCTGCGTGGCCTCGTAGCCATCCATCTCGGGCATGAAGCAGTCCATGAGTATGGCGTCGTATCGCGTGTGCAGCGCCTTCGTCACGGCGTCGCGACCGTGCTCGACGACGTCTGCCGCGCAGCCCACCTTTTCCAGCATGCGTTTCACGAGCCGCTGATTGACGTTGTTGTCCTCGGCCACCAGCACGCGATACACCGGCTCGACCGGCTCGCTGATCGGCGCCGCGGCGGGACTGCTCGGCTCAACCACTTTCACAGGCTCCGCTGCTTTTTCCGACACTGCAGCGGGCGCGCGGTCCGGGTGGGTATTCCACGCTTGAATGAGCGTGTCGAAGATCTCGCTGGGCCGCACTATCGGCTTCATCATGAAGGCCGCGAAGCCGGCCAGCAGGAACTCTTCCGCAGCCGACTGCTGGCTGCCGGAGGTCAACATCACGAGCGCGGTACGCGCGAGCACCGGATCCGCCTTGATGCGCTGTCCGAGCTCGAGGCCATCCATCTCCGGCATCAGGTAATCGAGCAGCGCGATGTCGAATGGCTTGCGTTCCACATGGGCCCGATGCAGCACATCGAGCGCGCGCGCACCGGATGCGACCGCTTCGTGCGTGATCCCCCAGGCTTCGAGCTGCTTGGTCAGCAGCTTCCGATTGACACCAAGGTCGTCCACGATGAGCACGCGCATGTCGGCGAGCTCGGGCACGGCCGGCTGGCCGCGCGGCGCTTCGGGCACACCATTCGGCGCGGGCAACGTGAATGAGAAACGCGAGCCGACACCGGCCTCGCTCGTGAATTCGACTTTGCCGCCCATCAGCTCGATGAGCCGCCGGGAAATCGCAAGGCCGAGCCCGGTGCCGCCGAACTGACGCGTTGTCGAGGCATCGGCCTGCGAGAATTCGCGGAACAGCAGCGATTGCTTGTCGCGTGGAATGCCGATTCCGGTATCGCTCACCGAGCAGCGCGCCTCGTCCTGGCCATCCAGATGCAACGCTCGTGTCAGTTCCAGCTCGACGAGCACGTGGCCCGTGCGCGTGAACTTGATTGCATTGCCGACCAGATTCAGGAGCACCTGGCGCACGCGGCCGGCATCGCCTGTAAAGGTCTGAGGCAAGTCCTGGCTCACGTGCAGCACGAGCTCGAGCCCTTTGGCTTCTGCCTGCGGCGCGAGCAGCTCGATCACCTGTTCCGCGGCCTGACTCAAACTGAACGGCAGGTTCTCGACGGTGAGCTTGCCGGCTTCCACTTTCGAGAAATCGAGAATGTCGTTGATGATGGTGAGCAGCGTCTCACCGGACTGGCGGATGATCTGCACGCTCTCGCGCTGCTCATCGTCCAGCCGCGTGTCGAGCAGCAGGTTGGTGAATCCGAGCACACCGTTCATGGGCGTGCGGATCTCGTGGCTCATGTTCGCCAGGAATTCGCTCTTGGCTCGACTCGCCGCCTCCGCGGCCGCCCGCGCTGCGCGCAGATCATCCTCGCGCGCGCGCCGTTCCTGCACTTCGGCCTCGAGCTGGCGCGTGCGTTCGATGACCTGGCGCTCGACGCTCCCATGCGCCACCTCGAGCCGGGCTTCGCGTTCGGCGAGCACGCGGTAGAGGCCCGCGGCGCGCACGCACGCATAGATGAGAATCACGTCTTCGAACACGACCCAGCCCACGTGCTCGAACACCCGCCACCACTCCGGGTTGAGCGTACCAAACACGGACTCGGGCCAGAACGCGCCGCGCAGATAGTGATCCGCGGCAACCGTGATCGTTGCCGGAACGAGCACGCGCCAGTCCCGGTAGAACGCGAGAAACGCGAGCGAGCCGAACACGTGGAAGTGCGTCTCGATGCGTCCACCGGTGAGGTGGATGAGCACGCCCGACCACAGCATCTGCGCCACCGCGATGGCGTACCGCGTACCCGCCCACCCCGGGCGCAGGACGATCAGTGCGAGTGGCAGAGAATTGATGAGAGCGCCGAGGTACACGGCGATTTCCACGTGCATGTGGATCACGCGCGTCTTGCCTTCCCAGGCGTAGGGCGACAGCACCAATGCCAGCACAATGGCGAACGCCCATTGCACGAGCAGGAGCCAGAAGAACATCTTGTCGGTGGTGCGATGAGCCTGGTCCAGGCTCCGAGACAGCAGCTCGTCCGTTCGTCGCGCGACGAGTCGGTCCGCCTCGAGGGGCGCCGGCACGGTCGAAGCCTGCGCCGTCACGTGGCAGGGTCCGTAATGACACGCACGCCCGATGGCCTCGGCTGCGCCGAGCCGCTTGCAGAACTGGGCATTTGCATCGACACGTCTTCGGCCCCGGGGACCGCTCTATGTCCCATCTGGCTCGAATTATGGGCAACGGCGGGCCGGCGCTGACGGGCTCGGGTGCACAGAATGGGAAGCGCTCTTGCCCTGAATTCGAGACGACGCTCGCGATTGCTCCCGGCAGCGTCCGCAAGCCCCTATTGACAGGGCCAGCCCCGGCCGGGCGGGCGCGAGCCGCGCCGCAGCCGGTGTCGAGAGGTCAGAACTTCTGGCCGAACTGGACGCCGATCATGCGGGGTGTCGCCGTATTGATGTACGGCTGGCCACCGCAGGTGGAATTGACGCACTCGGAATAGTGATACAGGTCCGGCCGGCGATCGAACGCGTTGTTCAGGAACACCTCGAACGAGTATGCCCCGCGATCGAGTCCGAACGAGAAGTTCGTCAGGGAGTACGGACTCTGCGAACCGAGGATCTGCCGATCTTCCGTCGTGAGATCCGACCACACGCGGCCCTGGTACACGAGCGCGCCCTGCAGGTGCCCCTCGCCTCCGAGGAGGCCGAAGGTGTAGCGCGCCGTGACGTTCCCTTTGAATTTCGCGGACACGGGTAGCTGACTGCCCTTGGGGGCCGCGGGATCGGCGCAATCGGTGATGGTATTGCCGTTCGCATCCGGCTCGGTGCAGTAGTTTTCCGTGAGGCGCGGATCGAGCAGCGCGAAGCCGCCAGAGACGGTCAGCGCATGGGTCACGGCCCAGCTGATATCCGTCTCGATACCCTTGATGCGCGCCTGTCCGGCGTTCTTCACGACCGTGAGGCCCGAGCCACCGGGAGGCAGGAACGAGAACTGGAAGTCCTTCCACTCCTGCCAGAAGATGGCGCCGTTCAAGCGGAAGCGATTGTCGGCCCAGGTGGTTTTCCAGCCGATCTCGTAGTTCGTGAGGTAGTCCGCCTTGTAGGGCGGCACCGTGCCGTTGCGATTGATGCCGCCCGGGCGAAAGCCTTTCGAGTACGTGGCATACACCATGCGCTCGGGGTCGAACTTGTAGCTGAAGTTGACGCGCGGGATGGTGCCCGTCTCCGTCACTTCGCGATTCAGGTTCTGGCACGGCGCTCCGTGGAAAGGCACCCACGTGGCGGGATCACCGCAGAGCGTCTCGCCATAGGTGCTGCTGACATTGGCGCCATAGCCGAAGAACCCGACCAGGGAATTCTTCGCTTTGAAATGCCGCGCTCCACCCGTAACCGACAGCTTGTCGGTGATGTCATAGGTGAGCTCGCCGAACACGGCGTAGTCCCGGTCCACACGTTCCTGCTCCGTGAGCCAGATGGTGTGCGGCCAGTCCGTCACCGACAGGACCGAAGCCAGGTCGTTGATGTGATAGTTCTGCTCGATCTCGTGAGTCTGGCGCTGCATGAACAAGCCGCCGACGAAGCGCAACCGCTTGTCCGCCGCCGTTGAGATACGCAGCTCCTGGCTCTGCTTCTTGAAGGCGTCCCGACCCTCGATGCCCTGCGAGGGATCGATGAGCGTGCCGGCATCGTTGTAGACCACCGAGCCGAACAACGTGTCGTAGAAATAGGAATAGTCGGAGTAATCGAGGCTGCTGTCGTAGTGGCGGACCAGCAGGGAGCCCGCGTACACGATGTCGAAGTTACTGAACTTGCCCTCGACGGTGAGCGCGCCCTGCACCCAGTGATCGAGCGAGCGCTCCGGCAGGAAGTGCGCGACCTCGAGGTCGCCGACCTTGGGCGCGAAGCCGAAACTGCCATCCGAGCTCTGCCGCTGACCCATGACCATGGGCGTGATGGTCCACGTGTCGTTCAGGTCGAGCAGCAGGGCCGCGCGGCCACCTTTGGTCGTGACGTCGTTGTAGTCCTTCTTGGCGAAGGCGGCGTTGTCCTGCGTAACCCCGGCAGAAGGGAAGGTGCGCGTCGCGTGAATGTTGTCGATGAACCCGGCATCGTGCTCGTCCCAGCCGACGAGCCGGATCGCCGCGCTCGGCGAGAGCGGCAGGTTCATGAACCCTTCGCCGAAATAGCCCGTGCCGCCGTGGTCTACGGAATTGACGCTGAGGTCATACCCCGCCTTGAAGCCGGACGGATCGGGTTTGTTCGTGATGATGCGGAGCGTGCCCGCCTGCGAGCTTGCACCGTACAGCGTGCCCTGGGGACCTGCGAGCGCTTCGACACGCGCCACGTCATAGATGTGCACATCGAGCGCGCCCTGAATCGTGGTGATGGGCTGCTCGTCGAGGTAGATGGACACGCTCGGCTGGGGACCCGAGTGGTTCGAGTTCTCGCCGCTCGCGACGCCGCGCATGTACACCGAAGCGGCGCCTGGGCCGAGGGTCTGATAGGACACGCTCGGCAGGAACTTGGCGTAGTCGTTGAAATCGGTAACGCGCAGCTCTTCGAGCTTCGCAGTGCCGAGGGCGGTGACGCTGAGGGGCACCGACTGCAGGCTCTCATCGCGCTTTTGCGCGGACACCACAACTTCTTCGAGCTGGCCGTTCGCCGGCGCGTTCTGCGCGAAGGCGGCGGGCACGGCGGCCAGAAGGGCCGAAGCGAAGGGGGCGCCTTTCAACAGCGCCCGGGATCGGCTCTTCGCGTGGACTCGTTCGCCCTGCACTCGCTCGAGTTTGCGGCGTCGGCTGCGTGTCATCGTCGTGACCCTCCCCGTTCTTGTTGAACGAGTGTACGACTACTGAATGCGCGGCGCGAGCGTTTCAAAACACAGGCGATTCCGGCCCCGGGGGATCCGGGTACGCGGTGAGCACGGGACCGAGCGCCTCTTTTAAGGGACCCAGCCAGGGCTCGAAATGGCGCCACTGGTCGAGCCCGTCGCGAAAGATTGGCCGGCGCACCTGCTCGGAGCTGGCGGTTCGCACAGCCCGCTCGTTCTCGTGAAAGCGCAGGCAGCGTTCATCGAACGGCAGGCCGCAGTAGGCGAGCAGCCGGCGCACTTCCGCCTCGGTATTCTCGACCAGTGTCTCGTAAATCACACGGTGGATCCGGCCGGGTAAAACAGCGTCCAGATGCGCCATCAGCTCCACGTAATCGCGGTAGTACAGCCCGAGGTCCGTGAGGCCGTACGTGAAGTCCTGACCCCGCGCGAAGTGCTGCTTGAAGCCGGAGAGGCAGCAGCCGAGGGGATGGCGCCGCGCATCGATAATCTTCGCATTCGGCAGCGCGAGGTGGATGAGGCCCAGATGCGCGAAGTTGTTCGGCATCTTGTCGATGAAGAAGGGCGCCGCGGTTTTGCGCTGAATGCGCGTGGCATGGATGAATTTTTCTCCCCACGCGTGAAAATCTTTCGCGCTGAGGCTCGCCAGTGACTCCGGATACCCGGCCCCCGGCCGCTCTCCGGCCGCCGCCGGCCGACCATCGCCGAGCGCGCGCGCCATGGCGGGTATGTCCGGCAGCTCCATCGTGCCCTCGACCTGCGGGTGGCTCGAGAGAATCTGTTCGATGAGCGTGGATCCGGAGCGGGGCAGGCCGACGATGAAGATCGGGTCGGGCGCCGGCGCCCCATAGCCCACGCGCGCAGCGAAGAATTCCCGCGTGAGCAGCGCCTTTGAGCGCCGCACGTGATTCGTGACTCGCGCCGGGTCGTAGCCGTTGCGCGCGCGGCGCAGCTCGTTGCCGCGGGCGTAGTGCTCGAAGGACTCGGCGAATCGTTCGCTGTCCTCGAGCGCCTTGGCGGCGGCGAAGTGAAAATGAATGCGGTCGTCTTCGGTGATGTCCTGCCGTTCGAGTTGCGCGTGCAGGGTCGCCTGCTCCGCAGGCGAAAAGCGGTAGGTCTTGAGATTCGCAAGACTCCACCACGCTTCCCCGAGACGCGGCTCGAGCTCGATGCTCTTTCGATACGCATCGATGCAGTGCTGCTGCCGGCCGGCGGTCTTCAAGGCATGGCCGTAGCTCATCCACACCTTCGCGTGCGTCGGATACTCAGCGAGCACCTGCGCGTAAAGCTCGATGGCCTGCTCGTACTCACCCACGCGGCCCAGAATGGCGGCCTTCAGATTCCGGTAGCCCGCGTTGTGCGGTTCGACAGCGAGCAGCCGATCGATCTCCGCGAGCGCCTCCGCGGATTTGTGCTGGCGATGCAAGACGAGCGCGTAGTTGTGCCGCGCGGGCGCGAAGCTCGGCGCAAGCACGAGACAGCGCGCCAGCAGATTCTCCGCATCGCCGAAGCGACCGATGCGCCCCGCCACTTCCGCGAGCATGCGGATCGCGGCCACATCCGTCGGGTGCTGCTTGAGATGCTCGCGCAGCAGCGCCTCGGCGTGCGGAATGCGGCCCTGATGCAGATGCGTGCCGGCTTCCAGGAGGCGTGGATCGCGTGTCGAGAAGCGAACGCTCTGCGAGTAAGCCTCGTCCGCAGCCTGCGTGTCGCCGATCGCGGTGAGGTGGTCGCCTAGCGCGCGCCACGCTGCCGGCATGTCTGGCTTCAGCGTGACGACGCGCCGAAGTGCTGCAAGGGCTGCATCGCCTTGTCCGGTTGCCCCAAGCGCAAGGCCGCGCAACAGCAGGGCCACGGGATGATCCGGCACGACCTTCAGGATTTCCGCGGCCTGCTCCGCCGCGAGCGCAGGCTGAGATTCGAGCAGGCGCGCCGTGTGCGCGAGCGCGACTTCAAGGGTTCCAACAGGCTCGGCCGGGGCGCTCATTCGCCGAATCTAAAGACCGGCGCCATCAGCTTGTCAATTGCCCGTGTCAATTGCCCTTGTCAATTACGAAGGCCCGTTCGCATGCCGGATGGGCGATTTTCAGTTCGGTCCGCACGCCTCGGGCCGCTAGAATCGAGTGACGTGAGAAGGTTCGCGAGCATCATCATCACGGGCCTCACCCTGGGCCCACTCCTGGGCCCGATCCTGGGCTTGAGCGCGGTGGCCAGGTCGGATGTGCCCTCCGCGGCCGCGCCTGCGCCCAGCGCGGATCTGCGCACCATTCAAGTCGACGCGAGCGCCGCGACAGGCGAGCTCCGTCCGCTGCTCGGCGTGAACGGCGCGCCTGCGCAGGGTTTCCACAAGCCCGAGCGATTCGTTTTCGGTGGCTGGAACGTGCCGAACGACACGGATGCCACGGCAGGCTACCGACAGGCTCGCATCGATCTCGTGCGGACGCACGACGCCTACGGCCCCGCAGACATCGATGCGCGCTTTCCCGATGCCCCGAACGTGCTCATCGACGCGGACCGCGGCCAGCTCAGCCTCTTTCCGGATCCCAAGGCGGACCCGAACGATCCCGCCAGCTACAACTTCGGGCCCACGGATCGCATGATCGCCTCGATCAAAGGCGTGGGGGCACAGGTTCTGTTCCGGCTCGGGCGCAGCGAAGGCTCGAACGTCGACCCGCCGCAGGACCCGGATCGGTACGCCGCGATCGCGAAGCACGTCGTGCTTCACTACAACCACGGCTGGGCCAACGGTTTTCGCTTCGGCATCCGTTACTGGGAGGTGTGGAACGAGCCGGATCTCGGCAAGCTCTTCTGGGGCGGCTCGCCGGAGCGTTACTTCGAGCTGTACGAAAAGATTGCGCGCGCTGTAAAGCAGGCGGACCGGCGCGCGCTCGTGGGCGGCCCTGCCATTGCGCGGCCCAACGACGCGAATCCGTACGTAGATGACTTCCTGAAGTACGTGCGCGAACGCAAGGTGCCGCTCGATTTCTACTCCTGGCACTGGTACGCCACGGACTCGAACGACCCCATGGATGTGATTCGCGTCGCGAACACCGTACGCGCGCGCCTTGATCAGTACGGATTTCGCAAGACGCGCAGCGTTCTCGATGAATGGAACTACGGGCTGATGGACCCACTGCCTTCGGACCTGCAGCGGGCGAGCTTCATCACCTCCGCGCTCGTGTACATGCAGGACGCGCCCATAGACATCTCCGCGCTCTACCGCGCGGACAACGTGTTCGGCCGAACGGGCACGACACCAGACAAGACCGGCTGGGCGCTCATCGCTCTGGGCCGCATGAAAGACACCCCCATACGGCTCGCAACGCAGGGGGCGGACGCCGACGGCCTTGCCGTTCAGGCCGGCCGCTCGAAGAACGGCAAGACGCTGCAGGTCCTCATCAGCAACTACCAGATTCCCGCGGCGTTCCTCGGCCCGCGCAAGGGCGAGGACGTGCTGCGCATGGGTACGGAGTTCGAAGTGAAGCTGCTCCAGCGTCGCAGCGTCACGTATCGAAGCAACGGCGGCTACGATCTCACCATCGACCATCTCGATGCCGACCGCGACTACACCGTGGAGCGATATCGCATCTCTGAATCGAACAACCTCACGTTGGTGGATACCACCGTGCAGCGCGGGCCCCGTATCCGCCTGCACGCGGCGCTTCCGCCGCCCGGCATCGAGCTCGTGGTGGCGCGCAAGCAGTGACTCCGCCTTGATCGCGGACAGTTGCGGACAACGCGCGGCAGCTTATCGCTGCCTCGACTCGGAACAGCGCAGCGAACGCGTAACAGGCTTGGCCTTCCGAACGGCCGGCGGCTATAGTTCGCCACCCTCTTTGAAACCCCTTTGGCACAGCTGCAGTGTGGCTACGGACGCCGCACGGATCATGCCCTTCGTGCCACCCTCATCGGAGCCGGGATCGATGCAGAACGACAAGAATTGGCTTGCTGCGCTCGTGCTGTGCGCGGGACTGGGAGCGTG
>FTEO01000714.1_pt1 | contig 30073 bp, 23 predicted proteins | sample 1640211 | NCBI WGS metagenome assembly FTEO01 (sample SAMEA3914816, study PRJEB12502) | metagenome | biome: forest; material: soil | place: USA | collected 2011-09-16 | depth 0.3 m | reverse complement strand
GCTATGTCTGTTGGAGTCGCGGGCGAGCGCAATCAATCGGCGGACTGCCGGTGGTGCGCAACGGTGCTAAGGGTGCTCGTGCGCCTGGGTCCGATCTGCGGCCGCTTCCTTCGCTTGATCAGCCGGTGTCTCCTGGGTGAGCGAGACGACTTCGCCGCTGCGTGCATCCACTTGCACTTCGGTGACGTTCGCAGATGTCCCCTGCGCGATGTCGAACGACCAGATGAGCCGGCCGTGCTCCTCTTCGAGCTCTCCTTCGAGAACGCGCCCACCGGGTACCCGCGCCAGCGCCGTCTTTTCGGCCGTGGCACGCTCGATCCTCGCGTGCGGGCTCAGTGCCTCGGCGGGCCGCCGCTGTTCTCCTAACAGGACGAGGGTGCCGATCGCACACAACGCTACCACAGCGGCCAGCAGGGACTTGTTCGTCATTGCCGTGTTTTCCGGCAGCTCAGGGAAGTCTTTCTATTGAGACCCTGTCGCGGAACAAATCAATCGGGCCGTCGAAAATCGCGAGGTCAGTCGGCCCGGAAGCTGTGATGGCAGCTGGAGCAGACCTCGGCGACCACTTTCACCTGCGTCCTGATCGCGGCAAGGTCTTTGCCGGAGATCGCCGCGGCCAGGGTCTTCGATTCCGGGAGGAGCCGGTTCGCGATCGATTCGAACTTGGCGCGATCCTTCCAGATGTAGGGTAGCGCGTCGGTTTCGATTCCGGCTTCAGTGCCGCTCCCTGCGGGAAACCAGTGAAGCAGTTCCTCGGCGCCGGAGCTGATGACCTGCGCCGCCGTGACCAGCCTCGCGTTGTCCGGCGCATCGGTCTTCAACTGTTCGACGATCCCCTTCATGGCCGCGCCCATCTTCTTGAAGCTCGCCCGGCGTGTCTCGATGACGGCCTGCGGCGAGGCGGGCTCCTCGGATGCCGCAGCGCCGGGGCTCCCTCCGGTCAGCACGCAAAGACCCGCGAGCGCGAGCAGCGTGGCACAGCGAGTCCTCCGCACGCGATGAATGGAGCTCATGGTTTGCCCACGGTGCGCTGTGCAAAGGTGGCCTCAAACGTCGTCTTCACATCGGCCGGCGCTTCTTGTGCGACGTCGGCCGGCGTTTGTCCGGCATGGTCCTTGATATCGGCTCGCGCGCCCTTGTCCGCGAGCAACTTGATCATGGCTCCGGTTTCGGTGCTCGCGCCGCTGCCCAGTAGCACGTGCAGCGGCGTGTCGCCGTTCGTGGTCGTGGCATTCGGATCGGGCGCGAGCTGCAATGCGAATTCCAGTGCCGCCACTTTTCCGCTGGTCGCGGCGGCCAGGACGATGTTCGTTCCGTCGGCCATGCGGAACCGCGTGTTCGCGCCGGCATCGACCAGCATCTGCATCATGCCAGCGGATCCGCGTTCCGCCGCGAGCAGCAGGGGAGACTTCGGGGGAATCTCGTATTCGCCGCTCTTGAAGTTGACTTCGAAGCGCATCTTGACCTTTGAAGGGCCCGTCAGCGCGTTCGCGTTCGCGCCCTTCGCCAGAAGGAGTTTGACGAGCGAGGGTTCGTCCGCAAGGACGGCCGCGTGCAGCAACTGGTTGCCGTTGCGATCGAAGGCCGTGAGGTTCGCGCCGCGCTCGATCATCCGCGCCGCGAAACTGTAGTCCTTCTGATAGATCGCAAGCTGCACGACCGATGTCCCATCCGGCGCGATGTAGTCGGCGTCTGCGCCTGCCTCGAGCAGTGCGACGGGTGCTTGCGGGACGCCGCTCTTCAGCGCGAAGAGCAGCGGCGTGAATCCCCGCTTGGTCTTGCGGTTGATGAGGGCACCGTGCTCGAGCAGCAGCCGGATGTTATCGACGCGTCCCTTCGCGGCGGCCCACATCAGTGGCGTCTGTCCGTTGTCGTCGGCCTTCTCGACCTCGGCGCCCGCGGCGATCAAGCGCGTGAGCATCGTGGCCGGGGCGTTACCCGCGCAGAGCGCGAGCGGCGTGATGCCATCCGGACGCGCGGCCTTCACGTCGGCACTCGCGGTAAGGAGCATGTCGAGTATCGCGGCATCGCCGTACTGGCAGGCAATGAGCAGCGGGGTTACGGATACGTCGCCGACACCGTTGGGCTTTGCGTGCCGATCCAGCAGCAGCCGCACCATCTCGCGATTCTGGCTCTCCACGGCCCAGGCCAGTGGCGTTGATCCATCGGAAAGTCGGAGGTTGGGATCAGCACGGCCGGCGAGCAGCGTTCGGACGGCCGCCTCATCGCCGTTGCGCACGGCTTGGGCCAGTGACTGGTCGCGCGTTCCCGCCTGCGATATGCAGGGCACGAATGTCAGTGCGCCCAATGCGAGGACCCATGCGATCGTCACCCGCGGTTTCGACGTCATACGCAATCCGTCAGGCCGTGAGCGCTTGCAAAGACCCCGTGCTGTCTCCCATCTTTTCCAGCGGGATACCCAGCGCGTTGACCATTGACACCATCAGGTTGCACATCGGAGTGTGCTTCGGCACGACGATGTGCCGGTTGCCCTGCAGACTTCCGCCCGCGACGATGACCGGCAAGTTCATGTTGTCGTGTTCGTTCGGTTCGCCCAGGCTCGAGCCGGCCAATACGAGAGTGCTGTCGAGCAGAGTCCCTTCGCCATCTTTCGTGGCTCTCATGCGTTCGAGGTAGTACGCGAACTGCTGCATGTGCAGCTTGTTGATGCGGGCGAGCTTCGCGATCTTCTCGGGATCGCCGCCGTGGTGGCTCAGCATGTGGTGCGCATCCGGAACACCGGCTTCGGGATACGTGCGGTTGCTCAACTCGCGCCCCAACATGAAGCTGCACACGCGCGTCAGGTCCGCCTGCATGGCGAGCACCTGCAGGTCGATCATCATCCGCGCGTGATCTTCGAAGGAGTCTGGAATTCCGGCAGGGCGGGTGAGCTCGGTTGCGTCAACGGCGGCACTGCCCTCGCTGACTTGTTGGCTCGCCTTCTGGATGCGTCGTTCGACATCGCGGATCGCCTCCAGGTACTCGTCCATCTTGCGCCGGTCGTTTGCGCCGAGCCGAACGGACAGGCGCGAAGCCTCTCCCCGCACGAAGTCGAGGATGCTGGCCTTGCGCTTGAGCTGTGCCAGTCGACTTTTTTCGTCGAGTGCGTCGCCGTCGCCGAAGAGGCGCTCGAAGACGTCGCGCGGATTGACCGTAACCGGCAGGGCAACCGTCGGGCTGCGCCACGAGAGCGTGTTCGTGTACGTGCAGCTATACCCGACATCGCAACTTCCCATCAGGCTCGGCGGATCGATGCCCAGCTCGAGCGAGGCGAGCTCGGTGTCTTCCGCAAAATGCGTGGCCACGATCTGGTCCATGGAAACGCCGCATTGAAGATCGGAACCTTCAGTCCGTTTCGGGTGCGCTCCCGTCAGATAGGCGCCGCAGCTACGGCCGTGGCTGCCGGGCCCGTCACCCAGCGCGCTGGCGTTGTAGTGCGCGAGCCCGGTGATCACGGTGATGTGGTTCCGGAACGGTTCGAGCGGCGCGAGCGTGGGTGAGAGGGGGAAGTCACGTCCGTCTTTTTCGGGCGTGAAGCTCTTCATGATCATGCCGTTCGGTGTGTAGAAAACCTGCAGCCGCTTCGGCCGCGCAGCAGGCTCCGCGGCGCGCGCGGTCGGCAGCATTGCCTCCATCAAAGGCAGGGCCACGGCGGTGCCGAGTCCGCGCAGTACCGTGCGACGATCCAGCGTCTGCAGACCCAGCGGCCGGCCAACCAGCTGCTTTCGCGTTGTGATCATGAGTCGGGTGTCCTGCGCAGATTGAAAGGCTCGCTCTTGACGATGCCCAGGATCAGGGTGCGGATTCGATAGTCGTCTCGCGCGGTCGCGCGGGCGATCGCCCGAACTTTCGGCTGGTCGTACGCTTCGAGTCCGCGGCCGAGCGCATACGTGAGCAGCCGCTCCGTGAAGGCGCTGGTGAATTCATCTTTATGATCCAGCAGATTCTTCTGCAAGCCACCAAGACCGTTGAACTGCGCGCCGTCCGGCATGGTGGCAGAGGCATCAACCGGGCGGCCGGCGTCGTCCGTGCGGAACGCTCCGACCGCGTCGTAGTGTTCCAGTGCAAAGCCCAGCGGATCCATCTTTACGTGGCAGGACGCGCAGGCCGGATCCGCACGGTGCAATTCCATCTGTTCGCGAGCGTTCAACGGCCGGCCCGCCTGCGTTTGCTTGAGCGCGGGCACGTCCGGCGGTGGCGGAGGCGGCGCCGCGGCGAGCAGGTTGTCGAGTATCCACTTGCCGCGCTTCACGACCGAGGTGTGATTGCCGTAGGAGGTCACGGTCAGGATGCTGGCTTGCCCGAGCAGGCCGCCGCGCTGGGACGCCGGGTCGAGCATGACCTTGCGGAACTCGGTGCCTTTGACGCCCGCGATACCGTAGTGCTCGGCGAGCCGCTGGTTCAGGAAGGTGTAATCGGCGCTGATGAAGTCGAGCACGCTGCGGTTGTCGCGGACCACCGATGCGAAAAACATCTCCGTCTCGCGCTTCATCGCGCCGCGCAGGCGCGTGTCGAACTGGGGGAACAGGAAGACGTCCGGGCGCTGGTATTCGAGATTGCGCAGGTAGAGCCACTGACCCGCGAAATTGCTGGTGAGCGCCTCAGCGCGCGGATCCGCGAGCATGCGCGCGACCTGCTTTTCCAGCACAGCGGGTTTGCGCAGCTGCCCCTTCGCAGCCAGCGCGAGAAGCTGCTCGTCTGGCAGGCTGCTCCAGAGGAACAGCGACAGCCGGGAGGCGAGCTCCAGTTCGCTGATCCGATGCACGAAACCCGGCGCGCTGCCCGGCGGATCCTGCTCGCGCAGGAACAGGAAGCTCGGAGACACCAGCACGGCCTCGACGGCAGCCTCGATGCCGTGCTCGAAATCCGCGTCGGCCCGCGTCGCTGCGTAGACTTTCATCAGCGGCTCGATGTCCGCGTCGGCAACCGGTCGACGGTAAGCCTGGCGCGTGAGCGTGAAGAGGATCTTCTTCGCGCAAGCACTCTCGGACAGCGACCACGAAGGGCGGCACGCGAAAATCCTGCGGCGGCTGGGTGTATCGCCGGGCCCGGTCGCGTTGAAGGGTCCCTCCACGTCGATCTGCAGGACGTCGCGAAGAAAGTTCGCCTGCGAGAAGCGCGGCGACAGGTAGTACGACGGGACGTTCGTTTCCCCGATCCGCGCGCCGTCGACGATGAAGTCGAGCGGCATCTGCACGGGTGGCTCTGTCGGCAGAACAATAGTGTCCGTGGTGTTATGGAGCGTCTGCACCGTCTCGTCCAGCGAGAGCTGCTTCCGGAAGGCGATGCCGATCGTGTGCTGGCCGGCCTTCAGCGGCGTACGCAGGCTGACGCGGTTCTCCTTCAGGCGATCGACTTCGTTGTTGGTGTTGGCGTTCAGGTAGCCGCTGATCTCGTACGTGCCGTCGTGCGGCGCGTAGTACTTGAAGGCAGCGCCGCCACGGGAATCGAGCGGCAGGTCTTCGCTCGTGCGCTCATCATAAGAAGGAACTCCCTGGTTCTTGATGGAACCGTCCTTCGGGATCGTGTAGGTCGTCACGTACGGGTTTTCGGGCCCGAGGCCCACCGCCACGCGGCTCAACTTGCCGGCGACGGCGAGGTAGCGATCCATCAGCGTCGGGGAAACCGTCAGCACGTCCGAGATGTTGTCGAAGCCGTAGCCGGAATCATCTGCCGGCAGCTCCTTGCTCACGTCCACGTTCAAGGCGAGCAGATCGCGTACCGCGTTGCCATATTCGGCGCGGTTCAGGCGGCGGAGCGTGGCGCGCCCCGGGTTCGGATGAGCGACGGCATAGTCATCGAGTGATGTCTCAAGCCAGTGCGTGAAGCTGGCCCTGGCTTGCGCCGAGGGCTGCGGACGATTCCTCGGCGGCATCTCGCCACGGCTCGTCATCCGCAGAATCTTTTCCCACTGCGCGAGATTGGCGCCGGTCGTGAGGTCCGTGCTCTGCAACGAGGCGAGGGACCAGTCACCGGCCATCCGTTCGTCGTTGTGGCAACGGGAGCAATATTGATCGAGCAGTTGCTCTTGTGCGGTGACTACGGACGATGCTGGTGCAACGGGGCTGCCGGCGATCGCTATCGAACAGGCCACCGTCGAACACGCGAGGGCGATGAGCGCCACGGCTGCCCCGCTCACCGTCCATCCACCAGACCGCGCTCGCGGGCTGGGACGCTCTGAACGTTCACTTCTCTTCACGTCGTGCGCTGGTGCAAGAAACATGCACAGGGCGCCGGTGGGCGAAGAAATCGAGCGCGGCGAGGGTCTGGCGCTACCCGATATCGTGCGAGAGCCGCATGTTTTGCGCGTAATGCTCAATGCACGCGGAACGTGCGGTGTGAGGATCGAGTCGGTTGCACGGCCCGACTCTATGCACCAATTCTGTACACAGTATGCTCCAAACCCGTACACAATCCGGCCGACGCCACGAGCTGCCGGTCAGCAGTGAGGGAGAGCGAGGATTTGCACTCTTCAGGAGGCAAGAGCGTGAGGGACGCGCGACGAGTCGCTTATGACCGTGAGGCTCGATGTCGATTCGCAGGCAGCGGCGTGGTTTTCCCGGTGGCGCTCTGGGGAGATGAGCGAGTCGGAACGCGCTGAGCTGCGAAGGTGGCTCGCTGCGAGCGAGCAACACCGCCTCGCCTACAACGGCATGGAAGCGCTCTGGCTGCGGATCGAAGCGGCGCGCGCCGCTCCGCGCGTCCTGCAGTGGCGTGAACGGGCCCGGCGGCACATCCCATTCTTTTTCCGACTCCCGGTCCTGGCGCGCGGGGCTCGACTGCAACTCGCGCAAAAAAAGTTTCAATCCATGCTGAGGGATCTCGTCGCGAGGCGCTCTTAGTTACCCGAGTCAGTGGTTGCGCATTTGGGGGGGCGCTATCCATGGTTGATACCTATCGGGAATGGGCTGCGCGGAGTTGCACCGAGCGCTGCCCCCGGCAACTCCGTCATTCGCATTCATGACCTTCGCACGCGACTCGCGCGGCGCGATCGCGCAGGCGCGTGCGCGCGTCCAGCAAAGAACACGCATCCATATGAGGCTCGCCAGATGAATGAAGCTAAGACATCGGATACTCCACCGCGCGTCGGCGCTAGCCACAGTCGGTTCTGGCTCGGCGCAACGACAGCGGGACTCTTGCTGGCGGTGAGTGGCAACTCATTTGCGCAGGACGCACCGGCCGGTGACGCGTCGGCATCCGTGGGCGAAGGTCTTCAGGAGGTGCTGGTCTCGGGGACGCGCATCGAGCGCAGCGGCTACACCGCGCCGACACCCACCACGATCGTGAGCGCGGATCGCCTGGAGAAGGAGGGCGCGACCAATGTTCTGCAGGTGCTGAACGAGGTGCCGGCATTCAAGGCTTCCACCACGCCTCAGACCAACGGCATCCGCGCGGCGACACCCGGCTCGAGCTACGCGGATCTGCGCGGGCTCGGCCAGACGCGCACCCTCGTTCTGGTCGATGGCAAGCGTTTCGTGCCGCAGATCGCCACCGTCCTCAACACGTATCAGGTCGATCTCAACCAGGTGCCCTCCATCCTGCTGGACCGCGTTGAAGTGGTCACGGGTGGAGCGTCCGCGCAATGGGGGTCGGACGCCGTCGCCGGTGTGGTCAACCTGATGCTGAAGAAGAATTTCGAAGGCTTTCAGACCGAGGTTCAGGGCGGCGAATCGCGCTACGGGGACGATCAGGAGCGCCGCATCGGCGTGCTTGCCGGTACGAGCCTGTTCGGCGGCCGACTGCATCTGGAAGGGGCGTTCGACTACGACCGGAACGACGGTGTCGGGGATGTGTACTCCCGTCCCTGGGGGCGCAAGGGATACCAGATTCTGCCGAATCCCTGTCCGCTCGCAGCGGCCGTTTCGGCCACGTGCCCGACGGGCGGCAACGGGCAGGCGCAGCAGCTCATTCTTCCGGACGTGCGCTACTCGACGCTCACGGATGGCGGCCTCATCCTCAATACGGCTCTGAAGGGCACGCAGTTCGGACCGGGCGGCACGCCGTTTCCGTTCCAGTATGGCAACTACGCCGGCACAACGTCCATGCAGGGCGGCGATGCCAGCAATCTTGGCAACAACATCAACACCGGCGTCTCGATAGGAGACTGGGTGGACCGCAAGGCTTCGTACGGGCGCGCGGCGTTCGACCTGACGGACGACACGAGCTTCTATGTCGAGGGATCGTATTCGCAGACTTCGGGCGGTGGCCAGACGCTGCCGCCGCGGGACACCGGACCGCTGGTCACGGTCATCAAGAACGACAATCCGTTCATACCGGCCTCGGTTCATGCGGCCATGAACGCCAATGGCATTACCTCATTCCAGCTTGGCCGGAACGATGCCGACATCAGCCGGCAGCAGAGCAGGCAGGACAACAGCACCTCGCGTGTGGTCGCGGGCTTCGAGGGCACGATCTTAGGCAATTGGCATTGGGATGCCGCGTACGACTACGGCTACAACCGTTACACGCTGCATGACCAGGGCAATCGCATCATCGCGAACTATCGGCTCGCGGCGGACGCCGTGCTCAATCCGGCGACGGGCCAGGTGGTCTGCCGCTCCACGCTCAGCTCCCCCGGCAACGGCTGCGTACCCATCAACCTGTTCGGGGTGGGCGCGCCATCGGACGCGGCGATCCGGTACGTCACAGGCCTCACTTTCCAGAGAACGGACTACCAGCAGGACGATGCGACGGCGAACCTGCGGGGCGAGCCCTTCGATACGTGGGCCGGTCCCGTCTCGATCGCGGTGGGTCTCGAGTACCGCAAGGAGCAGCAGTTCTCGCATCAGGATGCGATCTCGGTCCAGCAGGGCTACGAGGGCACCAATTCCCTGCCGATCGATGGCTCCTTCAATGTGAAGGAAGGCTATTTCGAAACCGTGGTTCCGCTGGCGAGTGACCAGGCCTGGGCGAAGTCACTGGATTTCAACGGGGCGGTACGAGTGGCTGACTACAGCACCGCGGCCGGCAAGCAGACGACGTGGAAAGCCGGCTTCACGTACAAGCCCTACGAAGACCTGCTGTTGCGCGTGGCGCGCTCGCGGGACATCCGGGCGCCGAACATCTACGAGCTGAACAGCCTGCCTCTGGCGAACCAGAACAACATCATCTTCGGCACGCAGCAGATCTCGGTGTATTCCATCCAGAGCGGCAATCCCAACCTGCAACCCGAAGTGGGGGACACGTTTACGGCGGGCTTCGCGTATACGCCCGCGTTTGTGCCGGGCCTGCAGCTCTCCGTCGACTATTACGACATTGACCTCACGGATGCGATCGGCGCGCTGAGCCAGCAGCAGGTGGCCAACTTCTGCGCGCTCGGCACGCCGGACCAGAAGGCGTTCTACTGCACCCTGATCACGTTCGATGCGTCGGGGGCCGTTCCGCTGAGCGTCACCACGCCCTATCTCAACCTGGGCGAGTCGATCCGCAAGGGCTTCGATGTCAGCGCCTCTTACCGGACGGCGCTCGATACGTTCGTCAGCCAGGCACCGGGTAACGTGTCCTTCGGCCTGTCGGGGAACTATTACACGCACTTCCAGACTGATCTGGGCACGGGCCTGATCGAGCGCGCCGGGGACATCATCGGCGCGCCCAAGGTGCTGGCCACCGCCACGATCGGCTACGATATCGGCCCCGTGTCAGCTTCCGCGCTGGTGCGATACATCGGCAAGAGCCAGTACGACAACACGTTCGTGGAAGGCGTCACGATCAACGACAACACGGTGCCGAGCGCCACCTACGTGAACTTCATGGTCGACTACACGTTCAGTGATCATCTGCAGCTCTTCGGCGTGATCCGGAACGCCTTCGACCGGGCGCCGCCGATGGTGCCGACCTCGTTTGGCTATCCGACCAATGCCGCGTACTTCGACATGATCGGCCAGACCTACCGCCTCGGCTTCCGCTACAAGTATTAGGCGCATCCGGCCGTGCAACGCTGGCTATTGGCCCTGTGGATGACCGCCGCCCCGCTGCTCGCAGCGGGCGCGGCGGAACCCGTCGGGCCTACGGATGCGGATCTTCGGCAGGTCGGAAGCAGCGACTGGCTGCATTTCAATCGTACGTATGCAGGGGATCGCTATTCGCCCCTCGCGCAGATCAATGTATCGAACGCCGCGCGGCTGGTGCCTCGTTGCATGCTGCAACTGGGTGAGATCGGCAGTTTCGAGACGAGCCCCCTCGTATTCCGCGGCCGCATCTACCTCACCACGAGCCACAAGACGTTCGCGGCCGATGCGAGAACCTGCGCCGTGCTCTGGTCGCACACTTACACGCCGGCGGGTCCCGAGCACATTCCTTCGAATCGTGGGCCGGCGCTCTATCAGGACAAGGTGTTTCGCGGAACGACGGATGGCCATGTGATCGCGCTCCACGCGGCCACTGGCACGCTGCTCTGGGATGCGCCCGTGGCCGATGCGACGGCCGGGTACTTCATCAGCGCCGCGCCCATGGTGTTCGATGGCCGCCTCTTCGTGGGCGAGGGCGGCGCGGATCACGGCATCAAGGGCCACATTCATGCGCTCGATGCCACCACGGGCAAGTCTTTATGGACATTCGATGTCATTCCCACGGGCGCCCAGCCGGGTGCGGACACCTGGAGCGGTGGCCAGGAAACCGGCGGAGGCTCGTCGTGGTCCAGCATGGCCGTGGATCCGCAGCGCCGCCTGCTGTTCGTGCCGACGGGGAATCCCGGCCCCGATTTCAATGCCGCGAGCCGGCGAGGCGCCAATCTGTACACGGATTCCGTCGTCGTGCTCGAAGCCGACACCGGCAAGCTCGCGTGGTATGTGCAGCAGGTGCCCGGCGACCTTCACGACTGGGACACGGCGGCGGCGCCAGCCATCTACGATCAGGACGGCCGGCACTACATGGCGGTCGCGAGCAAGGATGGCTTTCTGTACGTCTACGACCGCGACACGCACGAGGTCGTCGGCCGCGCCCAGACGATGACGCGCGTCAACGTCGATACACCCTTCAGCTTCACGGAATCGGTCAGATATTGCCCCGGGGGTCTCGGCCAATGGAATGGTGCGGCCTACTCGCCCCTGCAACGCATGCTCTACGTGGGTTCCGCGGAACGCTGCGACACCATTCAGCTCGCAGAACCCAAATACATCCGCGGGCAGCTGTTCTTCGGTGGCCTGCTGCGTAACAAGCCTGATGATCCGACGAGCGGCGTCGTGCGCGGCGTCGATGCGGCCAGCGCAAAGGAGATATGGGTGTATCGCTCGCCGTCGGTGATCGTCGCCGGCGTCACGCCCACGGCCGGCGGCCTGCTTCTGAGCGGAGAGGGCAGCGGCGCCTTCCTCGTCTTCGATGCCCGAACCGGAAAAGTGCTCTATCGTTTCATGACGGGCGGCGGCATTGCAGGGGGTATCAGCACTTATGCGGTCGATGGCGAGCAGTTCATTGCCGTCCCGTCAGGCAATTCGTCTCGCGGCACGTGGAACACGACCGGCTCCGCAACGCTGTTCGTGTTCGGGCTCGCGGGACGATAGGGGCATGCCGGTGATTCATAGCATTCCGGGCCGCACATTCCTGCTGATGGCTGCGCTGGCTGTTGGGCTCGTGCGCTTTGCCACCGGCGTCAGTGCCGAGGTGACCGCTCGAGCACCGACCGGCGCGCCGAGCTTCGTCGAGGCACAAGTGACTCAGGGTCGGGCCGCGTATGGAAAAGCGTGCGCCCTGTGCCATGGCCCGAATCTCGAGGGTGCGGCAGGGGTGGCCTTGAGCGGCAATGCCTTCGCGAAGTCCTGGGGCGATGGCCATCACAACGCGAGGGATTTCTACGATCTCATTGCCCAGACGATGCCGAAGAACGCGCCCGGCTCGCTGAGCGAAGCAGAGAATCTCGCGATCGTGGCGTTCATCTTCTCGAGAAACGGCTACGCGGCGGGGCCGCAGCGTCTCATCCGCGCGGGGCTGAGCTCTGTGCTGCCGCCTACGGGTGCGCCGGTGGCCGCTGTCGCCGCATCCGCGCAGGGTGATACGCAGCGGCGCGCTGGGCGTTTCCCCGAGCCGCCAGCGAGCATCGAGGCGGCCTCCGGAACGATGCCGACGGATGCCGACCTGTTGCAGATGCAGCGAGGCGATTGGCTCACCTTCAATCGCAACCTTGCCGGCGATCGGTACTCGCCGCTCGATCAGATCACCGTGCGCAACGCCGCAGGGCTGCGCGTGCAATGCGCGTTGCAGCTCGGCGAGCTCGGAAGCTTCGAGACGAGCCCCATCGTCTTTGGCGGGCGCCTGTATCTGACGACGGCACACAAAGTGTTCGCCGTCGATGCCGCCACCTGCGCGACGCTCTGGTCTTACACCTACGTGCCGGTCGATCCCGAGCATCTGCCGGGCAATCGCGGAGTGGCGCTCTACCGGGGTAAAGTGATTCGCGGCACTACCGATGGCCATCTCATCGCGCTCGATGCCGAGAACGGCAAGGTGCTATGGGACGTCCGCGTGGCCGACGGAGCGCTCGGCTACGAGATCACCGGCGCTCCGGTGGTGTTCGATGGGAAGGTGTTCACCGGCGATGCCGGCGCCGACGTCGGGATCAACGGGCGCGTGTATGCCTTCGATGTGAGCACCGGCGCGCTCATCTGGGCGTTCGACATGATTCCGACGGGCACGCAGCCCGGGGCGGATACCTGGGGCGGGGGTGCGGAGCATGGCGGCGGCGCCACGTGGTCCTCGATGGCGATCGATCCCGTGCGCCGGCTCGTGTTCGTGCCGACTGGTAACCCGGCGCCGGATTTCAACGACAAGCTTCGACCCGGCACGAACCTCTACACCGATTCCGTCGTCGCCCTGAGCCTCGACACCGGCAAGCTCGCCGGGTACGTGCAGCAGGTTCCGCACGATGTGCACGACTGGGACACCGCCGCCGCGCCAGCCTTGTTCGATCTGAACGGCCGCCACTACATGGCGGTGGCGAGCAAGAACGGTCTGCTCTACGTCTACGATCGCGACAACTATCAGACACTGTCGCAGACGCCCTTTACCACGCGCGAGAACGTCGACACGCCACTGCGCATGGACCAGCCCGTGCACGTGTGCCCGGGCGCGCTGGGCCAATACAACGGCCCGGGCTATTCACCGCAACTGCGGATGCTGTTCGTGGGCGCGGCAGACCGCTGCAACACGATTCAGGTCGCCGAGCCGCGCTACACGCCGGGCAACGTCTATTTCGGTGGCGTGTTCAAGCCCGATCCGAAAGAAAAGCAGAGCGGCTGGATCAAGGCGTTCGACGCGGCGAGCGGCAAGGAGCTTTGGAGTGTTCACCAGCAGGAGCCCGTGCTGGCCGCGGTGACGCCGACCGCGGGCGGCGTTCTCTTCACGGGAGATTCCGGCGGAAATTTCCTCGTCTTCGATGCGAAGACGGGAAAGGTGCTGTATCGCTTCGCGACCGGCGGGCCGATCGCCGCCGGGATCACGACGTATCTCGCAGGAGGCAGGCAGTACGTGGCGGTTCCATCCGGAAGCTCGTCACGCGATGCCGCCTCGGCCACCGCGGCGGCGACGCTCGTCGTGTTTGCTCTGCCTTGAATCAGTGTTGAACTCGTCAAAAGGAGGGGGCTCCGTGCGGAATCGAAGCAATGTATGGATCGGCGCGGGCCTCCTCGCGGTCGCGGCGTGGAGTGCACCGGTGCAGAGCGCTTCCTGCGACAAGGCGTGCCTTGAAAAGATCGGCGAGGCGTATCGTGCCGCCTACGTGAAGCACGACGTGAGCCTCTTGCCGCTGGCCCGGAAGGTGCGGTTCACGGAGAACAATGTCGAAATGCAGTTTCCCGATGCGAGCTGGGACACCGTGACGCAGGAGGCGGGCTCTTCGCTGACGATCTCGGACCCGAGCACGGGCAACGTCGGCATCTACATGGGCGTCATGCAGAAGGACACGCCTGGTTTCCTGGCCGTGCGGCTCAAGGTGAGCGGCGGCGCCATCACCGAGATCGAGCACATACTCTCCACGGCGCGCAACCTCAGCGGACCGCCGACTCCGATCGGCGATCCCCACGACTTCCATCCGGCCCCCGATCTGGCGAGCACTGTGCCCAAAGAGCAGCGCGTGCCGCGCGCGCAGCTCATCTCCCTGGCGAACGGCTACTTCTCGACGTTGCAGAAGAATGATGGCGAGATTCGCGACACGCGCTTTTCGCCGGATGCCACACGCTACGAGAACGGCAAGCCGTACGCCGAGATCGAGAAGGGCTTCAAGAGCGGCTTCTATTTCTTCAATGAACGGGTGCGCGATCGCGATTTCTTCCTCGTCGACGAGGAGCGCGGCATCGTGATGAGCCGCGGCTTCATCGACCACAAAGGCGTGCTCGATGACTACACACTCACGGATGGCAGGAAGGTGAAGTCGGTGTACCGGGAGCCGCACACGTGGGCGTTCCTCGAGATGTTCAAGATCCGGAACGGAATGATCACGGGCGTCGAGTCCACGTTCATCGGTGCGCCATACTACATGCGCTCGCCGTGGACGCGGCGGCCCGATCCGCGATGAATACGCCGGCAGAATGCTTCATGAGGCGAATATGAGAACCAATGTACGAACGAAACGGGCAGGGGCAACGCTGGCGTGGCTCGCGGCGCTTGGCGTGGGATGCGTGCTGGCCTTCGCATCCACCACGGCAGCGGCGCGTAGCGCCGACTGCGACGAGGCCTGTCTCAGGAAGGTCATGGATGACTACCTTGCGGCGCTCGCGGCTCACGATCCGAAGCGACTTGCCGTAGCCGCAAAGGCGCGGTTCACGGAGAACGGCGTCGCGATTCCGCTCGGCGAAGCGTTGTGGGTAACGATTTCCGGCGTGGGCGACTATCGCCATTATTTCTACGACCCCACGACGGGCGGTGTGGGCGCCTTCGTGACGATGACGGAGAACGGCACGCCCGGCTACCTCATGGTGCGGCTCAAGGTGGTGGCCCGCGAGCTTACCGAAATCGAGACGGTGGTGAACCGTGACGCGCCGAATGCGCGCATCCAGCCCGCCTATGAGCCCCTGTGGGATGAGGTGGAGCCCGCGGCAAAGCGCCTGACACGGGAGCAGCTCCTGGAGGCCACCATCGGTTACATGCGGGCCATCGCCTTCGTCAAAGGCAATCTCGCGCCATTCGCGGAATCCTGCATCCGGCTCGAGAACGGCAACGTCATGTCGCTCGGCCCGAACGACAAGCCTCCGGTCCCCCTGCGAGCGCTGGCCCGCGACGATGACTGGGCCGCCGCCGTCCGTGCCACCATGGGAATGGGTTGCACCGCCCAGCTGGACACGGGTGTCTATGCGTTCATTACCGAGTACGACAATCCGCGCCTGCCGATCGTGGATGTCGAGCGGCAGCTCGTTTTCGGCGTGTTCAACTTCCGCCGCCGCGGCACCGTCAAGAGCGTGACGATGCCGAACGGCAAGACGTATCCCATGATGCCGGGCACGCAGTGGCCGAATGAGGTCCTGAATACGGAGGCGTGGAAGTTCCGCGACGGCAAGATCACCCGTATCGAAGCGGTGTTTCTCGCCAACCGCACCTACAAGACCGGCACGGGCTGGCCGGGTGGGCGCAAGGGCGAAAAGCGCGAGTAGCCCGAGGCGCTCGGGGTATACGTCCGTATTGGGGCTCGGCACCGGCTCATTCGGCGCCGGGCAGTCGCTACTGCTCGCGCTGCGGCGATCGGCGACGAAAATTTGAATTGCGGCTGAGGGGTCTGCCACCTTGCCGCTCTTGTCACGATAGCTGGCGGGGAAGAGGGGGTTTATGGTCGACTTTGCCCAGGTTCCGACGAAGGTCGGGTTCTTCACACCCGAGCGGTTCGAAGGCGACATCCACGATTGCGAGGTGCTCGGTCAGGTGCCGAAAGACCTGAATGGCACCTTCTTTCGCGTGGGCGCCGACTGGTTGTATCCCCCGAAGTTTCCGGACGATGCCATCCTCAACGCGGACGGCTACATCAGCAGCTTCCGTTTCACGAACGGCATCGTGCATTACAAGGGCCGCTACGTCCGGACGAAGCGTTATGAGGCCGACCGGGCCGCCAACCGTCAGCTCTACGGTTATTACCGCAACCCGTACACGGATGACCCCAGCATCCGCGACCCTGAGCGGCCGAACCTGCGCACCGTCTCGAACACCTCGCCCATCATTCACGCCGGCAAGCTCTTCACGCTGAAGGAGGATGGGCTGCCGCACCGGATCGATCCCCACACGCTCGAGACCCTCGGGCCGTGGGATTTCGACGGCGCCTGGAAGAGCCAGACCTTCACGGCGCACCCGAAGATCGACCCGGTCAGCGGCGAGATGGTGGCCTTCGGCTACGAAGCGACCGGGCTTGCGACCGACGACCTGTTCGTCTACACCCTCGACAAGGGCGGCAAGGTCAAGCACGAGATCCGCGTCAAGGTGCCTTACGTGAGCATCGTGCACGACATGGCGATCACGCAGAAGCACGTGATCATTCCCTTCGGCGGCTATACCACGAGCCTCGAGCGGTTGAAGGCTGGCAAGATCCACTGGGGCTGGGATGCCACCCGGCCGAGCTATATCGGCGTGCTCGCGCGCGACGGGGATGGCAAGGACATCCGCTGGTTCAAGGGCCCCGAGCGCTGCATGATGCACACGTTCAATGCGTACACGGTGGGCAGCAAGATCATCCTGTACGCGCCGTTTTTCGAATCGAACTTCTTCCCGTTCTTCCCGCCGGTCGATGGCTCGCCCTGGAACCCGCAGAAGGCGAAGGCGTACGTCCGCCGCATCACGCTCGACCTCAAGTCGAAGCAAGACACCTGGACGGAAGAGGTGCTCTGGCCCTTCAACGTGCAGGACCTGGGCCGCATCGATACGCGCTTCATGAGTCTCGAGCATCGCTACGGGTTCACGGGCTTCGCGGACGCGCAGCGGCCGTTCGATGAGGCGCGCGCCGGCAATCTCAAAGGCCGTGTCACCAATTGCTATGGCCGGTTCGAGTTCGGCACCGGCAAGCTCAGCACCTATTTCGCCGGGCCGACGCACAGCCTGCAGGAGTGCTGCTTCGTTCCCCGGCCGGGCAGCAAGGCGGAGGGTGACGGCTACCTCATCGGTGTGGCGCAGAACTATGCGGACATGCGCTCCGAGCTCATCGTCGCCGATGCGCAGAACCTCGAGGCGGGCGACATCGCGCGCGTCATCCTGCCGTTCCGCTCCAGCGCGCAGGTGCATGGAATGTGGGCGTCGGAGGCCGAGCTGGCATGAGCAACGCGCCTTCATCCACGACGCGCCGGGAATTCCTGGCGCAGGTCGCCGTGACGGGCGCGGTGGCTGTCGTTGTTCCCGGCATTCCCATCGCTCACGCTGCGCCGGTGGTGCCGCGCACTGCGGTCACTGCTCCCGCGCCGGTGATCTCAATTCACCTGGACATGCCTTATCTCGATGTGTCGGGGCGCGGGGTTCCTTACCTGCCGCCCATCGGAATGCGTGGGGGCCAGTCGCTGGCAGCGTTGAGCGAAGCGGAGTTCCATAGCCTGCCGGGAATGTAGGCACTGCGCGGGCGCGCATTGAGGGGGGCATGAGATTCGATCGCCGACGAGTGCTGCGAGCCACCACCGCGGGTTGCATGGCGCACGCATGAGTACGCGCGCGCCTCTCGAGTCGGACGATCTGCAGAGTTACGCCTCGGCCCTGCGGCGCTACTTTCGCAAGCGCGTGCCGGCCGGCGAAGTCGATGACCTGGTTCAGGAGGTTTTTCTCAGCATGCAGGCGCGGCGCACGCAGGCGCGCATCGAGAATATGTGCGGCTACCTGTTCACGGTGGCCGCTCACGTGCTCTTCCACTATCGCAGTGAGGCCCGCAAGACGGGCGCACGGCTCGAACGCATAGACGAAGACACTATTGTCGGAGCGACGGACCCGTCTCCCGAACGGCTGCTGTCCAGCCGCGAAGATTTGCGCCGACTGGTGGCGGCCCTGCAGATGCTGCCGCCGCGCACGCGCGACGTGTTCGTGCTCCATCGTTTCGAGGAGATGACCTATTCGGCCATTGCAAAGAGTCTGCACATCTCGGTGAGCGCGGTGGAGAAGCAGATCATGAATGCGCTGCGCCTGTTGAAAGCGCAGCTGGAGATGGACCGATGAGCGCGCAGGACGCGGTTGCAGGCACGCCAAACGACGCCGAGGCCTGGTTTGCACGCTTGCGCGCCGGCGCATTGAGCGCATCCGAGCAGATGGCATTCGAGCGGTGGCTGGCCGAGGACGAGTCGCATCGCGCGGAGGTCGACAGGCTCTCGAGCTTGTGGGCCGCCATGGAGGCCGTTCGGGCCGACCCCGCGGTACTCGCCATGCGTGAGCGCGCGTTGAGTGCGGGCTCCGCCGCGCGCACCCGTCATGTACGCGGGCTCGCTGCCGCCATCGTGCTGTGCGCACTGGGCATAGCTTTCGTTGCGACTCAGCAGCGTGGTCTGTGGCGAGCGGACGTTGAGCAGGGACAGGTCATGAGCTACGAAACACGCGTCGGTCAGAAGTCCAGCATCACGCTGCAGGATGGTTCGCTTCTCGTGCTCGATACCGACTCCGCGCTGCAGGCGTGGTCCACTTCGTCGGAACGTCGCATCCAGCTCACGCGCGGTCGTGCGTTCTTCAACGTCGCCAAAGACGCCGCGCGCCCGTTTTCGGTCGCCGTGGGCGGCAACACGGTCACCGCACTGGGCACGGAGTTCGACGTCGAGCTGAAGGCACAATCGATGGAAGTGACGCTGCTCAGTGGACGGCTGCGGGTGCGCGGCGCAAGCGCGGCGAGCGCCCGCACCGAAGCACCGCTCATCGAGATGAGCGCGGGTCATCGGCTGATCGCGGTGCAGGGCGAAAGCTGGACGATGCGTCCTGCGGACTTGCGCGTTGATACGGGATGGCTGCGCGGGCAGCTGGTCTTCGATGAGGAGACGCTCGCGAACATCGCCTCGGCATTGAATCGGTACTCCGTCAAGAAGATCGTCATCCCCGATGCAGACATTGCGAGCCGGCGCATGAGTGCTGTTCTCGCGGCCGGCGATATCGACACGTTCGTACACGCCACCGATACGCTCGGCCTTGCCCGGGCCGACGCGAATGACAACCAGCACGTGGTGCTCGTGGCGCCCTGAACGTGCCCAGAGCGCGGCGTCGAATCACAGTGCAGGCGCGCATGTGGCCGTTGATCGCGGCCTTCGTCGCCACCGCGGCGCAGGCCGGGGAGCGGCATTTCGATATCGCCCCGCAGCAGCTCGCCTCCGCGCTCAGGGAGTTCGGCTTGCAGAGTGGCGAGCAGATCGCCTTCCGCTTCGAGACGATCGCATCCGCGAGCACACACGGGCTGCATGGAACGTACGAGCCGGAGGCGGCCCTGCGTAAGCTTCTCAGCGGAACCGATTTGTCTTTCAGGCGCAGCGGCGAGGGCTATGTCGTGCTGCGTCCGTCGGCAGCCGCTCTGCGAGGCGAGGAAGCTGCATCGCGCGGTGGCCCGGCGACACCGGCCGAGGTGAATCCGGAGCAGCTCGAAGAAGTGCGCGTGACGGCATCACGCGTGGTACGCAGCGGCTTCACGGCGCCTACGCCTACCACCATCGTGAGCTCGACCCAGCTCCAGCAGCGCGGTTCCACCAATATCGGGCAATCGCTCAACGAGAATCCGGCGTTTCGGGCCACGACCACGCCCCAGACGAATGGTGTGCGCGCGATCTTTCCGGGCGCCATGTACGCGGATCTGCGCGGACTCGGCGCCTCCCGCACCCTCGTGCTCGTCGATGGCAAGCGCTTCGTCCCGCAGATCACGACGGGGTTGGCAGGCTATCAAGTGGACTTGAATCAGATTCCCTCGCTGCTGCTCGAGCGCGCCGAAGTGGTGACCGGCGGTGCCTCGGCGCAATGGGGATCGGATGCCGTGGCCGGCGTCGTCAACCTCATCCTCAAACACGACGTGCAGGGAGTGAACGTGGAGCTGCAAGGCGGGGAATCCGCGCTCCACGACAACCAGGAGTATCGCGCAGGCGTCCTCGCCGGGACGGATTTTGCCGAAGGACGAGGCCACGCTCAGGCGGCTGTCGACTTCGTGCGCAACCAGGGCGTCGGCGACACATTCACCCGCGACTGGGGGCGGCAGGCCTGGCAGATCATCGCCAACCCATGCCCGCCCGGCGCGCCGGCGAGCACGTCCTGCCCGACGGGTGGCAATGGGCAGGCCGCAAATCTCATTCTGCCCGACGTTCGCTACGCAACCGCCACGCGTGGCGGACTGATCAACGGCGCTACCGTCGCCGCAGGCGGTTCACTCGTACCGAGCACGCTTTTGCGCGGCATGCAGTTCACGCCGGACGGTGCGCTCGTGCCGTTCACTTACGGGAACTACGTTGGCACGCAGAACATGCAGGGTGGCGGCAGCAATGCCGGACTGAACTTCAATACCGACGTCGGCATGGTTCCGGCCAGCACGCGCGGAGCAATCTACTCCCGCCTCAGTGTTGACCTGGACGATGCCACGGAGGCGTACCTCGAGGCTTCGTATTCCTACTCCCATGGACTGAACCACACGCTTCCGGCGCGCGACACGGCCATCAAGGTATACGTCGACAATGCCTTTCTGCCGCAGTCGCTGCACCAGTACATGATCGCGAATCACATCACCTCGTTCGATCTCGGGCGCAGTAGTGGCGACATCGGTTTCCAGGAAGGCGATGTGGTGCATGAGACGCCGCGGGTCCTCGCGGGCATCGAGGGCGCGCTCGGTACGCACTGGCAGTGGAATGCCGCCTATACCTATGGGGTCAACCACTACGCACAGCGCGTCCTGAACGACCGGGTTGGCTACAAGTTCAGAGCGGCCACCGATGCCGTGTGGGTGAACGGGACGATCGTGTGCCGCTCTTCGGTACCCGGTGCGCTCAATCCGGAACAGGGCAGCGCGGCGCCGGCCGGCGCTCCGCCTTCCGATCCGCTCGCTGCGGGTTGCGTGCCGCTCGACGTATTGGGGGAAGGAGCTCCTTCCGCTGCTGGCCGGGAGTACGTGACCGATACGCTTCGGTCGGAGACCGACTACAGCCAGCACGCCGCGAGCTTCAACGTGAATGGCGAGCCACTGCGCACATGGGCTGGGCCAGTTTCCTTGGCGGCCGGCCTCGAGTGGCGCTCGGAACACCAACGCACCCAGGTAGACCCGCAGGCCGAACTGGCACTCTACGAAAGCACGAACGCGAAATCCTTTTCGGGCAACTTCAGCGTACGCGAGGGTTATCTCGAGAGCGTGATGCCGCTCGTGGCGCGGCGCGCGGGACCGAACGTGCTCGACCTGAATGGAGCCGTGCGGTTCACGGACTACAGCACGAGCGGATTCGTGACCACATGGAAGTTCGGCACCCTCTTTGCGCCGCTGCGCAGACTCCTGCTGCGCGCCGTGTACTCACGCGACATTCGTGCGCCGAATCTCTTCGAGCTGAACAGCCCGCCCGTCAGCACGGTAGTGAACATCCGCTTTAGAAACGCGCAGCCGGCCGTGGAGACCCTGACCAGTGGCAACGCCGATCTCAAACCGGAAGACTCACGCACGCTCACACTCGGTGCCGTGTGGTCTGATCCGGCGGCGGGCCTGCAACTGTCGCTCGACTACTTCGATATCGACGTGACGGGTGCCATTGCGAGCCTCACCAGCCAGCAGATTGCAGATTTCTGCACGGCCGGCCAGCAGATCTACTGCGACCGCATCCAGCCCGACGTTCACCCCTTCGCGGCCTACACGCTGTCCTCTCCCTATCTGAACTTCAGCGAAGTCGAGCGCAGTGGCTATGACCTGGCGATGTCCTACCACGTGCCGCTTTCGCTGTGGTGGCCACGAGTGCCGGGCGCTCTCACTGTCAATTTGAGCGGCACCTACGTGGAGCACGATCGCGAGAACGCTGGTAACGGCTTCGTGGAGCGCGCCGGGCAGAGCAACGTGACGCCCCACGTGCTGTCGGTGGCCTCCGTGACGTACGGCTTGGCGCGCGTCATGGCCATGGCGCAGGTGAGGTACGTGGGCCATGGCAAGTTCGACAACACCTACGTCGAGGGCGTGAACGTGAACGACAACTCCGTCGCGAGCGCAACGTATCTGAATCTCTCGGGCGCTGTCGCGCTCTCGGACCGCCTGCAGCTCTTCGGCGTGATCAACAACGCGCTCGATCGGGATCCACCGATCGATCCCGCAAGCTTCGGCTTGCCGACGACGGCCATCTATTTCGATACGGTCGGCCGCAGCTACCGGCTCGGGCTGCGCTACAGGCCGTAAGCGCGCGGCGGCATCCGCGGGCTCACACCTCGTTACCCCATCCCCTCAGGAGATCCTCGATGCGAAAACCAGTTCCAGGAATCGTTACTCTGCTTCTGTCCCTCATGGCCTTCCCCGCGTTGGCGGACTATGCCAACGACCGGGCGGAGATCGAGAATGTGTCCGCCCGCTACATGATTGCGGTGGATGCGGGAGACATCGACACCGTCATGTCGACCTGGGCGCAAGACGGGGTGCTCGATTGGGTGGGCGGAGTCGAGAATGGGCGCGACGCGATCCGCAAGGCGATGTCCGGCTTCGGCGGCGGGGCGGTCCGCGGCAAGATTCCCGCCGGCGCCACGACCCGTCAGCGCACACAGCATCACATCCTGAACCACGTCATCGACGTCAACGGCAACACCGCGAAGACCACGGCGTACTGGTTCGCCATCACCAACAACACGCCGCAAAAGGACGTTCAGCTGCTGTACTTCGGACATTACGAAGACGAGCTGGTGAAACAGAACGGCCATTGGCTCTTCAAGAAGCGCAAGATCTACAACGAATCGCAGCCGAACCGCGCGCTGTTCTATCCCGGACTGGGTGAAACGGATCCGCGCATGAAGTGACCGCGGCCGGATGATACACGCGACTTCACGAACGGATGGCACATGATCGAAATCACGGGACTCTGCAAGGCTTTCGGGGATTTCACCGCCGTGCGCGACCTGAGTTTCCGGGTGCGCCCGGGGGAAGTATTGGGACTGGTCGGGCCGAACGGTGCGGGCAAGACGACGACGCTGCGCACGATGGCCGGGATCATTCCGCCCACCGCCGGCGAAGTGCGCATCGGCGGGCATGACATCGTCAGGGAACCGGTCGAGGCGAAGCGGACGCTCGCGTTCTTTGCAGACGAGCCGCGGCTCTTCGACTATCTCACCGTCAGGCAGCACCTTGCCTTCGTGGCGCGGCTGTATGGCGTGGCCAATCACGAGGCGCTCGCGCAGCCCCTGCTCGAAGAGCTGGAAATCACCGACCGGGTCGATCATCTGCCCGCCGAACTGTCCCGCGGCATGAAGCAGAAGCTCGCCATCGCGTGTGGGCTGCTGCACTCACCCACGGTGATGATCTTCGACGAGCCGCTCACCGGTCTCGATCCGCTCGGCATCCGGCGCATGAAGGACTCCATCCTGCGGCGCGCGCGGGAAGGGGCGGCCATCGTGCTGAGCTCGCACCTTCTGCACCTGCTGGAAGAGGTGTGCTCGCACGTGCTGATTCTCAAGAAAGGCGAACGCATCGCCTACGACACCCTGGCTGCCGTGCACGCGCAGTTCAGCAACGGCGATCCGGGGGCGAGCCTGGAAGATGTCTTCATTCGCGCCACGGGCGGCACCGAATCGTGAGCTCCCTGGCAAGGATGGCGCGTGCGCTGCTATACCTGCGAGTGACCTCGCTGGTCGGCCGGATCAAGTCGCGACTGAAACGGTTGCAGCAGCCGAAGTATCTCGCTGGCGCGCTGGTCGGCGCGGCATATCTGTATTGGGTCTTCATTCGCCGTGCTCACGGACCCCGTCCCGGGAATGGCCCGGGCGCCGCGGCCGCCCGGCGGGCGCTGGAAATTCCGACGGACGCCGTTGCGCTTTTCGCGGAGGTGGGCGCGCTCGTTCTGCTGATCGTTCTCCTCGTGAACTGGGCGATTCCGCGGCGCGCCTCGCTCGCCTTCAGCGAAGCGGAGATTGCATTCCTCTTCCCCGCACCGGTGACCCGGCGCATGCTCATTCACTATCGGTTGCTGGGCTCGCAGCTCGCCATTGTGTTCACCGCGCTGGTGCTCACAGTGGCGTTCGGCCGTGGCCAGGGGTTCGGTGGGAATCCGTGGTTCCATGCAATCGGGTGGTGGCTCGTGTTGGCCACGTTGAATCTGCATTTCACGGGCACGTCGTTCGTGTATTCGAAGCTCCTGAACCGCAGCGTCACGACGCGCCGGCGCAGGGCGATCACCCTTGCCGTGGCGTGTGTCGTGGTGTCCGCACTCATTGTGTGGGCCTGGAACGCAGTGCACATGCCACAGCAGAGCGATGTCGGCAGCGTCAGCGCGCTTGGCAGCTACGTAACGGAACAGGTCCACGTTGGCCCGCTGCCCTGGCTGCTGGCGATTCCTAGAGTCCTGGTCGCTCCCTACTTCGCCGGCAGTGCCTACGAATTTCTAGTCGCACTCGGACCCGCGCTGGTGGTGCTCGTTGCGCATTACTTCTGGGTCATGCACACGGAGGTGTCGTTTGAAGAGGCTTCGATTGCCGGTGCGCAGAAGCGCGCGGCGCGAACCCGTGCTGTTCAGCAGGGCGATTGGCGGGGCCACGGCGCGGCCCGCAAGGCCCAACGTCCGCCGTTCAACCTTCGACACGTGGGGCGGCCGGAGGTGGCCTTCCTGTGGAAGAATCTGCTGGCGATGAGCGCGTTCTTCAGGCCGACCGTAGCGATCGTCGTGCTGGTGATCATCCTGGCCGGTTCCCAATGGCTCGTGCGGCAGCCGGGGCTCGAGCGGGTCCGTTTCATCGTCGTGCTGAGTTTCGGCATTCTGTTCGCCGTCACGCTGCTCCTCGGGCCGATGATTGCGCGGCAGGATCTGCGGGCGGATCTGTCCAATTCCGACATTCTCAAGACCTATCCGCTGCGCGGCTGGCAGATCGTGCTGGGCGAATTGCTCGCGCCGCTGTCGATTCTCACCGCGCTGAACTGGATCTGCCTGCTCGGGGTGTTTCTGCTTTCTCCAGCCGACCGCGTGACGTGGCTTACGCCCGCGTTAGGCGCTGGAGCGGCGCTGGGCCTGGCGGTGCTCACGCCGCCCTTTGTGGCGATTCAGTTGCTCGTACTCAATGCGGCGGCCGTGCTCTTTCCCGCGTGGGTCCAGTCGGTTGGAAACCGCGCCGAGCACGGTATCGAAGTGCTGGGACAGCGGATCATTTTCGTCGCGGGCCAGTTGCTCATCACCGCCGTCGCTACGGTGCCTGCGGCGATCACCGCCGCGGTGATTTTCCTTGTGGGGCAGTGGCTGGTCGGCTTTGCAGTAGCCGCCGTGCTGGCGGTTGCGGCAGTGTTCACCCTGCTTGCCGTGGAAGCTGGGCTCGGCGTGCGCTGGCTCGGTAGCCGGTTCGAACACTTCGACGTCTCTGCGGAGCTGCGCCCCTGACGGTGTTACCCTCACAGCCGCTGTCCTGATCGGAAAAATAAGCCGGAAGGAGCTTGCATGCAATTCTCCGAACGATGGCATCGCGGCAGGGCAGAGTGGAACATTCTGACGTACTACCAGCGCTTCGAGAGTGCGGTCGCATTCGTCCTGACGGTCGTGATTGCGCTGATCGTCCTGGTCGCGTTGTATCGGCTGTGCAGCGGTGTCATCACCGCGCTCCTGTTCCGCGCAGTCGACCCGCTGGATCACGAAGTGTTTCAAGCGGTTTTCGGCGAGATCATGACGCTGCTGATCGCGCTGGAATTCAATCACACGCTGCAGTATGTCGTGGCGAGACACCAAAGCATCATCCAGACGAAAGTCGTGCTCCTGATCGCGCTCTTGGCGCTGGCGCGCAAGTTCATCATCCTCGACGTGCGTGGGGCGACCCCCGGCTATCTGCTCGGACTGGCAGCGGTTACTTTTGCCCTTGGCGCGACCTACTGGCTCATGCGGGAGCGGGACGACCGATTGCAGTCGGACGAAAAACTCGGTTCGGGAGAGAATCATGGTGGCATCCGTGGATAACGAGAAAGGTGCGCGGCTCGCGCGCCGACACTTTCTGAAGAGCGCGGCCCTCGGCGGTGTGGCGGCTGTCGCCACACCCTTGGCGAGGGCCCAGACGGAGGAATCGGGCGTGGGCGCGTCCTCATCCGGCGAGACGCAGCCCAGGGTCGATCCCAGCCAGCCGCGGCCCGCCACCCCGCACCCGCGCTCGGAGGAGGCCACGCCGCGAGATCAGTCGCTCACCTACTCGAGCTGCGGCGGCGATTACATGGTGGATGTGCTGCGCAGCCTGGGCGTCGAGTATTTCGCAGCCACGCCCGGCAACACCTTCATGGGAATCCACGAGGCCGTCATCAACTACGGGATGCTCACGCAACCCAATCTGCGTTTCATCACCACGATGCATGAAGAGGCGTCGGTCGCGATGGCGCACGGCTATGCCAAGATCGAAGGCAAACCGATGGCCTGCATGATGCACACGGCTGTGGGCTTGCAGCACGGTGCGATGGCCATCTACAACGCGTATGCAGACCGTGTTCCGATCTTCATGATGGTGGGCGCGTCACTCGATGCGACTCGCCGCGCGGGGGCAGTGGATTGGCTGCACGCCGCGACCGATGGCCCCGCGATGGTCCGCGATTTCACGAAGTGGGATGACACGCCCGGGTCGCTGCGTCACTTCGGCGAGTCGGCGGTGCGCGCCTACAAGTTCGCCATGACACCGCCGTATGGGCCAACGCTGCTGGCCGTCGATACGCTCATGCAGGAAGACGAGATTCCCGGCGGTGCGCGCGCCACGCCACCCATCCCGAAATTGCCACGCATTGCGCCGCCTGCGGGTGAAGAGGGCGCAGTCAGGGAGACTGCCCGGCTGCTGGTGAGTGCCGAACATCCGGTGATCTATGCGGATCGCGTGGCGCGCACACCGGAAGGTCTCAGGCTGCTCGTGCAGCTTGCGGAGGCTCTGCAGGCGCCGGTATGCGACAGCAATAACCGGATGAATTTCCCCTGGCGTCATCCGCTGAATCAGAGTCGCCGCCAGCGCGAGCTGCTGGGCGATGCAGACCTGGTGCTCGCACTCGAGCCGGGTGACCCCTTCAGTCTGTTCGCCCAGGCAGGGCGCGGCGCCCGGAAGATCACGATTTCCTCCGTCGAGCTCGCTCCGAAGGGTAACTATCAGGACCTGCAGCGCTTCGCATCCGAAGTCGACCTGGCGATGGCCGCGGACGCCGAGGCGACGCTGCCCATGTTGATCGAAGAGGTGAAGCGCCAGCTTCCGGCGAGCCGGAAGGCCGCACTCCAGGCTCGCGGCCAGGCGCTGGCCGCTGCCCATCGCGAAGAGATGGAAGCCGCGAAGGAGGCGGCCGCGAATGGCTGGGACGACAGTCCGATCTCCGTTCCGCGCATGTGCATGGAACTGTACGAGCAGATCAAAGGAGAGGACTGGTCGCTGCTCTCCGGGGCGGCTTTCCAGAGTCATCTGCCCCAGGCGCTGTGGACCGCGGACAAGCACTACCAGTACATCGGGGCGCAAGGGGCGGCAGGTATTGGCTACATGGCCCCGGCAACGCTCGGCGCCGCGCTCGCCAACCAGAAGCACGGTCGCCTGAGCGTCAGTATCGTCGGAGATGGAGATCTGATGTTCGGTCCGGGCATTCTCTGGACCGCCGCACACGAGCGTATTCCGCTGCTCTACGTCGTGCACAACAACCGCTGCTATCACATGGAGATCATGCAGCTGCAGGTCATCGCCAACCGTCGTCAGCGGGGCATCGATCGCGTGCACATGGGCTGCCGGATCGACGATCCCAACATCGACTACGCCGCGATGGCGAAAAGCCTGGGCGTCTACGGCGAGGGGCCGATCGAGAATCCGCGCGATCTCGGGCCGGCGCTGAAACGCGCGATTGCCGTGGTGAAGAAGGGTGAGCCGGCATTGGTCGACGTGGTCTCGCAAGGCCGGTAGGCACAGGAGTGATCATGCGACGTTCATTCATCGCAACCGCTGTCCTCGGCGCGACGCTCATCGTGGGTCTGGCCGGCGCACTGGCGGCCGACAAGTCCGGGAACGCCGCTCGCGGCAAGCAGCTCTATCTGACAACGGGCTGTTATCAGTGCCACGGTACGCGCGGCGAGGGTGGTGGCAATGCCGGGCCGAGACTTGCGCCGACGCCCATTCCCTTCGAGGGACTCGTGCTGCAGTTGCGCCATCCACGAGCCCGCATGCCCATCTACACGGATGTCGTCATGCCGGACGCGGACGTTGCCGATATCTATGCGTACCTGCAGAGCGTTCCGAAAGGGAAGGCGGCCGCCGAGATCCCTTTGCTCAATGGCTCGTCTGTCGTCCGCCGCTCGAAGTAGCGAAGCGTGCTATTTCACGAACTGGACTGGCACGCCATCCGGGTCGCGCACATAGAAACCCGTATTCCCAATCCTCTTGTGGCGTCAGGCCGCGTTGCTGCAGAAGGCGCGTGATCTTCGGTTTGTCGAAATCCTGTACGCCGACGCCGAAGTGATCGATTGTCCCGTGAGGCGCATCCTGACGGAGCGAGACGATCACCCGCTTGTCTCCCAGGCGCAGGATGTTGTGCGGCTTGTCCTCGCTCAACGGGCGCAGGCCAAAGAGAGAGTTATAGAACGCCGCTGAGCGCGCAAGGTCGCTCACCCGGATGGAGACATGGTCGATGCCATTCGGCGTCATTGCATCTGCGGGCGTCTCCGTCGCTGCGGAGGCGGAGCCGGAGGCAACCAGCAGCGTCAGGCCCTGTATCAGCTCACGGCGAGAAAGTCCGCCACGCTCGTATCGCTCGACGAGCTCAGACACTAATTTCATCGCTCCTCCGCTGTAGTCGCAATATTCAGTGCTGTTGCATTCTACCGCGCGCGAAGCAACTGTCAGGCCGTGTCCGGCCACCCGCCACACTGCGGGCTTGCGCGCACAAACTGCCTACTTCGATGAGCCGGGCGCGAGCGCGCCGGATTTCGCTGGAGTAAGTTCCATGTCGGACCGATTCGGAACGGATAACGGGGGGCGACGATGAACATGACTGCCAGGCTTCTGGCGGGCGGCCTGCTGAGGCCATCCGTGTTTCTCATCATGGCGGCGGTCTTGTCGTCGGCCTCAGAGCCGGCCCATGCGCAAGCCTTTACCCGTGCGAAGAACGCATTGGTGGACTATTCCAAGGCGGATATCGCGCCTCACCGCAGTTGCGAGTCCATCGCGCAGTACAAGAGCAAGGACGTCCGCGAAATTCACGCCGAAAGGATTGCGGCTTCCGACGCCGCGCCCGCGTTCTGCCGCGTCACGGGCCTGCTCGCACCCGAGATCGCATTCGAAATCGGTCTTCCGGAGCGCTGGAACGGCCGCTTCTACATGATCGGCAACGGGGGCCTCGCGGGCGAATCCCTGGAAGATCGGGGTCGGCTCGCGCAGCGCGACGGCGCACTGCAGATCGGCTTTGCATTCGCGCAGACCAACACCGGCCACGATTCGCGCAAGGAGACGGGCGGCTCATTCGTCATGAGCGATCCGCAGAAGGCGATCGACTACGCCTACCGTGCGGTGAACCTGACAGCCGTTACGGCAAAGGCGATCACGAAGCGCTACTACGGCAAGGCCGTCTCCCGCTCATGCTGGAACTCCTGCTCCAACGGTGGCCGTCAGGGCTTGATCGAAGCGCAGCGCTATCCGGCGGACTTCGATGGCGCTCTGGTGAACTCTCCGTGGGTGGACCAGACCGGGTTCACGATCGGCGCAATGTGGAACCAGAAGGCTGTGAGCGAGACTCCACTGACCGCCGCGAAACTTGCGCTGGTCGGGCAGGCGGTGATGTCCAGGTGCGATGCGGTGGATGGGCTCAACGACGGTCTGATCGACGACCCGCGCAAGTGCACGTTCGATGCGAAGGTGGATGTGACCGCCTGCGCCGCGGGTGCAGACAACGAGGCTTGCCTGACACCCGCGCAGGCAGAAGCGGTGATGAAGATTTATGGTGGGCCCGTCAGCAACGGCAAGCCATTCTTTCCGGGATTCATGTTCGGCAGCGAGGCCGTCGTCCCCACGCCGTTTGGCGGCGGTGCGAGCGTCAGTGGCTGGATGAATG
>FTEO01000437.1_pt1 | contig 30243 bp, 25 predicted proteins | sample 1640211 | NCBI WGS metagenome assembly FTEO01 (sample SAMEA3914816, study PRJEB12502) | metagenome | biome: forest; material: soil | place: USA | collected 2011-09-16 | depth 0.3 m | reverse complement strand
GGATGGGCCAGCCGTTTGCGCGTCAAGCTCTGCCGGCGGGAGGCTGCGGCGCCCGGCGGCGGGCACCCGTGGCACCGCTGCGCGCCGAACCGCCGTTAGCCCGATCGGAGACGCCGTTCAGACCGAGGTCGAGGCCTTGCGCCTGTGCGAACCGCGCGGCGACATCGTCCCAATTCCAGACATTCCACACCGCGTCGAAGAATTTCGCCTTCTCGTTCTGATACTGAAGATAGTACGCATGCTCCCACGCGTCGAGCACGAGGAGCGGCACGCCAGCCTGCACTGTGTGCGACTGGTGATCGTGGATCTGGGCGGTGAGCAGCCGTGCGGAGGTCGGATCCCAGACGAGTGCACCCCAGCCTGAGCCCATGCAGGTTCCCGCAGCCTTCGTCAGCTGCTGCTTGAACCGCTCGAAGCTGCCGAAGTCGCGTTGGATCGCCCCAGCCAGCTCTCCCTGGGGCTCCTCGCCACCGGCAGGTTTCATGTTCTGCCAGAAGATGCTGTGAAGCACGTGACCGGAGAGATTGAACGCGAGGGCCTGCTCGAGCGCAGCAACGGCGGAGAAGTCGCCCTTGCCGCGCGCCTCGTCAAGTTTCTCGAGCGCCTGATTGGCGCCATCGACGTACGTCTTGTGATGTTTGTCGTGATGCAGTTGCATGATCTTGCCGGAGATATGTGGCTCCAGCGCGCCATAGTCATAGGGAAGGTCGGGAAGCACATATTTCGTCATGTGGAGGACTCCGTGGTGTTCCGCTCGTGCACTCGAACACGGCTCCGACATCCGCCGCGTCGCGCGATTTGCCGCAACGCGTCGAATATCGGAGTTCCGTGGAGCCGCGGGTTATTGCTGTTGCGGCGGGCTGCCACCCGATGAAGAGGGCGGCGGTGACGGAGGCGGGGCATTCGAGTCCGGCGGAGTCGTCGAGGACGAGCTCGAGTCCGGAGGTGTCGTCGTTCCCGAGTTCGAGCCGGGCGTCGTCGACGTATCGCCCGGCGGCGATGACGATGAGGACGACGAGTCGCCGCTCGGACTGCTGGACGGCGTGGTCGACTGCTGCTTCGAGCAGGCGGACATGGCCACCAGTGCCCCCAGGCACAGGATAAGCAGGCTGCGTTTCATAGATCACCTCACTGTGTAGGTCTTGGAACCCCGCTCCCGGAGTTTGCGGTCACCGGGGGCGAACACAACGCTCGAGACGCAATTCGCGTTCCGTCGGCCTGCGGATACGGCGGGGGCCGAGCCCACTGACAGGCTCATGGCTGCGGCAGGGCACCGGGCCTTCGGCTATCCTCTCGCTCCAGTCATTCGCGGAGGGGCGCGTGCGTAACGCCGCAATCACGGGTTGGGGAAAGTGCCTGCCACCGGCGGTGCTCACCAATTCCGATCTCGCCAGTTTTCTCGACACCACCGACGAGTGGGTGCTCACCCGCACGGGGATCCGGGAAAGGCGCATCTCTCACGTACTCCTGGAAGAGCTCGCGTATGTCGCCTCGAGCCGCGCGCTGGCCGCGGCCGCGCTCGACGGCCGGGAGATCGAGCTCATCGTATTCGGTACCTGCAGTCACGATGACCAGGTGCCCAACATGGCGTCCGGCGTCCAGGCTCGCATCGGAGCCGCGGCTGCCGCGGCGATGGACGTCAATACGGCCTGCACGAGTTTTCTCTATGGCCTTTCTACCGCCACCGCATTGATCCGTACCGGCGTCGTGCGAAACGCTCTCGTCATCGGCGCGGAGCTCATCTCACCCTTCATGGATTGGACCGATCGTAACGTCGCGGTGCTGTTCGGAGACGGAGCCGCGGCCGTGGTTCTGGAAGGAACCGAGCGCAGGGAGGGCGTGTTGGCCGAGCATCTTGGCTGTTACGGAGAAGCCAGAGAGATCCTGAGGGTGCGGGGAATGGGCGGGCGCTACGCAAACCACGGCATGCTCTACGGCGTGACGCAGTGGCAGTTCGAAGGTCCCGAAATTTTCAAGCGTGCGGTGCAGGGGATGGGCTGTGCCTGCGAAACCGCTCTCCACAAGATCGGGATGAGCGCGGAACAGGTTGATCTGGTGGTTCCGCACCAGGCCAACCTGCGCATCATCGAAGCCGTGGCAAAACGCACGCGCGTGCCGATGGAGCGGGTGTTCGTGAACGTCCAACGCTACGGCAACATGTCTTCCGCAACGGTTCCCGTCGCGTTGTGCGAAGCTTTGGAAGAGGGGCGCGTTCAGCCTGGCGCGCTGCTGCTCATGCCGGGGTTCGGCGGTGGGTTAACCTACAGCGCTCATGCGGTGCGCTGGGGAGAGCGGACCGTGCCGCTTGGCACTTCGAGCGCCGAATTGCCGCCAACCGGGAAGTCCGCGCTGCAGATCGTGCGCGAGCTCATGTCCGCAAAGCGAGCGGCTATCTCTTAGCCGCAGCTCTTTTCTTTTTCAGCTGCTTCGCCGGGTCCTTCGGCCTCGTCTTGCCGTACGAGCCTTGATAGATCTTGCCGCGGCGGCTTCTCGGATCACCCTTTCCCATGAAATACAACTCCCAGACGGCCTTCAGGACGGGCCCGCAGTCTAGCACGCGCTCCTGCGGGCCGGCCGCGCGGATTCTACCTGACCGCAGAGCCCAGGGCGTAGCGGAACGCCGCCTCGACCTTGTTTTCGGTTGCGAGCCCTGCGGTCGCGAACAGTTCCTGCCGGAGCGACGAATCCGTCGTCACCCGCAACCACTCGAGCGTCAGGCGCCAGTGCGCGTCCGGCTCGAAAACGTAAGCCAGCGTCCAGGCGTGCCCCTGCTGTGCCTGAGTGTCCGCGCCGAAGTCGGTCAGCACCTCGAACTCGTCGTACCGGGCGCTGAGCCTGTGCCGGCCGACGGCTCTGGAGACCAACAGGAATTTCGCCTCGAAAGGAAAGCCGAAGCGCGTGCCGGCCGGCTCGACGAACGTCTCTCCTTTGAGCCACTGCGCGATCGCCGTCCAACCCGTGACGCTCTCGGCTCGCACGCCCGCACTGTTGAATCGTGTCAACCACGCAAATTCCTGTGTACCGGTATCGAACGCGCTGGGATCCGCGCGATTGTCGTAATGCAGCGCGCGCACGACGACGCGGTCGAGATAGCGGGCTTCGATTCCCGCGTACACCCCGGCTCGTCCATCGTCCTCGCGAAACAGCTCGAATGAGCCGACCGGACTGCCCGGGCGACCGACGCGCCCAAACAGCGTCGTCTGGCGGTCATGAAGCATGAACCCGCGATCCGCCAGCACGACTCCGGCGGGATCGTTCCATCCGAAGACCGCTCCCGTGAGGGCGATATCGAACCTGTGTCCCGCGCGCGTCCCGAGCCATTCGAGCTGCGTTTCCAGACCGATCGTGCGCAGCTCTTCTGAGATCCAGGTGTCGATCGCCGAGTATGAGAGTGTGTACGGCGACTCCCAGCCCGATTCACGATTCTCCAGGGAAATCGGCGCGTAGAACGCTCCAGCCTTCACGCGGATACGCACCCCGTCGAACGGGTATGGACGAAACCGGAGATAGCCTTCCGTCAGGCCGATGGGATGTGGGTCGTGATCGCCCCAGTCCGAGGCGTCCAGGTGCAGCGACCACACCTCGCCGATATTCTGACTGACCGCGAAACGCACCCGCCCGAGCTGCAATCCGGACTGCCCCTCGCCGAAGCGCAATTCCCCGGATCCGCCGTCACGCAGCGACCGCTGCGCGTCCGAGCTCACGAGGCGGGCATCCAGATCCAACTCCCAATCGGCGGCGGACACTGCATCGCAGCCAAGCGCGAGCACCGCGGCGAACGCCAGCGCTCGCATGCGTCCGCGGACCCAACCTGCAGCAGCTCCTTTCATCAGTAAGCATCCCAGGAGTGCGGACGGTTTCCCAACGCCGCGGGCCGCAAGGGCTTCGCCAAGTGCAATGTCAGGTTGGCGCGGTCTCCCTGTCCCACCATCAATTCGCGATCCAGCTCATGCGCGTCGTCCGCCATGCGCGGATGCCAGACGGAGACGCGGTACTTGCCGCGGGGAATTTCGGCGGTCCAGGAGCCCGAGGGGTCCGTGCGACCGAAAAACTGCGCATCGGTCACGACGAGGTAAGCCAGCATCTCGTCATGGATGTTGCAGCCGAGTGTAATGACCCCGGGCTGATCGAAGTGCACGGGTGGATTCGGATTGCCGCGGTACAACGGCAACTGGAAGCGCTTCGCGGGCGAGAAGGAGTAGATCTGGTGGCTGACCGAATCGCTGTTCGGGAAGTCGACCGTGGAGCCGACGGAGATGACCAGCAGATCCGGATCGAAGGCGCGATTGAGCTGGTCCATCACCGCGTGCGTCGCGGGACTCGAGTGTCCCTCCGGTCCGAGCGAGTGAATCGTGATCACGGCACCGAAGACAGGCCTGCCATCCGGCGCCTGCACGGTGATCGAGACGGACGCGGCGGGAACGGAAGACGGCACGGCGGCGGGAACGGCGCTCGGCCGCAGGCCGGCAAGGCAGCCTGCAAGCAGGACGGCAAGCACGGCCGCTACGCGGCAATCCTCGTCAAATCCGGCGTTTTGGCGTGCGAAAGGTCTCATTCCTGCAGTCGGATTCTCGCGGCTCGGGCCGCACGGCGCCTACGATGCCCGATACGCGCATTCGAGTCTGTTTCATGGGTAGTTTCCGCAAACGGCTTCTCGTACTGATCATCGGACTGGTCGTCGTCACTCAGACTGTGACGCTGACCGCAGTGCTGGCGAGCACGGCTCACAACGTCGAAGCGCGCGCGGCCGAGCAGCTGCGTTCCGGCGCATCGTTCGTTCAACAGCTGATCCGTTTCCGTGCCGGACAGCTCGCCAATGCGGTCGCCGTGCTCGCCGGCGATTTCGGATTCAGGGAGGCGGTGGCAAGCGCCGATGCCCCGACCATTCTCTCGGCGGCCAAGAACAACGCTCAGCGCATTGGCGCGGACATGGTTCTGCTCCTGGATACTCATGGACGCGTAGTCGTCTCCACGGCCGACGCAGGTCCGAGCACCGGCACCTCCCTGGCCAGCCTGTTCAATCAGTCCCAACTCGCACGCGATCAACCGCACTTCGCAGTCCTCGCAGATCGCACGTACCAGTTCTTTCTGGCGCCGGTGCGCGCTCCCGAGACAATCGCGTGGGTCGCGATGGGTTTCATCGTGGATGACTCGTTCGCGCAGCGACTGCGAGACCTCGTCGGCGCGCACGTCACCCTGGTGGCGCACGGCCGGGACGGCTCGGAACATGTCTCCTCGACACTGCCGCGAACGCAACGGCTTGCCCCAACAGGTCGCGCCATGCCGGCACGGGCTAGCGGCAGCACTCCGACTGTGCTGTCGGTTGGAGGCGCGGAATTCCTCAGTGTCTCGCAGCGGCTGGATTCTCGCGGCGATGCGCTCGATCTGACCCTGCAGGAGTCGATGCAAGCCGTATTCGCGCCCTACCGGGACGTCCGTGACGCACTGCTCGCGATCGACGGTATCGCGCTTGCGCTCGCCGCTGTCATCGGCACATTGCTCGGACGGAGCGCCACTCGTCCTATCGGTCAGCTCGTGGAAGCCGCTCACCGCATCCAACAGGGCCGTTATGAGGTCTCGGTCGAGGCTTCGGGAGGGAACGAGTTCCGAAGTCTGGCCGCGGCCTTCAACGCGATGCAGCGAACGATCGCAGAGCGCGAAGCGGACATCACCCACCAGGTGTATCACGATCCGGTCACGGAGTTGCCGAATCGGGCCCTGGCGGAGCGCCGGCTGGATGAGATGATGCGGACTGCGAAGGAGGGTGTGAGCACGGCGCTCATGCTTGTGGACATGCGCAACGTGCGAGAGATCAACGGCTCATTCGGTCACCGCGTCGGCGATGATGTATTGCGCGAAGCGGCGCGCCGCCTGCGTCAGAATGCGGCCTCCGTGGACGTCGTCGCGCGGGTCGCGGAGAGTCAGTTTCTGGTGATCGCGCCCAATTGTTCATCCGAGCGGGCCGTCTTGTACGCCGAGCAGCTTGCCGGTGTGGTTCGTTCCGGCTTTCACCTGGCAGGCATGTCGTTGGATCTGGACGTCGCCGCAGCAGTGTGCGTGCACCCGGAACATGGCACTTCGGCGGACGAGTTGCTGCGCCGCGTTCAGATCGCTCTTGAGGACGCCAGCGATCCACGGTCGCGCGTGGCGACCTATCGCTCCGGCAGTGATGAGGTTCACCGCCGGCGGCTGGCACTGATTACGGACCTGCGCACCGCTATCGCGAACAACAGCCTGACCCTCGTGTACCAGCCGAAGGTCGCAATGGCTACGCGCTCGGTCAAGAGTCTCGAGGCGCTGGTACGTTGGGCGCATCCGCAGCTCGGGAATGTCTCACCGGGCGAGTTCGTGCCGCTCGCGGAGCAGACCGGCAACTCCCGCGCGCTGACGAGCTGGGTGCTCAGGGCCGCCATCAAGCAGATGCGGGAATGGCATCGCGACGGGCTCGAGGTCGAGCTCGCGGTCAATCTGTCGGCCCCGGACATTCTGGATCCCGAGCTCGGCGATGAGATTCTGGAGCTCCTGCACACTTATCGGGTCGCGCCGACCTTCCTGGTCCTGGAAATCACCGAGAGCGCCGTGATGCGCGACCCTCAGCTTGCCGCCCGCCACATGCAGCTGCTGCGCATTGCCGGCGCGCGCTTTTCCATCGATGACTTCGGCACCGGTCATTCGTCGCTCGCGCAGCTCAGCCGTCTGCCCGTCGATGAGCTGAAGATCGATCGGTCCTTCATCACCCACGCGCGGCTCGGAACCGATGCGGCGATGATCATTACCTCGACGATCGGACTCGGCCACAGCATGGGCCTGAGCGTGGTGGCGGAAGGGGTCGAGGAGCCGGAAGCGTGGAATCTTCTGCGTGAGCTCGGCTGTGACTTTGCGCAGGGCTATCTGATCAGCCCGCCGCTGCCCGCGAACGAGATCCAGTCTTTCGTGCGCACGGCCAATCAGATCCTGCCCGCGTCCGATTCGACTGTCCGGCAGATCAAGGCCCTCAAGCAGCTTGCGGGACGCTCGCAGGATTGAGGTCTATGATTTGCCTCGAACGCCTTGCGCGTCGTGCCCGAGCCGCACGCCCCGCCCGGCGGTCCGGGAGAACATCAGCATCAAAGGATGAATCTTGGCGGCTGTCCACCCCCACCACAGATTGGCCGGCCGAGCTCCTGAGGGCGTCGGGTGAGTCGCCGGGTCAGGGCTGCACTCCGTGTGTTCATCCTGTGTGTGGCGGCTCCGGGCGCCCCCGCCCAGACGGCCGCGCGGGCACCGCCGCCTGCAGACTCACCGGCCGCACCCTTCCCGGTGGCGATTCGCATTGACGCTACCCGAAAGATCGGCGAGCTGCAGCCGATCTGGCGTTTCTTCGGTGCTGATGAGCCGAACTACGCGACCATGAAGGACGGCCGCAAGCTTTTGTCCGATCTGGGGGCCCTGCGGCCGGGGCAGGTTTTCTTCCGTGCCCACAATCTGCTGACCAGCGGAGACGGCACTCCCGCTCTCAAATGGGGTAGCACCAACATCTACACGGTGGATGCTGCCGGCAAGCCGCTCTATTCCTGGACGATCGTCGATCACATCTTCGACACCTACCTCGAGCGGGGCGTGCGGCCGTTTGCCGAGATAGGTTTCATGCCCGAGGCCCTGTCGATCCAGCCGAAGCCTTACCAACATGAATGGCGGCCGGGTCTGTCCAACCTGACGACTGGCTGGGCGTACCCGCCGAAGGATTACGACCAGTGGCGTGAGCTCGTCTATCAGTGGGTCAACCACTGCGTACAGCGCTACGGACGGGCGGAAGTCGAGGGATGGTACTGGGAAGTCTGGAACGAGGCTAACGGGGTCTACTGGAAAGCGACGCCGGAGGAGTTCTACAAGCTAAATGACTACGCCGTCGACGGTGTGCGCCGTGCTCTGCCGACAGCACGCATAGGCGGGCCGCACACCGCGGGAAGCGGTGGAACGTTCATGGACGGCTTTCTCAAACACATCGTCAGTGAGAGAAATTACGCCACCGGCCAAATCGGTACTCCGATCGACTTTCTCGCCTTTCATGCCAAGGGACAGCCGACGAGTCTGGACGGTCACGTGCGCATGGGCATCAGCGCGCAACTGCGAACCATCGACGAGGGTTTCCGGAAGATCGCGGCGGTTGGGGCATTGAGATCGAAGCCTGTCATCATCGGTGAATCCGATCCCGAAGGCTGCGCGGCCTGTAAGGGCGCGCAGCTCGGCTATCGCAACGGTACCATGTACTCCAGTTATACCGCTGCAAGCTTCGCCCGCAAATATCTGCTCGCAGACCGGGATGGAGTCAATCTCCGCGGCGCTGTTACCTGGGCGTTCGAATTTGAAGATCAGCCGTACTTCGCAGGATTTCGCTCCCTGGCCACCAACGGCATCAGTCTGCCGGTGCTCAATGTCTTGCGCATGTTCAGCAAAATGAGCGGTCAGCGCCTGGCGACCGTGAGCTCCTCGGAGGTGCCGCTCGAGGCCATTCTTGCGGACGGGGTGCGGGGGACGCCCGACGTCGCCGCGTTTGCCAGCATCGATGGAAAGACTCTCTTCGCGATGGTCTGGCACTATCACGACGATGACATTGCCGGACCCGACGCTGCAGTGACCCTGAACCTGACAGGTCTTGGCCGTGCCTCCGGCAGCGCGAACGTAACTCACTATCGCGTCGACGCGGAGCACGGCAACGCATATACCACGTGGCTGGCGCTCGGTTCGCCAATCGCACCGGACACGGAGACGTACGCGCGGCTGCTGAAGGCCGGCGAGCTCGGGATGCTCACGGACTGCGCTGCCTTGCGTCTCAATCGCGGCGCCGGCACGGTCACTTTTGCGCTTCCGCGGCAGGGCGTGTCGTTGCTCGTAATCGACTGGAGCAACTCCAGCAAATGAGCAAGCCCGTTGAGCCCACTGCCGGCTTGTGACCGTCGGAGGCAAAGGACCATTGCGCGCAGCGCCTCAACGATACCGGGCGAGAATCTTCTCCAGTCCCTGGGCTCCCGGTGAGAGCTTCTCGTACGGGAGACTGTTCAGCGCCTCATCCGGGGTAGCATTGATGTCGTGGAACTCGCTTTCGCCGGCGCCCACGAACAACAGGCCCGTGAGGTATTCGCCTTCCTTCATGCGCTCCTGAATGTAGGTCGCCGCCCCCGTCCGGCTCGTGGGATCGTAGCCGCCGTCGCACTTGCGCAGCACGATGCGGCTGCCGTCGTGCATCACGACCGGGAGCGCCTCACCCTCGCTGTAGCTGGCCGTAATCTCCCTCTCAAGCGGCACGAAATCGGCGTGCACGGCCGGCTCATAATGCTCCCGCGTATACGCATAGCTCTTCGTCGAGCCTTCGTGATCGTTGAACGTGACACAGGGTGATAGCACGTCGATCAACGCAAAGCCCTTGTGCCGCAAGCCCGCCTGGATCAGAGGCACGAGCTGCTGCTTGTCGCCGGAAAAGCTGCGTGCCACGAACGTCGCACCGAGGGTCATGGCGAGCAGCACCGGATCGATCGGTGGCTGGAAATTGGTTTCGCCCTTCTTGGCCTTCGTACCCACATCCGCGGAGGCCGAGAACTGGCCTTTGGTCAATCCGTAGACGCCGTTATTCTCGATGATGTACAGCATGTTGAGGTTGCGGCGGATGGCGTGGCAGAACTGCCCGAGCCCGATCGACAGCGTATCGCCGTCCCCGGAAACGCCGATGTAGGTCAAATTGCGGTTCGCAGCGCTGGCACCCATCGCGATCGACGGCATGCGGCCGTGCACGGAGTTGAACCCGTGGCCGCCGCTGAGGAAGTAGGCAGTGGTCTTCGATGAGCATCCGATCCCGGAAAGCTTCACGACATTCTGCGGCTCCAGCGACAGCTCCCAACACGCCTCGACGATCGCCGCGGTAATCGAGTCGTGGCCGCACCCGGCGCACAACGTCGAGAGCGCGCCTTCGTACTGCCGGCGGGTCAGTCCCAGCGAATTCTTGGGCAGCGAAGGGTGTGAAACCTTCGGTTTGGCGAGAAACGTCATGTCAGCTCCGGGTGCCCGCGGCGGTTCGGCCTAACTGTTCCTTACGTGGCCGGATCTCATCCAGCACGCCCTCGACGATGAAGGTCGAGGAAATCGGCAGACCGCTGTAGTGCAGCAGCGAGCGTAGCTTCGACTTCTCGACTGCCGTTTCGAGTGTCAGCAGGCTGCGGAACTGCGCGTCGCGGTTCTGCTCGACCACGAACAGCACGCGGTGGTTGGCCAGAAAGCGCTCGACATCCTCCGTGAAAGGAAAGGAGCGAACGCGCATGTAGTTCACCCCGACCCCGTGCGTCTTCAATACATCGATCGCTTCGCGAATCGCGCCGTCGCAGCTTCCGAGCGACACGATCCCGACATCCGCCCCGGCGGTGGCGTCGATGACGGCGCGCGGCATCAGCTTCCTCGCGGTAGCCCACTTCTTCAGCAACCGGTCGACGACGGCCTGGTACTCCGCGGAGTCCTCGGTATACGCCCCGTACTGATTGTGGCCGGAACCGCGCGTGAAGTAGGCGGCTTTCGGACTCACACCGGGCAGCGTCCGGTAGGCAATGCCGTCGCCGTCCTTGTCGAGGAAGCGGTAGAACTTCTCGAGCCGGTCGATTTCCTCCGGGGTGAGCATCTTGCCGCGGTCGGGCCGATAGGCGTCATCCCACTTCAGGTCGCGGCACATCCAGTCGTTCATGCCGATATCAAGATCCGACAGCACGAGCACCGGTGTCTGCAGCCGCTCGGCGAGGTCGAACGCCTGCAGCGCCATGTAGAAGCACTCCTCCGGGTTGGAGGGATAGAGGCACACGTGCCGCGTATCGCCGTGAGAGGCGTACGCCGCGGCCATCAGGTCGCATTGCTGCGTCCGCGTCGGCATTCCGGTCGAGGGGCCGACGCGCTGAATATCGAAGACCACGGCGGGTACTTCTGCGTAATACGCGAGACCGAGAAATTCGTTCATCAACGAAATGCCCGGACCGGAGGTCGCGGTGAACGCGCGCGCGCCGTTCCAGGATGCCCCGATGACCATGCCGATGGCCGCAAGCTCGTCCTCGGCCTGGATGAATGCGAAGTTCTTCCGCCCGGTGTCGGCATCCACTCGCAGGCGGTCGCAAAACGATTTATAAGCATCCATCAGCGACGTGGACGGCGTGATCGGATACCACGCGGCCACCGTTGCGCCGGCAAATACGCAACCCAGAGCAGCGGCCGTGTTGCCGTCGATCAGGATGTTGCCGGTGGTGCCGTCCATCTTTTCCACGCGCAGCGGCAGTGGGCAGACGAGGTTCGCCTTGGCGTAGTCGTAGCCGAGCTGGATGGCCTTCATGTTGCTGTCGACGAGCCGCGGTTTCTTGGCATACGTCTGGGCGAGCAGCTCGCGGATGCGCTCGAGCTCGAGATCCAGCAGCGCGACCAGCACTCCGGTGTAGCAGATGTTCTTCATCAGGATGCGTGTACGCACGCCGTCGAAGCTCTCGTTGCACATCCTGGCGAGCGGAACGCCGAGAACGGTGATGTCCTCGCGCTTCAAGAGCGCAGGCCGCGGCCAAGTAGAATCGTAAATGAGGTAGCCGCCGGCGCTGACTTCCTTCACATCCCGCGCATAGGTCTCGGCATTCATCGCCACCATGATGTCCACGCGGCCCGAGCGTGCAACGTAGGCGTCGCGGGTCACGCGAATCTCATACCAGGTGGGAAGCCCCTGGATGTTGGAAGGGAAATAGTTCTTCCCCATCACGGGAATCCCGCTCCTGAAAATCGACTTCATGAGCAGCGTGTTGGCGCTCGCCGAACCCGTGCCGTTCACGGTGGCGATCTTGATGACGAAATTGTTGACGCTGGCGGCAGTAGCTTCAGACATGCGGTACCTGGTGGCTTGTCGGTAGCGGGCGCGGTCAGGCGATCTTGGATTCTCTCGCCTGTTGAGAGCGGGCTTCGTCTTCGGCCAATGGCCAGTGCACGTAGGATTTCTGCATGTCCCAGGCAGCCGTGGGACAGCGCTCGGCGCACAGGCCGCAATGCACGCACAAGTCCTCGTCCTTCACCATGACCCGCGCCGTCTGCGGCAACGCGGCGGAGACGTACAACGGCTGGGCGAGGTTTTTCGCCGGTGCCTTGAGGCGGCCGCGCAGATCCGCCTCGTCACCGTTGTGTGTGATTGTCAGGCAGTCGACGGGACAGATGTCGATGCAGGCATCGCACTCTATGCACAGCTTCGCCGAGAACACCGTCTGGATGTCGCAGTTCAGGCAGCGTTGCACTTCCTGCGCGGCCTGCTCTGCCGTAAAGCCGAGCTCGACTTCGATGTTGAGCTTCTTGAAGCGTTCCTTGAGCGAGACGTGCGGCATGAGCCGCCGCTCGACGGGCGCGTATTCGTTCGAGTACGACCACTCGTGCATGCCCATCTTGCGGCTCTGCAGGTTGACGCCCGGCGCCAGCCGCTCGGTCACGGACGCACCCTGGGCATGCTGATGAATGGAGATCGCCGCCTGGTGCCCGTGCTCCACGGCCCAGATGATGTTCTTGGGGCCGAAAGCGGCGTCGCCGCCGAAGAACACGCCGGGCCGCGTCGACTGGAACGTCTTCGGGTCAACCTTGGGCACGTTCCATTGATCGAATTCCACACCCAGATCGCGCTCGATCCAGGGGAAGGCGTTCTCCTGCCCGATGGCGAGGATCACGTCGTCCGCGGCGATGAATTCCTCCGCGGCCACCCGCTCGGAGGTGATCCGGCCCTGCGCATCGAGGGTGTATTCCATGTGCTCGAACGTCATTCCCCGCAGTTTTCCGTTTTCGCTGACGAACGCCTTGGGCGAGCGATTGATGATGATCTCAACGCTCTCCTCTTCCGCGTCCTGCAGCTCCCACTCGGAAGCTTTGAAGAAGCCGCGCGGCTTGCGCGCCATCACTTTGACGCTCTTCGCACCCAGCCTCAGGCTGGTGCGGCAGCAGTCCATCGCGGTGTTGCCGACGCCGATGATCAGGACGCGTTCGCCGATCTTGTCGAGATGACCGAACGCGACCGATTCCAGCCATTGGATGCCGATGTGGATGTTCGCAGCGCCTTCCTGGCGTCCGGGAAGATTGAGCTCCTTGCCCTTCGGGGCCCCGGAGCCGATGAATACCGCATCGAACCCGGCCGTGGACAGCAATTCACGCAGACTGCGAATCGGGTGATTGAGCTTCAGATCCACGCCCATGCCCGTGATCATCCCGATCTCGTCGTCGAGCACCGCGGCCGGCAGACGGAACGAGGGGATGTTCGTGCGCATCAGGCCCCCCGGCTCACCGAACTGCTCGAAAATTGTGACCTCGTAGCCCAGCGGCAGCAGGTCGTTGGCGACCGTGAGGGAAGCGCAACCGGCGCCGATGCAGGCGATCCGTTTGCCGTTCTTCAGCTTGGGAATCCTGGGCAGTCGGCCGCTGACATCGTCGCGGTGATCGGCCGCAACGCGCTTCAGGCGGCAGATGGCGACCGGTTTGGCCTCAACGCGGCCCCGCCGGCAGGCCGGCTCGCAGGGCCGATCGCAGACTCTGCCCAGGATGCCCGGAAAGACGTTGGAGTGACGGTTCACCATGTAGGCATCGGTGAACCGTCCTTGCGCGATCAGGCGAATGTACTCGGGGACATCGGTGTGGGCCGGGCAGGCCCACTGGCAGTCCACGACACGGTGAAAGTAGTCGGGGTGCGAGGTATCGGTGGGTTGCATTCAATGCCGCTGGGGGGTGTGCGGAGCCCCTTCCTGGTGCAAGGGACGCTGAGTATAGAGACCTCCGATAGAATGTCACCGGGATGGTACAAATGCTGCGACGCAGCGTCCACTTGAGACCCCCGAGACGCTTCCCGGTCGACGGCTTGCGGCTTCGGTTACGCCGCGCGGGGGTCAGGCGGCCTGGGTCAGGCGGCCCGCGTGCGTTCCCGCAGGAGATTGGCGATCAGGGTGCGCAGTCGGGCCGGATTGACGGGCTTGTGCAGTATCGGCAGCCCGCTGGCTTCGGCGTCCCGCAGCCTGTCGGGAGCGGTGTCCCCGGTTACGAGCAGCGCGGGTACGTCGACGTTGAACTCGCTGCGCAGCAGCTCGACGACCTGGATTCCATTCTCGTCGCCGCGCAGCCGGTAGTCGGACACGATCAGGTCCGGTAGCCGGTGTACGCCGACCAGCTTCGCAAGCATTTCCTCCCCCGAGCCGGAGGTCACGACATCGCAACCCCACTTGCGCAGAACCGCCGCCATTCCATCCTGAACGGCCGCTTCGTCGTCAATCACCAGCACCAGCGCATGCGAAAGATCGAAAGCCGTGGTCGTCTCGGGCGGCGCCTCGAGGGGCGCACAATCCTGCGCGGACCCCCGCGGCAGCGTGATCGAAAAGACGGATCCCCTGCCCACCTCGGAGCGCAGCTCGATCGTGTGCCCGAGGAGGCGTGCCAGGCGCTGCACGATGGCCAGCCCGAGACCCAGACCCTTGCGGCGGTCGCGCTCCGGGTTCTCGAGCTGGGAGAACTCTCGAAAGATCTCTTCGTGCCGGTCGGGCGGTACGCCCCTGCCCGTGTCCCAGATCTCGATGCGGACCGACGCGCCGCTGCGCCGGCAGCCGAGCACGACGCCGCCGCGATCGGTGTAACTGACAGCGTTGGACAGGAGGTTGCGAATGATGCGCGAGAGGAGCGACACATCGCTGCGGACGTGAACCGAGGTCTTCATCACGATGAGCGCCAGGTGTTTCTGGCGGGCGACCGGGGCGTACTCGAAGCGCAGACTGTCGAAGACGCTCGCCAGCGGAATCGTCGTGACGTGAGGCTGGACGACTCCCGCGTCGAGCCTGGAAATGTCCAGCAGCGAGTTGAACAGTTCCTCCATCGCGTCCACCGAGCGGCGGATATTCGCAATGATGTGTCGCTCGCGGGAGGCGAGACCGGACTCGTGCAGCGACTGCACGAACAGCCCCAAGGCGTGCAGCGGCTGGCGCAGATCGTGGCTCGCGGCGGCCAGAAACCGCGACTTGGCGACGTTGGCTTCCTCCGCCGCATCCTTTTGATTGCGCAGCTGGCCGATCAGCCCGAGATTCTCGAACCGCAGCGCGATGGACTCCGTGATGAAGCGCGACAGATGGAGTGCGAATGGCGTCATCAACGCGACATACAGCACCATCAGCAGTCCGGTCGATATGTGCAGCACGTCTTCCTCACGCAGGAAAAGCTGCGCGGGAAACAGGAGACTCGGATAGAAAAACGCGAAGAACGACGGCATCACGGATGCGGATGCATAGACGCAGCCTGCACCGATGCCGACGAGGCCCATCACGAGAAAAAGTTGGTATTCGAGCCCGCCGGGCACATACAGTGCGATGGCGCCGATTCCCCAGATCAGACCCGCGATGGCCGATCCAACGATGGAATAGACTCGCCATCGATGCATGTCCTGTGGCGCGGGAGCTGCGCGCTTGAACGCGCGCCACTGAAGGAAACGACAGATTGCCCAGATGTAAACCGCGCTCATCCACACCACGATCCGCACCGGCCCGGTACCCGGTTCGAGCACGATGCTCATGAGCGTGCAAATCACCACCATCCCGAGAAACGCGGTGGGCATGTTCCGGTACTGAATGCGCAGTTTCTCCGCTTCGGTCAGAAGCGCCCGATCAGCCGGAGTGGGCGCGCATTGTTCATCCATGTGCAGCGCCCTGTTGGGGACACCTGTCCATCGTAGCCCCGTAAGTGGAGTTTGAAGCCATCGCCCCAATCTGACAGAACGTGGCAGCGGCGCGCAGGTGGTACATATGATCTCACTGACGACCGGTATCGCGAGAGCGGTGGCGAGCGGCACTTGCACGAACAACCCGAGCAAATAAGTACGGTGAGTATTGACCTCGCGAGGTCCGTGCAATGGGGCCAAATTCTGGACGCACACACGGATGTGCGCGCAAGCTGTACGGTCGATGCTACGACCAAGGTCCACTTGGCGCAACACGACCGGGTCCCTCACACTGCATCAGACACTTCTCGCAAGCAATGCCCCTGAAAGTACTCGTCATCGATGACCATCCTCTGGTGCAGGCAGGGGTCGCCGCCGCTCTCGAATCGCTCGGACACGACGTCAGAGTCATCTCTGCCGCTGATTCCGATCAGGGTCTGACTGCGGCCTCCGCCAACCCGGACATCGACCTGGTGCTCCTCGATCTGGGGCTGCCCGGCACGAGCGGGCTCGGGTTGATCGGCACTCTTCACGAACGCTTTCCCTCGCTCCCCGTCGTAGTGTTGTCCGCACACGAGGACCCCGAAAGCATCCGGCACGCCATCGCGGCCGGTGCAATGGGATTCGTACCCAAATCAGCTCACACGCGCGTCCTGATAGAAGTGCTCAGGCAGGTGTTGGAAGGAAATGTCAGCGTGCCGAACGTCTCCTCATCGGCGGCGCCCGCTCCCACTCCGGCCGGCCCGGCACCAGGTGGAACCGTCGGCTCTTTCGCAGAGCCGGATGTGGCGCTGCTGACGCTTCGGCAGCTCGAGGTGCTCTCGCGTCTGTGTGAGGGTAAAACCAACAAGCAGGTCGCCACCGAGCTGGGTCTTTCGGAGAAAACCGTCAAAGCGCATGTCACAGCCATCTTCAAGGTACTGGGCGTGGTGAACCGGACTCAGGCGGTGCTCGTTGCGCGCAGAATCGGCCTGATCACGAGCTGACGGTCGCCATCCGGCCGGACTCTGGCGGGCGGCCCGCGGGTCTATACTTCCACCGGTATGACCGACCCCGTCGCTACCGAGATCAAATTGCGCAGCCGCTCGCGTATTCTCGAGGTCACCTTCGACGACGGCGCCCGTTTCCAGCTGCCCTTCGAATATCTGCGCGTGAGTTCACCCTCGGCGGAAGTGAAGGGTCACGGTCCGGGGCAGGAAGTGCTGGTGCTGGGGAAGGAGAACGTGGGCGTCAAGGCCGTCGAGCCCGTCGGGCAATATGCCGTGAAGCTGGTCTTTGACGACGGACACGACACCGGTCTGTACACGTGGAAATACCTGCACGAGCTGGGTCGCGAACAGCCGGCGAGATGGGCACGTTACCTCGAGCGCAAGGCTCAGTCGGCGAACGGCTAGCGCTTTGCGCCGCGCGGGCCGGCAGCAGCACGTCGCGGCCCCCGGGGGCACTCAAGGGCGCTAAAGTAAGGCCGAGCGGTGAAGCCCGGCCCGAAGTTTTTTGCTTTCAAGCCCCTCTTTCGCCGGCGCGATTGTAACGCAGCGGCGACCGAAAAAAAGCAACGCTGCGCGGTTTGAATGGCCGCCGGGGTGTCCCGGCCGGTAAAATGAGCGCCGATCGGAAAGAAGACTCATGACGGACGACCCTGCAACAGATTTCGGCTACGAGCGGGTGCCCTGGAGCGACAAGGCGCGCCGCGTCCGGGGCGTGTTCGATTCCGTAGCCGGAAACTACGACTTGATGAACGATCTCATGTCGGCAGGCGTGCATCGCCTGTGGAAGCGATTTGCCCTGTCGCTCGCCAATCTGCGTCCCGGCCAGCGGGCTCTCGACGTGGCCGGCGGCACCGGAGATCTGGCGGCAGGCCTCGCAAGACAGGTCGGAGAGCGGGGTCTCGTGGTGCTCACCGACATCAACGCGGCGATGCTCTCCCGAGGCAGGGACCGATTGATCAACGACGGGCTGGTAGGCAACGTGCGCTACGCCCAGGCCGACGCGGAGCACCTGCCGTTTGCGGACAGCAGCTTCGACTGCATCACGATCGGGTTCGGCCTGCGCAACGTCACCGACAAAGCGTCTGCTCTCGCCTCCATGCGGCGTGTCTTGAAGCCCGGCGGACAGCTGCTGATCCTCGAGTTCTCGCATCCGACCGCCCCCGGGCTGAAACCGTTGTACGACGCCTACTCGTTCCATGTCCTACCGCGGCTCGGGAAGCTCATCGCCCGGGACGAGGACAGCTATCGGTACCTGGCTGAATCGATCCGGATGCACCCGGACCAGGAAACGCTCCTGGGAATGATGCACACAGCCGGACTCGAAGGCTGCCGCTACCACAATCTCTCGGGCGGAATCGTCGCGGTGCACCGCGGCTATCGCTACTGATGCTCACTGGCGCGCTCGAAAACGCCCTGAACCGGGGCCTGCCACGCTCCCCCCGGGCTCAGCAGCTGTGTGCGGAGCTCAGCGGCAGGAAAATGGCGATCCAGGTTCCGGGGGTCGCCCGCGTGATCGCCGAATCGACCGGCGATTCGTTACGCCTCACGCCCGGCACGGACCCGACGGATGCTGAAATCATCGGCGGCCCGTTTGGACTGCTCGCGTTGAGCGGCGACTCTCCGCAGTCAGTCCTGCAGCGGCGGGGCGTCGAGATCCGGGGCGATGCCGCGATCGCCGAGCGGTTTCGCGAGCTCGGGAGGCTGCTCCGACCGGACCTGGAAGAGGCCCTGTCGGGGATGATCGGCGATGTACCCGCTCACCAGATCGGTCGTTTCGCGCGCCTTGCGTTCTCGTGGGGCAAAAGGGCAGCGGCGACCACAGTAGAGAACGCCGCCGAATCCCTCGCTCACGAGCGGCGCGATCTCGTCTCGCGCAACGAGGGCGAGCCGTTTCTTCGAGGCGTCGATGCACTGCGAGAGGCCGTGGATCGCCTCGAAGCGCGGCTGAATCTCCTGACCCGCGCATGATGCGACCGGAGCACTTGTGAAACTGCGCGTCCTTGCGCGGCTCGTGCAAATACAGCGTGTGCTTCTCAAGCACGGACTCGATGACTTCGTCCGGGCCACTCATCTCTACCGCCCGTTGCGCTTCCTTTTCTATCTCACACCCGCAGTCTGGTTCGAGCGGCGCCGACATGCGAGCCGTGGCGAGCGCTTGCGGCTGGCGCTCGAGGAGCTCGGTCCGATATTCGTCAAGTTCGGACAGGCTGTGTCCACGCGCCGCGATCTGCTCCCACCGCAGATTGCGGACGAGCTCGCCAAGCTGCAGGACCGGGTTCCTCCGTTTCCCGGGTCGATCGCCCGCAGCATCGTCGAAAGCGCATATGGGCGTCCGATCGGGGAGATGTTCACCGAGTTCGATGAGATTCCCCTCGCAGCCGCTTCGATCGCCCAGGTGCACGTGGCGCGGCTGGCAGATGGCCGGGAAGTGGTGGTCAAGGTATTGCGGCCCGGAATGCACGAGCTGATCGAGCGCGACCTCGAAGTGCTCTATGCGATTGCCGGCCTCGCGCACACTTACTGGAGCGAAAGCCGCAGGCTGCGCCCGCTCGAGATCGTCGCGGAATACGAGAAGACGGTACTGGATGAGCTGGACCTCATGCGCGAAGCGGCGAACGCCTCGCAGTTGAAGCGCAATTTTGCGGGCTCCGACCTGCTGTATGTTCCGGAAATCTATTGGGACTACTGTCGTCTCAACGTCATGGTCATGGAGCGCATCCACGGCGTCCCCATCAGCGATATGGAGCGATTGCGCGCGGCGGGGACGGATATCGCGCGCCTGGCCGAGAATGGCGTGAAGATCTTTTTCACTCAGGTGTTCCGGCACAACTTCTTTCATGCCGACATGCACCCCGGAAACATCTTCGTGATGATCGATGAGCCGCGTCGTCCGCGTTACGCGGCGGTGGATTTCGGGATCGTCGGCACACTCGACCCGCGCGATCAGCACTACCTCGCCGAGAATTTTCTCGCCGTGTTCGATCGCGACTACCGCCGGGTTGCGATGCTGCATGTGGAATCGGGTTGGGTCCCGCCCGACACGCGGGTGGACGAGATGGAGTCGGCCGTGCGTACGGTATGCGAGCCGATTTTCAACCGACCCCTGCAGGCTATTTCGTTTGGACACATTCTGCTGCGGCTGTTCGAGATCTCCCGGCGCTTCAACATGGAAGTGCAGCCGCAGCTGATCCTGCTGCAGAAGACACTCCTGAACGTCGAGGGTCTGGGGCGGGAGCTGTACCCGCAGCTCGACATCTGGAGCACCGCCAGCCCGATTCTCCGCGAATGGATGCGCGAGCGCGTGAGCCCGCTGCAGGTGTTGAAAACGCTTCGTCAGCAGGCGCCGGAGCTCCTCGAAGCCGCACGGGCGCTACCGGCGCTCATCAAGGGCGCCGTGCACAGAGCGCGAGGCGGCACCTTGCGGATGCAGGTCGACTCCCCCGCCATCGAGGCCCTGAGGGAGGAGGTCCGCCGCAGTGCCCGCCGCCGGGATGCGATCACCGTCGGCGCCGCGATCCTGGCGGGCGGACTGGTCTGGTTGGCCCTGAGCGGGGGCACGGATTGGCCGGGTTGGATCCTGTCGGCCGCGGGGGCGATCTGGCTGATCTGCACTTCGCGTCGCTAAGCGTCGCAGCGCGCGGACGCCGCCGGGTCCAACGAGGGATCCACCCAGCGGACAGAGATCCAACCGGCGTGTGACACACTCGGGAGGCAGCGGCGCTCTGGTGGACGTGCCGGGTCACGACTGCTAGCCTCCGCAGCCTTTCGCCTATGCAACGCTCGCGCTCCCTCACCGAAGGCTCCATCAGTCGCGGGCTGTTTCAGTTCGCGCTTCCGATCCTATTTGCGAACATCCTGCAGTCGCTGAACGGGTCCGTGAACTCGATCTGGGTCGGCCGCTTCCTGGGAGAGGCGGCCCTCACCGCGACCTCCAATGCCAATACGGTGATGTTCCTGCTGATCGGCGCGGCGTTCGGCATCGCGATGGCCGCCACGATCCTGGTCGGTCAATGCATCGGTGCGAACGACATCCGGGAAGCGAAGCACGTCGTCGGCACCAGTGCGACGTTCTTTTTGCTCATCTCGGTACTGATGTCGATCGCCGGATGGGTGATGTGCGAGCCCCTGCTCGCCGCGATGAAGACGCCCCCCGACTCGCTCCCCCTCGCGGTCGCGTACATGCGCGTGATCTTCCTCGCGCTGCCGTTTCTTTACATGTATGCGTTCGTCATGTCCGTGTTGCGCGGCGCCGGGGATTCGAAGACGCCCTTCTATTTCATGCTGTTGTCCGTCGGCATCGATATCGCGCTGAATCCGGTCTTTATTTTCGGGCTCGGGCCGATTCCCCGCTTCGGCATCGCCGGTTCTGCAATGGCCACGCTCGTGGCGCAGAGCGTCAGCCTCATCGCGCTGGTCAGACATCTGTACAAACGCAAACACATCCTTTGCCTGCACGCGGATGAGCTCAAGCTGTTGCTCATCAACGCGAAAATCGTTGGCACGCTGATCAAGAAGGGCGTGCCGATGGGCGCGCAGATGCTGGTGATCTCCCTTAGCGCGGTCTTGATGATCACCCTCGTGAACCGTTACGGCGTGGACACCACGGCCGCGTTCGGCGCATCGATGCAGATCTGGAACTACATCCAGATGCCCGCCTTCGCGGTCGGCATGGCCGTCTCCGCGATGGCGGCCCAGAACGTGGGCGCGCAGAAATGGGACCGTGTCAGGGCAACCGCCCGCGTGGGAGTCCTCTACAGCGTCGTGCTCACAGGATCCATCGTGCTTCTGATCGAGATCGCCAACAAGCACGCGCTGGGTCTGTTTCTGCCCCCGGGGTCCGAGGCGCTGAACATCGGGTCGCACATCAATCGGCTGGTGACCTGGTCGTTCGTCTTCTTCGGCGTATCGATGGTGCTGTTCGGCGTGGTCCGGGCCACCGGAGCGGTGATTGCGCCGCTCCTCATCCTGACGTTCACGCTGCTCATCGTGCGCTTTCCGGCCGCCGAAATGCTGCAGAGCAAATTCCAGGCGGACGCCATCTGGTGGAGCTTCCCGATCTCGTCCGCGCTCGCCACGCTGCTCTCAGTGATTTACTACAAGTACGGCGGATGGCGAACCGAGCGGATGCTCGCCGAAATCGGCGCGACCGGCGCGGAATCCGCGCCGGTCGAATCCGCGCCGGTCGAATCCGCGACGCCCTGACAGCAGGGCTGCGGGACCAAACGTGCTGTTCAGGTACGTCGGGAGGGTCTTTCACAGCACTCCCCTCGTACTGGTCGCGACCTTTACGTTCCTGCTGCTGCTGGCCGTGCAGGCCCGCTTCGTCGGCATCCCGCTGGCCGCAATCATCGTCTCGTGGTTCTTCAAGTATCTGTTTGTAATGCTCGATGCCGTGATCGCCGGGAACGACGCGACGCCCGTGCTCTCGGTGGAGATGGTGAATCCTTTCGACGAGCAACGTCCCTTCGGGCAGGCGCTGTTGATCGTTGCAGGTGTCATGCTCGTGGTCGCTGCGCGGCTCTATGTGGGTCTTGCTCCGGCCTACGTGTTGGGCGCGGTCCTGCTCTTCTGCCTCCCGGCCAGCATCGCGGTGCTGGGCATCAGCGGCAACCTGTTCCACGCCGCCTGGCCCCCGGCCTGGATCCAGGTAATTCGTGGGCTTGGGTGGGACTATGTCGGCATTATCGTTGGGACGCTCGCAGCGGTCGTCATCCTCTACGGCCTGATCTCCCTGGCGGCTCCGACGTGGATCGGAATCGCCGCTCTGCAGATCTTTTTCATGGCGATCTTCGTGCTGATCGGCGGCGCGGTGTTCGAGCACCGGCTCGACTTAGGGCTCGAGAGTCGTACTCCGCAGGAGCGGCTCGCGGAACGCGACCGACGCGAGCACAGCGCCGCGCGCCAGCATACGATCGATCATGCCTATGAGTATTTCCGCCACAGCAAGCCCACTGAAGGCTGGCAGGAGATTCAGGCGTGGCTCACGGCCCACGCTCAGGGGAATCAGCAACTCATCGAATACCACACCATGCTCGATGCGGCCTCTGGCTGGGATGACATTCGGCCGGCCGACAAGCTGGCCAACGAGTTGATCGCGGTGCTGTTGGCAAAGAAGCAGACCGGCGCGGCGCTGGAGGTTGCCGAGACTCGCCTGGCATCGAATCCAGGCTTCCGCCCGGTCAATTCAACACGCTTGGCGGAGCTGGCATCGCTGGCAGGCAAACGAGGACTGGCTCGGAAGCTTGCCACGGACGTCGCTTCCTTGTGACCTTGCCATGCGGCAGAGCATCCCCCGCGGCGACAGCTGCCCGTGGGGATGCTCTGTCGCGTGGCAAGGTCACGCAACTCGGGGCTCGATCTTAAGCAGAGACGCTCCGCTGCGGTGCCTATACGCGAATCAGGCGGTGCGCGGCTCGATCCACACCGCGCGGGCGCGGCCGCACAACTCGCCGTCCCCATCGAAGATGGCGGTGCCGGCCTCGAACTTCCGGCCTTCGCCGCCCAACTTCCAACCGACCACGATGCACGACTCCCCGACGTGCACGAGACGGTCAATGTGCGCGGTGAGCTGTCCCAGGAGCATCATCCGATCATCCGAGCATACTGAGAAATAACCGGGACAATCGAGCGCGGCGGACATGAACTCCGGCCGCACCTTGCCGTCCCCGCGGTCCAGCGACGCATCCGGTACCCACGGAGCGGCGACCAGATCACGCAGCGGAACAGGACCTGCGAAGATGCGTAGCCCATCTTCACGAGGCCGTTGCGGGCCGCAGACGAAACAGGTCGGGAACCGATGTGCGATGAACCCTGCATAGCTGCGGGACGCTTCGATGGCATCTTCGTAGCCGGGCGGATCGGGCACGGACAGTTGCAGCCTCGCCGGAGCCGCCGTGGCGATCAGGAGCTCGCCGAGCCGCACTTCGATCGTCCCCGCCGCCACATCCACAACCGCGAATTCCGTGTCGAGCGGCGGAGGCCGCATTAACCGAACCGCAAGCGTGTGCCCAGCGAGGCTCGCCACCAGCCCTGCGAAGTAACCGCCGTTCGCGGACGCCGACGGACCACAGAATCGTCGCGTAACGGTGAGGCTCTTCATGCGCGAGACGATACCGGAAGCCGCGCGCAGCGCCAAAGTCCGAATGCGAGCAGCGCGGCGACGAATGAACCGACCGCAAGCCGCAGCAGCGACCCGTTCAACAGCGGCACGAGCTCTCCGAACACCGCGGCCGAGATCAGGATCGAGACGAATGACTGCACCGAGGCCGCCGAGCCACGCGCGCGTGGAAACAGATCGAGCATGCGCAGACTCAGCACCGGCGATACCAGCTGCACGCCCAGCGCGATAGTCGCCAGAAGGATCTGCTGCATCAGGATGGGCGGTGCCGTAAGCGACCACAGGAGCGTCATCATCAGACCGGCTCCGGCCAGCGCCAGCACGAAGCCGATTTCGGCTTGCGTGCTGCCACGCACGCGCCCCGCCATCCGTCCCGAAATCCAGGCGCCCACGACGAAGCCGCCGATGATCGGCGCGAACAGCCATGCAAACTGCGTCTCGCGAAGATGCCAGTGATCGAGCACGACGGCGGGCGCCGCGCCGACAAAGCTCATCATGGCGGCAAAATTGGCGCCCATTGCGACGGCGAGCGTCAGAAACTCCTTGTTGCTCATCACGCTCCAGGCGGTGCGCGCGAGCTCGCCTGCATGCAGCCGCGAGCGCTTGTGCGCGGGATGCGTCTCAGGCAACGTGAGGAAACTGCCGATCGTGAGCGCAATCCCGATCAGCACCATGAACCCGAACACGGCCCGCCAGCCCAGCGTCACGTGAATCCATCCGCCGATGACCGGCGCGACTGCCGGAGCAAACGCGAAGATCATTACGACCAGGCTCATCAGCCGCTGGGCCTGCGGCCCTTCATGAAGGTCACGGATGACGGCGCGCCCGACAATCGTGCCAACGCCTGCCGTCATTCCCTGAACCACGCGAAAAGCGAGCAGGGTTGCAAAGTTGGGTGCCCAGGTGCACCCGACCGAGGCCGCCGTGTAGGCGGCCAGACCCCCGAGCACGACCGGGCGCCGGCCGATGGAGTCCGATAGAGGCCCCTGTACCAGGGACATGAACGCCAGCGGCACCATGTACACGGACAGCGTCTGCTGAATTTCCCAGGCGCTGAGGTGAAATTCGGCCGCGATCGCGTGAAAGGACGGGAAGAACGTATCGATGGAGAAGGGGCTCACCATCGAGAGCGCTCCGAGGAGCGCTGCGAAACCCCAGTGGCTGCGGGAGCGGGTGCCTGCCCTCACCCGCGCAGGGCCCGCAGCCAGTGGGCCGGATCCTCGCCGCGTTCGAGAACTTCGACCAGCGCCGAGCCGATCACGACACCGTCCACGTGTCCTTTGAGCAACTCGATCTGTTCGCGGCTGCGAATGCCGAAGCCGGCGCAGACCGGCACGGGAGAGACCGCCCGTACGCGGTCGAGGTAACTCAGCACCTCCGTCGGCACGGACACATTCCTGCCCGTTGTGCCTGTCATCGTCACGGCATAAACGAAGCCCTGCGCGTGCTTGCAAAGCAGGTTCATGCGATCTGCCGGCGTCACCGGCGTCACCATCTGCACGAGCGCGAGGTTTCGGGGACTCAGCCACCCGCGCAGCTCGACGCTCTCATCGAACGGCAGGTCCGGAACGATGAAGCCGCAAACACCGGCACGCGCGGCGGCTTCCGGCAGGCGCTCCAGACCGAATGCGAGCAGAGGGTTCAGATAGCTCATGAGGAGCAGGGGCGCGGCAACACCCGAGTCCGCCGCGCCCCGCAGGCTCTCGAGCTCCGAGAGTATCCAACGCAGGCTCACGCCCTGGGCGAGAGCCGCTTGACTGGAGCGCTGAATCGTCACGCCATCCGCCATCGGATCGGTAAACGGAACACCGATCTCCACGACGTCTGCGCCCGCGGCCACGGCCTGCAGGTGTTCGCGAAACCGATCCCGGCTTGGGTAGCCCGCCGTCAGAAAGGCGACCAGCGCCGGCTCTCCCTCCGCGGCGGCCCTGGCGATCGCGGACCGGATGCTCTCGGCAGGATTCACGGCGGCACCGCCGCCAACAGCGTGGTCAGAAGTGTCGGCATGTCCTTGTCTCCGCGCCCGGAGAGACACACCAGAAGCCGGCCTCCCGGGTTCTTTGCGGCCCAGGCCTTCGCGCCGGCCAGAGCGTGAGCGCTCTCGAGCGCGGGCAGAATTCCCTCGTACTCGCAGCATTCGCGCACGGCAGCCAGCGCTTCCTCATCCGTTGCGGACTCGTAGGTCACTCGCCCCACCGCGCGCAGCAGGGCGTGCTCGGGGCCGACACCTGGATAGTCGAGCCCGGCGGAAACCGAATGGGTCTCCTGGATCTGTCCATCGGCATCCTGCAGGAGCAGGGTGAAAGTACCGTGCAGAACCCCAGGACTGCCATTGACGAGCGTCGCGGCGTTATCGCCCAGACCGGTGCCGCGGCCGCCCGCTTCGATCCCGACAATCTGCACCGAGCTGTCGGGGACGAATGCATGAAACGCGCCGATCGCGTTCGATCCTCCCCCTACACAGGCAATCACGACGTCCGGCAAAGACCCGACGTCGCTCAGCATCTGAGCCCTGGCTTCCAGACCGATGATCGCTTGGAGCTCGCGCACGAGATAAGGATAGGGATGCGGTCCGACGGCGGATCCCAGGATGTAGTAGGTATCGAGGGGATCGGACACCCAATCACGCAACGCCTCGTCGATAGCCGCGCGCAGGGTGCGGTCGCCGGCAGTCACCGGAACGACTTGCGTGCCGAGAAGCCGCATGCGGCCGACATTCGGCGCCTGTCGCTCCATGTCGATCTCACCCATGTACACCGTGCATGGCAGGCCCAAGCGCGCACACGCAGCCGCAGTCGCCACACCGTGTTGGCCGGCGCCAGTCTCCGCAACTATGCGCTTCGCACCGAGCTTCTGCGCGAGCAATGCCTGGCCCAGCGCATTGTTGATCTTGTGCGCGCCGGTGTGCGCGAGATCTTCGCGCTTCAGCCACACTCTCGCACCCCACCGTTGCGACAGCCGACCTGCAAAAGTCAGCGCCGTCGGTCGGCCGGCCCAGCTGCGAAGCTCAGCTCCGAAGCGGTCCTGGAACGGCTTGCTGTGCAGATGCTCGCGCACACCCCGCGCGAGCCGCTCGAGGGCCGGGATGAGCGTCTCCGGCACATAACGGCCACCGAAGGGCCCGAAGCGGCCGTGGGCGTCCGGATATTTGCCGGCGATCGAATCGGCCAGCCACCGCTTGGCGTCGAGATTCGAAACCGCTGAGGTCATGTTGTCTCCCGAACCGGCGCGGTTACGCTCGCCGTCGTTGCCTGGAATGCGGCGCGCGCGGCGCGCACGAAACGCAAGATCTCGCCTGGGCTCTTCACTCCCGGGCGCTGCTCGACCCCGCTGGATACGTCGACGCCGAACGGTCGAACTTCCGCCACGGCCGTCCGAATATTGTCGGCGTTCAACCCGCCCGCCAACACCAACTGTGTGCGGCGGGCGACCAGTCGCGCGCTCGACCAGTCGCACGGCATACCGCTGCCGCTCTCCAATCCCTCAAAGAGAATGCGCGCCGGCAGTGTCCCTGCGTCCTGCCGACCGCGCAGAACCGGAAGCGTCTCGAGGGCGGTCGGCACGCGCAGCAGGGGCAGATCTCCTGCGTCGGTCTGCAGGACATCCGGCTTGAAGAGGGTGAGGATTTCATCCAGCGCGTACTGAGACGGATGGCGGGTCACCGCGACACAGATAACTTTGCCGCGTGCCGGGGCTGCCAACCGCGCCGCCGTTGCAGCGCTCACCTGTCTCACCGAATCCGCGAACACGAAGCCGATCGCGTCGACGCCTGCGTCGAGGGCAGCGGTGACCGCCTCAGACGTCGTCATTCCGCATATCTTGATCCACATGTCGATCACCCCGCACGGTGTGCGGACTTGGCCGCCCGCTGTGGACGCTGCGCGGCACGACCCGCTTCGAGCATTGCACGCGCCAGTGCACACGGGTCGCCTCCTTGCATGAGTGCGCTGCCGACAAGAGCAAACTCATATCCGGCGGCCGACACGCGGCGCGCGTCCTCGGCGGTCCCGACCCCGCTCTCAGCGACTCGTGGCACGGAACTGGGCAGTAGGTGCGCCAACTGCTCGAGTCGGTGGGGAACGACCTGGAGCGTCGTCAGATCCCGGCAGTTGACGCCGACGAGCAGATCGCCCTGCGCGAAGTGATCCTCCTGTGCTCTGACGGCAACCAGCTCGTGCATCTGCTCTATATCGCGCTCATCGAATGCCTCGAGCAGCACGAACAGGCCGAGTGCGCGAGCGCACTCGAGCAATGCGGCGGTCTCCTGTGGCGACAGCATGCGCAGTATCACGAGGACGCCACCGGCCCCGGCCGCACGGGCTTCCACGACTTGATACGGATCGACGAGGAAGTCCTTGCGGATCGCGGGGACTCGCAGCTCCCGGAGCGCGCTTGCTCCGCCGCGCAGATGCGACATCGAGCCATCGAAGCGGCTCGGCTCGGTCAGAATCGAAACCGCGGCGGCCCCCGCGCGCGCGTAGGCCGTTACCCGGGATTCGACGTCCTCGTCGGCGGACTTGAGCTGTCCCGCAGCCGGCGAGCGCAGCTTCAGCTCCGCAATCAAATCGAATCCGGCGGCGTCGCGTCGCAGGCCCGGCGGTACCGGTGAGGCGAGCGCAAGGTCAAGCAGTGCCGCATCCGGAAGCGCCCGCCGCGCAAGCTGCACTCGTGCGCGACTGCTGGCCGCCATTTGGTGAAGAAAATCGGAGCTCATGATTGGCAGGGCCCGGCGGTCGAAAACGACGTCAACGCTTCCAACACACCGCGCGCAGCACCGCTGTCGAGTGCACAGGCCGCGCGTTCGACGCCTTCACGCGGGTTCACCGCAGCACCCGCGACTTCAAGCGCGAGGGCGGCGCCCAACAGCAGACAATCCCTGTGCGGGCCGCGGTCCTCTCCGGTGAACACGGCCCGAAGTGCAGCCGCGTTGTGTCGCGCATCTCCCCCTGCGAGATCCCTGGCCGTGCAGGTTGCGATTCCGTATTGCTCCGGAGTGCGGACGTAAACGTCGACGTTTCCGGGGCGAACGTCGAAAACCGTAAACGCTCCGACCGGTGTCGGCTCGTCCCAACCCTCAGCGCCGTGGACCACGAAGCTGCGCTCCGCCTCCAGACCCGATAGCGTTTGCGCGATGAGTTGCGCCACCTCGAGACTGAACGCACCGATGAGGTGATAGGGCGGAGTCCCCGGATTCGTGAGCGGGCCGAGGATGTTGAAAATAGTGCGCACTCCGAGAGCGGCGCGCACCGGGGCGACCGTCTTCATCGCCGGGTGATAATAGGGTGCGAACAGGAACGTGAAGTTGCACGCGCTCAGGCAAGCTCCCGCCGCAGCCTCATCCAGTGGAATCGTAAGTCCCAGCGCTTCGAGCACATCGGCGCTTCCGGCACGGCTCGAGACAGAACGGTTGCCGTGTTTCACGACAGGCACACCACACGCGGCCGTCAACAATGCGGTGCCCGTCGAGATATTCAGACTCCCGGACGCGTCCCCGCCCGTGCCTACGACATCGATCGCGCGCAGATTCGCCGGAATATGCGGACGACGGGCGAGGCGCCGCATGGCGCGTGCGAATCCCCTGACTTCGTCCGCAACGACGCCCTTGGTCCGCAGGGCTGCCAGTACGGCCCCCACCATCGCGGGCGTGCATGCCGGATCCGTCAAATGCGCGAGCAGCCCCTCGGCTTGCGCCTCGCTCAGATGGCGGCGCTCGAGCAGGATTTCGAGCAGCTCACGCGTAGCGGGCATGAGTCGCACCGACCTCGGGCTCGCGACTGCGCTCGCCTGCGGTGAAGGTCAGGAAATTCTGCATGAGCCGCGGTCCATCCGGTGTCAGGATGCTTTCCGGATGAAACTGCACGCCTTCGACCACCAGCGAGCGATGCCGCACCGCCATGATCTCTCCTTCCGGCGTAAGTCCACTCACCTCGAGGCACGCTGGGAGCGAGGCGGGCGCCGCGATCAACGAATGGTAGCGGGCGACTTCGCACGGCGCGGGAAGGCCGTCGAACAGCGTTCGACCGTCGTGTTCGACAAACGAAGTCTTGCCGTGCATGAGTCGCCCGGCGCGCACGACCTTGCCCCCGAATACCTCGACGATGGACTGATGTCCCAGACACACGCCCAGCACCGGAATCTTTCCGGCAAACGCCGCGATCATCTCCATGGAGTTGCCGGCGTCGTAGGGAGTGCCCGGACCCGGCGAGATGCACAGGTGGGTCGGGGCGAGGGCCAGCGCCTCGCTTACGGTGATCGCATCGTTGCGGAACACCCGCACGTCTGCGCCCAGCACCAGGAACGCCTGCACCAGATTGTAGGTGAAGGAATCGTAGTTATCGATCAGCAGCAACCGGGAACTCACAAACCCTCCTCCTGACCCTCCGCCATCTGCAGCGCCCGGACCATTGCGCCGCTCTTTGCGAGGACCTCTTCGT
>FTEO01000443.1_pt1 | contig 30642 bp, 29 predicted proteins | sample 1640211 | NCBI WGS metagenome assembly FTEO01 (sample SAMEA3914816, study PRJEB12502) | metagenome | biome: forest; material: soil | place: USA | collected 2011-09-16 | depth 0.3 m | reverse complement strand
CCAGCCCGAGTCACGGCAGGAGCCCGAGCCCGTGGTGAGCGTGTGCTCGGGCGTCTGCACGCCGGGCTCCATGCGAATGAGATATCGCACGTCCCGCGAGAGGCGGCCGTTAATTTCCACGAGAAAATCGATGGTGCTGCGCTTCGTGCGGTCGATGGACGCCAGGAATTCAGCGAGCTTCGGCGTGGGCGGCTGCGTGATGAGATACGGCGCGAGCTCACGCCGTTCCGTCGCCTCGTAGGCGAACGGATACTCCTTCGCGTAGGGCTCGAGGAAGAAATCGAAGGGATTCAGCACGGCCATCTCGGCCACGACGTCCACTTCGATACGCAGCTCCTCCGTCTTCTCCGGGAACACGAGCCGGGCGAGGTAGTTCGCCTGCGGGTCCTGCTGCCAGTTGACGAAGTGCTTCGCCGGCGAAACCTTGAGCGAATACGACAGGATGCGCGTGCGGGAATGCGGCGCCGGCCGCAGGCGGACGATCTGGGGACTCAGACCCACGCGCCGGTCGTACTTGTAGTGCGTGACGTGGTTGAGTGCGACGTGAATGGACAAGAGGACTCTCCGCCTTCGGGCGCTGGGCTGCCCGCGACAGCCTGCGCACGGACGTTGTGATCAAGGTGCGAGGGTGAGGGCCGTGCAATTTCCGGGCGAGCCCCGCGGCGCGCAATTGGAACATGTTTTGCACCAAAGTGCTGCGAAGCGGGGGTCGGACGCACCACAAGGCAGCCTGACCGGAGCCCGTGGCGCCGCGCCCAAGCCCCGCGGCAGCGTGACCGATTTCACTCCGCGACAGTGACGCAGGCCGGGGTTTCGCACTCCACGGACGCCGGTGCGGAAAGGTTCGGCTAGTCTTCGGCGCGCATGACGCGCCAAGAGAATCGCCAGTTACGAGCCCGCAGCGATGCGGCACCGGGTGGACCGAAGTCAGAGGCGGACGCCTTGGCACTGGTCGCTCGCCAGCCGGTCTACGACACCGCCATGACGGTAGTCGCCTACGAGCTCTTATATAGAGAGTCTGCCTCTGCGCTTGGCGCGATCGTGACGGACGCGCGCCGCGCCACGTTGCGGGTCATCGCCAACGCGGCCCTCGAGATCGGTCTCGATCGCCTGGCCGGCGACCTGCCCGTCCACATCAATTTCCCCCGCGAGCTGCTGGTCAGCCCGCAGCCGCTGCCGCTGCAGGCGAACCGCGTCGTCATCGAAGTTTTCGAAGACGTCCCGCCAGATGGCGAAGTGCTCGCCGGCATCGCGGCGCTCAGGAGTCGCGGCCACCGCGTGGCGCTGGCGGACTATTCGTCGCGCCAGAGCGACCGCGCGCTGCTCGACGTGTGCGACATCGTCAAGGTCGCCCTCTCACGCGAGCAACCGGACGACCTGCAGCGCACGGTTCGGGAACTGAAATCTCGCGGCCTGCGACTCATCGCCGAGGAAGTGGCCACCATCGAGCAGTTCGAACGCTGCATCGATCTCGGTTTCGAGGCTTTTCAGGGCAATTTTCTGCAGGAACCGCAGACTTTCGGCGTGCAGCGTGTGCCGTCGAGCCGACTCGGCACGCTGCGTCTTCTCACCGAGCTCAGCAAGGAGGAAACCTCGGTCGACGAAGTGGAGCAGCTCGTGTCGCAGGACATGTCGATGTCCTACCGCGTGCTCCGCTGCATCAATTCGAGCTTCTACAACGTCCCGCGCAAAGTGGAGTCGATCCGCCAGGCGATCGTGATTCTCGGGCTCGACCAGCTGCGCCAGCTGTGCGCACTCGTGGCCCTGCAGGGTTTCGATGATCGTCCGCCCAATCTGCTCGTGGTCGCGATGGCTCGCGCCCGCATGTGCGAGCAGCTCGGTCGGCTCATCGATGCGCAGGACACCGGCCCGTACTTCGTAACGGGTCTGTTCTCCATGCTGAACGTGCTGACGGGCGTACCGATCGAGCGGATCGTGGAAGATCTGCCGCTTGCGCCGCCTTTGGTTCGCGCGCTCGTGGCCGAAGAAGGCGAGCTCGGTGCCGCACTTCGCTGCGTGCGTGCCTACGAACGTGGCCGCCTGAGCCAGGTAACGTTCGGCGCTCTTGCGCACAACGTCATCCGCGCGGCATATGTGGACGCGGTGTTCTGGGCGGAAGAAACGCGGAAGATGATCCAGAAGTAAGCGTTCGGATTCGTTGCCGCTGAGTCCATTAGATCGTGAACGGCCGCTGCGCCTCGAAATCCTGATCGGCGCGACCCAGGCAGTGGAGCTCGGGCTGCTGATACGCCGGCATGCCCGCCCGGACTTCCTCGTAAAAGCTGCGATACGTGCCGGTGAACTGGCCCTCTCGCCACGCATTGAGCAACACCGTGGTGAAATGCCCCGGCAGCCCGTTGCCATCCGCAAGTTGATCGCTTCGACATGCCGCGAGCACGAGCACGGAGGCCGCGATCGGCAAAGCCGCACTCGCATCCGCATCGGCCGCGGGAATGCCGCCGTTGCAGCTATCTGCGATCACGAGCACTCGCACGCCTGCCCTGAACTGCGCAAGCGCGGCGCGCATTTCATGATCGGTGAGAGAACCGTCGCAGAGCGTCCAGACTGCGCGCAAGCCCACACGTCCATCGGAACAGATCGTGCTCTTGCGGCCACCATGGCCTGAGAACGTAAGCACGAACAGATCGCCGGCTCGGCACGCTGCCGCGGCTGCGTGGATGTGAAATAGCACGGCCGCGCGGCTCGCCGCAGGGCCGAGCAACAGCGTCGTTACGAGGAATCCCTGCCGATCGGCGACACCAGACAAGGCAAGCGCGTTGGCTTCGGCGCAGACACGTTTGCCATCTGCCGTGTCGATTCCGATGCACAGCGCCAGCCCGGCGGGCGTTGCGCTCATGCGGTCAATTCTTCCGAGGCGGGCCGCTTCCCGCTCCGTTCTGTAACACCTTGTAGCCATCGAGATAGGAGAAGACGACCAGCACGAGATTGGGATTCGCTCCCTCCACGGCATTCTCGAGGTACACCATGCGCACCCGATCGATCGTGAGCGAGCGCTTGCTCTGCGGACTCTGGGTCAGATATAGCGGCAGCATCGCTTCGAGCCGCTCGAGGGTGGTGTCGGAATCGGTGAGCGCCGTGATGAGCGGGTCGAGCGCCTTGGCATACTCGGCTTCCTTGTCCGCGCTCCACACCGGCAACTTCGAGGGGAGCGGCGGCACCGGGTCCGCACCGAGTGGCGTCAGCAGCAGCTCTTCCCAGTTCGGCAGCATGCAGCCCTGCTCGAACGTGAGATTGAACTGGACGATCTCCTCCTCGCCATACCCATTTTCGAGGTACTTCGGCATCAGCTTGAACTGCGGCCGCCGCCCGTCCGTCGCCACCAGCAGCTGGGTGCCATAGTTCTCGCGAAAATCGATCGAGATGTTTGGCGTGTTCACCCAGTTCGTGAGATCCATCGTGTTCTTCCTCATTGTCAGACCCTCCCATCGCATCATTCGCCAGCGGCATACACGGCAAACGGCCCCCAGAGCGCGGGGTCCAACGAGGGCGAGCGCGCCAGCTCTGCGCGGATCGCCGCGCTGAGCGCCGCTGCTACCGGGTATCCGTCGACGGTGATGTACCGATACATACCGGTCATGAGATCGGCGGCTATCGCATCTGGAACGGGCCACAGGGACGCCACCACCGACCGGGCGCCACGAGCGAGCACGGCGAACTGCAGCCCGACGAGGCCTTCGCCTGCGAACTGGCGGCCGAGCGCCGTATCGCATGCGCTGAGCACCACCACTTCCGCATCGAACGTGCGCGCGAGCAGATCCCCCGCGCGCACGTACTGGTCCTTGACGGGGCCATGGCGATCCCACGCGCCCAGTATCAGGGCAGAGAGCTGCGGAATCTCCGAGTCGATGATGCCGTGCGAAGCGAAGTGGATGAAGCGATAGCTCGCGAGATTGTGTGCGAGCACGTTCGCGCGCGTGGCATCGAACCCTTCGAGCAGCTCGACGTGCCGCAGCGCCGGCAGTGCCCGAATCTGTTCGGATTCGCGCGCGCTCGACACGAGCCGCTCGAGATTCTTCGGATCGTCAGCGCCGCGCGTACGGAGAATGTCCGACAGCGGGTCCGGCGACTCTGCGGGCGCCGCTCGCTGCAACCGCGGATCGTTTGCGCCATACACCGGATCGGCGACCAGCAGCATGCGGGACTCGCTCCACATGCGCGGCGGCGGCGGCGCGGGCACAGTCATGAGGCGCAAGGCGGGCGCAATCTGCACGGCCAGCACCTGCGCGACGTACGCGCGGTCTGCCGGCGCAGCGGAGTCGCGAAGCGCGCCGAACGGAACGTAATGCAGCGGCCCATCCGGCACGATGGTCAGCTCGCGCGCTCCCGCGAGCTGCGCTTTCAATGGTGCGAGCACGAGGCGATGCAGCTCCGCGGCAGAATCCAAGCGAACGCGCACCGGAGTCACGGCGAAGGCGCGCATGGCGTCGTGCAGAGTGCGCGAGGCACGCTCGATCTGGGCACTGGATTCCAGGCGTGTCCAGCTGAGCCGGCCGCGCACGAGCGTCCACGCGTACGCGTGCGTACCGCCGACCCAGTATTCGAGCAGCGCGCGCGACGAAGTGGACGACAACGCGCGAGCAATCCAATCATCGCGAGCAATCGGCACGCGCGGTGAGGATGGCGCAGCACGCGCGGCCAGATCGGCGTTCACTACGCCAAGCCGCGCCCGCAGTCGCGAAATGTCTTCACGCAGCGCTTTGGCTGCGGGGTCGCCGGGCCCCGCCCGATCCTCGCGCGTGGCGAGCTGGAAACGGCGCTCGGCGATATCCCGATAGACCGTAGCGATAGAGCTCTGCAGCTCCGGGATACGCGGGTCACCCTGGTCGTCGAGCCGCTGTGCGCGGAGCTGATCGAAGGCCAGGGCGCGAGAATCGTCCGCGGCACGCAGGCTATCCGTCATCGCCGCGCGCGCCTGCTCGGCATCGCTCGCGGCGACCAGACGCTGGTACCGGTTCCACAGCAGATCGATCTTGAGGTCGATAGCAGGCCGCACGGACTGGGCAATGGACGCCCGGTACTCCGGATTCGCCGTCTGCGCCGTGATCTCTCCCGTGAGCTGCAACGCGTCCGACAGTGCGCGCAACGCTGCGTCCTCGTCACCTGAGTCCTGCTCAACGCGTGCGAGCTCCACGCGCGCCTCGAACTCGTCCGTCACCGCTTCAAACTGCGTCAGGGTCTGCAAAGCCAGCTGCAAATCCCGTTTGGCCGCATCGAGCGCACCGACCGCGCGCCGCAACTTCGCGCGTTGGGCGCGGGCGAGTGCCTGCACCAGCACATCCCCGTTGGGAGCGAACGATGCCAGCGAGTCTAGGAGCACCAGCGCGGCGGACAAGTCGCCCTGCGCGGCGTAGTCCGTTGCCAGGCGCAGAAGAATTCTCGAGCGCGCGGAAGGCGAGGTGGCGAGCCTCAATGCCTCCGAGTCGTGCGCAGCCGCCTGAGCGAACGCACCCGTCTCGAGCTCGATGATGGCGAGTGCGCGCAGCGCCGCGACACGACTGCGCGCATCGACGTCTGCCGTCAGCGTTTCGAGCGCGCTGCGCAAGAACCGACCCGCGAGCTCGCGATCGCCGATGGCGTAGTACGTGACGCCGAGTCCGTAGTATCCACGCCCCCGCGCGCGATCGAGCTGCAGACTGGCGGCTAGATCCAGCGCCTGGCCGTTCAACCGCAACGAGTCATCGAAGCGGCCCACTGCGTAATGCGCGAGCGCGCTGCTGTAGAGCGTAGCGAGATACAGATCCGGGTACGGCTGGGGCCCCATCAACTTCAACGCACGGTCGAAGCGCGGCACCGCGGCGCTCAGCCGGCCGAGCCCCCACTCGCACAGCGCGATGTTCTGCAGCGCCACAGCCACGCGCTGCGTCTCATCGATTTTCTCGAACTCGAGTCGGGCGCGCGTGAACTGCGCGATGGCAGGCTCGAACCGCGCCTCGTAGAAGTACGCCAGGCCGATATTATTGATCTGCAGTGCGCGGTCGTACTGTTCGTTGCGGCGGGCATGGAACGCTTCGAGTTGCGCAAGCAGCTGACGCGCCCGGTCGAGCATCGAACGCGATTGCGGAGGCGTGGCGGAGCTCTGGCTGGACGCGGAGGACTTCGTCGCCACCTCGAGCCACGCCGCCGCGAGAATCGCCTGCGCACGAGCCCGCGCATAGTCGTTGCCGCTGCCTTGCAGCGTTGCGGCCGCCCGTTCCGCCCACTCCGCACTGCGCGCCCAATCTTGAAGATCGTAGTAATAGAGTGCAGCCACACTCAGCTCGACACCGCCTCGATCTGCAGCGGACGGGGCGTTGCGTAACGCGTCCGCTGCCTTTTCGTACTGACTGACGGCCAACTCGAGCGTGCCGCGTGAATTCGTACTGGGCAACGCGGCCTTGCCGTTGGCGATGGCTCGCGCCAGAGCATAGGTTGCATCCGCCGCCGCCAGCTCGCGAACGGTGGCAGCACACGTGCTCGCGTCGTTCGTGCCCGGATAGCGCACCGACAGCACTCGCACCGTGCCCTCGACGCCAGCATGCTCGCGGCCCCGAATCACCATGTACGCCGGCACCTTTCCGCCGGCCGGCAAGTACACCCGCTGGATTCCACTGCGCGCAACGGGGTTGTCGGCGACGGCGATCACGGCATCGTTGGTGCCATGCACCTCGACTTCGACATCCACGCCACTTTCGATGGCATAAACAATGGTGTCCTGACGGCGGGCGTCAGACAGCTCGACACGACTTTCGCTGTTGCCTCGCAGGGTGATGCTTCGATCGAGGAGACGCGCGGAAGCGTCGTAGGAATCCAAGCACGGGGCGGGGGCAGGCGCCGCAGCGAGACCCGGCCCGGAGGCGAGCAGGAACGCAACCGGCACAACCCAGCACCCGACCTGCCCTCGACCTGCCACGTCATCGCTCCCTTGCCTGGGACGCCCGGCCCCGGCGCCACAGATTATCGGGATCGGGATGTCACACCGACAATAGAGCTCAAGTCCCCGGGGCCCGTATACTCATGCTGCCTCACCAATGGACAGGATTGAACGGATTGGGCGCGGAGCATGACCACCCGCTGAAGCGATTTCCGAGCGAAGCGCTGCATGAAACGCTTCTTCGCGACATGTCTGGTTTAAAGGCGCAGCTGACGCGCGTGACCCGCAACGCCGACCTGGCCGCCGACATACTGCAGGACGCGATCGTGACGGCACTTCGCAAGCTTCGCACGGGCGAGATCGAGCACCGCAGCCAGCTGGATGGCTACGTGTACCGCGTCGCCCTGAACCACCTGCGTAACTACCGCCGCAAGGACAAGTCGGGTGTTTCGGACCCCGAAAGTACCCAGGGCCTGGTGGATAGCGCGGCGGAGGCCCGCCCGACACGCTCGATCCAGGCGGAACAGTGGGCCGGCGTGGTGAAGCGGCTCATGGGCGAGATGTCCTCGCCGCGGGACCGGGAAGTGCTGGTGCGCTTCTATCTGAAGGAAGAGGAACGGGGGGCGCTGTGCCAATCCCTGGGCCTCACCGACCTGCAGTTCAACCGGGTCATTTTCAGGGCGCGGGAGCGGTTTCGAGAGCTGCTGCAGCACAGAGGATTCGGGAAGTCGGACCTGCTGGCGCTGGCCCTCGCTTTCTCCTGGGCCTTCTCCTGGGCCCTCTCGGACCTGCTGGCACACAGTAACTGGGGCGCATGAGCCATGGACCGTAAGCAGATCGAAACCGAATACGTCATCGAGCGCTATCTCGCCGACCAGCTCGACGCGGCGGACGCCGCCGCCTTCGAGGCGCACTACCTGAGCGAGCCCGACCTCGTGAACGACCTCGAAGCCGCCTTACGCCTGAAGGAAGGCCTGGCCGTGCTGCGCGAGCGCGGTGAGCTCGATTCGTTAGTCGAGGCGCGCCGTCGCTGGAAGTTGCCAGCGCCTCCCTGGAGCCTGGCCGCCGCGGTGGCGGTCGCCGCGGTCGGAGTGTGGCTCTGGCTGGGCCATACGACGACGAATCCGATGGTCTCCGCACTCGCAGAGCTGACCGCGCGCGGCGGAAAGGCCGTGCCCGTCACCGGCACCGTGATGCTCGCGCGCACCCGGGGCGCAACGTCTTCAGTCGAGGTTGCCCTCCCGGTGGAACGCGGCGCCATCGAGTTGAGGCTGCTTGCCTCGGCGCGCGCGTCCGACGCGCCGTATCAAGTCACGCTGCTGCGTGCAGACGCGCCGAGCGGCACGCCCCCGGTCGCCACGGCGCACAGCCTGCGGGTCTCCGATGACGGCTTGGTCACCGTGTACGTCGACACGGCGCAGGTGAAGCCGGGCCGCTATGCGATCGAGCTGCTGCCGGAACACGCCGAGCCGCACGGCATCGCGAGCGACCGCTTCATCATCGAGCTGCGCTAGCAAAAAAGCGCCGCAGGCGACTTTTTTCCAATGAACTAGGGTTTGGGGGGCGGATTCTCGAAATTCGTCGTCGTGCCCGGGCCCGCGTCGGCGGGGCTTGCGGCCTCGGCCTTGGGTTCCGCGGGTTTCGGAGCCGGAACCTCCGGCTTCTTGCAGGCCGCGAGCGTCGCCGCAGCGAGGACCCCCACCAGGATCAGACGGGTGCTGGATTTCATCTGAGCGCCTCCTCCAATGGTGAACGCGATGGTTGCGCTTGCGCAGCATCGCACCGCTTCGACGGCGGGAAATCCTAGCCTCAAGCTACCGCGGCGGCCACCCGATCCGCCGCTGCGACAGGAATGGGACAGTCGAGCCTCTGGCACAGGCTGAATCGTCCGCAAGATCGAGAATCGCGCGCAGAACAAACCGCGCCGCGCCGGTGAACTGCATCTCCTTCGTCGGGAACCCATGGACGCGCCGATTACGTCCTATTTCTCACAGGGAGCGACCGTCATGTTCACTTTGCCTGTTTCGCGGCGAGCGCTATTGGTATTCGCGTCCTTCGCGCTGACTCCGTGTCTTGCGGCGGCGGACGACAAAGATGTCGAGTCCGGCTGGAGCCATGACTTCTACGAGAATCACGTGCTCGTGTCCGACGGCGCGACGCCCGCGGACTTCCCAGATCCCAATCTGGTGAACGGCTGGGGCGTCGTATTCAATCCGCAGGGCCCTGTGTGGGTGGCGGACAATCACACCGGCAAGTCGACACTCTATGACGGGACCGGCAAGCCCATCCCGCTGGTCGTCACCATCCCGCCTGCGCCGGGTGAAACGGCGGGCAGCCCCACCGGTATCGTGTACAGCGGTGGCATGGACTTCGTCGTCACCGGCACCACGCCCACAGGCGCAAAGTCGACGGGTCCCGCGCGTTTCCTCTTCTCGTCAGAGGGCGGACAGATCACGGGCTGGGCCCCGAACGTGAACACAGCCACGGCGTTTCTGGCGGTGAACAGCGCCCCAGGCGGCGCCATCTATAAAGGGCTCGCGCTCGGCGGTAATGGCACCACGCATCTGCTCTACGCCGCCGACTTCCACAACGCACGAGTCGATGTGTTCGATGGCACCTTCATGCCCGTAACGCTGCCGGCTGGCGCATTCACAGACAGCCACATCCCCAAGGGCTATGCACCCTTCGGCATTCAGGCGATCAACGGGGATCTCTTCGTCACCTTCGCGAAGCAGGGGCCGGGCGCGGTGGACGACACCGCCGGCCGCGGCTTCGGCTTCGTCGACGTCTTCGATCCAAACGGCAAGCTCGTGCAGCGCTTCGCCGAGCGGGGCGCGCTCAATGCGCCGTGGGGCGTCGCGCTTGCGCCGACAAGCTTCGGACGTTTCGGTGGCGCGCTGCTGATCGGCAACTTTGGTGACGGAACGATCAACGCGTACGGGCCGATCAGCGGGCGTCTGCTCGGTGCGCTGCGCGACTCGCAGGGCCGGCGCATTCGCATCGACGGGTTGTGGGGAATGCAGTTCGGCAACGGACTTCTGCAGCAGGAAACCAACGCGCTGTACGCGGCGGCGGGCCCCAATGGCGAAGAGCACGGCACCTACAACGTGATCCACGCTCATTAGCTGCGGGCCACGCTCGATGATTCGAGAAGGAGTGTTCGCGGCGGGAGGGGGCGTTCAGGCGCTCGTGTAGACTCAGACGCCACAGTGCTGTTGCCGGCTTCGGATGTTGAAAGCGTTGCCGGGGCTGTCAGGAAAACGGATCCGTGGCGTTGTTGCCGTCGTCTAACGAGAGTGCCGGATTGACCCTCCCTTCCGCGCGGAATGCCGGCGAGAGCGCGTTGCTCGATCGTGCGTTCACGCGTGCGGCCGGCGCACCGCTCGTATCCGGCAATGGCGTGCGGCTGCTGAAGAATGCAGCGGCGAATTATCCGGCGTGGCTCGAAGCCATTCATGACGCCCGGCACAAGATCTACTTCGAAAACTATTTCATCGTCGACGACCGCACCGGCCGCGAGTTTGCAGACGCCCTGGCTTCGCGCGCCCGCGCCGGCGTGCGGGTCCGGCTCATCTACGACTGGGTCGGTGCGCTCGGCAAGACATCGCGCAGGTTCTGGCGAGTGCTCACGGATGCCGGCGTCGAAGTGCGGCGATTCAATCCGCTGCGTTTCGCGAGCCCGCTCGACGTGCTCCATCGCGACCACCGCAAGATGCTTGCGGTCGATGGCCGCGTCGCATTCGTAACCGGGCTGTGTGTCGGGGACTCGTGGGTCGGAGATCCGGCGCGCAACATCGAGCCCTGGCGCGACACCGGCATCGAAATCCGTGGACCTGCGTTGTGCGACTGTGAGCGGGCCTTCGCGCAGGTGTGGAGCGCCATGGGCTCGCCGATCCCGCCCGGGGAGCTCGCCGAGCGCGAAGCCGTTCCGGAAGGCGGAGATGTTTCGTTGCGAGTCGTGGCGAATGCTCCGGGCACGACAGGAATTTTCCGCCTCGATCAGCTCATCGCCGCAGCAGCGCGCCGCACACTGTGGCTGACGGATGCGTATTTCGCGGGGCTGCCACCTTACGTGCAGGCGTTGCGAGCCGCGGCGCTCGATGGTGTGGACGTGCGTCTGCTCGTTCCGGGAGCGAGTGACATTCCGATTCTGCGCCCGCTGTCCCAAGCGGGTTTTCGTCCGCTCCTCGAAGCCGGCATTCGAGTGTTTGAATGGAAAGGCTCGATGCTGCACGCCAAGACTGCGGTGGCAGACGGCCGCTGGGCACGGGTCGGGTCGAGCAATCTCAACATCGCGAGCTGGGTCGGCAACTACGAGCTCGATGCCGTGGTGGAGAACGAAACCTTCGCCGCGCAGATGGAACAGATGTATCTCGCGGACCTCGACTACGCCCGCGAGATCGTGCTGCGTCCGCGCCGCCGCAAACTGCGTGAGCTGGGTGATCGCAATCTTCGCCGCGACATCATCGGCCTGAGCGGCCCGGGCGGCAGCGCGTCCCGAGCGGCCGCCGGCGCTCTGCGAATCGGACGCACCGTGGGCGCCGCGCTCACCGAGCAACGCGTGCTCGCCACCACTGAAGCGCGAACCGTCGCCATCGTGGGTGCCATTCTGTTCGCAATCGCAGTGGCCGCGGCACTATGGCCACTGATCATCGCGCTTCCGATCGCGGTGATTTTGCTCTGGATGTCGATTGCGCTGCTGATTCGCGCTTACTCGCTGCGCAAGGCGCGACGGCAGCGAGGGCTTCCCTCGACACGCGTGGGGAATGCGCCGTCTGAACCGGCACTGGCTGGCGTGCGGGAAGCTGAGAAGACCCAGCCTGCTGCGGTAGACCCGCCGTCAGCTGCCGAGAAACGCGCTCGCGTCGGCGAGTAACGCTGGCGTCAGGGCGACGGCAGCGCTCGGTTCGCTTCGATGCTCATCTCGTTGCCGTAATCGCCGGGCGGCACGAGGTCGTAGAAACCACTGATCTTCAGATGGACCACCGCCGGCTTCTCCGACTGGTTCTGCAGATACCACCCGAACACTCCGTCGAACGGCGCGACCAGCGTGCCCTGGGACTTGAGCCCGGTCGCCTGGCGATATTCAACGACGGTGCCCTCGCCTTCCGCATCCTTGGCAGGCGCTTCGCCGTGAAAGTCGAAGTAGAACTCCTCAGGGTTCGCCACGCCTGCCGCGGACCACGAGTACGCAAGCGTCGCGCCGGCCTTCATGTGCACCTTGTACTCGAGCTCCTCTCCCCCTTCGGATGTGCCACTCGCTCTCAAAGGAATATCGACGAAGTCCGAGCGATAGCCGCCCTCGTAGTAGCGCACCGCCGGGCCCTGCTTGCCCGCTTCGCCGGAGCCCGCCGCCGCAGCGGTCGCAGCGCTCATTTCCACCTGCTTCGGACCGGCAAGGCGCGTCACGCCCGTGAGATGCCCGATGCCTGTGGGATCGATGCGAAACTCGGCGGGAAGGACGAAGCACACGACGATGATCGTGGCGAGAACCACCGCGCCGCCCACCATCCAGAACAGGGCCGGCTTCGGCGTGCGCAGCGAGGCTTCTTCAATCGATATGCTCAAGCGCTCCTCCCGAGGAAGAATCCGGCGAGCTGGTATTCCACCAGCACGAAACCCGCCGTCATGATCAACACGTTCGCCAGCGCCGCGTAGCGCGCGAACCCGGCCAGGCGGCGCCACCAGAGAATCAGCGCGAGCATGAGAGTCAGCGCGATGAGCTGGCCGACCTCCACGCCGACGTTGAAGGACACCATGTTCGCCAGGAGCCCCTCTTTGGAGGGGTTGAGATCCTGCAGCTTGGTCGCAAGTCCGAACCCGTGCACGAGCCCAAAACCGAACACGGCGAGCTTTGCGTTCGGCTGGACTCCGAAGAGAGTCTGGAATCCGCCGAGGTTGTCGAACGCCTTGTAAACGACTGAGAATCCGATGACGGCATCCACCAGGTACGGGTTCACGTGCAGCCCGCCCAGCACCCCGCCGAGCAGCGTGATGCTGTGGCCGATGCTGAACATGGTGACGTACAGGGCCACGTGGCTCAGGCGGTAGAGAAAGAAAATGACCCCGAGAATGAACAGCAGATGGTCGTAGCCCGTCACCATGTGCTTGGCGCCGAGATACAGGAACGGAAACACCTGCACGCCGCTGTTGCGGGCGACGAACTCCGCATCCTTGCCGGCAATGCCGTGCGCGTCAGCCTGCGACGCAACCGCTATCCCCAAGACGAGCAGCGCCAGCGCTGCGATACTGCGAAACGTCAGGCGCATAGCCCCCCAAGCCCATGACATCGACCCGTTCGGCAAAAACTACGCGAAAGCCCCGTGGACTGCGAGCCACGCTGGGCGAAACGGCCAATATGCGCAACCTCATGAGATCGGTATCGATAGCCGCGGCGACCGGCGCCCTGCTCTGCTGCTCATTGGCGAGCGCCACGGATGCCACGAGCGAGCGAGCGGACGTCCAGGCGTGGCAGGCCCATCGCCTGGCCTCGCTCACCAGCGACACGGGCTGGCTCACCCTGGCTGGCCTCTTCTGGCTGAAGGAGGGGGAAAACAGCTTCGGCCGCGCAGCGTCCAACACCATTCACGTGGATAACGCCGCGCTGGCGTCCACGGCTGGCTCATTCCTGAAAACCGGTGACAACGTGCGCTTCGTGTCCCGCGCCCACGGCGGCGTGACACACGACGGCAAGCCGGTGACCACCCTCGATCTCGTGCCGGACAGTCGCGGCGAGCCCACACTGCTCGAGAGCGGCGCCTTGTCTTTCTTCCTGATCGAGCGCGGCGGCAGGTACGGCGTTCGACTGCGCGACAAGAACAATCCGCATCGCACGGGCTTCACCGGGTTGCAGTACTTTCCGGTCAGCGCAGACTGGGCGTTCGAGGCGCGCTTCGAGCCTTACGAGCCGCGCAAGCACATTCCCATCACGAACATTCTCGGCATGGAAGAGAACATGGACTCGCCCGGAGCGCTCGTTTTCACCCAGGGCGGGCACGAGTATCGCCTCGATGCGATTCTGGAAGAGCCGGATGCAACCGAGCTGTTCGTGATGTTCGCCGATGGCACGAGCGGCAAGGAAACCTACGGCGCCGGGCGCTTCATGTATCTGCCGCTGCCGCAGAAGGGCGTCGTGCATCTCGATTTCAACAAGGCGTACAACCCACCCTGCGCGTTCAACGATTTCGCCACCTGCCCGCTGCCGCCGTTCCAGAACCGGCTGGCTCTGCGGGTCGAGGCAGGCGAGAAGAGCTACGCCGGCGGACAACACTGAACGGATATCACTGAATAGAGGATCGCGGTGGCGGAGCTGATCGCCCAATACGGACTCGCGCTGATTTTCGCCAACGTTCTGGCCGAACGCGCGGGATTGCCGCTGCCGGCCATGCCGACGCTGATCGTGGCGGGGGCGCTGAGTGCGATGGGCCAGCTCTCGGCATTCGCAGTCATCGGCATTGCGGTTGCGGCGTGCGTCATCGGCGACACGCTCTGGTATGCGGCGGGCGTGTATTACGGCCGCCGCGTCATCAGTCTCCTGTGCCGCATCTCGGTGTCGCCGGATTCCTGCGTGCGCCAGACGGAGGATCGCTTCTCGAAGTGGGGCCGCTCCACACTCGTCATAGCGAAATTCATTCCGGGCTTGTCGACGGTCGTGCGCCCCCTCGCGGGCACCGTGCATCTTGGCTGGCTGCCCTTCGAGCTGTTCAACGGCCTCGGCGCGGTGCTGTGGGTCAGTGTGTCCGTGGGTGCCGGGCTCGTTTTCAAGGATGAGATCAATCAGGTCCTGCACTGGCTGCGCGACTTCGGCATCGTGGCGTTCGCGGCGTTCTTCGGCCTGCTGCTCGCGTTCATCGCCATCAAGTGGTGGCAGCGACAGCGTTTCAACAAGATGCTGCGCATCGCGCGCATCAACGCGGACGAGCTGCGCACGCTGATGGAAGGCGAGCCGCAGCCTGTCGTCGTCGACGTGCGTTCGCAGATCAACCGCGAACAGGATGGCCGACGCATTCCCGGCGCACGCGTCGTCACGCTCGACAACGCGATCAAGCACGCGGAACAGTTCCCGCTCGATCGCGAAGTGATCTTCTACTGCAGCTGCCCGAACGAAGCCTCCGCGGCCTGGGCTGCCCGGCAACTCATGAAGATGGGCTATACGCGTGTGCGGCCGTTGCTTGGCGGGCTCGAAGCGTGGGTATCCGCAGGATATGACGTGGAACCGGACGAGCTGGACAGCGCGGGAAGCGAAATGGAACTGCGCATTGCGAATGTGCCAGGCGTGCCGTCGGCTGCCATTGCCTCAGTGACGAGCCGCTCGCTCCCAGACTAGCGTGCGGTTGTTCGCGGGCATCGCATGGTCCGCCACGAGCTGAAGCCGGATCGAGCGCGCCAGCGCATCCACCGCTTCGAAATCCCGAATACCGCTCACCGCCGAGCGCTGCTTCAACCATTCATCGAAGGTGCGATTGCTGTCGCTGGTGAAGCGGCCGTTGTAGTTGAACGGGCCGTACACCGCCAGCATGCCATCTTCGGTAAGCACACCATCCAGTGCGGCGAACAGCTTCTGCACTTCTTCCCAACTCATGATGTGCAGAGTGTTGGAGGTGAAGACGCCGTCGTAGCGGGCGCCAGGAAGGGGACCGTTCACATCCAGCCGCAGCGGCGGCGGCAGATTCGGCAGCTGCGCGTCTTCGAGCCAGAGGCGGATGCCCGGCAGATTCTCCTCGACGTCCGAGGTCTGCCACACGGTGTTCGGCAGCGCCGGGGCGAAATGCACGGCGTGCTGGCCGGTGCCGCTGCCGATCTCAAGCACCTGTCGCCGCTCGGAAAAATGCTCGAGCAGCACTGCGAGGATCGGGCCCTGATTGCGCTCGCAGGCGGGCGCATGAGGCTTGTCGGGGTGGACCATGAGCTGTTTTCCGGGTGCTTTGCGCTAAGGGGATTATTGCCCCGAATCCCTGGGGCGGGGAGACCCTCATGTTCAAGCGTCTGTCTGTTCCGTTCGCGCTCTGTCTCGCGGCGTTTGCCACGTCGTCCTTCGCGGGCACGCTGCCCGTTCCCACTGTCGAATATTCCGCCGACCGCCTCGTCGAGACCGCGTCCGGCAGCTTCACCGGCAAGGTCTACGCCACGCGCGACAAGCAGCGCGCCGAGACGAACATGGGCAGCATGCAGAGCGTGATGATCCTGCGCCAGGACAAGAAAGTCGGCTACATGCTGATGCCCGCGCAGCACATGTATCGCCAGATGGATCTCTCGAATGCGCAGAAGCAGAGCGGCACGCAGCCGCAGGATCAGGTGGAGATCACCGAGGTGGGCTCGGACACCATCGCGGGCCAGAGCACCACCCAGTACAAGATGATCATGAAGGACGGCACGGCCGGCGGTTTCATCTGGGTCACGAAGGACGGCATCCCCGTAAAAATGGACGCGGTGAGCCGGGACGGCAAGGAGAAGACCCGCATGACCATGACGCTTACGAATCTCAAGATCGGCCCGCAGGACCCGTCTCTGTTCGAAGTGCCGGGCGGCTACACCGCGATGCCCGACTTTGGCGGCATGGGCAACATGATGGGCGGCGCACGCGGTGCCGTGCCCGGCGCGGGCAATCGCTGATCCGCACGGCCACCCGGGAGCTCCATCATGAATCTCAAGCTCACCACGACGGCGCTGCTGCTCAGCTCGCTCGCCCTCACGGGGCCGGCGTTCGCCGATTGCGTCGGTTCCACCGTGAAGGACGTGAAGCGTAGTTATGAAAGCGCACAGACCTCCGAGAAGCGCGGCAACAAAGAGGACGCCCTGCGCCTCTATCACGCGGCCGAAGACTACGTCTGCGAGAACGTCAACCCGTATGCAGCGGATGCCGCGAAGCGCGCAGCGCCATTGGGACTCGAGCTCGGAGGTGCCGCGGAGAAGGCGGGTAACTTCAGCAAGGCTGCCGAGCTGTACGAAAACGGCGGACACTTCGTCCTTGCCGATCGCGCCTATATGGCGACCGTGCGGCTGGGCCAGGATTCGCCGGACGTGTTCCAGAACGCACGCTCGTACTTCGACACCCGCAGCCTCGAGTCTTTCCAGTCCAACAATGCCGACGCGATCAAAGTGACCGGGGCGTACCACCCGGACACGAAATACATCGCCGAAGTGAAGGCGATGCCGCCGAAAGGACTGGAGCGTGCCGCTCAGCGCGAAGTCGTAGCGTTCAACGAGCAATATCTGCGCGATGTCGTGCAGACGACGCAGGCTCGCGCGGATGACATGACGGACAGCGCGGCGCTTCAGCGCACGATGACCTCGCAGCAAGCTCTCGCGCAGAAATGGCAGCAGAAGGATCTGATGAAGCAGTCGCGCCAGGAGCTGGAGCTGATGCGCCAGTGGGGCTCCATCGCCAACGATGCGGCCTTCGAGAAATCTGCCGACGCGCAGGTGACTCAGCGAATCGAGCAGCACGTGCAGCTGCTCACGCAGAAGTACAGCGGCGCGCCGCAGCTGCTCGATGACGCGATGGACTTCGTGCGCATCCTGCACCTCGATCCGGTGAAGGAAGAACCGCGTATCGCGGGGTTGAAGTCGCAGGCGTCGAAGCTCGGCGACGACGCGGACGCGAAGCAGCGCTACACGCTCGCTGTGGATTACTACCAAGTGGCCGGCAACGACGCGAAGTCCGACGCCGTGCGAGCGAAGCGCGACCAGCTCGCCATGCAGAAGATGCAACCGGGCATCGACGCCGCGAAGCGCCAGGCCGAAGAAATGCAGAAACAGTTCGGCGATCCGGCCAAAGTGCAGGCGATGCGCGATCAGGCCGAAGCGGCGCGCAAGAGCCTGCAACAACGGCAGCAACAGGGCGCCACGAAGCAGGCGAACCAGAAGAGCGCGGAAGAGCTGGAGAAAGAGCTCGGACTGTAGGACGAGCCGTGACGGCCGGCGTCCTATCTCCCCGGGACGCCGGCCGTTTACGTTTGAAGGGAAGCGACGATTCGCCCGAGCTTCGACATCGCGCGGTCGAAGTCGGCCGTCCACGGATGGCCGTAGTTGAGGCGCAGGCAGTTACGGAACTCGCGGCGCGGGGAAAAGATCGGGCCGGGCGCCACGCTGATGCCTTGCTCGAGCGCCAGGCGATGCACTTCGAGTGCGTCCACACCGCGCGGCAGCTCGAGCCAGACGAAGTAGCCACCCTCGGGGCGCGTCACGCGATAGCCGCTCGGGAAGTTTTTCTGGAGCGCCGCAAAGAGCGACGCTTGCTGCGCGGCGAAGGTTCGACGCAACTTCGCGAGATGCGCGTCATAACCGTCCTGCCGCAACAGGAGCGCAATGCCGTCCTGCACCGGAAGGCTGGTCGAGAGGGACGTGGTGATCTTGCGTCGCTGCACGGCCGTTGCGAATTTTCCTGCCGCGACCCAGCCGAGCCGATAGCCGGGAGCGAGGCACTTCGAGAACGATCCGCAGTGGAGCACGCTGCCCTTGGTGTCGAAGGCCTTTGCGGGGCGCGGACGCTCATCGCCGAAATAGAGCTCCGCGTAGACATCGTCTTCGATGAGCGGGACGTCGTGCTTGTCGAGCAGCTGCACGAGCTCGCGTTTCTTGGCTTCCGGCATCGTGGCGCCGAGCGGGTTCTGAAAAGTGGTCATGAACCAGCATGCGCGGATCGAATGCGTGGTGATGGCCTGCGAGAGCGCGCCGAGATCCACACCCTCACGCGGATCCGTTGGAATCTCGACAGCCTTGAGCCCCAACGCTTCGATCGCCTGCAGGCACGCATAGAACGCCGGAGCTTCCACGGCAACGGCGTCACCGGGACGCGTGAGCACTTGCAGGGAAAGATTGAGTGCTTCGAGCGCGCCGCAGGTGATGATGATCTCCTCCGCGGAGACCTTCGTGCCGAACTGCAGATAGCGTCGCGCGATCTGCCGGCGCAGATCCGCGCTGCCGGGCGGCAGACTCTCCACGGTGCTCCAGGGATTCATGTGCCGCGCGCCGCTACCGAGATAGCGCGCGAGCTTGGGCCACGGAAACAGCAAGGGACTGGGGAAGGCGGAGCCAAGCGGCACGACGTCCCGGTCGCGCACCGCATCCAGAATCTGGAAGACGAGCTCGCTCACATCCACGCGAGTGGTGCGCGCCGAAGCTCGTGCGCGGCGCGGCTCGGGCGCGCGCGCTTCGTTCGTTTCGCTCACGTAGTAGCCAGAACGCGGGCGTGTCTCGATGAGGCCGCGGGCCTCGAGGAGTTGGTACGCGCGCATTGCCGTGGCAGGGCTGACGCGTCGCTCGCGCACGATCTGCCGAACGGAAGGCACGCGCTCACCGGGCCGCAGCGTGCCCTCCCGAATCAGGGCAGACACATGGCCCGCCAGCTCCTCGTAGAGCTTCACGCGAACCTCGAGCCCGGCACCGGATCGTTCAACGGCTGCCGAGCGGCTCGATGAGGCCGAAGTGGGCGCCAATGAGCAGCGCGGCAAACAGCGCCACGGACAATCCGATGCGCACCGTGAGGGCGCGAACCACCCGAGCGGACTGGTCCGGCCCGCTCGACATGGCGAACAGCGCCTGGCCCAGACTTGCGACGATGCCGAGCAGCGCGACCGCGATCAGAACTTTCATGACGAGCTTTCTCCGGTGGAGGTTGCAGGGGTCGACGCGGCCCGCGCCGCGGCTTCCTCGGCCCGCTGCTCGCGCCGCACGGTCGAGACGACGGTGCCCATGGCAACGCCGATGACCGAGACGAGCGCCGCCATCAGGACGACCAGACCGCCGGCGAGGCGATACGCTTCATAGAGTCCCCACACGACACCGACAGGCGTGGTGATGAGGAGCATGGGCTTCGCGATCTTCATGGCGGAAAGTCTACGGGCCGACTGCTATGCATGACAGATGCAGACCGGCCCAAAAAAATGCATAACAGTGTCGAATCCGCGGACGCTCGTTCGACTGTAGGCGGTAGAGACAACCCACCCCTTTCAAGGAGCCGAATATGCAATATCTGCTGCTGATCTACAGAAAAGAGACCGAGGAAACCGCGGCCGCAGCCGCCGCAGGCAAGGAGATGATGACGGAGTACCGGGACTTCACCCAGGGGATCATCAAGTCCGGCAATTTCAAGGCCGGCGATGCTCTTCAGCCCGTCTCCACCGCCACCACGGTGCGGGTGCGCGAGGGCAAGACGCTTACCACGGATGGGCCGTTCGCCGAGACGCGCGAGCAGCTCGCGGGCTATTACCTCGTCGAAGCGAAGAACCTCGACGAGGCCACCGGCATCGCGGCGCGCATTCCGAATGCACGCGATGGCTCGATTGAAGTGCGGCCGATCCGGGTCTTCGGCTGATCCGGCGCTAAGAAGGCTCCTTTGACGAGCAACGCCGCTCTCGATCGTGTGTTTCGCGACGAGGCGGGTCGGGCGCTGGCCACGCTGATCCGCCTCGTGCGCGATTTCGATCTCGCCGAGGATGCGCTGCAGGAAGCTTTTGCACTGGCGGTGCAGCAGTGGCCGCTCGAGGGCACGCCCGCGAATCCGCGTGCATGGCTCGTCAATGTGGGGCGGCACAAGGCGATCGACCGGTTGCGGCGCCAGATCCTGATCCGCTCCAAACGGCGCGACATCGAGGCCGAAGCGCTGATCGCGAACGAGCTCGCAAGCGAGCCCGAGACGACGGACGACGACGAATCCTTCGGAGACGACATGCTGCGGCTCGTCTTCACGTGCTGCCATCCGGCGCTGAACATGGAGACGCGCGTCGCGCTCACGCTGCGCGCCGTGTGCAGCCTCACCACCGAAGCGATTGCGCGGGTCTTCCTGGTGAACCCGGAGACCATGGCGCAGCGCCTCGTGCGCGCGAAAACGAAAATCCGCGAAGCGAAGATCCCCTACGAAACGCCCGAACCCGCGATGCTCGACGAACGCATGGACGGCGTGCTGGCGGTGATCTATCTGTTCTTCACCGAAGGCTACGCGGTAACCTCAGGCGCCGCGCTCATGCGCGACGACCTGTGCGCGGAGGCGATCCGCCTCGGCCGCCTGCTCCGCACGCTCATGCCGGATCGTCACGAGATCGCGGGCCTGCTCGCACTCATGCTTCTGCATGATGCTCGCCGCCCCTCGCGAGTGACGGCGAGCGGCGATATCGTGCTTCTCGAAGATCAGGATCGCAGCCAGTGGAATCAGGACGCGATCACCGAAGGCTGTGCCCTTCTCGACGCCGCGCTGAGCGCGCCGGGCAGACCGAGCCCATACACCGTGCAAGCCGCCATCGCCGCGCTGCACGCCCGAGCCCCGCGCCACGACCAGACAGACTGGCCGCAGATCGTCGGCTTGTACCAAGTGCTGCTACGCCTGCATCCCTCACCGGTGGTCGAGCTCAACCACGCAGCCGCAGTCTCGATGGTCGACGGCCCCGCAAAAGCCCTCGACCTCCTCGACGCCCTCACGGCGCGCGGAACCCTCGCCGACTACCACCTGCTCCCCGCTGCCCGCGCAGAGCTCCTCGCGAAACTAGGCAGGCTCAACGAAGCGCGCGACGCATACGCCGCAGCCTTGGCACTGGCGAAATCAGACCCGGAACGAAGACATCTCGAGCGACGTCTCGCCGCACTCAGCAACTCAGCGGAGCCGTGATCCACGGCGCCGCTAGTAATGCGGCGGCCGCTCCTCTTCAAGCGTATAAGCCCGCTCCTCCGGCTGACTCGAATCCAGCCGCGCGCCCAACGCCGCAAGCTGCGCGCGCAGCTGATCGATCTCCTGTCGCTGTCTAAAGACGACATCGCTCAGCTCGATGTTCGCGCGCTCCAGGAAGGCGATCTTGGTTTCGATCTGCTCGAAGGCTTCGGGCGTCATTTTCGCTATCATCCGCGGGAGCTTCCCGGAGATAAGATGGGCTACGAATATAACCCGCAATCCCAACGCTTCGACGTTCCCAATCCACACCGCGTCGAGAACCTGTTCCTGGCGGTGGGTGCCGCGCTGCTCATCGGGAGTGGCTTCGCAAGCCTGTACATCGCGCGTGGCCGCATCTCGCACCCGGAGCTGACCGGAAGCTGGGCCGCGCTCGTCGTCGCCGTGCTGACGCTGTTCGCGGGTTTCACCATCGTCACGTGGATTCTCTGGCAGCTGCGTTTCTATTTCGGCCGCGAGCAGCCGAACTCGCTCGCCCCAGGCATGGCGCCCACGCAGACCGGCGAGTCCTCCGAAGCGCGCGGCCTCACCGAGACGATGCGCCAGAACGCATTCAATTACTCCGTTCCGGTATCAGGCATCGATCAATTGCTGTTTACGTGGATGCCGGACCTCATCTTCTCGCCGCAGCCTCTGCAGGACATCGCGCGCGCACAGTTTCGCAATCTGCTCGTCCTCGCGGCGGTGCTGCTCAGCGCGCTCATCGCAGTGTTTGGTGTATCCGCGCCAGGGCAGCGCTCGCTCGTGTTCATGCTCTACGCGGTGCTGGCAGGCTGGGTGCTCGTGCGCGCGGTGCTTCGCCCGGGCATCGGCTCGACGGAGCTCAGCGTGCTGTCCGTGATCGGGTTGTGTGTGGTCGCGGTGATCGGGCCGGTGCTGCTCGGGCTCGTGCTGCCGGCGGATCTTCCCGCACCGCTCGGCATGAACTGGGCGCTCCTCGCACCGCTCCTGGTCATCGGCGCGCTCGGCGCGGCCGTGATGCTGCTGTTTTCCGTCATGGCGCAGACGCTGCGTCCCACGACCATCGCGATGGCGAACCACCTCGAAGTCGTGTCGTTCAACGGCGTGCCGAACCAGATCCTGATTCACTACGCCCGCACGTTGCAGGAGCTGTGGTTCGAGAAGATCCCGAACCGGCGCTACATCCTTCACCCGCCGAACGTGGCGGGCACGCGCGGCGCGTTCAGCGGCGAATCGCTCGAAGAAAGCCAGCCCGTGCCCACCGAGTCGGGCCCGCTCACCATCGAATATTGCCTCGGCTCGAGGGAATATCGCTGGCTCATCGGCGTGGCCTCGCTCGCTCTCGCGCTCATCACGGGCACCGCCATTCTCTCGCTCGTCGCCGTGCTGCGCTGGCCGGTCGGCGCGGCCAATCTGATCGCGGGCGCCGCCATCTGCTTTCTGGTCGCGCTCTACTGCCTGCGTTCCGGCCAGTATCTCTGGCGCCGTTTCCGATTCACGTCGCGCCTGTACTGGCTCGAAATGCAGGGCAACTTCCAGGTGTCGAACGTGGACTTCGGCAACGTGGTGCAGGATCGCTTCAAGAGCCAGAAGGAAGTCACGAACGTCGAGGACATGACGCTGCGCATGTGGGTCGCGGACATCGATTCAGTCTGCTACGGCCGCAACCGCGAACGCTTCATCGTCGGCCTCGCGGGCAACCCGAATGAATCGCAGCGCCTCGCGCAGTTCCTTGCAGACTTCGCGCGCAACCAGGCAACCATCGTCTCGCCCACCAGCGCGCGGGACCTCGAGCGGGCGAACCAGATTGCGGAAATGAACCGGTCTGCCGCCCTCGGTAACCCCGGTCCGACGATTCCCATCATTCCGCTGTCGGGCCCGGGCCATGGCGGCGGGTCAGGCGGCAGCACATGAGACTCCCCACCCTGTTCATCTCTCACGGTGGCGGCCCCTGGCCGTGGATCGAAGACATGAAGCGCGAATTCGTGCGCACTGCGGCGTGGCTCGGGCAGCTCGCGGCCACCTTGCCGGCGCGCCCGGCGGCCATCCTGTCCGTCTCCGGACACTGGGAGGAACCCGAGTTTACGGTTGCGACTTCCGCGCAGCCGCCCATGGTCTACGACTACTACGGGTTTCCGGAGCACACCTATCACATCCGTTATCCGGCGCCCGGCTCACCGGCGGTGGCAAAGCGCGTGAGCGACCTGCTGCAAGGTGCCGGAATCCTTAACAGTGCTGATTCCGAGCGCGGTTTCGATCACGGCACCTTCGTGCCGCTCGCCGTCATGTATCCGGAAGCCCGGATTCCCGTGGTGTCGCTCTCCCTCCGTTCGACTCTCGAGCCCGGCGAACACCTGCGCATGGGCGCAGCGCTCGAGCCGTTACGCGACGAAGGCGTGCTCATCATCGGCAGCGGCCTGACGTACCACAACCTGCGCATGCTGCGACGAAGTGCCTCTGCGGGGCCTGTTTCCGAGCAGTTTGAAGCGTGGCTCACCGATGCCGTGTCGGACACGGACATGCAATCGCGGTCCGAGCGCCTGGCGCGCTGGATCGAAGCCCCGTCGGCGCGACTGGCGCATCCGCGCGAGGAACACCTCATTCCGCTCATGGTTGCGGCGGGCGCTGCCGGGCCCAGCCGGGGTCGACGAGTGTTCCAGGACAAGGTGTGGGACGTGTCGATGGCGTCGTATCAGTTCGATGGCTGAGGCGGATTCGCGCAGCACCGACACGAATCGTGTCGGCTTTGTTTACATAAACGCGACCGGGACCTTGGCCGCCTTGGAACAATCCATTATCGATCATCGATTTGCGATGCTGGCGCGTTCTTTGCACTGCATCAGTCGTCGAATCTGGGGGCAGGGACGAATTCCATGAAGAAGAATTCCATGAAGAACTTGCTGCTGGCTGCTGCGGTGATGGTGGGCTCCACCGGACTCGCGCACGCGAGCTACATCCAGACTACTTTCACCAGCGGTACGACCACCCAGATCGCCGGCGCCACCGTGGTTGATTTCAACTCCGGGCTGCCCGCGAACTACAGCGGCGATGGCGCCGTACTGCCCTTCTCGATTGCCGGAATGTCCGCCGCGACCGCGGGTGATGCCACGCCTTTCCTGTCTGTGGCCTTCCCCTGGAGCTCGGGCAGCGAGAGCTACGTCGCGACGCTCGGGCAGGCCTACAACTACTTCGGCCTCTACTGGGGTTCGATCGACGACTACAACAGCCTGCAGTTCTTCCTCGGCAATACGCTGGTCGGAGCCTTCACCGGCCTTGATGTCCTCGCCTCCGGCGCCGCCATCGGCGACCAGACGTCCGCAGGATCGAATCGCTTCGTGAACTTCTTCTTCGGCGATCTTTCGTTCAACCGCATCGTGTTCAGCACCACGCAGTACGCCTTCGAGTCCGACAACCATGCGTTTGCCAATGTCGCCGTGCCTGAACCCACCACGATCGCGCTGATGGCGCTCGGCCTCTTCGCCATCGCCTGGGTCCGCCGTCGTCAGCGCATCACCTGATGCCGGCTGCTCTTCCTGGTCCTGAAGAACCCGCCTCGGAGGCGGGTTCTTCGTTTTGGGGTCAGATCGCGCAGATCACGCCGATCTCGATCAGGTAGTCCGGCGAGACGAGCTTCGATTCCACGCACGCCCGCGCCGGCGTATTGCCCGGGGACACCCACGCGTCCCATACGGAATTCATTTCGCTGAAGCGGCTGATGTCCGTGAGCCAGAGAGTGGCGGAAAGCAGCTTGGATTTGTCAGTGCCCGCGGCCGCCAGCAGCGCATCGATCTGCTTGAGAATCGCAAGGGTCTGCTCCTTCACCGAGGCGCCCTTGGCCACCTGGCCAGCCGTATACACGGTGCCGTTGTGCGCGACGGCCTGACTCATGCGCGGGCCGGTTTCGAATCGCTTGATCGTCATGATTTCCTCTTCGTCTTCATTCGGGTCTTCGTCTTGAGGGCCGGCCCGTCGAGCGCCGCCACCATCCGCGCGAGGGCGAAGTGCCGGTAGCTGTCGAGCGCCAGGTGTTCGATCTCGCTCCAGTCGCACGTGCCGTGCACGTCGAGCTCGATCCAACCGTTGTGGCCCATGTAGGCCGGGAGCGTGAAGCGCTCGTCACCGGTCAGCAGACCCTGGCGGTCCACGCCAACCCAGAACGCGAGCTTCAGCCGCTTCTCATTGTAATAGGCGAGCGCGAAACCCTTCTTGCCGGCACGCCACACCGGATACCCGAACTGCTGCCCCTCGGAGGTCTCGGGCCACGCAAGGCAGATCTTGCGCAGCGGCTTGAGTACGCTCTGCGCCCGCTTCGACTGCATGGGGTCCATGTCGCTCGCGGACAGCTTCGCGCGCGGCGGCGTGATCTCGATGGTCTCGCCGATGGCATCGCTCAGCGGCTGCGGCGCGACCTTCTGATACGCCTCGCGCACCAGCACGGCGATCCGCTTCCAGGACAGGCCCTTGTCGAGCTGCATGCCGAGCCAGCCCCGCGGGCCCACGTACGGCGGGATGAAGAAGTGCTTCGGCTCGCCTTTCGCGTGCACTTCCTGCGCGCCCGCGGGCGAATTCAGCCACAACGCGACGCGACCATCGCCATGATGATTGACGGTGTACATGGCGAACGTCTTGCCGCGAACGCGGAAGTTCGGCATGCCATGCGAGAGGCATTCCTCGGCTTCCGGAAACGACAGGCAGACTTCGCGAACGGCCGCGTTGATGTCTTTGGCCATGAACGCTCCCTCCTGTGCACGGAGCACGAGCCGTGCATGCTCACCCTGCGAAAAAGGGCCACAGGCCGCTTTTTCTAATGAATCAGTCTAGACCGAACGCCAGGAGGACATTGCCGGGCAAGCCGATCAGGCCGCCGTAGCCGGAGTTGACGTACACCATGCCGTCGACGACGACCGCACCACCGCCATCCATGCTGCCGCCGCGGGCCTTGATGCCGTTGACGGTCTGGAACTCGCGGTTGGTGTCGAACAACCAGACGATCGAGCCGTCCTTGGTGGAATAAGCGCGCAGCCCGCCGTCCATCACGCTGCTGAAGACGGCGCCCGGAATGACGGTGGGCGCACTGCCTTGCCCGGCACTGCAGCCGGGCGTGGTGCCGCATAGCTTCGTCTGCGGGGGCACTTTCCACACGGGGCTGCCGTCCGTGAGCTTCACGGCCTGCATGCCGCCCGGCGTCGGTGTCAGCAGATCCGCCGTTCCAAAGTACACCTGCTCGCCATCGCTCGCCGTGCCCCACTGGCCGCCAAGGCCACTGCCCTGGCCAAAGCGGTACTGCCAGAGGATCTTGCCCTCGGCATCCGGGTCGAGCGCAAAGCCGAGGCCGGACTTCTGCGGCAGCACGAGCACGTCCCGACCCTTCGCATGAATGAGCGCAGGCGGCGCGGAGAAATCGAAGTCCGGGCCCAGCGTCTGGGGGCACGCCGGGTTGTCCGGGTTCTTCGCCTGGCAGCCCATCGCCCAGCTGTCTTCGGGCAGCACCTGCCGGACCCATTTGATGGCGCCCGTATCGAGGTTCATGGCGATGATGGCGTCCGTGGTCGGCTGCGGCGGATCGGCGAAGCCGTTGCCGCTGGCCACGTACACGACGTGGCGCTTCGCATCGATGGTTGGCGCAGACCATATGCTGCCGCCCGCGGGGCCGAACATCTGCACGCCGTCCTTGTTCTTGCCGCGCGGCAGGTTCTCGCCGACGGTGTAGGTCTTCCAGACGATTGCGCCGGTGTTGGTGTCGAGCGCAGTGAGGTTGCCGCGGAAGGTGCAGCACGCATAGCCGCCGAACGAGCCCTGGCCTTCCTCGCTGATGCCCTGCACCGGAACGAACATCCGGCCGCCGTACACGACGGGCGAACCGGTGATGCCGGCCAGCGGATGCGCGTCGACCTTGCGCGTCCAGATCTGCTTGCCGGTCTGCGCATCGACCGCATAGGCGTTAGCGCGCGTATCGGCAAAGTACACGGCGGTGCCGGACTTGCCGCCGCTCTTGTACGGGCCGACGGAAAGCGCGGAGCGCACGCCGTATTGCGCCTTGAATGTCCAGTACGTGCAGCCCGTCTTCGGATTCAGCGCGTGCACTTCGGTGTTTTCGCTCGCGGCGAACAGCCTGTTGCCCACCACGATGGGCTGAGCGCGCGCGGATGCGACGTTTGCGTAGCCGAACGCCCACTTGAGCTTGAGTCGCGGCAGGTCTGCGGCGGTGAGCTTGCCCAGCTCCTGCGGCTGGAAGCGTGAATTCTCGACCGTGTCGCCCCAACTGCTCCAGCGAGCGCCGCGCGTGATGTCGGACACGGGGCTCGAATCCGTGCACATGCTGCTCTTGAGTGCGGCGGCAGCGGCGCTGAACGTCTGGCTGCTCGCAAATTCGGAGACCGCGCGGCGTTCGTCGACGCTGAGGCTAGCGGCCTGCGCCTGCATCTTGCCGTTGGTCAGCGCATTGAGAATCGCCTCAGGCGTGAACATCCTCAGGCGATCCGGCGGCACGGCCCGCGCGCGCAATGCGGCCGGGTCCGGCGGACCCTGCGGCGTCAGCGCGGGCGGTGCCTGCGCTACATCCATATGGCACACGGAACAGACGCGCTTGAACACTTCCTGACCATTCGCCTGCGGCGCCTGGGCGTGTGCCAGCGAGGCCATCGCCCAACTCGCAGCGATCAGAACGGCAGTGACGGCGCGGTGCCTGGCTTGCATTGAAACCCCCAAAAGGAAGCTAGAGAAACTGAAGGGCGCTCACCTTACCGGCGAGCGCCCTTTCTTACGTGTACTAGAGCGCCGTGTGACGGGCGCTTGGCAGACGCGCTTCAGGCGGCCGGCTTAGCGGACTTCAGCTGCTGGACCGCTTCCAGCGCCTTGTCGACGTTTTCCTTCGGGCTGACACCACCGATCGTCGCGGCGATCTTGCCATCCGGCGTCACGATGAACGTGGTGCGCTCGGCAAAGCCGTGGTCGATGTCCTCGCCGCGGGTGTTCTTGAAACCGGGGCGCGCCTCGCCGACCTTGAGGTCGTAGGTCTTGGCGATCTTGCCATCGAGGTCGGATGCCACCGGGATCTTGCCGGCGCAGTACTGCGGGTCGGCCGAGAACTCGTTCAGGGTGGCGATCTTGTCGAGCGACACGCCGATGATACTGGCGCCCGCCGCAGCGAACTTGTCGTGCTCTTCCGAGAAGGTATGCGCCTGGATGTTGCACCCTCCGGTGAAAGCTCCCGGATAGAAGTACACCACCACCGGGCCTTTCTTCAGCGCGTTCTGCAGCGAGAACGTGAACTCCTTGCCCGCAAGCGACGCGGGTGCCTTGAAGTCCGGCGCGGCATCGCCCTGCTTGAGGGCCGCATAGGCGGGGATGGCAACCGCCGCGGACAGAACTACACCCAGGACGAACTGTTTCATGTGTGCGCTCCGTGAAGGATGGCGCACTCTGCCCGCGGCGTGGACCGCCGTCAAAGCTCGCCCGGAGGCGCGTCCACGTCGGGGTTGGAAGAGCCAAGGACTTGCCGCGCGGGCCGCGCCCGGCGATCTTGGGCGCCCCGCATCCTCAGGAGACCTGCTTTGGCCCTCACCCTCTACGGCATCAAGAACTGCGACACGATGAAGAAAGCGCGCTCCTGGCTCGACGGCCACGGCGTCGCCTATGACTTTCATGACTACAAGACCGACGGCATCGACCGGCTCCGGCTTACACGGTGGTGTAGCGAGGCGGGCTGGGAGACGCTGCTCAACCGCGGTGGCACGACGTTCCGCAAACTGCCCGACCCGCAGCGAGCCGGCCTCACCGAGCAGAAGGCGATCGACCTGATGCTGGCGCAGCCGTCGCTGATCAAGCGGCCGGTGCTCGATCTCGGCAAGCGGCTGCTGGTCGGCTTCAAGCCGGAGACGTATGCGCGCCAGGTGCGCGGCTGAGGAAGTCAGCCCGTCGCGACGGGCTCACCCTCCTGGTAAGCGATCGGCGGCAAATCGAGCGCAAGGGGCAATTCCGTACGCTCATCCAGAGTGAGCGGAAGGCCTGGAGTGCGCATCTGCTCAGTCTCAAGCGCCGACACCTCTTCCTCGAGCGCGATAAACAGCGCACCCGCCGCTGCTGGCTGCGTCAGCTCGTCGAGACAGCGACCGATCAAAGCCTCCGCGTCCACCCCGAGCGCGTGTGCTCGCTCCAACAGTGTTGGATGAGAATCGAGAGGATGGGCGAGATGCGCTCCCAACAGGGCCTGCCGGAGCACCTGCGGATCGATCCTGGCCAGGAATCGGCTCGTGCGGACTAGATAGTCATCGACGAGATTACGGCGGGCGAAGCCTGAGTTCACCAGAGTGCCGTGGCCGTGCCTGAAGGCGTCCCACTGTGCGCCAAGAACGACGAGCTTGACGATGGCGCCGGCCAGCCCGGCTGCGCTTGCTACCTCGACCGCCGCGCGATCGGCTTCGAGCTCGCGTTCTCGGCTGATGCGACTCACGACCCGTTGCAGCACGTGAAGCATGCCGGAAAGAAGGCTGATGGCCGGCAGCCGCGCGAGGCGAATCCACGTGTTCGAGTCAGCGGCATGCTCGAGGCTCACGCTTTCGAGGCTGCAGGCGAGGCTGCGGAATGCCGGAACGAAGCGCTCGCTGTAGCGCAGGTCATCGCCCCGGAAGTGCCCGAGCTCGTGGCCAATGACTGCGTCGAGCTCCGTCTCGCTGAGCACGCGCAGCGCGAGCGACGGCAGATAGAGGGTTTCCGCTGGCGCAAGCGTGCCGCTGCCACGGAGATTGATCTCGGCAGTCGTGACGAATGCTGTGGGTTCGAGGCCCATGATGATGCGCGAAGGAGGCTTCGCCCCGAGCTGCGCAGCGAGACGCCGGACGCGCTCCGTGAGTTCGCTGAATCGGGCAGCATCGATGAGCGCACCGGTGACATTGAGCGGCTCGACCGCCAGCAGCGTGCGCCAGCCGGTGAGGATGAGAAATGCGGCGAAAAGCAGGCCCGCGCCGAGTACCAGCATCACGAGCATCACACGGTTACCGTGACCCGCACTCGCAAGCTCGTAGACCGCCGCAAGGAGCAGCATCCCTTGAATGGAGAGCAGCGCGATGAGCGCGGCGAGACTTGTGCGCACCACCGCAGGGACATATCGAGCGAGGCTTTCCCTGCGGCGCCCCAGACCAAACGCTACGAT
>FTEO01000556.1_pt1 | contig 31243 bp, 28 predicted proteins | sample 1640211 | NCBI WGS metagenome assembly FTEO01 (sample SAMEA3914816, study PRJEB12502) | metagenome | biome: forest; material: soil | place: USA | collected 2011-09-16 | depth 0.3 m | reverse complement strand
ATTGCTCATCGCGCTGCTGCATCAACACGAAACGCGGCGGCTCGATGCCGGCCCCGCGGCAGAATGCCTGGAGGCCGCTCTGCACGTCATAAATGGCGGGAGGACTGGCGCCGCCGTTGCGCGGATCGCGCCCGGCGGCTTTGGCCAGGCGCGCGATCCGCCGGGCGATCACTTCGTCGCTCGGTTCGGGGTCAGGCTCGGACTCCAGCACCTGTTGCGGGGAGGCGTTTTCGACCGGGCGGGGCGCCCGGGCTACGGCCTGGCCGTACGCATTGACGGGGCGAAATCCTCCGCTCTGGGCGGCGTCCCGGACCGGCTCCGTGCTCACATCGGGCACGAGGAGGGCGTCGAGATCGAGCGACGCTCCGATATCCGTCTGGGCCGCGCGCCCTACGGTGCGCAGCGCGTGAATGCTCGTCGGGACGGCAGGGGCCTCGATCGAGATCTCGGGCGAGGGCGCCGGAGCAGCGGGGGCCTCGCCTTCGAGCACCACGCTGACCTCGTAGTCGCCGAAGCGGAGCAGGTCGCCGTTGCGCAGCTTGTGGGGTCCAAGCTTGCCGAGCGGCTTCTCGCCATCGTTGACGTAGATGCCGTTGGTGCTGAGATCTTCGAGGAACCAGGCGCTCTGGCGGAAGCTGATGCGGCCGTGATGGGCGGAAACGTAGCGCAAAGGATCCGGCAACACCCAGTCGTTGTCGGCGGAGCGGCCAATAGTGCCGCCTCCCACACCGAACACGATGCTACCCCGGTCCCCGAGCGACCGGCGATGATCACTGACAACGCGCAGGCGGAGCGCCATGGCTGCCCTGGTGGGCCCTCTCGAAGTTTCCCCGATCGATTGGCAGTGCCTCGCGCATCTTCAACACACCCGTTCCCGCGACGCGCGCAGACATATAATGCCAGCCCTAAAGTAACAGCGCCTCCTACCGGAACCATGGCCGCCAGTCACATTTTCAAGGTCCTCTTCGTGAACCAGGGCAAGGTCTATGAGATCTACGCCCGCAAGGTCACCCACGGGAGCCTGTTTGGCTTCATCGAGGTGGAGGAGCTGGTCTTCGGCGAGCGCTCGAGCGTCGTGCTCGACCCTGCCGAGGAGCGTATCAAAAGCGAGTTCGAAGGGGTCAAGCGCACCTACCTGCCTCTGCATTCGGTGCTGCGCATCGATGAAGTGAAGAAGCAGGGGGTCAGCAAGATCTCGACCTTCGAGGGCGCCAATGTCGCGCAGTTTCCGCTCTCCGCGTACTCCGCACCTTCCGGCGATGCGCCGCCGAAAAAGTAGGCGCCGCGCCTTTTAGTCCGACGAATACGTACATGCTGCAGTTTCAGGGCGCGCCCGCTCTCTCCCCGTTCCGGATCGCAAAACTGATCGAGCTCCTGCGCGAGCAGGAGCCCGCGGTCGCAGGCCTCGACTCCCGCTTCGTGCATTTCGTGGATACGGAGCGTGCGCTCACGCTCGATGAGACCGGCATTCTCGAAAGCCTTCTCACGTACGGGCCGCGCATGGCAGGCGGTACGGACGAAGGTGAGCTCATCATCGTCGTGCCGCGCGAGGGCACGATCTCGCCGTGGTCGAGCAAGGCGACGGACATCGCGCGGGTCTGCGGCCTTGCCGCTATTCGCCGCATCGAGCGTGGCATTGCCTACCGCATCAAGGCGAGTCGCCCGCTCGGGCGCGAGCGGCTGACGGCGCTCATCCCGGCGCTGTTCGATCGGATGACCGACATGGTGCTCTTCGACACCGCGGAGGCTGCAAGGCTGTTTGGCCACGCCGAGCCTCGGCCGCTCGCGCGCGTCGCCATTGCATCGGGGCGCGTCGCGCTCGAGGAAGCGAACTCGCGGCTCGGTCTTGCGCTGTCCGCCGACGAGATCGACTACCTGCTCGAGAGTTTCCGGCGTCTCGGCCGTGATCCGTCGGACGTCGAGCTCATGATGTTCGCGCAGGCGAACTCGGAGCACTGCCGGCACAAGATCTTCAATGCGAGCTGGGTCATCGACGGTCAGGCGCAGGAGAAGTCGCTGTTCGCGATGATCCGCAACACGCATGCGCGCAGTCCGCGCGGGGTGCTCTCGGCCTACCGCGACAATGCCGCCGTCATCGAAGGCAGTGTGGGTGTGCGTTACTTCCCGGACGGGTCGAGCGGCATCTATCGCGGTGTGCGCGAGCCGATCGACATCCTGATCAAAGTCGAAACGCACAATCATCCGACCGCCATTTCACCGTTTCCCGGCGCTGCCACGGGCTCCGGAGGCGAGATTCGCGACGAGGGAGCCACGGGCATCGGCGCCAAGCCCAAGGCGGGCCTCACCGGATTTTCGGTCTCGCATCTGCGCATTCCGGGTTTCGAGCGGCCGTGGGAGTCTGCGTTCGGCAAGCCGGCTCGCATCGCATCCGCGCTCGACATCATGATCGAGGGCCCGATCGGCGCTGCGGCGTTCAACAACGAATTCGGGCGTCCGGCCATCTGCGGGTACTTCCGCACATTCGAGCAGCGCCGGGCCGACGATGACGCCACGCGCATTCGCGGCTATCACAAGCCCATCATGATCGCCGGTGGCCTCGGCAACATTCGCCGGCCGCACGTGGAGAAAGGCGAAGTTCCGATCGGCTCGAAGCTCGTCGTGCTCGGGGGTCCTGCCATGCTCATCGGGCTCGGCGGGGGCGCGGCTTCTTCCATGGGCAGCGGTGCGAGTACGGCAGACCTCGACTACGCCTCCGTGCAACGAGGCAACGCGGAGATTCAACGTCGCGCACAGGAAGTGATCGACGGTTGCTGGGCGTTGGGCACCGAGAACCCCATCGTGCTCATTCATGATGTGGGCGCAGGCGGACTCTCGAACGCCGTGCCCGAAGTGGTTGCGCACAGCCAGCGTGGCGCGCGCGTGGATCTGCGTGCGGTCCCCAGCGCGGAGCCCGGCATGTCGCCGATGGAAATCTGGTGCAACGAAGCGCAGGAGCGCTACGTGCTTGCCGTCGCGCCAGACCGGCTCGATGTATTCGCGGCCCTGGCGGAGCGTGAGCGTGCGCCGTTCGCCGTCATCGGCGAGATCGATGGCACCGGGCAGCTCGTCGTGCACGATCCGCTGTTCGGCAACGATCCGGTCGACATGCCGATCGACGTGCTGCTCGGCAAAACGCCGCGCATGACGCGCGATGTGGAGCGTCTCGAGCCCCCGCGCCGGCCGTTCGACCTGGGGCGCATCGATCTGCGCGAGGCAGCGTATCGCGTGCTGCGTTTTCCCGCGGTGGCAGACAAAACCTTCCTCATTACCATCGGCGATCGCTCCGTTGGCGGGCTCATCAGCCGCGACCAGATGGTTGGGCCGTGGCAGGTTCCCGTGAGCGACGTCGCCGTCACCGTGGCGGACTACACCGGCCATGCGGGCGAGGCGATGTCCATGGGAGAGCGCACGCCGGTTGCCGTGCTGAACGGGCCGGCGTCGGGCCGGCTCGCTGTCGCCGAGGCGGTGACGAATATTCTCGCCTCCGACGTTGCATCGCTCGACCAGATTCGCCTGTCGGCAAACTGGATGGCCGCGGCGGGGGAGCCGGGCGAAGACGCAGCGCTCTACGAAACCGTGCGCGCGGTCGGCGAGGAGCTGTGCCCGGCGCTCGGCATTGCCATTCCCGTGGGCAAAGACTCGCTGTCGATGAAGACCACGTGGCGCCAGAACGAGGGCCAGAGCAGGGACCAGGGCGAGAAGACCAGGAGCGTGGTCTCCCCGGTGTCCCTGATCATTTCGGCGTTTGCCCCGGTGGGCGATGTGCGCAACACGCTCACGCCGGCACTTCGCACGGATTGTGGGGAGACGTCGCTGTGGCTCATCGATCTCGGCGGCGGCCGCCAGCGCATGGGCGCGTCGGCGCTGGCGCAGGTTTACGGCGAGCTCGGCGATGAGCCGCCCGATCTCGACGATCCGCAGCGGCTGAAAGCATTTGCAGCGGCGCTCACCGAGCTCAAGGCTTCGAAGCGCTTGCTCGCGTATCACGATCGTTCCGACGGCGGTCTGTTCGCCACGCTCACGGAGATGGCATTCGCCGGACATTGCGGCATCGACATCACGCTGCCTGCATTCGGCGGGTCGGCGCTGGCGCAGCTGTTCAACGAGGAGCTCGGCGCCGTCGTCCAGGTGAAGGTCACCGACGAAGCGGCTGTCGCGGCGGTGCTCAGGCATCACGGCTTCGGCGCTCACGCGCGTCGCATCGGCGTGCCCGCGGCGACAGGAGACATAGCGGACGCCACGCAGCTGCGCGTCAGGATCAACATCGGCGCCGAGCGCTTCGACGAAGCGTGGATCGATCTGCGCCGCGCCTGGTCGGAAACGTCCTGGCAGCTGCGCCGCTTGCGCGACGACCCGGCATGCGCGGATGAAGAGTTTGCCGCCCTGGCGGCGGCACGCGATCCTGGCCTCAGCGTCGCGCTCACATTCGATCCGGAGCAGGACATCGCAGCTGCGTACATCTCGAAAGGAACGCGTCCGGCGGTGGCGATTCTGCGCGAGCAGGGCGTCAACAGTCAGGTCGAGACGGCTGCCTGGTTCGAGCGCGCCGGTTTCGAATCGCACGACGTGCACATGACGGACCTGCTTTCCGGTCGCCGCTCACTCGCGGAGTTCAAAGGCCTGGTCGCTTGTGGCGGTTTCTCGTATGGCGACGTGCTGGGGGCCGGCGAGGGCTGGGCGAAATCGATTCTGTTCCATCCCGCCGTGCGGGACGAGTTCGCAACGTTTTTCGCGCGCGAAGACAGCTTCGCCCTCGGCTTCTGCAACGGTTGCCAGATGTTCGCCGCATTGAAGAGCATCATTCCCGGCACGGCACTCTGGCCGCGTTTCGTGCGCAATCGCAGCGAGCAGTACGAAGCGCGGTTCACCATGGTGGAGATTCTTCGCTCGCCCTCCGTGGTGCTCGAGGGCATGAGCGGCTCGTTCCTGCCCATTGCCACGGCGCACGGCGAGGGCCGCGCGGAGTTTGCGTCAGCGCTAGCGGCTGAAGCCTGTGCAACGAGCGATCTCGTTGCCTTTCGCTACGTGAATCGCGATCGAACGGTCGCCACCACGTATCCGGCCAATCCCGGCGGCTCGCCGTTTGGCATCACTTCGCTTACGAACGAGGATGGCCGCATCACGATCATGATGCCCCACCCCGAGCGTTCCACGCGCTACGTGCAGAATTCCTGGCGCCCGGACGACGCCGGCGAATGGAGCGGCTGGATGCGCCTCTTCCGCAACGCGCGGAAATTCGTGGGCTAATGCAGGTGCGGCGATCGCCGCGCCGTGTGGTGCCTCAACCGGACGAGGATGACGTGAGGTTCGGCTTCGGCAGGCTCGCTAGTGCTGTCGTCAGGTAGTTCGAAGTGGTCTGCAGCTGCGAGAGCAAAGTATCGAGCGCGGTGAACTGCTTCATGTACTGCGTCTGGATGCCTTGCATCTTCGTATCGAGGGCATCCTTGTCGTTCTGGATGTCCTTCAGCGTCTGCTGCAGATTCGTATTGCGCGAATCGATCGGGCCGTTCGAGCGCAGTGTGGCGTCGAGATGCAGGAATAGCGTCGTAGCCACGCCATCCGAGGAGCCGAATACCGATGACACCGCCGTCGGATTCGCCGAGAGCGCGTTGTCGAGCTTGGTGGAATCCACGGCGAGAGTGCCGTCGGCCTGCTTCGTCACGCCGATCGCAGCCAGCGAGTTGTAGGGCGGTGCCGCGCCGCTCACGGTTCTGCTGAGGTCGTTGCGGAGCTGGTCCTCTACGCCTCGCAACATCGAATCGCCGAACAGGGCCCCCGCTGTCTGCGTGGTCGCATCGTAGCTGTCGAGAGTGGAGAGCGTTCCCTGCAGATTGTTGTAAGCCGAGACGAACGACTGAATCTGCGACTTGACGCTGCTGGTGTCGCGCGTGACACCGATGGTCACCTTGGTGCCTGCTTTGGCGGAGACCAGGTTCAGCGTCACGCCGTCGATGCTGTCACTGACGGTATTCGTGGGGCTGTAGTGATCGTACCCGGCGACCTTGATGTGCGAATCCAGGGCGGCCTGCACGAGCGTCAGGTGCGTATTGGAGTTCGCGGGGTCGTATGCGAGCTGCGCGAGCCCGCCGTCACCACCACTCTGAGTGATGGTCATTGCGTTGGCGGCGCCCGTTGCCGTCGCGCTCAGCACCAGATGCGAGCCATTGCTTTCCGTGATGAGCGTCGCCTGCACGCCGGTGTTACCGGCCGCTTTGTTGATGGCGTCGCGCACCCCGGCGAGCGTGTTGTTCGTGGAATCGATGGTGACGTTGAAGCTCTTCGTGCCCTGAGTAAACGTCAGCGTGCCGGTGCCAACCACGGACGTGGAGCCACCCGCGAACGCGGTAGAGGAGAGCTGCTGCGCCTGAGCAAGCCCGACGACTTCCACGCTGTAGCTGCCGGCCGCAGCGTTCGAGGCGGCAGTCGCCGTGAGGATCGTGCTGTCGCTCGTAGTGGTCGTGCGCGGGTTGAGCGCGCCCTGACCCTTCAGGCCCGCGATGGCGGTCTGGAAAACGCTCAATGCGCTCTTGATCGCAGCGAGCCCGGAGATCTGCGTCGTGGCGTCGGTCTGTCGCCTCGAGATCTGGGCGTCGGGTCCCTGTCGGTCGGCGGCCACCAGCTGCGAGACGATGGAGTTGATGTCAAGGCCCGAGCCGATGCCGGAGGCGGACAGGGTGCCGAGTGCGCTGGTGCTCGAAGTCGTGGTCATAAGGGTCTTCTAGGCGTTCAGACGATGAGATCGATGAGTGCGTTCGAGTTGGTCCCGAGCGCATGCGCGAGGCGCAGGGCCTCTTCGCTTGGAATCTGGCGGATGACATCTCCCGACTGCGAATCGCGGACGGTGATGACGGCGCGGCCGGTGGGCTCGTCGACACTGAAGTCGAGCGTGCGGCCGTTGCTCCTGAGATAGGACTCGAGCTGCGCGGCGACGGCTTGCAGAGAATCGTGGATCGCGGCTGCCGGCGTGGACTGAGCGCGCTCGGCGGCGGCCGCAGGCGCGGCCTGCACAGATGCATTTACGGTTGACGAAGCAATGGGAGACGGCGACGGTGTTACCACCGCCGCCGCCGCCTGCTCTATCGAAGCCCAGTGGAGCTGGGTCGTCAAACGTTACCTCACATTAACCCTTCAACAGCGAGAGCACGTTCTGCGGGATCGAGTTCGCCTGGGCCACCATCGCCGTACCTGCCTGCTGCAGGATCTGGGCTTTGGTCAGGTTCGCTGTTTCCGACGCGAAGTCCGTGTCGAGAATTCGGCTGCGCGAGGCGGCCAGGTTCTCGGACACTGACTGGAGGCTGTTGATGGTTGACTGGAAGCGGTTCTGGATGGCGCCCAGGGTGCTGCGCAGCGTGCTGACCGAGGTCAGGGCCGCATCAACGCTCTGGATCGCCGAGTTCGCCGCAGTGAACGTCTTCACGTTCTGCACGTTCAGGGAGCCGGCCACCGCGTTCGTCAGCGAGGCGAAGCCGAGGTTGCCCGCGCCCGTGCTGGCCTTCGTACCCGCGAGGGTAATGGCGGAGCCAGCGGAGAGGCTCATGATGCCCGTCGTCGTGTCGACCGACGCGTAGGCGCCGGGGACGTTGCTGTTGATTGCATCGGCGAGATCCTGCGACGTGGCGTAGGTGCCGGCCATATCGACTGCCGTACCCGTGCCAACCGCCACAGTGAAGTCGCCCGCCGCCAGCGTCACCGACGTCGGAGTACCCGTGGCCGTCACGGCCGTATTCACGCCCGTGCTGGTCGCGGTTCCGTTGGTCGTGGAGCCCGCGGCGGCACCGGCCACGGTCGTGCTACCCGCCGTGATGAACGTGGCGTTGGTGCCCGCGATCGCGGGGGTCGTGCTAACTGTGCCCGTGGCGGTCTTCGCGATCTTCACGCCAGAGCCAGAGGCGGTCACGGTGTACGTGCCCGAGGATGCCGTGTTCAACTTGGTCTGTATGTCGGTGACCAGGCCGGCAAGGTTCGTGTCGTTCGCGTTCAGGGTGATGCTAAAAGTATCAACCGAGAACGTCTTGTTGGCGCTAGTGTCGGCGGCCGCACCGGCGACTGACGTGCCGCCCGTCCAGGTCGTGGCACCCGAACCTGCGACGATGGCCGGCGCAGCGTTACCTGCGCCCGTCGCCGTCGTGGCGATCTTGATGCCAGAACCGGAGACGGTGACGTTGTACGTGCCCGCGGAAGCGGTATTCAACTGAGTCTGAATGTCGCCGGCGACATCCGTCAGCGTCTTGCCGCCAGTCGTGTAGTCGGCAGTCAGGGTGATGGTATGGCTATCGACGGTGAACACCGAGTTCGTGGTCGAGTAGTCGGCGAGCGTAATCGCGCCGCTCGTGTACGAACCGGGCGTTGCCGCGACGGTCGCGAAGTTGAACGAGCCAATCGCACCGGAGGTAATCGAGCCCGAAGTCGCAGCACCACCCGCCGTGGCGACAGCAATCGTGCCGAGGCCGACCGTTGCAGCAGCCGTACCGGCGAACGTAATCGTGTTCGTGGTCGACGTGTTGGTGATCGCGATCTCGTTGCCGCTGGCAGCAGCAACCGTCGAACCGGCAGCCGTGTTGATGGCCGTGACCAGGCTGGCAGCCGTGGTGTAGTTGCCGGCAGCAACGTTCTGCGCACCCGTACCCGTGTTCACGGTCAGGGCGCCGGCGGCGAGCGTCAGGCCCGCGCCCGAGGCGAAGAGCGACGTCAGGTTGGTGCTCGCAGCGGTGGCCACCTGGCCGATCGCCGTGGCCTTCGTGTTCGTGCTCAGGGCGACGCCGATCGTCTCACCGACGTTGGCACCGACCTGGAACGTCGCGTTGCCGAACGAACCGTCCAGCACCTTGCGGCCGTTGAACGAGGTCTGCGCGGCAATACGATTGATTTCAGCGATGCGCTGCTGGACTTCCTGGTCCAGGGCGGCGCGGTCGCTCGTGCTGTTCGTGGCGTTGGCCGACTGCACAGCCAGCTCACGGATGCGCTGCAGGTTGTTCGTGACTTCCTGGAGGGCGCCTTCCGTCGTCTGGGCGAGGGAGATACCGTCGTTCGCGTTGCGAACCGCCTGGTTGAGGCCGGTGATCTGCGTCGTCATGCGATCCGAGATCGCAAGGCCGGCCGCGTCGTCTTTCGCGCTGTTGATGCGCAAGCCCGAAGACAGGCGCTGCAGGGACATGGCCAGCTGGCCACCCGATGTCGACAGATTGCGCTGCGCATTCAGCGACATCACGTTCGTATTAATGACCAGAGCCATTTAAAAACTCCTCAAGTTGCATCCGGCCGTCGGGCTATTCCGCCGACCTGGGTATTCGAGCCGGGACGCCATCTGGCGCCTCGTTGCTGGACCCTGTATCGGTGTGGCCGGGGTGAACTTGAGTCGGGACCCCGGTGAAAGCTTGAACCACGTCACGAATCAGCGCAGGTAGTCGAACAGCGAGAGCTGCGCGATCTTGGCGTAGGAGGCCTGGGCGGCCTGCAGGCCCGCCTGCTGGAGGCTGAGCTGACTTATGGCGCTGGCGTAGTCCAGATCCTGCAGCTGCGAGATGGACGTATTCAGATCGAGCTGCAGGTCCTGCTGACTCGCCTGGGCGGTATCGATGGCGTTCATGCGGGAGCCCACCTGGGCGCGCAGCGAGCTCAGGTGATCGAGAGACTGGTCGAGCTGCTGCAGCGTGGCACCCATGCTCGTGGCGAACTGCGCTTTCTGCGGATCCGTATCGCCAGGGGCTGCGAGCGCGGCGCGCAGATTGTCCAGCGTCGTGAACATATCCATCGAGCTGCTCGGCGTGAGCGTGAAAGTGTCTCCCGCGGCCGGCTGACCCTGAATCGTGACGCTCGCACCGCCGAAGGCGACCGCGCCTCCAGGCGAGAACGTTCCGGTGCTGACGACCGTGCCGGTGCTGTCGGTGGCCTGCCAGGCCGTGCCACTCGTGAAACTGATCGTGTACGTGTCGGACGTCCACGTCGTGGGATTCGTGATGGAGCCAGCATCGATGGCGCCATTGCCCGTATTGCCCGCCCCGGCGGAGGTCACGAAAGTGCCATTTCCGGCGGGGATATTCATGAAGATGTCATAGCCCGAATCGCCGTCGGCGATGCGCTGCGTCGCGCCGATCTGCAGCGAGCGCACGCCCTGATCGCCGGAATACGTGACCGTCGCGCCGTTGCGCGAGAAAGGCTGCGTCTGGCTCGAGAAACCCGCGAAGAGATAGTCGCCGTTCGAATCGCGCCGATTCGAGAGGTCGATCAGATCCTGCTCGCGCTGCGAGACTTCCGTGAGAATCGAATTTCGATCGGCTGCAGCCAACGTGCCGCTGTTCGCCTGCACAGTGAGATCGCGTATGCGCTGCAAGATGCTCGTTGCGTCCGACAGAGACTGGTCTTCGTACGACAGCCGAGTCGTCGCAGCATCGCCGTTCTTGATGAACTGCTGCGACTCGGAGAGAGACTTCTGCAGATCCTGGATATGCACGGACGCGGCCGGATCGTCGGACGGTGATTGCACACGCTTGCCGCTCGCAAGCTGCGACCCCGTTTTCGCAAGCGCCGCGGAGCGATCGTTCATCGCCTCGATGGTCGATCTGTGAATCTGTGCGGTGGAAATACGCATCGCCTCAACCTCTCGTGGCCTGGAGCAGGCTGTTGAACAGCGTATTGGCCACGCTGATCAACTGTGCCGCTGCCTGATAGGCCTGCTGGTACCGCAGCAGATTGGCCGCCTCTTCGTCCAGGTTCACGCCGGAGACGCTGTCGCGAGAGTTGACGTTGTCGCTGTAGACACTCTTCTGAGCGTCCCGGTTGTTCTGCGCCTGCTGTGTAGCGACGCCGACATTGCCGACGAAACGCCCAAGTGCGGTGTTGACCGAATCCGTTCCGCCGCTCAGCACCTTCGTGTCGAAGGCATTGGCCAGCAGCAGCGCATTGCTGTTGTCGCCAGTTCCGCCGGCGTTGTCGCTAACGGTGAATGTGTCGCCTGCGGCCGGCGTTCCACTGATGCTCGTGCTCCAGCCGTTGAGCGCGATCGCTGAGCCGGGAGTGTAGGTCTGCGTCGTCGTGCCGCCGTCCGTCGTATAGGTCGTGGCACTGAGGAACTTGATCGTCACCGTCGAACGCAGCTGCGCGTTGCCGGAACTCGTGACCGTCGCCGGTTTGATCGTGGCGTTGCCGGTGTTCGCGGTGGACGCAGCCGCCTTCACTGGGGATGCGGCGGCGATCTGCGCCGGGTCGGTGATCTTGACGTCGAGCCCCGCAGTTGCGCCGCGCGTCGGTCGGATGAGGAACTTGTCGCCCGTCGCGGCGGTGCCGCTCACCACGATCGAGATGCCGTCAGCCGTAAACGGATCGGCGGACGTGCCCGTTCCAGAGAGAGGCTCGGACACGCCAGTCGCCGAATTGCGCAGAGCCCAGCCGCCTGCCGTCTGCTGCAGAATGTAGTCCGAATCGGTCAGTGCGCCGGTGTTGGAGCGCGTAACAGTCAGTGCCCCCGTGCCGGTGTTGGTCGAGGCGGCGAGGGTCTGCACGCCACCCACCGCGAACATGTCAGCGCCCTGGGCGCCATGCAGGTCGATACCGGCTTCCTGCTGATCGTTGACCACCTGCGCGATGCCAACGCTGATGCGGCCCAGCGTATTTCGCGCGGGATCGAGCACCTGCGTGCGAAAGTCGAGCAGGCCCCCGAGCGTGCCTCCGGAAAGGCTCGAGTTGATATCGATCGCGTTCGCGGTGCCCGCCGTCTGAATGGCGATGTAGCTGCGCGTCGGATCGAACGTGTCCTGCTTCGTGACCAGCGTGTTGGCGCGGCCTTCCTGCACCAAAGGCTGCCCGGTACCCACCGTGACGTTGAGCACGTTGCCCGGGGCCGACGAGGTGTTCACGTTGATGTGCGTGCTCAGCTGATCGAGCAGCTTGTCGCGCTGGTCCATGAGATCGTTCGGCGTCAGGCCGGAGGCTGAGGCATCCTTGATCTGCGAGTTGAGATTCGCAATGCCCTGCGCAATCGTGTTGATGTCGGCCACTTCGGATTTGACGCGGGACTCGACTTCACCATCGATCGACTGCAGCTGGCTGTCGTACTGTTGCATCTGCGAAGACGCGGCCTGGGCCGTGGACAGCAGCACCTGCCGGGGCGCAGTGGAGTTGGGCGCATTCGCCACTTCCTGCACGGCGCTCACGAACTTCTGCAGCGTGGCGGACATGCCGGTGGTCGAGTCGCCGAACATATTGTCGACGCGGGCCGCCAGCGTGGCGTACGTGTCGGAGCGCTGATACGTAGAAGAGGAGGAGCGAACCTGCGCTGCGAGGAAGCTGTCGTAGGTGCGGCTGATCGAGTCGGCGCTGACGCCGCTCCCGACATAACCGTTGCCGTACTTCTGCGGCTGGTTCGTCACCAGGTTGACGGTCTGCCGGCTATAGCCGTCAGTCGCAACGTTCGAGATGTTCTGGCTCGTGACATCGAGCGCTCGCTGGAAAGCGAGCAGAGCCGAAACGCCGTTGGAAAGAAAATCCGCCATGTCCGGCGCCTCAGAGCATGCTTGTTGTTGTGGTTAGCGGCCGCGCGTCGGCAGACTTGAGTGCCGGCGTCATCGCGTCCACGTTCTGTGCAATCGCCGCGAGCTTCTGGGCATAAGCCGGGTCTGTCGCGTAGCCCCCGCGCTGCAGAGCCGAAGCGAAGGCGTGTGTGTCGCTGCCCGTGTTGAGCGCGTCCGCGTAACGCGGGTTGTTGCGCAACAGGTCGACATAATCGTTGAAGCTCGCAGTGGCCGAGTCGTAGGCGCGAAATTTGTCCGTGCGAGGCACGGGTACGCCGCCCTCGAACTCGAGCGTGCGCACCGCGACCGTCGAGCCGGACCATTGTCCGCCGCTCTTCACCCCGAAGAGATTGAAGCTGCTGTTGCCGCTGGCATCGCTCGGAATCGACCGGCCCCAGCCGGTCTCGAGTGCGGCCTGCGCAACGAGGCTGCGCGGATCGACGCCGAGCTCGGTGCCGGCGGCCTGAGCCGCGGGCCACACTTGTTTGATGAAGTCAGCTTGAGAAACTGGTGTGGCCGCCGGAGCCGCAGGAGCGCCGGGGCTCGCGGAGCTCGGGCTCGCCGTGCCACCGGACGTCTGCGGTGTGGCAGTGGCGCCAGGCGCGCTCGCCTTGGACCCGTCCGCAGGGATCAGTCCCGCACGGGTGAGCTGCGTAACGAGCATGTCCGCCAGACCGAGCCCCTTACCGTGACTCATCGTGACGGCAAGCTGATCGTCGAACATGCCCTGGTAGAATTTTTCCTGGTCGCTGCCAAACACCGGATCGCCCATGTTCGCTTCGCGCATGCTCTTCAGCATCATGCGGGTGAACAAGCTCTCGAACTGCTTCGCAGCCTCGCGCAACGTATTCGGATCCTGCGCCTGGGCTCCGCGCTTGAGCGCGGAGAGGCCACTGGTGTCCGTGTAAACGCTGGCGTCTGCGATCGGCGTCGTCATATCACGATCAATTCCGCGCGCAGCGCGCCGGCTTCCTTCAAGGCTTCGAGAATGGCAACGAGGTCGCCCGGCGCCGCGCCGACCTGGTTTACGGCGCGCACGATCTCATCGAGATTGACGCCCGCCTGGAACAGGAACATGCGCGCATCGGCGGTGGTCTGGACGTCGATGGTGCTGCGAGGCGTGACCACCGTGCTGCCACCCTTGCTGAACGGAGTGGGTTGGCTCACATCGCTGCGTTCGGTGATGGTCACCGACAGCGAGCCGTGCGCCACGGCCGCAGCCATGACACGCACATGCGAGCTGATGACGACGCTGCCGGTGCGCGAGTTGATGATCACACGCGCCGGCGCTTCGCCCGGCTCGATGTCGATCGACTCGAGCGTCGAGAGATAGGCGATGCGCTGGCTCGGATCCACAGGCGCGTCCACTTTGACGGACACGGCATCGACGGCCTGCGCCGTCTCCGGCCCGAGGAGTTTGTTCACGCCCTCCACCAGGCGCGCGGCGGTGGTGAAGTCCGGCGTATGCAGATTCAGCATGACGAACGGCTGGGTTCCGAAATTGGTCGGGACCTCGCGTTCCACGCTTGCGCCATTCGGGATGCGGCCGCTGCTCGGGATGTTCACCGAGACGCGCGAGCCATCCTTCGCTTCCGCTCCAAAGCCGCTGACGATGAGGCTGCCCTGGGCGATGGCGTAGACCTCGCCGTCAATGCCGCGCATCGGCGTCATCAGCAGGCTGCCGCCGCGCAGGCTCTGTGCGTTGCCGATGGAGGAGACCGTCACGTCGATCGTCTGGCCGGACTTGGAGAAGGCCGGCAGATCCGCGTGCACTGTCACGGCGGCAACATTCTTCAGCTGTGGGTTGGCGTTTGCAGGAATCGTCACGCCGAACTTCGCGAGCATGTTCTTGATGCTCTGGATGGTGAACGGCGTCTGTGTGGTCTGGTCCCCCGTACCATTGAGGCCGACGACGAGGCCGTAGCCGACGAGCTGGTTGGCGCGAACGCCACCCACCGACGCCAGATCCTTCACGCGTTCGGCATGAGCGGGCGGCGCGGTGACGCCGAGCACGAGAGCGAACGCCAGGCTTAGAACGATGCCGCGCGCCGTCTTGCTGATCGCATTCTTATAGAAGTGGCTCATGGGTGAGTCGGTTCGCCCTCAGAACGGCATCAGCGGTGAATTGAAGAAGCGTGCAAGCCAGCTGGGCTTGTTCGAGTCGGCGAGCGCGCCTTTGCCGGCGTAGGTAATCTTCGCGTTGGCCACCATGGAGGAGAGCACGCTGTTGTCCGGCGCAATGTCGATGGGACGGATGACGCCTTCGACGCGCACGTACTCCGAGCCCTGGTTGATGCCGATGGACTTCTGGCCGCGAATGAGCAGGTTGCCGTTCGGCAAGCGCTTCATCACAGTGACCGTGACGTCGCCGTTCAGGCTGTTGCTCTGGGCGCTATCGCCCTTGCCGTCGAAACTCGACGAGTGATCGAGGGCGGCGCCCAGTATCTGAGTGCCATTCAACGTCACGGGCCGGCCCAGGAGAGTCGGGCCGGGCAGCGCGGCCTTGGTCGCCTTCGTCGTGCTGGTGCTCGAGCTCTTCTGCGCGCTCGTGCTCTCGATCAGATGGATCATGATCACATCGCCCACGTTGCGAGCCGTGGGGTTCTCGAACAGCGTGATGTCGCGGCCGGCCTGGTAGATCGAGCCGTTCGGGCTTGCTGCGGCTTCCTGCGGCCACGCGAAGGCGTCGTCGCTCGGCTCGGGCGGGCGATGCGGCATCAGGGCTTCGCACCCGCAGAGCGCGAGGCCGAAGAGGGCGGTGAGGGCTATATAAAGGAGTCGTGTCACTGGGTTCTCGGCGACTACATGTTCTGCGTGACGTACTGGAGCATCTGGTCCGTCGTCGAGATCGCCTTCGAGTTCATCTCGTAGGCGCGCTGGGTTTCGATCATGTTCACGAGCTCTTCGACCACGTTCACGTTCGAGCTCTCGAGTGAGCCTTGCTGAAGCGTGCCGAGGCCGTTCAAGCCCGGCGTGCCGGCCTGAGCCGTGCCGCTGGCAGCGGATTCCACGAGCAGGTTCTCGCCGCGCGGCTGCAAGCCGGCGGGATTGACGAAGTCCACGAGCTGCAGCGAACCGATCTGCGTGGGCGCGGACGCTCCGGCACCGAGCACGCTCACCACGCCATCGCTGCCGATGGAAAGGCTCTGCGCGCCCGCAGGAATCGTGATGCCCGGCGAGACGATGTAGCCGCTCGACGTGACGAGCTGGCCCTGCGCGTTGGGCTTGAAGCTGCCGTCGCGCGTGTACGCGAGGGTGCCGTCCGGCATCTGGATCTGAAAGAAGCCGCGGCCGGAGATGCCGAGATCGTACGAGTTGCCGGTCTGTTGCGGATTGCCCTGCGTGTACGACTTTTCCGTGGCGATGACGCGCACGCCTGTGCCAACCGACATGCCGGTGGGGGCCTGAGTGTCCTGCGAAGTGGCGGCGCCAACCTGGCGCACGTTCTGATAGATGAGGTCTTCGAACACCGCGCGGTCTTTCTTGAAACCGGTGGTGTTGACGTTCGCGAGATTGTTGGCCGTCACGGTCATGCGCGTCTGCTGCGCATCGAGACCGGTCTTGGCTGCCCAGAGTGCTGGAATCATGTCGGATTACCTGTGAATGTCACGACGACTTCAGGAGTTGCGTGGAGGCGGCGCCGTTCTCTTCCGCGTTGTGAATCGACTTGATCTGCAGATCGAAATTACGGGCGAGCTCGATCATGTGGACCATCGCGTTCGCGACGTTCACGTTGCTCGATTCGAGTGTGCCCGAGGCGACCTTCACGGACGCATCGGCGGGCACCGCGGCGCCATCCTTCGAGCGGAACAAGCCGTCGTCGCCGCGAACCATCGTGCTGGTTGCCGGATTGACGAGCTTGATGCGCCCGATCGTGGCGGTAGTGGTCGGTGTCTGGCCGAGTGGCACGATCGAAATGGTGCCGTCGCCCGCAACGCTGATGGAGGAGGTCGGGGGAACGCTGATCGGACCGCCGTCACCCATCACGATGTGCCCCGCGCCGTTGACGAGCATGCCGCTCGGGTCCACGTGCAGATCGCCCACACGCGTGTAGGCCTCCTGGCCGTCGCGTCCCTGTACTGCGATAAAGCCCGAGCCTTGCACGGCGATGTCGAGATCGCGGCCTGTCGCCTGCATCGATCCGCTGGTGTCGTCCCAGCCGGTGCTCGAATTGGTGGCGTAGACGCGCGAGGCATAGCCGGTGCCCGTCACCGCACGGCTCTGGAACGCGGAGAGATCCGCGCGAAAGCCGGTCGTGCTGGCGTTTGCGAGGTTGTGGTTGTTCGCCCCCTGGGCGCGCAACGTTTCCTTTGCCCCCGACATCGAGACGTACAGCAGTTTGTCCATTCAGCGCGTGACCTTTGAGTGGCTTTGCGTGCGTTCAGGATCAGCGGATGTTGATGATCGTCTGCGTCACCTGGTCGGACGTCGAGATCACCTGCGCGTTGGCCTGGAAGTTGCGCTGCGCGGTGATCATGTTCACGAGCTGCGTCGTGATGTCGACGTTCGAGGATTCCAGAGCGCCCGACTGCAACGTGCCGAAACCGGAGTTGCCGGCCTGGCCCCGCAGAGGTTGGCCCGACGTGAACGTTTCCGCCCACTGGGTGTTGCCGAGCTGCTGCAGGCCCTGCGGGTTGGCGAAGTTGGCAATCGCCACCTGGCCCAGCGCCTGAGTCACGCCGTTCGTGAAGCGCGCTTCGACGACACCCGTCGAGCTCGTGTCGATACCGATGAGCCGGCCCGCGGTGTAGCCGTCCGGCTTGATGGCGTTGACGGTGAAAGCGTCGCCGTACTGCGTGGTGTTGCTGAAGTTGAACGTCATGTTCAAGGGCGCACCACCGGTGGCCGGCGTGTACGTCGGGAACGTGAGCTTTCCATTCGCCGGCAAGGTGAGCGCGCCGGCGTTCGAATACGTCAGCGTCTGGGCCGCGCCGTCCGCGACGCCATCCACGTAGAGCTGTGTATTCCACTCTCCCGCGTTCGCTGTTTTGCTGAAGTACAGAGTCGCAGTGTGCGCGGCTCCCAGTGAGTCGTAGACGGTGAGTGGCGCGGCATTGGTAAAGCTGTTGGCGTCCGCCGGATCGAGAGGCGTGACCGTGGGCACCGTCGCGTCGGCGGGCAGGTTCAACGTCACGTCTGCGGTCGTCGTCGCCTGCGGCGCGCTGAGCGAGGTCGTGAGCTGAATGTCGGTCAACGCTCCGGTATTGAATGTGCCGTTGGCGAGCGCGGGATAACCCTGCAGCCGGTTACCTTCCGGGTTCGTAATGAACCCCGCGTCGTCCGGGTGGAACGACCCGGCGCGCGTGTAGCTCAACGCACCGCCATCGCTCACGATGAAGAAGCCGGAGCCGCTGATCGCGAGATCCAGGCTGTTCTGCGTGAAGTTGATATTGCCCTGGCTGAACTGCTGCGCGACGTCTGCGACGCGCACGCCGTTACCGATGGCCGTGCTCGATACGCCCTGCTGCGTCTGCGCGAACAGGTCGGAGAACTCCGCGCGCGACTGCTTGAAGCCGGTGGTGGAGACGTTCGCAATGTTGTTGGCCGTAACGTCGAGATCGCTGGTGGCAGCGTTCAGGCCGGAAAGTGCGACGGTAAAACTCATATACGAAAAGCTCCTTAGAGAACGCGCCGGACGGTGTTGAGCGCCAGCGAACCACTGTCTGTGTTGAGGCTGAGATCGGACGTGCTCGGATCGATCGTCACGCTGTTGACGCGGCTGTCCAGCATCGGGTCGAGCGAGGCGCTCTCGGCGCCTGCACTGGCGATGACCTTGAACGTGTACGTGCCGCTCGCGGCCGCTGTGCCCGTGCTCGTCATGCCGTCCCAGTTGAAGTCGGTGAGGCCGCTCTTCGGGTCGACGGTGAATGTGCGGACGAGCTGTCCGCTCGAGTCCTCGACCTGCACCTGCAGGCCCGTCACGCCATCCGGAACGTCCACGGCGCCGCTCACTGTGCCGCCGCTCGTGATCGAGGCGGTGGTGGCCGGCGCGAGCACGGTGCGCCCGACCAGCGATGAGCCACCGAGCACCTGCGAGGAGCGCATCGAGGTCACGAGACCATCGATCGAGGTCTGCATGTTCTGAATGCCGGTAACGGTGCTGAACTGCGCCAGCTGCCCGACGAACTGGCTCGGATCGAGCGGCTTGGTCGGGTCCTGGTTCTTGAGCTGCGCCATCATGAGTTTCAGGAACTCGTTCTGGCCCAGCGTCTGGCTGCCGGCAGTGCCGCTGCTGCCGGTGCTGCTGCCGAGTGCGCTGCTGAGAGGATCTACTGCCATGAGAGGAATGCTCCGTTGACGGAATCAGGTCGGTTACTGGCCGAGCTTCAGGGTCGCGAGCATCAGGTCCTTCGAGGTGTTCAGCACCTCGACGTTGTTCTGATACGAGCGGGAGGCGGAGATCATGTCGACCATCTCCTCGACCACGTTGACGTTCGGCGAATAGACGTAGCCCTGCGCATCCGCGAGCGGATTGCCGGGCTCGTAGCGCGCATCGGGCGCGGACTGGTTTTCCACGATGCCGGTCACGCGCACCGCGGCGCCATCTTTCTGCGAGCCCGGCACAGCGGACGTGCCCTGGGACGCGCGGATGGCTTCGAACACCGGGTGCCGGGCCTTGTACACGCGGCTCGGGTCGCCGCCGACGCTGTCGGCGTTCGCGAGATTGCTTGCCACGGTATTGAGCCGCACCGACTGCGCGGACATCCCGGAACCGGCAATGTCGAAGACTTTGAATGAGGACATACGTGTGCTCCTGCGTTACGGGCTGGCTTATTGACCCGTGATGGCGGTCAGCAGCCCGCGAAAGCGCGCGGATAGAAAGGAGAGCGTGGCCTGGTAGCGCACCGAGTTCTCTGCGAACGCGGCCTGCTCCATCTGCACATCGACGGTGTTGCCGTCGAGTGAGGGCGCGAGCGGCACGCGGTACTTCAGGTTCGCGGTCGATGCGACGCCATTCGTATCCGTGGTGCCGAGGTGATTCGCGTTTGTCGTGCGCAGTGCAACCGGGGAATCGGGTCCACCGGCGCCGCTTGCTTGCGCAAGCGCTGCCTTGAAATCAATGTCGCGCGCCTGATAGCCCGGCGTGTCGGCATTCGCGAGATTGCGCGCCAGCAGTTCGGTGCGCTGGCCGCGAATCTTCAGTGCATCGGCGTGCACCCCGAGATAGGCATCCAGATTGAGTGGCATGGCATCGATCCGTCAGAAAATTGTCTGACGGGGACGAGAGCAATACCTATGCCAATTGGCTGGATGGCGTGGAATGCGGCTCGCGCAGGCAAAGGGGCGCGAGAATCCGTGACGCCCGTCGCTCGAGCGGCGAAGGTTTGCCGCAGCGGCGGCCGCGTGTGCGGCATTGAAAGGTATGCGTGTGAGTTATCGACGCGTGCGCGCCAGAACTTGAGCGCGCGGCGTCTGGCCTGCGAATTGCAACGTAGTCCGGCACTATGAATAGAGTGTCGAGTTTCCGACGTGTCGCGCCGTGGCTTGCCGTAAGCCTGCTCAGCACACCTCTCTATGCGCTCGCCGGCGACGGCCTACAGTCTCTCGACGAAGTTCGCGCTGCTGCGCAGAGCTACGTGCAGAACAAGATGCCGCGACAGGCGCCCGGCACCATCGATGTCAGCGTAGGTTCGCTCGATTCGCGCTTGCGGCTCGCATCGTGTGCGGGGCCGTTGAAAGCTTCCCTGGCGCCCGGTGCTGCGTTCTCCGCGCGAATGATCGTTGCGGTGAGCTGCCCGAACGGCGCAGCCTGGACCGTTTACGTTCCGGTAAATGTTGAGTCCCACACCTCGGTACTGGTGCTGCGCCATTCGGCCGCTCGAGGCGACAAGCTCTCGGCCGCTGACGTGGAGAGCCAGACGCGCGTGGTTTCGGGCCCAGGCGACGCTTATGTGACCAACGTCACGCAACTCGAGCGGCGCACGCTGAAGCGGCCGCTGGGCGCGGGTAGCGCGCTCACGGTAGATTCCCTCGTCGATGATGCTTTGGTAAAGCGCGGCCAGCAGGTCACGCTTCTGGCGTCGGTCGGTGGGCTCGAAGTCAGGGCCGCCGGGCTCGCCATGAGCGATGCGCCGGCCGAAGGCCGCGTCAAGGTTCAAAATCTCTCCTCGCGTCGCATCGTCGAGGGGGTAGTAGAAACCGCAGACGTGATTCGCATCACGCCCTAAAGTTATTCGCGTACAGGTCGATACCAAAGCACAGGATCGAGGAGACCGCACGTGTCCAGCAAAATCAGTGGTTTCGACACTCGCAGCGGGGCGGTTGGCGCCGGCCGCGCCGTCGAGCCCGTGCGTGGCGCGACGACCGGACCGCGTAACCAGCCCGAATCGGCCACCTCGGGCGGCGTACATATCACCGGAACGGCGCGGCAGCTCGTGGACCTCGAGCAAGGGGTCAAGGATCTGCCCGCGGTCGACCAGGCCAAGGTTTCGGCAATCAGCGCGGCCCTCGCAGAGGGCAGCTACAAGATCGTTCCGCAGCACATTGCCGATGAGCTCGCGAACATGGAACAGGCCCTTTCGCAGCTGGGTGAGCAGGACAAATGACGGTCGATGCCGGCGCTTGCCGCGACAATCTCGCGACGCTGATTACCCAGGAAACCGCCCTTCTGAATGAGCTCGCTGGCCTTCTGGCCCGCGAGCACGACGTGCTGGTCGCGAACGACGTGGTGGCGCTCGAAGCGGCCATGAAGCAGCGCCAGGTCACGCTCGGCCAGTTGCTGCGCGTCGAAGACGAACGCCGGTCGCTCTGCCGCATGCACGGGCACGGCGTGGATGCTCAAGGCCTCGAGCGGCTGCTCGCCTGGTGCGATCCGCAAGGCGCGCTCAAAGCCCTCTGGGGCGAGTGTGCGCAGGCGGCTACCCGCTGCCGCGCGATGAATGACAAGAACGGAGCGTTCGTGAGCGCGCGCATGAAGCGCGTGGATGCGGTGCTCGGCGTTCTCACCGGCCGCGGCAGCGAGCCTCCGACTTACGGGCCGCGTACGGGCTACGCCGCGCCGCGTTCCGGGCGCATGCTCACGACCGAAGCCTGATCGGATTGGCGCCCGCGGGCGCCGCCATCTTCACGTGAGGACTTCGCGCAGCGCTGCGATTTCCTGCGCCGATTCCTGTGTCAGCGTGTCGCACACTTCTCGAGTGAGCTCGAGTTTCGAGATCGCCTTGACGCTCTGCAGGCGCGCTTCGAGGAATTCCGGCTGGCCGCTATGGATGGCAACCATGTTCGCAGCCACCAGCACATCCGTGAGGCTCGCATCCCCGCGCGGCTGACGGCCGTAGTCCTCGGAATCGCGCACGGCGGCGACGATCTCCGGAGCGAGCTCCCAGTTCTCGAGCAGCGCCGTCGCGATGCTCAGGTGCCAGTCCCGCTCGATGAGCTGGTAGCTCGAGGGATTGGCAAACAGGGCAGCGTGCCGCACCGCCCGGGTCATGATGTACAGGCGGCCCACGCCATGCAGAAGGCCGGCGAGCAGTGCCGTGTCCGGATTGACGCGCGAGCGCCGACGCGCAACCACGTAGCACAGGCTCGCGATCAGCACATTCCGCTGCCACAGCGCTTCGAGCTGCTTCGCGATAGGCGCGAGCTCCGTGGCGGCACGCAGCTGCCGCACGGCGAATGCGATCGTGGCGGTTCGTACGGTGTTCAGTCCAACGCGCGCAACGGCGGTACGCAGATCCGTTACCTGGCGGCCGGATGGATTCAGCGCCACGGAATTGGCCATGTTGAGAAGCTGGGTGGCGAGCACCGGTTCCGCACCGATGATGCGGACGACCTTGTCGGTGCTTACGTTCTCATCTGCCAGCAGGTGCTGCACCCGTGCGGCGACATCTGGAAATCCTGCAAGCTCTACCTTGCCGCTCGACAACTCGCCCGCGAGGGCCTGCACGAACGCGAAAGACGCGTCACTTCCGATGGGAAGCAGCGGTGTTTCGGCGAGGACTTCCATCGATGCACGATGCCGAGCGTGACTCAGCGCCCGAGTGCGGCCTGAACAGCTGCGATTTCGTCACCCGATTCCTGGATGAGCTTGTCGAAGCCAGCGCGGTCCAGCTGCATGCGCTCGCAGGCCACTATGCCCTGCATATTGAGCTCGATGCTGTCCGGATGTTCGCGATACGAGGCGAGGAGGTAGCCCACGGTCAGTACGTCCGTCAGGTCCGTGGGGCCCGCATGCACGCGGGAGATGTCCTCGTAATTGCCGACGGCTTCGACGATCTCTTCGGCCATGTCCCAGTTTTCGAGCAGGGCCTTGGCGATGCTCGAATGCCAGTCGCGCACGATGTTGTGATACGCGGCTTCGTTCGCGAACAGCTTCGGATGCTTGGCGGTGCGCGTGAGGATGTAGAGCTGCCCGATGCCATGCAACAGGCCGGCGAGAAGCGCCGTATCGGGGTTCACCTTGGCGAGCCGGCGCGCGACGGCGTGGCTCATTGCGGCGACGCCAGCGCTGCGGCGCCACAAAGCGTCGAGCGGCACTTCGAGACCTTTCAGGGCGTCGACCTTCTTCAGTTGCGACATGGCGAACGCGATGGCCGCGCTCCTCACCATGTTGAAGCCCATCCGGGCGATGGCAGTGCGCAGATCCGTGACCGCCTTGCCGCTGAAATTGAGCGCGGCGGAGTTCGCCAGCTGCAGCAGGCGGGCGGCGAGGGCGGGTTCGGAGCCGACCACGCGCACCACCTTCTCGGGGCTGACGGTGTCATCGGTCAGCACCTGGCGCACGCGCATCGCAATATCCGGGAAGCTCGGCAGCTCGACCTTGCCGGTCGAAAGCTCGGACGCCAGCGCCTGCACGAAGGCAAAGGCTTCCGGATCGCTGGTAACGGTGTCGTCGGTTTCGGGGCGTTGTGACATCTCACACCTTCAAACAAAGTCCGGCATCAGAGCCGGTGCGGAGCCTCGGATCGTGCGCTTGCGTAGGTAATAACGGCCGTGCAGCGCCTAAATTGAGCCTGACATGGCCCGCGTGCGGCTTACAGCGCGCCTGCCTGTTTTGTGAAGTCCATTCCCTCGGCCAGCGCGTGTACGTGATCCGCCATCTCATCGATCGGTACCACGTCATCCGCCGCACCGATCGACACGGCCTCGCCCGGCATGCCCCAGACCACGCTCGTGGCTTCGTCCTGGGCGACCGTGCGGCTGCCGGCGGCGCGCATCTCCTTCAGTCCCTTCGCGCCGTCGCGGCCCATGCCGGTGAGGATCACGCCGATGGCGTTCTCGCCGGCGCTCTTGGCAACCGAGTGAAACAACACATCGACGGAGGGTTTATGGCGATTCACCGGCGCGCCGTCATCGAGACGGCACACGTAACGAGCGCCGTCGCGGATCAGATAGAGATGCTGGTCGCCGGGCGCGATGTAGACGTGGCCGGCCAGGACCTGCTGACCATCCTCCGCTTCCGTCACGGTCATGAGGCAGGAGTCGTTCATGCGCTTGGCGAAGGAAGCGCTGAAGGCCTTCGGAATGTGCTGCGTGATCAGAATGCCCGGTGTATCCGCCGGCAGGCCGCAGAGCACACGCTTGATGGCTTCGGTGCCGCCGGTGGACGCGCCGATCGCAATGATGCGGTCGGTCGTCCGCATCTTGCGCGCCGCGGGGAGCGCTGCGTCCGCGACCATGGCGACCATGCTTTTCGGCTTCACGGCCGCCGCACGCTGTGGGTCGAGCGCACGGACGCTCGCTGAAGCAGCCACTTTGATCTTCGCGATGAGCTCGGCGCAGTACTCGGGAAGTTTCGCCGCGACGTCGAGGCGCGGCTTCGTCATGAAATCCACCGCACCCATGGCGAGGGCATCGAGCGTCACTTCGGCACCGCGCTCGGTCATGGTCGACACCATGATCACGGGCATCGGGCGCAGGCGCATGAGGTTGTGCAGGAACGTGAGCCCGTCCATCTTGGGCATTTCCACATCGAGCGTGAGCACGTCCGGATTGAGCTTCTTGATCTTCTCGCGCGCCATGTGCGCATCGCTCGCGGTGCCCACCACCTCGATCGAAGGGTCTTGAGCGAGCACCTCCGAGAGGATGCTGCGGACGAGGGCGGAGTCGTCCACCACGAGCACCCGGATGCGCCTGCCGCCCGCGGCGGTCATGAGAAGAGCTCGATATCGCCGCCGTCGTCTGTACCGCGCAGGCTGTCCATGTACAGTTTTTCGCGATCGCTGACGCCCCGGTTCTCGATCGGGCGCAGCTTGCGCACGCGGACTTTGCCTTCGTTCGGGAAATAGATGACCTTGCGTGGCTGCTCGCCGCCCACGTCGTGCGCATCGATGTGCAGCTTTTCGAGGTTGAGGTATTCCTTCACGAACTCGATGTTGCGCGCGCCGATGTCGGTCATTGCAGCGAGCACGCGCCCGCCGCCGAAGATCTTGATCTCGAAGCGGTCGCGCAGGCCACCGAGCTTCAGCAGGGAGTTGATCAGGCTTTCCATCGCGTGCGAGCCGTAGCGCGTGGAGAGCACCACCGGCGAGCTCGTATCCCGCACCGAGTTATCTTCCGGCAGCATGAAGTGATTCATGCCCCCGATGCGCAGCAGAGGGTCGCGGATGCAGGCCGAGATGCACGAGCCGAGCACCGTGGTGATGGCTTCGTCGCTGCGCGTTACGTAGTACTCGCCGGGCAGGATTTTCACAGTCCAGCGACTGGTGTCCGGCTCCCAGAAGCGCTGCAGCTGCTCGAATCCCGGCACGACAGGCGGGGACTCGGGGCGCGAAGGACGTACTGCCATCTCCGTCATAGGGTTCCGCTCCGGCGGTAGATCGTACGGCTGATCAGGGTGTAGTCGGTGGAGACCTTGAACAGCGTTTCCGAGTGCCCGAGGAACAGCAGGTCGCCCGGGCGCTGCAGGCGTGAGATCCGCGCGATGAGCTCGCGCTGCGTGTCCTTGTCGAAGTAGATGACGACGTTGCGGCAGAAGACGACATCGAGCGGTCCCTTGTGCGGAAAGGGATGCATCAGGTTCAACTGCTTGAACGTGATCAGCCGGGCGAGCTCCGGTTTCACCTCGTAAGCGGGCTCTTTCGAGCCGGACACCGGGGAGAAGAATCGCTCGCGGCGCTCTGCGCTGAGCGCGCGGACGCGGTCCGCTGCGTACACGCCGCGCTGCGCGCGTTCCAGCACATCGGAGTCGAGATCGGTGGCGAGGATGCGGATGTCCCAGCGCTCGATGTCGGGCACGGACTCGAGCACTGTCATCGCGGCGCTGTAGGGCTCTTCGCCCGTCGAGCAGCCGGCCGACCAGATGCGCAGGCGCCGCGTCGCGGATCCCTTGCGCACGAGCGGCTCGAGCACGTCGCTGCGCAGATGATCGAAGTGGTGCGGTTCGCGAAAGAAGGCCGTCAGGTTCGTGGTGATGGCATTGCAGAACTCGACGAGCTCGGCGCCACCATCGCCCGAGAGCAGGTCGCGGTACTCGCGAAAGCTCGAGAGATTGAGCGCACGCAGCCGGCGGGCGAGGCGTCCATAGACCAACTCGCGCTTCTGTTCGGACAGGCTGATGCCGGTGACGTCCTTGACGAGCTTGCGCAGCGCCTGGAAATCCTCGTCGCCGAACTCGAACTCACGCATCCGCTGCGCGAGGGTAGTAGTGCTGAGATCCACGTATGCCGACTACATTTTGCGCATGCCCCGGTGCCAGGTCTACTTGAGAACCTTGGCCACCGTTGCAAGAAGCTTGTCGGGATTGAAGGGCTTCACGAGCCAGCCGGTCGCGCCCGCCTCGCGACCTTCCATCTTGCGTTCCGCCGTCGCCTCGGTGGTGAGCACCAGAAGCGGCGTGTGCCGGTACATCTCGAGGCCACGCAGCTCGCGCACGAGCGTGAGGCCATCCATCTCCGGCATGTTCACGTCCGTGATCACGAGATCGAAACTGCTCGCGCCGGCAATGTCCAGCGCCTCGCGGCCATCCTTCGCCTGGAGCACATCGTAACCGGCGCTCGTCAGGGTGACCTCGACCATCTGCCGCATGGCGGCGGAGTCGTCCACGGTAAGAATTCGGGGCACGCAGCTCCCTCCAGAACGTCAGCTATGAAACTCGAATCGTGAGCGAGCGGTGATCAGAACTCCTGCCAGTCCGTATCAGAGCCGGCCGCCTGCTTGCGCGGCGCGGAGGTGGACAGCGCGCCGGCGGAGGGCGCCGGACGCTCGCGCTTGGACCAGGGGCGACCGCGTGAGCGGCGGTCCGAAGCGGCGGCGCCGGAGGCCTTCTCGGCGGGCGCATGGTCAGCAGAGCCCGCGTCACTCGAGCCCGACGAGCTGCTTTCGCTGCCCGTGTGCGACTCACCACTGCGTGTCACGCGATAGCGGCCCATCATTTCATTCAACTCGCGAGCCTGGTCGGCCATGGCCTGCGAGGAGGCCGTCGCCTGTTCGACGAGCGCCGCGTTCTGCTGGGTGAGCTCGTCCATCTGCATGACGGCGCGATTCACCTGCTCGATGCCCGAAGACTGCTCGCGCGAGGCGGCGGCAATCTCGGCCACGATGTCGGACACTTTCTTGACCGACGAGACGATCTGCTCGAGCGTCTGGCCGGACTGCGTGACGAGGAGCGAGCCGTCCTGCACCTTGCGCACGCTGTCCTGAATGAGGTCTTTGATTTCCTTCGCCGCCGTCGCCGAGCGGCCGGCGAGGTTGCGCACTTCGCTCGCTACCACCGCGAAGCCGCGGCCCTGCTCACCGGCGCGCGCCGCTTCCACGGCCGCGTTGAGCGCGAGGAGGTTGGTCTGGAACGCGATCTCGTCGATGACGCCGATGATGTCGGCAATCCGGCGGGAGGCGTCGTTGATGTCGGCCATGGCGCGCACGGCCTGCGAAACCACCGAGCCGCCTTTCTCCGCCTGATCGCGCGCAGCGGTGGCAAGCTGGTTCGCCTGGCCCGCATTGTCTGCGTTCTGCTTGACGGTGGAGGTCATCTCTTCCATCGACGAGGCGGTCTCTTCCAGCGAGGAAGACTGCTCTTCCGTACGCTGCGACAGGTTCGCGTTGCCCGCCGAGATCTCCTCCGCGCCACGATAGACTTCGCTCGCCGCGCTCTTCACGCGCCGGACGACGTCCGCCATGTTGTCGGCGAGATGGTTCACGCCGCGGCTCATCGCTTCGAAGAAGCCCTGCTTGGCTTCGAGCGCGATGCGCTTCTCGAGGTCACCCGCCAGCACCGAGGAGAGCATGGCCTGCATCTCGCTCTCGACGCCGACTTCCTGCGTACGATCCGTCCACTCGAACACCGTGCCGGCGCGGGCGCCGGCGGAATCCAGCACCGGGCTCGCCACGACGCGGAACGTGCGCCGGCCCAGCGTTACCTCAGTGGTGTTGGCGCCGCGCAGATCCATCAGCACGCGGCGATCGCCGGAAGGATTCTTCGACAGCACATCCACGCTCGAGCCGAGCACGCTGGCTGCGCTGAACTGCGGCAGATCCTTGCGAATGTCGCCCTCGGCCTCGTTCAGCATCGTGCGAATGGCCGGGTTGGTATAGATGATGTTGAACTGCGGGTCCGAGACCATCACGTTGGAGGACACGTTGTCGAGCGCGGCGCGCACGCGGGCGTTCTCTTCTGCCTGCTTGCGCTCCGTCTCGATCTGCGAGCGCAGCTTGCCTTGCATATCACCGAGGGCGCGCAGCACCTGGGCCACTTCGTCCGCGCCTTCGCTCTTGAGCTCGTTGTCGTAATGACCGCTCGAGATCCGGCCGAAGACCGCGATCGCCTGCGTCATGGGGCGGGTCAGGGCGCGGGTAATGAGCCAGCTGAGCGCGAGCGCCATGCCGATCACGAGCGCGACCGTCAGCACCGTGAGGTTGCGCGTCATCGACTGCTGCGAGGCGCGCTTCTCGATCTCGACGAGCATCACGTCATATGAGGCATTGGAAAGGGCCACGAACGCGTCGATGGAGACCGCGGCGGCGTCCATCATCTCCGGGCCCTTGACGGTGACTTCCGTCGCCTTCGTGAGCTTCTGCTCGACGAAGCTGCCGTAGCCGGTGAAGGCATCGCGCGCCTTCTGGAAAGCGGGCGCGACTTTGGCGCGCACTTCGGGGGAGCCCTCGCTGATCGAATCGAGCTCGCGGTTGATCTGGCCGAGAAGGGAGGTCACTTCCTGGCGTGCCATGGAGATCGTCACGCGATCGCCTTCGCTCAGGTAGCCGCGCAGCACGCCTGAAGTGGCGCGGTCGCGCACGATGCCGGCGCGGTTCACGGCTTCGGGCATGCGGCCCGTGGAAAGGCCGACCAGCGTGCTGGTGACCTGCTCCGGATCGCGCGCCATGCCGGATTGCATGGCAACGGTCGTCCCGAAGTCGATAATCTTGCCCATGAGATCGTTGTGCTGGGCGAGGTTGTCATCGGGCGGCAGCGTCAGGGCCTTCGCCTTGAGAGCGCTCCAGTCGGACTTGATGGCCTGCCAGTCGGCGCTGACCCCGAGCTCCTTGCCGATGTCGGCATCCATCGCATCGACAGCGGCAGCGGCCTTCTCGACCGCTGCCTGGCTGTCCATGACCGCATCCTTGCGGGTGGCATCACCGTTCAGCACGACGTTCGCCATGGCGCGATGGCGCACCACGGCGAACAGGAACTCATCGACGGCGCGAGTGTAGTGCGTCCCCTGAAGCTCGGCATTCGCCTGCCGCACGGTCTGGTTTGCGGTCTTCAGATAGAAGACAGCGAGCAACGCGGAGGGGACCAGGAGCGCCACCACCACGAGCAACAACTTGTGCCACAGAAGCAATCTACCGAGAAATTTCATGGAACGAGACTCCGCTCTGCCGTTTGTTTGTCGTCGGCTCGAGCCTGATCAGCCGGCCTTCGATTTGAAGACGCGCACCTGTTCGTTGAACTTCGCTGCCACCGCGGTCAGCGAGTCCATCGCCTGGTTGTGCTTGCGCGCCTGTTCATCCGCCGACAGGCGGTTCTGCTTGGCCTCGAACTCGAGGCATTTGACGTAAGTGTTTACGTCGCCATCGTACTGCTTCAACGTCTGCATGGCTGCGACCATCTCGGGCTCGGTGGCATTCTTGCCGTCGGGCACCTTGGTCGGCGCGACGGGCGCCGTGCAGTCCGCCAAGGCCGGAAGCGCAAAGCTGCCAGCGACGAGCGCAAAGCACAGTGTTCTCACGCGGTTCATTACTCAATCCTCCTGGTCTCTAACGGGTCGAATCGACTCATCCACAACATCGGCGTGCACGCATTGCAGCGTCAGCTCTCGAAATTTCGGCGGCGACACATAATTCTTGAGGCGCCGCAGCGGCTTCCGTGAATCGCGTCGCACACCCTCAGTGCATCGACATTTCGCCGAGGAGGCCCTCGCTCACCAGACGGTCGATGTCGAGCAGGATGACCATGCGGTTCTCGACCGTGGCGAGCCCTTTGACAAAATCTGTCTTGATGCCCGAGCCGAAATCCGGGGCCGGCTTGCAGTCATCCGCGTTGACGTTGCACACCTCGGACACCGCATCGACCACGAGGCCGAGGGTGCGCTCGCTGCGTTCGCGCGCGACGCGCACCACGATGACGACGGTGGTCGGGCCGAATTCAGCGGCCGGCATGCCGAAGCGGCGCCGCAGGTCGACGATCGGCACGATGGCGCCACGCAGGTTGATGACGCCGAGAATGAACTCCGGCGTGTTCGGAATGGGGGTGACCCGGTCCCAGCCCTGGATACCCTGCACCTGCAGGATGGTGACGCCGTATTCCTCGCCTCCGAGAACGAAGGTGAGGAACTGTTCGGCGCCAGTGGTCTGGTCGGTACTGCTGACTGGGTTCATGCGTTGGCCCTTGCTCCCGCTCCCGCGCGGCGAATGATTCCGGGCAGATCGAGAATCAGGGCGACCGAGCCGTCCCCGAGAATGGTGGCGCCGGAGACGCCATCGATGTGCCCGTAATTGGTTTCGAGTGACTTGATGACGACCTGCTGCTGGCCGAGCAGGTCATCGACGAACAGGCCCACGCGGCGCCCGTCGCCTTCGACGATGACGATGAGACCCTGATCGAGCTCGCGCGAGCGCGGCTCGACGCCGAAGAGATCGTGCAGGCGGATCACCGGCACGTAATCACCGCGGAACGAGAACACTTCGCCGCGCCCGGCCACGCGGTTCAGCGCGCCTTGCTTGATCTGCAGCGATTCGATGATGCTGATGAGCGGAACGATATAGCTCTGCTTGCCCACCGCGATCGACTGGCCATCCACGATGGCGAGCGTCAGCGGCAGCGTGATCACGAAGCGCGCGCCGCGCCCCGGATCGTTCTTGATTTCGATCGCGCCGCCGAGCTCCTTCACGTTGCGGCGGACGACATCGAGTCCGACGCCGCGGCCGGAGACATCCGTGGTCGTCTCGGCAGTCGAGAAGCCGGGCACAAAGATGAGCTCGCACGCCTGCTCGTCGGTCAGCACCTCAGTCGGGCCGATGAGGCCGCGCTCGCGCGCCTTGGCGAGGATCTTCGCAGGGTTCAGGCCCGCGCCGTCATCGCCCACTTCGACCGCGATGTTGCCGCCGCGGTGGCAGGCATCGAGGCGCAGATGGCCCGCCGCGGACTTGCCGTTGGCCTTGCGGACGTCCGGCTTCTCGATGCCGTGGTCGACGCTTTTGCGGACCAGGTGCACGAGAGGATCGCCGATCTTCTCGAGCACCGTCTTGTCGAGCTCGGTGTTCTCGCCGGTCACGACGAGCTCGATCTGCTTGCCGAGGCGCTGCGCGAGATCGCGCACCATGCGCGGGAAGCGGCTGAACACGAAGCTGATGGGCAGCAT
>FTEO01000655.1_pt1 | contig 31414 bp, 25 predicted proteins | sample 1640211 | NCBI WGS metagenome assembly FTEO01 (sample SAMEA3914816, study PRJEB12502) | metagenome | biome: forest; material: soil | place: USA | collected 2011-09-16 | depth 0.3 m | reverse complement strand
TACAACCCGCGCACCAAGGCGCGGCTGATCGCGTACGCCCCGGGCTTCTCCTGGCAGGCCTTTCTCGAGGCCTCCGAGATCGGTTCGCGAGAGAGTCTGGTCCTGAGCGAGCTCACGGCCATCCGCGATCTCGCCGCCCTGTTCAACCGCACGCCGCTGTCGGTGCTGCAGGCGTACCTCTCGTTCCACTACCTCAGCGACCACGCACCCTACCTTCCAAAACGCCTGGATGACGCCCGGTTCGCGTTTTACGGTCAGACACTGCGAGGCCAGCCGCAGCAGCGCGAGCGATGGAAGCGGGCCGTCAGCACGGTGAACGATTCACTGGGAGAGCAGGTTGGACAGGTCTACGTAGCGCGGTTTTTCCCGCCCCAGTCCAAGGCGAAAGTGCAGGAGCTCGTCGCAAATCTGCGCGCTTCGCTGAGCGAGCGGATCGATGCTCTCTCGTGGATGACTCCGGAGACGAAATCGCGGGCGCATGAGAAGCTGGCCACGTTCACTCCGAAGGTGGGCTATCCGGACAAGTGGAAGGACTATTCGTCACTTCAGGTGCAGCGGGGAGACCTGATCGGCAACGTGCGCCGCGCCAGTCTGTGGCAGTGGCGCTATCAGGTCGAGAGGCTGGACAAACCGGTCGACCGGTCCGAGTGGCAGATGACGCCGCAGGAGATCAACGCCTATTACAACCCTCTCAACAACGAGATCGTCTTTCCGGCAGCGATCCTGCAACCGCCGTTCTTCGATCCCAACGCCGACGATGCGGTGAACTACGGCGGGATCGGCGCAGTCATCGGTCACGAGATCGGTCACGGCTTCGACGATCAGGGCCGCAAGTTCGGGCCTGACGGCGCGCTGCAGGACTGGTGGACCGCGCGGGATGTGCAGGCCTTCACGGAGCGAGTCTCGCGGCTTATCAAGGAGTACTCCGAGTTCGAGGCGCTACCGGGGCTGAAGGTGAACGGCGCCAACACGATCGGTGAGAACATCGGCGATCTGGGCGGCCTCGACATGGCCTATCACGCCTATCAGCTGTCGCTCAAGGGCAAGGCAGCGCCGCTCATCGGTGGCCTCAGCGGCGATCAGCGCTTTTTCCTCTCCTGGGCCCAAGTATGGCGTACGAAGTTCCGCGAGGGAGCGCTGCGCGAGATCGTGCTGTCGGACGTACACAGCCCGCCGTATTTCCGCGTCAACGGGACGATGCCTAACATCGACGCGTGGTACGCCGCGTTCGCGGTTCAACCCGGCGATAAGCTGTATGTGAAGCCGGAGGACCGCGTCACTATCTGGTGAGACGGGTCGAGCGGCGGATGAGCATGCGCTGCAGGTCGCGGCTCGAGACGGGCCGGCTGAACAGAAAGCCCTGGGCTTCATCGCAGCGGTGCTCACGCAGCAGCCGTGCCTGCTCGGCAACCTCCACGCCTTCGGCGACTACCTTCAGTCCCAGATTGTGCCCGAGCGCGATGATGGCGCGGACGATGGTCGCATCGTCCGCATCGCTCGCCATATCCTGAACGAAGGAGCGATCCACTTTCAGTCGATCCACCGGAAAGCGCTTCAGGTACGACAGACTCGAGTAGCCGGTGCCGAAGTCGTCGACCGAGATCTGCACGCCCAGGCTCTTCAACTCATCCAACATCGCGACCAGGTGCGGCGCGTCGTGCATCACCATGCTCTCCGTGAGCTCGAGCTCGAGATAGCAGGCGTCCAGGCCGGTAGTTTGCAGCACTTCCGCCACGGACTTGACCAGGTTTTCCTGGCGAAACTGCCGCGGTGAGACATTGACCGAGACGACGATCGGCGGCAGGCCCGCATCCTGCCACGCTTTGTTCTGAGCGCAGGCGCTCTCGAGCACCCATTTTCCGATCGGCACGATCAGCCCGGTTTCCTCGGCAAGCCCGATGAAGCGACGCGGCACGATCGTGCCCCGATGCGGGATCCGCCAACGCAGCAGCGCCTCCGCGGCCACGATCGTGCCCGTGGTGAGGTCGATGCGCGGCTGATAGCGAAGCGCGAACTGGTTTCGTTCGAGAGCGCGGCGCAGCAGCGTCTCCATCTCGAGGCGCTCGGTCATCAGCGCATTCAGCTCGCGGGTAAAGAACTGGAAGTTGTTGCGCCCGCTTTCCTTCGCGCGATACATCGCCGAGTCGGCGTGTTTGAGGAGAGTCTGCGCATCGCCGCCGTCGTCCGGGTGGAGAGCCACGCCGATGCTGCAGGTGACGTTGAACTCTCCCTGCTCAATGACCCATGGCTGCGCGACGGCGGTGAGCATACGCTCCATGATCTGTGTTACCGCTTCGGCCCCCGCATGGCCGTGGATGAGCAGGACGAACTCGTCTCCGCCCAGCCGTGCCACCGTGTCGCGCTCGCGCACGCACGTTTGCAGTCGAGCGGCGACCTCCTTCAGCAACTGGTCGCCGAACTGGTGGCCGAGGCTGTCGTTGATGAACTTGAACCGGTCCAGATCGATGAACGCCACCGCGAGGCAGGTACCGTGCGCCACGGATGTCAGCAGGGCCTGCTCCAGCCGGTCCTGCAGCAGTGAGCGGTTCGCCAGCCCCGTCAGGGTGTCGTAGTTCGCCTGGTGCTCGATCCGCGCCTGGTATTCGCGCCGCTCGGTGATGTCCTCGACCGTGCCTTCAAAGCCGAGCGCCGTGCCGTCCTCCGAATAGATGGCACGCGCGTTCTCCGAGATCCAGATGACGTCGCCGTTTCTTCGGTACACCTGCGACTCGAAACTTGTGACAGAACCGCGCGCCTTGATGATCCGCATGAACTCCTCGCGACGGTGCGAATCCACGTAGAGCTGCCGGCTGATGTCGTGCAGCGACCCGATGAGATCGTGGGGGGACTCGAAACCGTAGATGTGCGCCAGCGCCGGATTGGCATCCAGATATCTTCCGTCCACCGTCGTGCGGAAGATTCCTTCGATCGCATTGTCAAACAGTCCATGATAGCGACGCTCCGCCTCGCGCAGGGCCTGCTCGGCGCTCTTGCGCTTCGTGATGTCCTGGATGAGTCCTTCCACGGCCACCATCCTTCCGTCGCCTCCCGGAATGCCGGTGCCGCGTTCCCACACCCAGCGAATGCCGCCGTCTGCGTGCAGAATCCGGTATTCAAGATCGAACGGGCAGCCATCCGAGAGCGCGTACAGGATCGCCTCGCGCACCCACAGTCGATCGTCGACGAACACGATCTCCTCGTACGCCATGGTCGCATTCAGCAAAAGCGAATGAGGTTCGCGTCCGGTGACCGCCCGACAGCCGGCGCTGACCAACTCCATCGTCCAGGCATCATCCAGCCGACGGCGATACACCATGCCGTCGACACTGGCAAGCAGCGTGGTGAGCAACCGCGCGTCGTCCGCAGACTGGTCGGCAGGAGAGCGCGCCGGGACGGGTTTTAGGGAATGGGCAGGGCTCATGGTGTGCCGCAAACCCTAACAATTTGCGGAGGCCACGCCGCTGGTGCTTCGTCACAGAACGAGGTACGAGTTTCGCTCGCCATGCGCGGCGACCACGCGGTTGCACGGTGGTGGTGCAGGAGCGATCGCGCGCCTCACTGCGCGCACGCGCCCAGTGCGCGCGGCTATCTGATTGCGCGATAGCCGCCCGGAACGCCGGCAGGCGAAAGCACAAGCTGCCACAGCTGCGTCTTGCGGGCCCGGAAGGCGGCGGCCGATGACATCAGCCAGAAGTGCCACATGCGACGGAAGCGCTCGCCGTACCGCGGCGCCAGCCGAGGCCATGCACGCTCAAAATTCTCCGCCCAGGCGAGCAGGGTGCGGTCGTAGTACACACCGAACGAATGGATGTCCTCCACGACCCAGAGCCCTTCGGCCGCGGCGCTGATCTGCGCCAGGGACGGGAGCTGGGAGTTCGGGAATATGTACTTCTCGATCCACGGGTCCGTGGCCACCGAGGAGCGGTTGTTGCCGATCGTATGGAGCAGGAACAGTCCGTCAGGCCGCAGCAGCTCGCGCGCTTTTGCCAGATACGTGCGGTAGTTGCGCACACCCACGTGTTCGAACATTCCGAGCGAGTAGATGGCGTCAAAGCGGCCGACCAGGCTTCGGTAGTCCTGCAGACGAAAGTCTGCGTCCAGTCCTGCGCAGCGCTTGCGGGCGGCTTGCAGCTGGTTTCGCGAAATGGTTACGCCGGTGACCGCGGCTCCATACCGCTCTGCCATGAACTGCGCCGCGCCACCCCAACCGCAACCGATGTCCAGCATGCGCATTCCTGGCCGCGCAGCGATCTTGCGCGCGACCAGATCGAGCTTCGCCTCCTGCGCCTCGTTCAAGCCAGCCGCGGTCTCAAAATAGGCGCAGCTGTAGATCATGCGCGGGTCGAGCATGAGCTCGTACAGATCGTCGCCAAGATCGTAATGCCGCTGGCCGACGATATAGGCGCGGCGGGTGTTCTGCAGGTTGAAGAGGCGGGCGCTCAATGCCAGCTTCACCGCACGTGGCGACCGCAGATTCTCCTCGATGTTGCTGCGGAGAACGCGCGTAAGCATCTCATCGAGCTGGTCGCAGTCCCACCAGCCGTCCATGTAGGCCTCGCCGGCTCCCAGCGTTCCGTGGCCGAGGACACGATGAAACAGCCGCTCGTCGTGTACGCGCACGTCCCACGGACGAGATCCATCGAGACGCACGTCTGCGGGCGCTAGCATTTCCGAGAGTGCACGCTCGTACGGGCTGGCCTTGTGCGAGCCCGCGGACACCTCGCGCCTTGCCGCGACCGCATTTCGATTCAGCGTCTGTGAAATTCCAGGTTCCGACACGGCGTCCCCTTGATTCTTATTGCACGCTTGGCTGGCGAGCGCCAAACATAGCGCGGGGCCGGGGCCGATGACCAGTCCCCCTGAAAAGGTACGCCAAATCTTACTAATATAGTGGGTGAACGTGCAGTTTGCGCGGTAAAGAGATAAGTTCTACCTTATGAGTATGACCACCGGAACAGTCGCCCCGCCATCCAACGCGCTCGAAGTCTCCGCCGCGATCCGGCGCGGAGTCGCGAGCCTCGCGCGCAGACTACGCGCCGAAAGGCCGGAGCACGGCGTGAGCTTGGCGAAGCTGAGCGTGCTCGGTCGGCTGCACCGACTGAGCTCCATGAGCGCCGCGGAGCTCGCCGGCCGCGAGCGCATTCAGCCTCAGTCCCTTACCCGGCTCGTCGCGGACCTCGAACAAGGCGGGTTCATCAGACGCCGCGACGATGAGACCGATGGACGACGTGTGTTGATAGACCTCACGGCGAGCGGGAAGGACCTCCTGACGCGCGACATGCGGCAGCGGGATGCATGGCTGGCGCTCGCAATGTCGAGCGAGCTCACGGCGACGGAGCAGGAGGTTCTGCGTCTGGCGGCACACTTGATGGAGCGGCTGGCCGACGCGCGCGGGGCAACCGTGGAGCGAAGGAGCACGCTGAACTCGCGGTCCCCGGAAATCGAGGCAAGCGTCCAGACAACGCTCCGCCTGCGAAGAACTCATCCGTGAACGCTGCGCTCGGGAGCGGGTCGCCGCCCCCCGCCCGCACCTCATCCGCGTACTGCGGCCGGCCCGGACGGCAACCGAGGATCGGTGACCGCGACCGGCTCGCCGGCGGTCTCGGGGTGACGCTCCAGGAGGTGTCGGACCGATGGGGGGCCCTCGCCCTGGTGAAAGGCGAGGACCCGTCGCTCGGTCTCCTGGTCGGCTACTGTCTGGCGATGGTGGCGACGCAGGTGTTCGATCCAGTTGGGGCTGTGATACCGCTCGATCCAGGCCTCCTCGTCCGCCGTATCCTGCATGAGTGTCCAGCGTCGGGCACCGTCGCGTCGACGGATGCGCCGCAACTCGCGCATCTCGGCCAGGAAGTTGTCAGTGTCCGAGCAACGGATGCGGTATTCGATGGTGACCACGATGGGACCTGAGTCCGAAAGCCGGTCAAGCGGGGCTCCGGGCTCGAGGGACAGGGTCCGCGAGGGATCCAGATTCAGGCCCTCGGGCTGTGGCAGCGGCAGCTTCAGTCCGAGCAGCGACGAGATGCACATGAGCGTGCCGGAGAGCACGAGGCTGGTCACCAGATTGAATTCGCTGGCGACATTCCCCCACAGCCAGCTTCCAAAAGAGAGTCCTCCGAACGTCACCATCTGGTAGATCGCGATCGTGCGCCCCACGACCCAGCGAGGCGAAGATGTCTGCACGGTGACGTTGAACGTCGAGAGTGCAACTACCCACGAGGCGCCCGAGATCATCAACGCCACAATGCTCGCGATATGCCAGGAGCTGATAGCTGTCAGGACCGTGCCGATGCCGAAGCCGACGGTGGCAACGCGAGCAACCCGCTCGTTGCCGTGTTTCACGCGGAGCGAGGAGCTGAACAGCGCTCCAACGACCGCGCCGGCACCGAAAGCTGCGTACAGCACGCCGAACGTAACCGCCCCGCCTCCAATCAGGTCGCGCGCGATGAGAGGCATGAGCGCCCAAATTGCGCTGCCGAGGAGGCCAAACGTGGACCCCCTCACGAGCACGGTGCGGATTCCAGGAGACAAGCGCGCGTAGCGCAGGCCTGCACCCACGGCCATCGGAATGCGCTCCGGCGGCAGCGAGCGCGGCGGTTTCGGACGGCGCCACGAGGCAAGCACCGCGATCAGAGCGACATAACACAGGAGATTGACCAGGAAGGCCGTACGCGCGCCGGCGGATGCGACGATCACACCCCCGATCGCAGGCCCGGCGATGCGAGCGAGATTGTACGCAAGGCTGTTCAGCGAGACGGCCGCACTCAAAGCCGGACGCGGGACCTGCTCGCCAACCGAGGATTGCCAGGCGGGGGCATACAGGGCGGCCCCGCAGCCGATGAGAAAAGTGAGTGTCAGGAGTGTCCACGGCGTGATCCGGTCCATGAACGCGAACGCCGTCAGCGTGCCGGACGCCATCAGCAGAAATATCTGGGCCGCCAGCATGACGATTCGTCGATCCGAGATGTCGGCGAGCGCGCCGGCGGGAAGCGACAGCAGCATGATCGGCAGGGCGGTGGAAGACTGTACGAGCGCGACCATGTCCGCCGATGGCGCCAGCGAAGTCATGAGCCACGAGGCTCCCACGGCTTCTATCAGCCCGCCAAAATTCGACACCAGGCTTGCGGTCCAGATCGAAACGAATATGCGGGATTTAAAGGGTGCGAGCGTGGCGGACGCTCGCCACGAGGCTGGCAGCTTGCGGATGAGGCGGGAGCGCTCTGTCACCTAGCGTACGGTCCTGGCTGGAATGCGCGCGGTTCAAGCACAAATTGTATCAAGCAAGGAGCCGCGGACCGAGGTTCGGGCGCGCTGCCGGCCGCATGCAGCCCGCCCGCGGAGGCTCGGCAGGCTCGGGCACCGAGGCTCGGCAGAGCCCGGGCGGGCTACCGCGGCGCTCGTGGTGGCGCGGTGCGGACTGGGGCTCGGCAGCCGGCGGTTACCCTGTCGCTGCGGACCGACAGCGCGGACGACGCTTCGGAAGGATCTGATTGAACCCATGGGCGCCCCAACCGTTTATTACCTTAGACAGGCGTGGCCGTAAGGAGGGTTCATGCACGTCCAAACTCGTGAGAACGTCGGGCGCGGCGCACGCGCGGCGCTGGTCATAGCCTTACATCTGCTAGTGATCTACGCTATCGCGGTCAGCCTGAATGTGGTCCGTGCACCCGCCTTCGTCAAACCGATCCAGGCAGTGATGATCGATTCGCAGCAGCCGGCGCATGAAGAAAAACCGGTGCTGTCGAAGCCGCAATTGAGTCAGCCTGACCTTAATGTGCCGCTTCCGGAAACCCCACCCGTGGTCGACGAGCCGGTCGAAACCGCGATTGCGCCTTCGCCCGATCCCACCCCAACGAACAGCAACGCGATCTCGGACGCCAACCTGCAGGTTACGCGGCGCGTGGATCCTGCTTATCCGCCGGCCTCGCGGCGCGCAGCAGAACAGGGTACGGCCGTGCTTTCAGTGCTCGTGGACGCAAGCGGGCATCCGCAGGACGTGAAGGTCCAGACCAGCAGCGGATTTGACCGCCTCGATCAGGCGGCCATGCAGGCAATCCATCGGTGGGTATTCAATCCTGCTGTGCGCGATTCGCAGAAAGTGACGGCGTGGACGACCGTGCGTGTGGCGTTTCGACTTGAAGATGTGAAGGGCTGACGCTCACCACGGTTTGACGACTGCCAGTATCACTATCGCAACTAAGAGCAGCGCCGGTACCTCGTTGAACACGCGGTACCAGCGCTGCGAATGCGCGCTGCGACCTTCGCGCAGTGCCGACATGAGCTGCCGGCACCACATGTGATACCCGATGAGAAGCGCAACGAGGAGCAGCTTCGCGTGCAGCCACCCGGAATGCAGGTAGGCGGGAGCCGCCGCGATCAGCGCGAGTCCGAAGCAGATGGCGAGGGCCGCGCCCAGTGTCATGAGTCCGAACAGGCGTTTCTCCATGATGACGAATCGATCGAGTCCCACCGCGTCCGTGGCGACCGCGTGGTACACGAACAGGCGCGGAAGGTAGAAGAGCCCCGCGAACCAGGTGACCACGAAGATGATGTGAATGGCCTTGAGCCAGAGCATCTGACCGCACCTCTTTGTTGTCGACGGCGGGCTCATCCTGACCCGATCTTGGGGAAGCCCGGTGCCTGTCACTGGCGCCGCCGCAGATCCGCACCGGCGCCCCGCGAGCCCGTCATTGGCACCCCGCGAACCCGGACCGGCGACCCCGGCGGACGGTAAACGGACATTCCGGCCGACCTTTGCCACGCATAGTGCGTCGACGCTACATTGTGCGCCCGTTCAAAGACGCAGCACACGAAAGAGAGCTGATGACTCCGTCCAGCCCCGCAATCCCCGCACCCCCTGCGAAACCCGCCACCCCCAGCAACATCGAGATCGCCCAACAGGCGAAGATGCAGCCGATCGTGCAGCTGGCACGCGAACGCCTTGGGATACCGGAAGACAAACTCGAGCCGTACGGCCGTTTCAAGGCCAAGATCTCGCTCGAATACATCAATCAGCTCAAGGATCGCCCCGACGGTAAGCTCGTGCTCGTCACCGCCATCTCCCCGACTCCGGCGGGAGAGGGAAAGACCACGACCACGGTGGGTGTGAGCGACGCGCTGAACCGCATCGGCAAAAAGACGATCATCTGCCTGCGCGAGCCCGCTCTCGGGCCCGTGTTTGGCATGAAGGGCGGAGCGGCCGGCGGAGGCTATGCGCAGGTCGTGCCGATGGAGGACATCAACCTCCATTTTACGGGCGACTTTGCGGCGATCGCGCTCGCCAATAATCTATGTGCCGCGCTGATCGACAACCACATCCATCAGGGCAACCAGCTCGGTTTCGATGTGCGGCGGATCGCCTGGCGCCGCGTCGTCGACGTCAATGATCGCGCCTTGCGCGACATCGTCATCGGGCTGGGCGGTACCGCGAACGGCTACCCGCGCCAGGACGGATTCGATATCGTCGTGGCCTCCGAAGTCATGGCGATCTTCTGTCTCGCCAGCAGCCTTGCCGATCTGAAGGAGCGCCTCGGCAAGATCGTGGTCGGCTACACCGTCGCCAACAAGCCGATTCTGGCCAGCGACATCAAGGCTCATGGCGCCATGACCGTGCTCCTGAAGGATGCGCTGCAGCCGAACCTCGTGCAGACGCTCGAGAATAATCCCGCATTCATTCATGGCGGACCGTTTGCGAACATCGCGCACGGTTGCAATTCCGTGATGGCGACTCGCACGGCCCTCAAGCTCGCCGACTACGTCGTCACGGAAGCGGGCTTCGGAGCGGACCTCGGTGGTGAGAAGTTCATCGACATCAAGTGCCGCAAGGCCGGTCTCAAGCCATCGGCAGCCGTGATCGTGGCGACGATACGCGCGCTGAAGTATCACGGCGGAATCGAAGTGCCGGAGCTGGGGAAGGAAAATCTTGCAGCGCTCGAGAAGGGCATGGTGAACCTCGAGCGGCACATCGAGAACGTGAGCAAGCTGTTCGGTCTGCCCTGCGTCGTGTCGATCAATCATCGCGCGGAGGATACCGACAAGGAGACGCAACTGCTGATCGATCGCATGTCGACCCATGGGGTGAAGGTCATTCTTGCGCGTCACTACGCCGATGGCAGCAAGGGGGCGGTCGAGGTGGCGCAGGAAGTGGTCCGCCTGTGCGAACAACCGGCCAATCTGAAGTTCGTGTACGAAGACGCCACACCCCTGTGGGACAAGATGAAGGCAATCGCGACGAAGATCTATCACGCGTCGGACATCACCGCGGACAGCAAAGTGCGCGCCCAGATCAAACAGCTGCAGGAAGGCGGCTACGGACACTATCCGGTGTGCGTTGCCAAGACTCAGTACTCCTTCTCCACGGATCCGAAGCTGCGCGGTGCACCTTCGCAGCACATGGTGAACATTCGCGAAGTTCGGCTTGCCGCGGGGGCTGAGTTCATTGTGATGATCTGCGGCGACATCATGACGATGCCAGGCCTGCCCAAGGTTCCGGCCGCGAGCTCGATCGATATCGATGAGAACGGAAAGATCGTCGGACTGTTCTAGCTGCAACACCACGGCGGGCGGCGGGATGCTTCCCCCCGCCCGCCGTGCCGCACTCGAGTCCGCAGAACCGCGACGGACGCGGGTGGGGCTGCGAACCCGGGCACACCGGCTGATTCGTCAGTCGGGCGGGTGAGCCCCACTGAATTTGATGGGAGTGGCACCCTCCACTTTACCGATGGTCGCGTGATCACTGACGTAGAGTTTCACGTCCTGCTCGAAGCGAAGCGTTCCGGAGACGACGGCGCCCGGTCCGATGACGATGCGCGACGGCGTATGGGAGAAGAAGAAGCTGAACCAGGCCGTACCACTGCTCGGCAGCACGTGCAGGCCTCCCTCGACTCGCGAGTTGGCTCCTATGTCGATGTCTCCGCTGACGCTCGTAATTCCTCCGCCGACGTGTGCGCCGTTGACCCGTATCATGCCGTTGACGGTAGACACCGAACCTGAAATGTCCGTGCCGGCTTCGAGGTTGATCGAACCGTTCACTGTGCTGACGACGCCTGAAACGTGCGATCCCGGCCCTATGTGGATGGAGCCGTTGACGGTCGACATCGAGATGGCACTCACGCGCTCCTCGACTTTGATGCTGCCGTTGACGGTGCTTGCCTGACCCACGACCGCCGCCGCGCCGATATGGATGGAACCGTTGACATCGGTAACCGAGCCCGCGTGCTGTCCGGAGGCGATCTCGATCGAGCCCATGACCGAAGATATCGGATCATCGGCTGCGTACGCTCGGATGGGAAGCGCCGTGGCCACGGCCAGGACGACTGTAACGATCGACAGCGCGGTGTTCGTGCCGTGCCATGTGGTGCGCACAGCGGGCGATGCAGCGTGTCGGTCCATCAGGGCATCCTGGATTGTCTGCCGGCTCATGAGCGGCTCCCTGGAGTGGTTCTCGAGCGGGGATCGGTCCGGTTGCGCTCTTATAACCCACCGTCCGCACGCGGCACACCCCTGATGCGATGGATCGAGGCGGACGAACGACGAATGTGCCCATTCTCACCAGGCGGCTTGAACGGTGGCTCTTGTGCACGCCGACACGGCCCATTCGTCGGCGCCGGTGCAGGATTCGAGGCGCAAGGTCGGGAAACCACCCCGGAGCGACGATGAAGCGTCAGAAAGCGAAGATCTCCAAAGGCCGACGGCCGCGCCGTATCCTGGTGCTCGACGTCGGCGGCACGCACGTCAAGATGCGCATCGGTACCCGGGGCGCCATTCGTTTATTCGATTCCGGCCGCAGACTGCGCGCCCGGCAGATGGTTGCCAGGGTCCTCGAGTTAACCGCCGACTGGCCGTACGACGCCGTCTCCATCGGCTACCCGGGGCTCGTCCTGCACGGCAAGATCGTGGCCGAGCCGTACAATCTCGGCAGCGGCTGGATCGGATTCGACTTCTCCCAGGAATTCGGCAAGTCCGTCCGCCTGATCAACGATGCGGCGATGCAGGCGATGGGCAGCTACCGCGGCGGCCGTATGCTTTTCCTGGGTCTGGGTACAGGCCTCGGCGCGACTCTCATCATGAACGGCGTCGTGGAGCCCATGGAAATCGGTCATATGCCCTACAGGCACGGACGCTCCTATGAGGACTACGTCGGGGAACGCGGTTACCGTCGGCTTGGTACGAAGAAATGGCGCAAAGTGGTCGGTGCCATTGTCGAGCAGCTGCGCACAGTGCTTGAAGTCGACTACGTCGTGCTTGGCGGTGGGAATTCGCGAAAGCTCAAGACGCTGCCCGAACGCGTGTACCTGGGAGACAACCGCAACGCGTTCGTCGGCGGCGTGCGGTTGTGGGATCGGCCGAGCGAGGACGACATGCTGGTCGTGCGTACTCGATCGCGCCGAGCCGGCTCGACGTCATCGCGATGAGTGCGCTGGCTCCGGGCTTACCAGGGATTTCACCCACGTGGTGCAGCAGCGCGAAGGACATGGTCGGCTGCTCTCTCGGCGCGTCGCGCCTCTGGTTCACTATCGGTGGCGGCATCGTGAACGAGGTCTATCACCCGCGAGTCGACATTCCTCAGATCCGCGACCTCGGGTTTCTGGTTGGCGACGGCCAGGGCTTCTGGGTAGAGCTCAAGCGCATGCAGCGCTATGCACTCGAGCTCGCCGCGCCGGGCTGTCCGGCGGTGCGCATCGTGCACCGGCACGAACGCTTCGAGCTCATTCTGCGGATCGTTCCGTGTGTGCATCGGGATGCACTGCTCATGGAAGTCACACTCGTCGGGGATGTGGAGCTGCGACCGTATGCATTGCTTGCGCCCCATCTCGGTGGGACGGGCATGGGGAACCGGGCCGAGGTGGTGAGTCATCGTGGCCGTCGCGTGCTTTGGGCCGAGCAAGGCCCCTATGCGCTCGCGCTTGCCGCAGTCACCTCGATGCAGCGCGATGCGTTTGGACGCGCGAGTGCCGGTCATGTCGGATTCAGCGACGGTTGGCAGGATTTCTCGCATAACGGCGCGATGACCTGGGAGTATCCCGCGGCTGGCCCGGGAAACGTGGCCTTGATGGGCGAGTTGGCGCGCAGTTGCGTACTGGCGTTGGCGTTCGGCGGCAGCACCGAATCGGCCGCGACTCTCGCGCTCACGGCACTCTTCGAGCCGTTCGAGATTTCCTGGGAGCGGCAGATCGCGGCGTGGACTCAATGGTTGTCCGATTGTGCTTCCCAGGCGACGGTGGCTCCTGGCCTACCCGCGCTGTGTTCCGAGCAGTTCAAGGTGTCGATGATGGTGTTGCGGGCGCATCAGGACAAGACGTTCTGCGGGGCTATGGTGGCAAGCCTGAGCGTTCCCTGGGGCAACACGCGTGAGGAGCGCGAAGGTTATCATCTCGTCTGGCCGCGCGATCTTGTGGAGTGCGCCGGAGCACTGTTGGCCGTCGGTGCCGCACGCGAAGCCGGCGATACGTTGCGGTACCTCCTGGCTACGCAACATGCCGACGGCCGGTGGAACCAAAACCAGTGGCTCGGGGGAAGGAGCTATTGGCCGGGTGTGCAGCTGGATGAGATCGCCTTGCCGGTAGTGCTCGCCGCGACTCTGGAGCGCCGCGGCGCGCTCGACGGAATTGAGATTGCCGACATGGTGCTGCGCGCGCTGTCGTTCATCGTCTGCAACGGTCCGGCGAGCGACCAGGATCGATGGGAGGAAGATGCCGGAATCAACACCTTCACGCTGGGTGTGTGCATCGCCGCCCTGGTTGCCGGCGCGCCGTATCTGCCCGTCGGCGCACGCGAGCTGGCCCTGGCAATCGCGGATTTCTGGAATTCGCGTCTCGAAGAGTGGACTAGCGTCAAAGACACGCCGCTGTCTCGGCATTACGGCATTCCCGGCTATTACGTTCGAGTGGCACCGCGCGAGGCGGTCGGCGATCGGGGCGCTTTGGATCGCACGCTACCGGTCAAGAACTGGGCACTCGATCCCGGCCTGCCCGCCGCAGCTCAGATCGGTCTGGATTTTCTGCAGCTCGTGCGGTTCGGTTTGCGCCGCCCCGACGACCCGCTTATCGTCGCGAGTGTACAACTAGCGGACGCGGTGTTGAGAGTCGAGACGCCCAGTGGGCCGTGTTGGCATCGCTACAACGATGACGGTTACGGCGAGCACGATGACGGCTCCGAATACGACGGTACGGGACGGGGCAGGGCGTGGCCGCTCCTGACCGGCGAGCGCGGACACTACGAAGTGGCCCGCGGCGCCGACGCGCTGCCTTACATTCTGGCCATGGCACGCATGGCCTCTCCCGGCGGAATGTTGCCCGAGCAGGTGTGGGACGGCGATCCCATCCCCGGGGCGGGTCTGTGGCCGGGACGCGCGACAGGAGCTGCCATGCCGCTCGCCTGGGCCCATGCGGAATACGTCAAACTCGTCACTTCGCATGCCCTGGGGCGCCCTTTCGACCGGCCTGAGGCGGTATGGGATCGCTACCGTGGCGAGCGTCCCAATATCAGCCGCGTCATCTGGTGTCCGCACGCGCCCGTTGCGGAATTGCCGGCAGGGTACTCGCTGACGCTCGGGCTCGACGGTCCGGGAATCTTTCACTTCGGATTCGACGGCTGGCACAGCCCCCGCGATCAACACACGTCACCCTCCGGTCTCGGCTTGCACGTGCTGGGAATCGAAACCTCGATGCTGCGGGCCGGCCAGTGGATCGACCTCACCTTCCGTCGCGATGGCGATGCGGCTTGGGCGGGGCGCGATTACCGAATTTCCGTCACTTGCAGGTGACGGACAAGCCTGCGACGCTCTGCGTCCATATGCCTTTCACTTTCGCGCACCCCGCGGCTGTCATGCCGTTGCGCCACCTCCAGAACCTCCCGACGCTCGCGCTGATCGTCGGGAGCGTGGCGCCCGATGTGCCCTACTACATGCCCGCACGGATTTTCTATGCGATCCGCGATACGCACACCTTCCGCGGGTCGATTACGTTGTGCATCCCGCTCGGCTTGCTGATCATCGCGTTCGGACTGCTGATGAGGCGCCCGCTGACGGCTCTCATGAGCGAGCGTGCACGGTGGGTCAGCCTGCGGGCGGCGGAGCGGTTCGCAGCCCGGCCCGTAAACTGGCTGCTGGCAGTGCCCGCGCTTCTCGTCGGATCCTGGACGCACATTCTGTGGGATGCTTTCACGCATCCGGGCACGTGGCTGGTGCGACGGATAGACGTGCTCAGTGCTCCGATGACGGTCTTCGGCATCTCGAGCGAGGTCAGCCACGTGCTGCAGTACGCAAGCTCTATCATCGGGCTGGCGGTGCTCGTCTATTGGTACTTCCAGGTTGCTGCCGAGGCGCCGCCGGAAGTGGCCGACGCGGGCAACCAGCCGACACCGCGATGGCTCCTGCTCGCACTCGTGATGGTGGCCGCGATCGCGGTGGGCAGCCTGCACTTCGTCAGGACGGTCAGTCATTCCCTGACATTCTACGGGACGACTTACCTGTTGCTGACGAGGACGCTGGCCTGGTTCGCCATTCTCTACGTGACTGTCGGCACGCTGGTGACCCTCACCGAGCGGGTGCAGCCGCAACCGGAGACCTGAGGCGTCTGACCGTTATGCGAGGAACCCGGCGACCCCAAGAGCTGCGCCGACGATGGCGGCGATGCCGCCGATGACCGGAAAGAAGCGCCGCTTGGAGAGGAAGTAGAGGGACGACAGCACGAGTCCCAGCTCCAGGAACCCCTCGCCGATATCGAGCCACAGCGCTCGCGCCTCCTCATGCCCGGTCTCCGCCTCCTTGGCCTTCGCGTCCTTTTGAATCTCCTCGGCGTCGTGGCTGTAACGGGTGCGGTCCGCCCCGAGTCTGGCGATCAGTCCCTGCACTCTCGCCGGATCACCGGTCAACGCGTTCGCCAGTTCCGCGCTGACTTCCACCAGGTGCTCACGCAGCTTCTTTGCCTGGTAGAAGGACCACTGATCGTTGGCCTCCGTCCGGGTGATCACCGCCGCCGTATGGGCTCGATGAGAGCCGATGGTCACGATCGCCAGAACGATGCCGATCACCCCGACAGTGACTCCGACCCGCCGGCCATAATCATCGACCGCGTGATCGTGGCCGGTATGAATCTCGACTTCCGCCATCGATTTCTTCCGCTACGGGCCGGTCCGCCCGGGCGTGATTTTACGGTCTTTTGGCGGTGCGGGACTCTTCAACGGAAAAAAAGCACGGCCTTCTGCAACGTCACCCACACGCCCCATCCGAGCGGGACCCAGACCGCCAGCCACGCGGCCGGCACCAGCCAGCCGGCCGGGCTTGCGAGCGCCGGCGCCTCGCGGCCCCCCCCTCCGGCCGCCACCTGCGCTGCGGTCGAACTGGCGCTGAGCTCCTCGGCGGTCATGAAGTACTTCGACGGCGTCGGCTTGATGAGCCAGTTGCACACGAAACCAACGGCCAGCAGCGCGGCAAGGATATACATCGTGACGCTGTACACCTGCGCTTTCGGAACGCCGTGGTCCAGCTGGTAGTCGCGGATAAAGTTGATCAGCACCGGGCCGAGAACACCGGCGACCGACCATGCGGTGAGCAGACGGCCGTGGATGGCGCCGACCATGCGCGTGCCGAACAGATCGGCGAGATAGGCGGGAACCGTCGCAAATCCGCCGCCGTACATCGACAGGATGATGCAGAAAAATCCGACAAACAGCGCGAGATTCCCCGTCGCGGCGGTCCACGGGATGGAGGCGTATAGCGCCGTACCCAACACGAAGAACGTCGCATAGGTCAATTTCCGTCCGATCCGATCGGACAGCGAGGCCCAGAAGATGCGGCCGAGGATGTTGAACAGCGACAACAGACCTGCGAAGGCCGCGCCGAGGGTCGCGATCTGGCTCTTCTGCTCAGGCGTGAGCTGATCGAACGTTGCAGCCACACCGATCAGACGTCCACCGAACACTTCCTGCAGCAGGGGAGAGGCCAGCGCGAGAATGCCGATGCCCGCGGTGACGTTCAGGCAAAGCACCGCCCACACCAGCCAGAACTGCGGCGTTCGCCAGGCGACATCCAGGCGGACGTGATTCTGCGTCGCGAAGGCGCCCGACTGCGAGGCCAGTGGATTCCACTTCGCGGGCTTCCATCCGTCGGGCGGCAACCGATAGCCGAGCGCGCCCGACATCATGAACATGAAATAAACGGCGGCGAGCGTGAGAAAGGTTTCCCACACCCCCGCCGAGGAGGCCGTGGCGTAGTGCTTCATGAGCCGGTCTGCGAGCGGGGAGCCGATCATCGCGCCGCCTCCGAAACCCATGATCGCCATCCCGGTCGCCATGCCGCGCCGGTCCGGGAACCACTTGATGAGTGTCGAGACCGGCGATATGTAACCAAGACCGAGCCCGATGCCGCCGATGGCGCCGGCTCCGAGCAACAGCAACCACAGCTGGTGCGCGATGACGCCAAGAGCTCCAATCGTGAGTCCGCCGCACCAACAGATCGCCGCAACGACGCCCGTTTTGCGGGGCCCGGAGCGCTCGGCCCATCCTCCCCAGAGGGCTGCGGAGGAGCCGAGGAATACGAAAAAAAAGATCGGAATCCACTTCAGATCCCCGAGCTCCCAGTCGCAAGTCGTCGCGACGAGGCGGCCCCACAGACCCATGTCCGCAGGACACTGCACGTGAGCGGTAATGCCGATCGCCTCGGTCAGCGGCAGCTGGAATACCGAGAATCCATAGGCCATGCCGATGCACAGATGGATGGCCAGCGCGGCGGGTGGCACGAGCCAGCGACTGAAGCCGGGACGGGCGATGGTGCGCTCACGGGCGAAAAATCCGGGACCGGCGAGTACTTCGGTAGTGGACATTCGATGTTTCCCCCTCGCGATGCGGGTGCAGTCTACGGTAGGCGGATTGCGGCGTGCCACCGCGCGTCACGTTGGGAGAGCGCCGTTCCCTCGGTGGCGTGTCAAATTTCGCGCTCCGGCGAGTTTGTGTACCGAATTCGGAGCAAGCTGTGAGGGAGCTTTCGTCGGTAGCGCAAGGTGGAGGAGAGCGGCGGAGCATGCTGACCCTGTACCACTGGGAGCCGAACGCCAATTCCGGCAAACCCATGCTGGCCCTCGCCGAGAAGGCGGTGGCGTACCAGAGTCGCTACCTGGATCTGCTGAATTTCGAGCAGCATCGCCCCGAGTACCTGCGGATCAATCCGGAGGGCACCATCCCCGCGCTCGTGCACGGCGAGCGGATCCTCACCGAGTCGACGCCCATGATGGAGTACATCGATGCGGCGTTCGACGGACCGCCGCTCACTCCGAAGGGCGCGCTCGAGCGCTGGCGCATGCGCTGGTGGATGAGATATTTCGATGCGTATTTTGCGCCGTCCCTGAGCATGATCGGCTGGAGCATCTTCATCGGTCCGGCAGTCCGGCAGCGCGACCCGCAGGAGCTCAGGGCGGCGCTGGAGCGGATTCCGCTGGAGTCGCGCCGCGTCGCCTGGCGCAAGGCGATGTTCAACGAGTTCACCGCCGAGGAGCTCGAAGAGTCGCGTCGCCGCGTGGTGTTCTCGATCGGCGTTCTGGAGCGACATCTCACCGAGCATCGTTGGATCGCGGGCGACACGTACTCACTCGGTGACATCAACGGGTTCAACCTCGGCTACGCGCTTCCGTTGTCACAACCTGAACGCTGCAACGACGCAAGAACTCCCCGCATCCTGGAGTGGCTGCGCAGGATCTATGAGCGGCCTGCGGCCAAGGAGACCTGGGCCAGGGCCCGTACGCACATGGGCGCGCGCGTCAAGATCCTGGAGCGCCCGTAAGTCATGCTCGAGCTGTATCATTGGGAGCCCAACACGTGTTTTCTGAAGCCGCTGGTCGCGCTGTGCGAGAAACAGGCGAGCTTCACGAGCCGCTGGTTCGATCCGACCGCGTTGGAGCAGTTCGCTCCCGGCTATCCGACCAACACCGAGAGCGCGCTGCAGCTCGAGCGCGAGGGGCCGATTCTCGTGCACGGTAGCGCGCTCATCAGCGGCAGTTTCTTTCTGCTCGAATACATCAACGACGCCGTGCCGGGCGAGGACCTCTGTCCGGGCGATGCCTACCAGCACTATCGGGCGCGGGCCTGGGGCCAGGTGTTGGCGGCCGTGAATGCGGGGGTGAGCGCGCTCGGCTGCGCCAGGTACCTCGCACCGGTGTTGCGGAATCGGGATCCGGCCGTTCTGCAAGCCCAGCTTGCGAGCATCGAACCGTTGGAACGGCGCCGGGCCTGGGCGGCGGTGACCGACGGGACGTACGGTGAGCAGACGCTTGCGACGATCCGGGGGCGGCTCGAGGGCCCGGTCGCTCGCATCGAGCAGACGTTGGCGGGGACGCCCTGGCTCACCGGTGCGGCGTATTCGATCGCCGATATCGAAGCCTTCTGCCTGCTCGATCCTCTGCCGGCGCTCGCTCCCGAAGTCGTGAACGACAGGACCACTCCGCGCACGCTGGCGTTTCTGGCGCGCATGCGCGAGCGTGATGCGGTGAAGGCGGCGTTCGCGATGAGCCGGAGCGGCAGACCGCAGGAGGCCTTCGTTCCCGGGCCCGAACCCTCACGCTGGGGCTGAGCCCTGGAAATCTGACAGCCACCGCTTCCGGCTGTTGAGTCATACGTAGCTGGGTGCAGATCCTGGATGCCACGGTGACTCACGTCCGTGACCAGCCGTCCTACCTCGCGGGCGTTCCGAACTCCTGCGTCCAGTAGATGCCGTCCGCGCTTTTCGGGTCGAAGTAGTACGCAACACCCATTTCGCTGAACCGCGGTCCCATGATGTTCTCGCAGTGACCCGGGCTATCCAGCCAGCCGCGCACGACCGCGTCGGCGGTCTCGATGCCGCTCGCGATATTCTCGCCCACCATGCGCCACTTGTAGCCCGCTCGCGTGACGCGATCGGCCGGCGAGCTCCGGTCACTTCCGATGTGATCGAACAGGCTGTGGGTAGCCATGTCTTTTGAGTGCGCCATGGCCGCGTGATGCAGGACGGGCGAGAGTTTCAGAGGCGGTGCGGCTCCGAACGGCTCGCGCCCGCACTGTCGGGCCGTGGCCCTGGCGGCGTTGGTGAGCTCCAGTACCCGGCGGCTGATGGCCTCCGCATCCCTGGGGGCGGGAGGCTGCATCGGGCGCGCCATGACTGCCCACACGACTGGACCGTCCCGATACGTGCCGATCTCCGTGTATTCGCGGTCGGTGACCGGTCCGCAGAACTGTCGGATCAGGGCGCGCTCGATCTGCGCATCCTCCGTAACGCCCGGAATCCTGAAGACCGCCGCCGAGCTCTCCCGATAACCGACCCGCAACTCCGCGTCGCGTGCCTTCTGTCCGTCGGCGAGCAGCCTGGCCACCGCATCGAGTCTCTTGTTCCGATGAAGCGCACCCGGCACGCCGGGCTTGTCGGCGCATCCTCGGTGTCGCACCGCCATGAAGCTTGCGGTGACGTCGGCGAAGACTTCCGGAGTCGCGCCGATGAGCAGCAGCGCTATGAGCATCAGTCGTATCAAGGAGTCACCCTGGCGTTCCATTGAACGGCGATCCTACCCGACCGCAGGTCTATAGACGCACGCCCGCCGCTTCCGTCATCGTTGCAGCATGCTCAAGCGCCGTAGACGGGACCCGGATGCCGCTGACAGCGGCCCGTGGCGGTCGGGGAACCGGTTCCATCTCATTGCCGTCAGCGAGGAATTCTTCGCTCGCATGCTGCGGGCAATCGAGTGCGCGCACGATTATGTGCTTCTTGAGATGTACCTTGTGGAGTCCGGGGAGCTCGCCGACCGATTCGTCGCCGCGCTCGCGGGCGCCGCGGCACGCGGCTTGAAGGTCTGTGTGATGCTCGACGGGTTCGGCTCGCTGGGTTTTGCGACTGCGGATCGCGGCAAGCTCGTCAACGCCGGCGTGGAGCTGCGCCTCTACAACGCGCTCAGCTGGCGAAAGAAGCTGCATAATTTCCTGCGCGATCACCGCAAGCTGCTGCTGGTCGACGGCCTTGTGGCCTTCGTGGGCGGCGCGGGCGTGACCGACGAATTCGCCGGTGTCCGCGGCAAAGGCGCGCCGTGGCGCGATCAGATGGTCGAAATCGCAGGTCCGGTGATGGTCGACTGGCAACGGGCGTTCGCGAGAACGTGGCAACGCTGTGGCGGCAATTTTTCATTGCCTGATCCGCCGGAGTCGGCGGCCGCATCCGATCCGAGCGGGAAAACCGGAGGGGCAGCTGGTCGTGTAGCGCTCAGCGAAGCCGCAGCGCGCTCAGTTCTCGCCAGCGATGTCGTTCGCCGTATCGAGGGTGCCCGCGAACGCGCGTGGGTCATGAGCGCGTACTTCGTTCCTTCACGGCGGTTTCGCACAGCGTTGCGGGGTACTGCACGGCGGGGTGTGGAAGTTCGCCTTCTCGTGCCCGGTCCGCTCACGGACCATCCGTGGGTGCGTGATGCGGCGCGGCGATTCTACGGAAAAATGTTGCGCAGTGGCGTGCGGATCTTCGAATACCAGCCGCGCGTGCTGCACGGGAAAATGACGATCTGCGACGATTGGGTCTCCGTCGGCTCCAGCAACCTGGATCGCTGGAGCTTCAAATGGAACTTGGAGGCGAACCAGGAGATCCTCGATGCGCAGTTTGCCGACGATGCCGCGGAAGTGTTCGAGCACGACTGTCGCCAATCCGAAGAGCTCAGCTCGCGGCACTGGCCCAAGCGCGCCCGGCTGCATCGTCTGCGCGAGCGAATCGCCGGTACGCTCGATCGCTGGCTGGACAAGTGGCGCCGGCCGCGGTGGCCCTGAGCCTGTGTCACTCCTCGCAGGCCTGTCCCGCCAGGTCCCGACAGACCTGTGAGGGGAGTGACACGCGAAACAAGATTACGAATGACAAGGCCTCACGGTTTCGCGGGCGGCTGCGGAACCGGCAGCTCGGAGAAGAGCTCCGTAGTGCGCACGAACGCGAGCAGGAAGGACGACATCACCGTCATCTGCGTCCGATAGTTGCGCAGTGCTGCCAGCTTGCGGGCTTCTTCCGTCGTCGTGAGTTCAAATGCGGCCGGCGACAACCCCTTGCTGCGCGGCGCAGGGGATTGCCCGAGGGTGGGGTGGTAGCCGCGGGGCAGCGGCCACGTCTCCCCGCCGTGCACTATCCAATAGTGCAGCTTCCCGAGCTCGCCGCGCCGGCTCATGGCGCGAATCGCGAGGATTCCGGCCGCCTCGTGATCGCTGTGCGAGTCGCGCGGACTCGGCGCCAGGATCAGTGTTGGCTTCACGCGATCGAGGACCGTATCAAAGTCGCGTTCGAGGCTCGCGCCGGTATAGGGACTTCCGGGTGACAGCGCCGTGTCGTACGGAACTGCGCTTGCGCCGTTGAAGCGGGAGTAATAGGGCGTCGAGTAATGATCGTTGAGCAGCGACAACACACCGCCGTCAGGGTAGCCGAGGAAAATCTGTTGGTCCGGCGGAACGCCCAGAAGGTCGGCGGCGGCGCGCGCTTCCTGGCTGCGCTTGGCGGCAAGATCCCGCAGCTTCTCCGGCTTTACGAACAGGCTCTTCTCGATCACCAGCAGATCCAGCTCCGAGGCATCGCCGCTCGTCACCCAGACGACGGTCGCGCGACCGCCCGCCTGCAATACGCGCAGGATGACACCGGCACAGCACAGGACTTCATCGTCCGGATGAGGCGCGAGGACGAGCAGGGACGTGGAGGCATCGAACTTCGAAAGTTCGGCCGCGGGGCGGCGCAGTGAGGGTTGCTCCGCGGCTTGCGATTTCGATATCGCAAACGCGGCGCCGATGAGAGCAGCGGCGTTGAGAGCGGCGGCGATCAATGCGAGCGGAAGTGGCCGCAAGTGCGTCCGCCGGAGGGCCTGGAACAGGGGCGCGAGCGTTACTGAGCCTAAGGCGTTCGGCAATGCTCTTCGGTTAAGCTCCATCGTCGTAGTCCACCCCTGGGCCCGTTCCGTCAGGCTCGCATCGTATCAGGGCTTCCCGGGACCTCTTGCGCGGGCGCGCAGCTTGCTGGTCAGGCGGCAGGCCGCGTTCTATCGTGCGGGCTTACAATTCGCAACTTCAATCCAATGGCGGGACCCGTGCGAAACACGGTCAAGATTGCTTTCGTCAACCAGCCGCAGGATCCCATCGAGGCGGGCGAGGAACAGCGCGGCTCCGTGGCTATCGTGAACTGGGAGCTGGCCAGGAGGCTGAGCGAGCGTCACGAGGTGGTTGTCTACGCTCCCTTGGGCCCCCGACAACCGATCTGCGAGCGCTGGGAACGCATCGAACTGCGCCGGGTACGCTTCGTCGCGACGTCGCTGCACAAAATCGTGCAGTTGCTGAACGGTCGCTTCAGCCGGGAGCCCTACTTCGCCTCGGCGCTGTACTTCCGCGAATACTACTGGCAAATCGCGCGCGACCTGTCCGAGCATCCGGCGGACATCATTCACCTTCCGCAGCAGCTGCAATTCGCGCCACTCTTCCGCGCGGCATGCCCGAATGCGAAGCTCGTCGTGCACATGCACCAGGACGAGCTGGCGCAGCTCGAGCACTCTCGTCTGAGCAGGCAGCTCGCGCAGCTCGACGCCGTCGTCACGGTATCCGACTACGTGACCGACCGGGCGCGGGCGCGTTTTCCGGCTCTCGCGGCGCGGATCCACACGATCGGCAATGGAGTCGACGTGGACCGATTCCGGCCCGAGCAGGCGCGTTCCGCAGGAGCGCGGCTGCCCCGCCGGATCCTCTATGTCGGGCGGATTTCGCCTGACAAGGGCGTCCATCTGCTGATGGAGGCCTTCGACCGACTCGCCCGCGAATGGCCGGACCTGAATCTGTCGCTGATCGGGAAGGCAGGCCTGCTGCCCTTTGGGCTGCTCAATCTCCTGCTCAGCGAAGATCGGCCCGCAGCCGAGCACGTGCGACAGTTCTATGGCAAGAGTCTCTCCGACTGGCTGACCAAGGAGGTCCTCGGACAGCGCAGCAGCTATCCGAACGCGCTCCTTGCGCGGCTATCGGCGACGGTGCGCTCGCGCGTGCACTTTCTCGGGACGGTTCCACTACAGCGACTTTTGCAGGAGTACAGGCAGGCGGACGTGCTCGTCCTGCCGTCGATCTGGCACGAGTCGTACGGTTTGCCGGTCGCCGAGGCGATGGCGAGCGGCGTTCCCGTCATCGCTTGCCGCTGTGGCGGAGTACCCGAGCTCGTGGACGATGGTGTGACCGGACGGCTGGTGCCGCGCATGGATGTCGAAGCGCTTTTCTCAGCCATGCACGAGTTGCTCTCCGACCCTCAGCGGTTGACGACCATGGGGCATTACGCACGAACGCGCGCCCAGGAGCTGCTGACCTGGAAGCGCAGCGCCGAGCGTCTGGAGCGGGTGTATCTGAGTCTCGTAGGCGCTCCTGCGGCATTGACGAACGGTGCCGCTGGGGCGGCCGTGCGCGCTTACCGACCCGTGCGCTAACGGTCAGCCCTGACCTTCAGCGGCTTGCTACATCCCGCCAGCTCGCGAACGGCCTGAACCACGACCTGGGGTCGGTCGTGCTGGATGTAGTGACCGCTGTCGTTCACCCTGAGATGGCGCGAGTTCGGAAAGTCCGCGGCGATCTCATCCTGCATCCGTGCGGAGTTGGCGCGTGCGGCGGGCGTCTCTCCCTGCAGCCCACGGGTGCTCGAGAGGACGATCGTAGGCACGCGCCCCGGCTGCGGGCTCGTATGGACCTGCTCGCCGGCCGTGATGCTGTCGACAAGCTCGCGACGCATGATCCACGGCATGAACAAGGTTACCGCCGTGCGTCCCGCGTACGGTGTGTTGGCCGAATTGTCGACTCGCAGCCCCTGGTTCCAGTGTGTCGAGTCTATGAGGACCAGACCCGCCACTTCATCCGGGAAGTTGCGTGCGAAGTACTGCATGTACAGTCCTCCGAGCGAGTGCCCGACGAGCACGTAGGGAGGCTGTAGCTGCCGGCGCTTGAGCTCATCCCGCAGCTCGGCGACGATTGTGGCGGCGTCCCGCGGACCAAGCGCAGGATCGCTTCCGTCGTAACCGGCGCGGTTATAGGCGACGGTGCGTGTGCAGCCCGCCGCAATCTCGGGCTGAATGGATTTCCATACATCCAGAGTGTCCCCGACCCCGGCTTCGAGAATGACGGTGCGGTGACCCCTGCCTGCGACCTTGAGGCGATGATGCAGCTCATCGGCGGGTATGGCGGCTGCGCCGGACGCGACCACGAGCAGGAGGAGAGCAAGTAGCTTGGCCGACACCTTCAAACTGCGCACGTGCACCGCCTCAATGCGCGACGGCGGGATGTCTTTCGGGGAGGCGGTCGCGTAGATGTGGCTATTACAATTCACAGGATGACGTCGGGGTTCCTTGGGTTTCCGCGGGTCCTCATGCTTCCGTGCCACCCGTGACGCTCGGCTCGGCGGCGGACTCGCGCACGATGAGCTCATGGGCAACCAGTTGATCGATCGGACTGCTGGAGACTCCGTTGCGTCGCCTGCGTATCTCCAGGATCAGCAGATCCAGCGCGGCTTCCGCCATCGAAGCAATCGGCTGGCGGATCGTGGTCAGCTCAGGCCAGACGGTGGTCGCGATCGCCGAATCGTCGAATCCAACGACCGACAGGTCACGCGGCACGTCCAGGCCGCGGCGATGAGCCACCGAGACGGCGGCGGCGGCCATGTCATCGTTGCTTGCGAAGATCGCCGTCGGCCGGGGTTTCGCGGCGATCAGCTTCTCGGCGGCCTCCAGTCCGGAGCGATAGCTGAAGAAACCCTGCTCCGTGCAGGGCGGATATGGCTTGCAGTCCGCCTCGCGCAGGGCGGTCTCGAATCCGAGCCAGCGTTCGCCGCTCGCCGTCTGGTTCGGGTGCCCCTTGATGAACCCGATGCGCCGATGGCCCAGGGCCAGCAGGTAGCGCGTCATCTCGTAGGCCGCTTTGAAGTCGTTGATTCTTACGCAGGAGGCGTCCGCCCGGAATCGCCCGGTAGCCACGGCCACCGTCGGGATCTCGGCCTTCTTCAGCTCCGAGAGAATGACGTGCGACTCGCACACCGGCGGCGGCAGGATGACACCGGCCACCGAGCCCTCGATCAGCCTGCGAACGGCCGCGCGCTCGGCGGCAGGTGAGCTCACCTCGCATTTCTCGAGGAGCAGGTGAGCACTTTTGCGGCTGCCCTCATCCAGGGCGCCAAGCAGAAACTCGCTCAGGTACGCGGCACTGGGATTGCTATAAAGCAGGCCGATGCGCGCGCTCTGCGCGCCGGCCAGGCTGCGGGCCGCCGGATTCGGCGCGTATCTGAGGTCTTTGACGGCCGCGAGCACGGCCGCGCGAGTCGCTTCGCGCACGTTGGGCTCGCCGTTGACCACCCGTGAGACAGTCATGGGTGACACGCCTGCCCGCCGCGCCACATCGTGAATGGTAGTGCCGCGCTTCACTCCTCTGCCGGACTTGCGAACGGACGTCCGCCCGGAACTCATGCCGACCTCTTCCGCAGGAATGCCGGGAACGAATTGTGCACCACGTGCCGGGCGCACAAGCCACTTTTTCGAATCAGCGGCCGTACGAGGCGGTACCCTGCAGCCGCAGCTCGGTGAGTCAATTGGAGGTCACTCGTGAGGTCTCCCAGGTATCCCGTTTCAAACGTCTCGCGGCGCACAGTCCTCGGTTCGAGCCTCGCCGCCGGCCTGGGGTGGGCCCTCGGCCGTCCGCTGCCGGCGCTCGCCGAGCAGCCTCTGCCACTCGTGCGCAAGCCCATCCCTTCGAGCAAGGAGCTGCTCCCCGCCATCGGGGTCGGAACGAACAATTTTACAGCGGCTTCCCCCGATGAGTTGGCGGCGCGCCGCGGCGTTCTCGAGAAGTTACCGCAATTGGGCGGTTCCATCGTGGATACCGCGGCAATCTACGGCAAGTCCGAGGAAGTCATCGGGCAGGATGTTGCCGAGCTGCACCTCCGGGACCGTTTGTTCCTGTCCACCAAGGTCATGGCGCAGAACGGCAACGTCGAGCAGGGCAAGGCCATGATCGAGGAGTCGTTCCGTAAGCTGCAGACCTCGAAAATAGACCTGTTGCACGTGCACAACCTCGCGTCCACGGAGGCGATCATGCCCGTCCTGCAGCAGTTGAAACACGACGGCCGCGTGCGCTACATCGGCATGACCACCTCGTTCGTCAACCAGCATGCCGAGATGCTCATCGCCATGCGCAGCCACCCGGTCGATTTCATCCAGATCGACTATTCGATCGGCAACCGCGCCGCGGCCCAGGACATCCTGCCCCTGGCGCTCGACAGAGGCATTGCCGTCATGTTGAACGTACCATTCGGTGGCCGGCGTGGCACGAATCTGCTCGCCAGGGTGGCCGGCCGGCCGCTGCCGGACTGGGCGGCTGAAATCGACGCGACGAGCTGGGCACAGGTGATGTTGAAGTATGTCATCTCGCATCCGGCCGTGACCTGCGCGATACCGGGCACAACCCAGGTGAGCCATCTGGAGGACAACCTGCGCGGGGCCCGGGGTCGGTTGCCCGATGCAGCGCTGCGTCTGCGGATGGAGCAGATGTGGGATTCCCTTGCATGAGCTCGGCTGAGCCCGGTATTGCATTGCCGCGATTTCATCTGGCGTTTCCGGTGCGCGACCTGGACGAGGCACGCCGTTTCTACGGGCAGCTGCTCGGTTGTCCGGAGGGGCGCTCGTCCCTGCAGTGGGTCGACTTCGATTTCCACGGCCATCAGATCGTCGCCCACTTGAGTCGTCAGCCACCTGGGCAGGCGGTCAACGAGGTGGACGGGGAGAACGTCCCCGTGCGGCATTTCGGCCTGATCCTGACGATCCCCGAGTGGGAAGCCGTTATCGCCAGGCTCAGGCGCGCTCGGGTCGAGTTCCTCATCGAGCCGCAGATCCGCTTCAGGGGCCAGACCGGAGAGCAGGCGACCTGCTTCTTCCTGGATCCGTCCGGCAACGCCCTGGAGCTGAAGGCGTTTGCGGACGAGGCGATGATCTTCGCCCGGTGAAGCTTCAGCTGTGCGGTGTCCCCGGGCCGTTCGCCTGGAACAACTTCGCGCTCATGTCGCTGACCGCGGACATCTGCACCATACCGCCCGCACGTCGTACGCTCAGAGTCGATGTACGAGCGACTTGTCATCCCCGATCAGGACCGCGCGGAGCAGGAGATCTGCGTCGCTCATCGATGGTGGACGTTCTCCGCACGTTTCAATGTCGCGCCTGCGCAGAGCGTACCAATAGTCCGCATGCACGGCGGGCAGTCCGAGGCAGTGATGATGCGATGGGGCTTCGTGCCCTCACCGGTGCAAGGCTCGGTTACGCGGCTGGGAGCCGCGCACGTCAGCAGCAGGCTCCTGGACAGCTCCAGAGACTTCGGTAAGGCGTGGCTTCACGGTCAACGCTGCATCATTCCCGTTGCGGGTTTCTACGTGTGGCAGCAGGCCCCGGCGGGGTTCCGCCAACCGTTCTACGTCCGGGTCGTCAATCGCGAAGTCTTCGGTGTCGCCGGAGTGTGGGCCCGAGCCGTGACCATGGATGACGATGTCATCGAGAGCTGTGCGCTCATCCGGGTGTCGGCCAACAAATTGATGGCTGAGATAGACAACGTCGACACCCGCATGCCTGCGATCTTGAACAAGGTGGATTACGAAGCCTGGCTCAACGCCTCGCCCCCGGATGCGCGCGCGTTGCTGAAGACATATCCGTCGACGCGCATGGTCAGCCACGCCGTCAGCCCGCGCGTTAATATTCTCAAGTACGACGATCCGGAACTGATCCGCCCGGCGACGTGAAGCCCCAGGTATGCGTGGACGCACCTCCGGCCATGCGGGGCGTTCGCGAAGAATGCTGCGACACTCCGCGCCGGCGCGGCATTCATAGGTCCTACGCCTTGCGCCTCGAGGAAGGTTTCCCATGAAATTGTTCTATTCTCCGCCTTCACCGCTCGCAAGAAAGGTGCGGGCTGCCGCCATTGAGCTGGGTCTTTCGGACCGCCTCCGGCCCGAGCTCACCGACGTCGTGCCCGGACGGGCGAACCGGCCCTGCGCCGAGGCACACAATCCGCTTCGTAAGGTCCCGCCTTCGTTCCAACAGACTCGTCAGGCGCCTCCGCCAGGCGCCGCGGCACCGACCGCCTCGATGCCGGGCGCAGGGCAGTCACCAAGGCCATGACACGGAGCATCGTGACAGGGGTAACCCGCTCGACCTGCGTGGCTCTTTGTCTGGTCGCAGCGGCCTGTGGACACAAGGCTCCCCTACCGCCACCACTCCCTGCCGATGTGAACGCGCAATACGACGCTGCCGAACGCGAGTACGTGGTGTACGTCATGAGCCGCTTCCCCGTCGTAGCCACGTACCTGGGCGGCTCTGCCTTTGATCGGGAACTCGTGGATATCGACAGCAGGCTGCGCGACCACTCATTCGATGCGCTGAACATCGAGGACGTCCGGCTGAGCGAATTCCGGGATCGATTCAACGCGCTCGACCCGGGTAGGCTGCTGGCGCGCCATCGCATCGACCGTTCGGTCGCGATTGCGGAAATCGAATTCCTGCTGCACCAGCACGAAGTGTTGCGTCACCAGGAGCGGGCCCTCGATTCCTACGTCGACGAACCGTTTCGGGGCGTCGACTGGCAGATTCAGGGGATGACATCCACAGGCGATGCAAAGTACGGAACGGACGCCGAGTGGCAGCAGGTCATCGCGCGCACGCGCGCGGTGCACGGGTATCTTCTGAATGCGGAGACGCAGCTGGCAAGCGGTGTTGCCTCGAAGAACACACCGGACTGGCGCGTGCTGCTCGAATTCGGACTGAAGAGCACGACCGCCGACGCGGAATACTTTGCAAGAACTCTGCCGCAGCTAGCGGCCGCGGCCAGCGCCTCGCCGGATCGCGACAAGCTGGTAATGGATCTGCAGGCAGCGGGAAACGATGCGGCTGCGGCATACCTGCGCTTGCGAAACTATGTCGTCGCGACCTTCTTCGAAGGAGCAGACCCGAAAGACGTCTCGGCGCTGAAAGCCGAATACCGGGCCGATCACTACGCCCTCGGCGAGCAGGAATACAACTGGGCGCTGCGCAATAATCTGCGCATCGACAGCACCGCGTCGGAACTATTCATTCAATCGTGGCCGGTCGTGCAGCAGACGCAGGCCGAAATGATCGCCTTGGCCCGCGAGACCGCCGCGGCTCACAACTGGAGAGTACCGGAGGATGGAGCCGCAGCGGTGCGTACGGTGTTTGAGAAAATGAGTCGCGCGGCGCCGCAGAGCGATGACGCCATGATCGAAGGGTACCGCAAGACGGGCGAACGCCTCGTGGCTTACGCCCGCAGCACGCGTCTGTTCGATGTGCCCGCGGACTATCGGCTCGACGTTACGGTTACGCCGCCGCCGTTGCGCTCCTCGCTCGATGGCGCGGCCTACTATCCGGCTCCGCCGTTCAAGAAAACGGGTGTGGGCCGGTACTACGTCACGCCGACGGGCAATGACCTGGCCGCACTGCGCCAGGAGCACAACGACGCGGCGCGGGCGGATCTTGCGGCGCACGAGGGCTTCCCAGGGCACGACTGGCACTACAAGGTGATGACCCAGTACCGGGACGGAATTTCGCCGATCCGCTGGCTGACGCCCGGAGCGGTCGAGGATTCCTCATCGATGTGGCAGGACTCGATGGCCGCGGAAGGCTGGGCGCTTTATTCGGAGGCGCTGCTTGCCGAACCGCAAGACTCAGCCCCGCATGGGTTCTACACGCCGGAGGAACACCTGTATCAACTACGCGGCAAGCTCTATAGAGATCTGCGCGTCCGCATCGACACTGGTATTCATACTGGGCAGCTGGCCTTCGATGCCGCAGTCACGCTGTTCTCGCAAATCGTCGATTTTCTCCCGGGTTCGTGTCAGGACCCCAAGGCGCTGAAGCTTGCACCGAAGCGGGCGAGCTGCACGTCGGCAGGCGGTGCGGTGACGCGCTACTCGCGTTGGCCGACCCAGGCGATCACCTACCGGCTCGGCAAGGAGGAGATTCTGGCGCTGCGACAGCGGGCGCAGCAGAAACTGGGCGACCGGTTCTCCGCCAAACGCTTCCACCTGGCCTTCATGCAGCAGGGCACCATCCCCGCGGGATACTTCGGTGAGGAGCTGCTGAAGGAGCTGTCGGAGTGACCGGTTCAGTGACGTTTGGGTTTGGAGAGGAAGTCATTGCGGTCCGCAGACCGCACCCGCACCTCGGAAGTGCTGCGGCCCCGCGCGAGCGTAATCGGGATGTCGGCGCCGGCCGGACCGATGCTCCAGATCCGGCGGAACAGCTCCCCGAGCTCCGACACCGGCTGGCCGGCGACTTCGAGAACAATGTCGCCCACCCGCACACCGGCGCGATGCGCAGGTCCGCCGTGTGTCAGATTACCGACCACCAGTTGGCCTTGCATCGGTGTTGCGCCCATTCCGAGCCACGGG